>Ga0210384_10000548_pt1 | contig 57081 bp, 50 predicted proteins | sample IncBWH2MmetaG_FD_160574 | JGI IMG/M metagenome (GOLD analysis project Ga0210384, IMG submission 160574) | Forest soil microbial communities from Barre Woods Harvard Forest LTER site, Petersham, Massachusetts, United States - Inc-BW-H-2-M | ecosystem: Environmental > Terrestrial > Soil >...
TCACATGTTGGATGACATAAGCCTGTACTGGCTGACCGACACCGCCGCGTCCTCTGCGCGCCTCTATTTTGAGAGCTGGGGCAAGGACTTTGGCCGCATGCCGATCGACCTACCAGTCGCAGTGAGCGTCTTCAAGGGTGACTTCTTTACGCCGCCAAAGGTATGGGGCGACGAAACCTATTCGAAACTCTCCTACTGGAACGAAGTTCCCCGGGGAGGCCACTTCGCTGCTTTCGAGCAGCCCGAGCTGTTCGTTGCGGAACTCCGCAAGAGCTTCTCCCAGGTACGTTGACTGCAGAAGCCAGTAACGGCAGATCGCCAAGAGTTCTCGAAGGACGGTACGTTGGGCCGATATCGCGGCGCAAACTGTTCGAGAACCGGGCGCGAAGCCGCGTTTCTCGATCTTCAGCGCGACTCTACGATTCGAGCGCCGAACATTGGATCGATCCCACAGCACATAGCGCGTCCCAAGCGTTCGTGGAACAAGGCTGAATGTTCCCGCGCTCTGCAGTCTTTCCTATCGCGTCTGTCCTTCTCGCGGCTTCCTTGGCAACTGCGCAAACCGCGACGCCGACTCCTCAGCGGAGTTATCCTCTGCCGATGTATGACGAAAATTGGCAATTTCTAAGTGATCCGAGTCAGCGCACCGATCGATGGGATGTCGTCAAGTACATGCGGTTTGGTGATGGGATGTTCGCCTCATTCGGCGGGGAGGCGCGCGAGACATATGAGAGGTTTGGCAACCAGGATTTTGGCTTAAGTGTTCCGAGTCCAAACGGATACCTCTTGCAGCGATACTTGCTGCACGCGGACATTCATTTGGGCTCGCGCTTGAGACTGTGGACCGAGTTGAACAGCTCGTTCGAGAACGGTCGCGTTGGTGGCCCACAACCTGTGGTCGATGTAGACAAGCTGGATCTGGAGCAAGGGTTTGTGGAACTAGGGCTCATACAACGAGCTCGCGTCAACGTGAGCGTGCGAACGGGACGTCAGGAGATCGCGGTTGGATCCGGACGTCTATACGCGTTGCGCGAAGGCCCGAACGTTCCCATGAGTTTCGACGGAGTGCGCGCGATCGCGCAAACGCAATCATGGCAGTTCGATACTTGGGCAGCACGCCCAGTGACGACGACACCTGGAATATTCGATGACTCGTCACATCACGAATTTAGCGTTTGGGGTGCCTACGTTACACGCACCGGCCACAGGCAAGCCTCGCTCAGCACTTACTACCTCGGCTGGGACCAGCGAAATGCTAGCTTCGAAAAAGGGGTTGCCAACGAACTACGTCATACCGTTGGAGCCAGGCTCTGGAGGGATGGAACATGGTCGTACGACTTTGAGGGCATGTACCAATTCGGCAGCTTCGGTGCCGGTAACATTCGCGCCTGGAGGGGTGTGGCCGAAGCATCGCGCGGCTTTGCTGGTCGATGGAATCCTCGCATAAAGATCGATTTCGACGAAGCGAGCGGGGACCGGAACCGATCTAGTCCGACTCTCGGTACTTTCAACTCCTTCTTTCAGAGCGGCGATTATTCCGGACGAGCGCAACTGCTCGGGGCGAGCAATTCGATTCGACTCGAACCGACATTGACCCTGGCTCCGCGACGAAATCTCTATATTTCAACTGGCTGGGGCTTCTACTGGCGCGAAAGCGAGCAAGACGGTTTGTACGGAATTCCTGGAAATCTCATCGTTCCGAGCAATGGAGTAACAGGGCGCTTCGAAGGGAGTCGCCCGATTGCTGAAGTTCGATGGACGCTGACTCCGCACCTTTCCATTCATTTCGACTACATCTTCGTGTTCAATGGCGGATTCGAAGAACGGTCAATCCACGCTACGACCAGTGAAAGCTACATCTGTCCATGGATTACGTATCGCTTCTAGTTAGTACGCCCAGGGCAAAAACCTGATGCTGATCGTCGAACATTTATCAGTACATGGCAAGACGAGAGGGTCGTGATCGCTGTCAAGGCTACGGCGCAAGAAGTCGGTTCGTCGGCCAACCTAAAGTTCCCCAGAAACGGGCTTCTAGGAAGTAACACATCGCATTCCGTTCGACCGCGAAACATGTTCACGAACAAGCACGGTGTGCCAACTGTGTGCAGAATTCATCCGCAATACGGGCGACTGGGACAGAACCAGCGGCTGACTGTCGGTCAGCGGTACAGCCCAGACCTGAGTCTGCGACTGTCTCCCGCACTGCGTCGTCGCACGCAAGGTTCGCAATTTGTGCGAAGTTCATGCGACACCGTACAACTGCAACTCACTCCTCGCTTTGGTACCCGACAGGCGTCGGCAAAACCCGAGCGAAGAGAGTCCGATTCCCAGCTGTGCTTCCCCTCAGCTAAGCGGAGCCACAAAGAACCAACAGTCCATTCCCAAGGCGCCGGAAGTGTGCCTGACTCCGGAGAAAGGAGGAATATCTATGTCTCGCAAAGTTGGTCAGATCATTGCGCGAGGCGAGCGTCGTTGGCTCGTTCGCGTTTATCTCGGACACGATCGCGAAACGCGAAAGCGCACCTACCACAATCGAACAATCCACGGCTCTCTGCGGCACGCACAGGCATACCTGACAAGAAGATTACATGAACGCGACCTGTCCCACGGCGTCGAAGGCCTTCAAGTCACCGTAGACGAATTCCTGGATCACTGGCTGAAAACGGCCGTCAAACCAAGAGTCCGCGGAAAAACATACAGCGACTATGCGGCGATGCTGCGCGGATACATCCGTCCGGCAATTGGCGCGAGAATCTTGGGCTCGCTCTCGCCTCTTGAAATCCAGGCCGCATATCAGGTCATGATCGACCGGAAACTCTCGGTGCGGACGGTCCGATACGCGCATGCCGTTTTGCGGGCTGCAGTTAGGCAGGCTATCCGTTGGCAGTTGCTCCTCAGCGATCCAACGCAGGGAGTCGAACTTCCTCGTGAGCAGTGCAGAGAAATGTCTGTGCTGACAACAGAGCAGGCTCGATCGTTTCTCAGGACTGCATCGCATTCTCCACAAGCATGCCTCTTTGCTGTGGCGCTCACTACCGGAATGCGCCCCAGCGAATACCTCGCCCTCTGCTGGCGGGACATCAACTGGGATCGTGGAACCATCAGCGTCGTTCGAACTATCCACAAGAATGAAGGGCAATGGACCTTTGCGGACACGAAGCGGGTCCACAGTCGTCGAGTCGTCAAACTGCAAATGTGGGTGCTTGATCTACTCCGGAAGTTGAAAGGTGGGGCCGATGAGGCTGGGGCGGCGCGCCACTCACTATTCGCTGATCTGGTCTTTACCACCGCGCGTGGCGAACCGATCAACGAGGAATACTTGGTCAAGAAGCATTTCAAACCACTCCTGCGAGAAGCTGGGTTGCCGAACATCAGGCTCTACGATCTCCGACACACATCTGCCACTCTTGCCCTGACGGTTGGAGTCGCGCCGAAAGTAGTGTCCGAGCAACTTGGACATGCGAGCGCCGCGTTCACCATGGACACCTACGCGCACGTGCTTCCGCATATGCAGGACGAAGCTGCTTCCAAGATGGAAGCAGCCCTGTTGAACGGCCTGTCGTTGTAACACCCATTTCCCCCCACCCCAAAACGTCAATCATCAATAGCCCCAGCTGCTCCGTTCTGGAGCAGAGAAAGGAGGTATGGCCATGTCGCGCAAACTAGGTCAAATTGGCGTAGACTTAGCGGCTGCGCATCTTGGCGTTCGTATCCAGATTGCGGAAATTAAACTATGTGCCATGGCGCTGCTGTCGCGTTCTCACAATAATGAAGAGCGACTCGTCGAGCGTGGGTCCTTCAACAGAAGAGGGTCGTACTGCTAAACTGAGTCAGTTGTTCCCGTAACTGAATACGGTTGGCAAAAAAGAAAGATCCCGCCGCCACGGATCTTGGGCGGAAAGGCGGGAGGGCGACGTATAAGAAGTACGGTTCGGATCACTACCGCAAGCTTTCCAAGAAGAGAAAGAACCGGCGAGGTGGCCGTCCTCCCAAGTCCAAGTAAACCGGCACAAAAGCTCATTGACAAACACCGAGCGCTCGCTGTTTAATCCATTCGATCGCCAATTTGCTGGATTTGGTCCGGTCAGATTCCGGTCAGCAGTTCTGCAAGTGAGATTCCGAGGGTCCGGGCAATTTTGTGAAGGACGGACAATGACACGTCAGATTTTCCAAGTTCAACTCGGCTCATATAAGAACGGTTCACACCGCTTCGGTCGGCAAGTTCTTCCTGCGACCACCCACGGTCCGTTCGTAGGTTTCGTACTCGTTTCCCGACCTTAAGGAGCAGTTGTGTCACGTGCGAGATTTAAAAGCAAGCTCATGCAAGCGTCCACCGTCTATAGAATGACCGTCTATAGACATCAAACATTAGACCCGATCGAGCTAGTAGTCAGTTGCGGTCACGACCGCGGTCTCTGTAAGTGGTTGAAAGTATATCGTTTATGTGCGCTGTGATATGCGCGAAATTGCGGGTCGGTGAAGTGTTTCCAAAATCGAGACGCCGAAACCGTAAGCCGGCAGCCCAGCAGGGAAGTGCCTTGGCAGGAAGACGCCTTCTCAACCACGAATTCCGGATCTGTGGCTCATGAATTCGTCCGTCACAATCCGCATTCCTGGGTTTGGCGTCCGTGCCAATGACAGCCAAACGTCACAGGCAACAGCCGCCGCTCCGAAGTCAGACGCTCAGGTTTCCGACGAAGCTTTGATGGCGCAAATCTGCGACGGGAGCAGGGAAGCGCTGGCCGCGCTGTTCCGCCGCCATGCCCGTGCCGTTCGCACAGTGTCCTACCGAGTTCTGCGAGACGCCTCTGAGGCAGACGACTTGCTCCAGGACGTATTTCTCCTGATTCATCGCCTGGGTACGACTTTTGACAGCTCTAAGGGTCAGGTACGCTTCTGGATTCTGCAAATGGCCTACCGTCGCGCCATCTCGCGACGTCGTTATCTGACCTCCCGCCACTTCTACACACGACTCGACCTCGACGACACCGCGAGCGAACTGGCGGATCCGCGGGCGAGCGCTGACCAATTTGAGAATTCAATCGACGGAAGGCTCGGGAACGGCGATCTTCAGCGGGTATTTGAGGCTCTCTCGGAGAATCAACGCCAAACCCTGCGTCTCTTCTTTATAGAGGGTTATACCCTTGATGAGATCGCCGCCAAGCTCGGTCAATCCAGAGGGAACGTCAAACACCATTACTTCCGCGGGCTGGAACGGCTGCGAAAGGAGCTTTTTCGTGGTAAATTGCCGGGTGAGCGATCAGTATGATACAAGGTTTTGTCCAACCTAGGAGCAGGGGCGTTGTCGCAAACCGAACCCCATGACGAGTTCCTAGAGCTCTGTGCCGTTTCGACCTCTGGCCAGCTGACTGAGGAAGAACAGAAGAAGCTACAGGAGCATCTCGCCGTTTGCCAGTCCTGCCGGGAAGCCATCCGACAATACGAAGCGGTGGTCGACCAAGCGATTCCCGCGATTGCGGGCAACGAAGAATCTGAGGGCGCAGAATCCGGACCTTCTTGGTCTCAGGAAGAAGCTGAAAAGGCTTTCTTCAAACAACTGGCGCAAGGGGAAAAACGCGAGCCCAGCAAGTTCAGCAGCGCAAATAATCTTCCGTCCGTCCCCCATCGCCTTCTCCCGCTCTCCAATGGAATAGCGTGGCCTCAGGTATGGATGCTCTATGCGGCAGGAATCCTGCTTTTCCTGACCGTCGGCTTCTATGCTTATCGCATTAGAGGCCACCACTCGACCGACATTGCACAAAATCCCCCCCCCCGCCGCAGGTGCAAAACCAAGTCTCTCTGGAAGAACAACTGAGCGATGCGGGCCACGAACGCGAAATCGCAAGTGCAGAGATCAAGCAGCGCGACAAAACGATCGCCGACCTCCGCCACCAATTGACCGAGCAATCGGCCGAAATCAATCAGATGAAAGCGGCAGAAGAGCGATTAGAAAGCGATGTGCGCGTCAGTGACGCAAGTCGACAGGATCTAGCCCAACAGCGAGCGGAGCTGGGGCAGAAGTTGGACGCGGCCCAAAACAATTCGCAAGCGCTCCAGGAGAAATTGAATTCCTTGGCACAACAGTCTGCCCAAGACGCAGCACGAGCCAAAGCGTCAGAGGCCAAGGCGAACGACCTTACTCACCTGCTGCAAGATCGCGAGACCGCACTTGAGCAGCAAGACCAACTTCTCGCCCACGACCGTGACATCCGTGACTTAATGGGCGCTCGTGATCTCTACATCGCGGAAGTCTATGACGTCGCCCGCACCGGCGAGACCAAAAAGCCCTATGGGCGCGTGTTCTACACGCGGGGAAAGTCGCTGATCTTCTACGCCTACGACCTCGACCAGCAAACGGAAGCGAAGAAGGCAAACACCTTTCAAGCCTGGGGCCGACGGGGGCCGGACCAGCAACAGGCGGTTAACCTCGGCATTTTCTATGAAGACAACGCCTCTAGAAAACGATGGATTTTGAAGTGTGACGACCCCAAGACACTGGCACAAATTGACGGTGTATTCGTGACTGTCGAGCCAAGCGGCGGCAGCCACAAGCCCAGTGGCAAATCTCTCCTTTTTGCCTACCTGAGAATTGACCCGAACCATCCCTAGGTGGGTCGTTCCGCGACCTTCTAGTAACAGATTCGTCTTAAAATAAAGCCAACGTGGTACCCGCGCGGATTGTCCTGCGAACAATAAGAGAGGGGCTGGAACCCCGTTTTCGCTGGAGAGCCTAAATGCGCTTCCCCTATGTCGTCCTGCTTTCCGTTTGCGCTTTGATGTGGACCGCAACACTTCTCGCGCAATCACCCAACGGGGTCATCAACGGCCTTGTCGTAGATCCTTCCGGCCGCGGAATCGTTGGCGCCGAAGTGGTAGTTGAAAACGATGTGACCGGACTTAAGTACACAACCAAGACCAACGACGAAGGCATTTACGTCTTACCCAACCTTCCACCGGGGCCGTATCGCCTTCAGGTTTCAAAAGTCGGATTCAAGACGATCATCAAGCCTGACATCACGCTGAATGTTCAAGATGCGTTGTCGATCAACTTCACGTTGCCTATCGGTGCTCTCTACGAGACAGTGACGGTCGAGGGCGGCGCTCCTCTGGTGAACACTCAAGACGCCAGTGTTAGCACAGTAGTGGACCGCCAGTTTGCCGAAAACCTTCCAATGAACGGTAGGAGCTTTCAATCCCTGATTGAGCTCACACCCGGAGTGGTTGTGATTCCCAGCAACTCTGATGACACCGGTCAGTTCAGTGTTAATGGGCAGCGTGGCGCCTCCAACTACTGGATGTTAGACGGTGTCAGTGCCAACATTGGAATCGGTGCAAGCTTTGGCGGAGGCAATGGGATGGCGGGCGCGGCAGGGTCATTCAGCGCTCTTGGAGGAACGAATAGTTTGGTATCCGTGGATGCTCTTCAGGAATTTCGTATCCAGACCTCCACATTTGCTCCCGAATTTGGTCGTACTCCCGGCGCACAGATTTCTATCCTGACCCGTTCAGGGACCAATCAATTTCACGGTACTGCTTTCGACTATTTTAGAAACGATATTCTAGACGCGAGTAATTGGTTCAACGGATATTCAAGCGACCCTCCCCTTCCCAAGGCAAAGGAGCGGCAAAACGATTTTGGAGGCACAGTCAGCGGTCCAATTATCAAGAGCCGAACATTCTTCTTTTTCTCGTACGAAGGACTTCGTCTTCGCTTGCCGCAAACCACCCTCTCGACGGTTCCTGATTTGGCTGCTCGGCAAAACGCTTTGCCTGCTCTCCAGTCTTACCTGAACGCGTTTCCGCTCCCCAACGGACCGGACAATACGGCAACGGGTATAGCACAATTCAATGCCAGCTACTCGAATCCTGCCGGGCTTGATGCCTATAGTCTCCGGGTTGACCATAAGGCCACCGATAAGTTGACACTTTTCGGACGCTATAACAGTTCACCCTCAAGCATTGACCAACGCGGCGAGAGTTCTACCGTTTCGCTAAGTACAGTCAACGAAACACGCATCACAACACAGACAGGGACCGGAGGAGCAACTTGGGCCATCTCCCCGATCACGGCGAATGATCTGAGGTTCAACTACAGTCGGACGAGTGCCACAAGCGATTCATCTCTGGATCACTTCGAAGGTGCGATTCCTCTGTTGGCCGTTCCATATCCCGCTCCATACAGCTCCCAGAATGCGGCCTTCGCCTTCGGCATTTTCTCGCTACAACAAGACGCTTTAGAGGTAGGGCATAGTGGAAGGAACGTACAACGACAAATCAATGTTGTTGACAGTCTATCTCTGCAAAAGGGCTCGCACACTATGAAGTTCGGAATCGACTTTCGACGACTGTCTCCCATATACGGCCCTCCTGGATACAAACAAGACGCCTATTTTTCCGATGTGCCCTCCGCTGAAAACGGAACTTTGTCTCTCACGTACTTGGAATCCGATCTCAGCTCGGCATTGTTGTTTAGAAATCTCGGGCTGTACGGGCAAGACACATGGCGAGCCACTCCTCGTGTCACCGTGACCTATGGACTCCGATGGGATGTCGATTTTGTTCCAAAGTCCCTGAATGGCCCCAATATCGCCGCGGTGACAGGATTTAATCCAACTGATTTGGCGAATGTCGGTTTGGCGCCGGCCGGAACACCACCGTTCAGCACTCAGTACGGCAACGTAGCACCTCGGATCGGCTTGGCGTACCAAGTTCACCAGGGTCGAGAATTCCAGACGGTCCTGCGCGGCGGCTTTGGGCTCTTCTATGATCTCGCAACCTCCGAGATCGGGAACACACTCGCTTTTGGTTACCCGTTTGCTGGTGCTCTGTGCTGCCCCGGTGGCACATTCCCTTTGTCTCCGGATTCTGCAGCCCCTCCCCTCGTATCTGCTCCTAATCCGACGAGCCCACCGCAATTCAACTTTGTAGACCCGAATCTCAAAGCTCCCCACACGCTTGAGTGGAATGTCGCACTGGAGCAGGAGTTAGGAAAAAACCAAGTCATCTCTGCAACGTACATCGGGGCCGTGGGAAGAAGGCTTCTGCAGTCCGGATACGCGGTTTCACCAAACCCTAGTATTGCCGTCGCCGAATTCGTGACGAATGGGGCCACGTCTGAGTACAATGCTCTTCAAGCTCAGTTCCAAAGACGACTGGTGCGCGGTCTCCAGGTACTTTCCTCCTATACTTGGTCTCATTCAATCGACACCGGCTCGGCTGGGTCGCTCGCACTCAGTTCAAACAACTACCTGCCTTCTAGCGCCAACCGCGGGCCATCCGACTTCGACGTTCGCAACGCTTTTTCTGCAGGCTTGACCTATGACATTCCAGCCCCAAAGGTCAACGCGTTGACAAACATGATTTTACGGGGATGGTCCAGTGAAAATTTCATCACGGCCAGGTCCGCGTCGCCGGTCGACCTCTCTGACTTGAATTTCTACAATTTTGCAAATGGATTCGTGGGAGACATTAGGCCGAATCTCGTTTCGGGGGAACCCTTTTATCTTTATGGACCCCAATACCCCGGCGGGAAGGCGTTTAATCCAGCCGCGTTCACGAATCCACCTACAAACCCCAGCACAGACGTTCCAGTCCAGCAGGGAGATGCACCAAGGAACTTCCTTCGAGGATTTGGTGTTGTTCAGTGGGACTTCGCAGTGCACCGCGACTTTCTTGTTCGCGAATCGCTTAAATTGCAGTTTCGTGCGGAGATGTTCAACGTGATGAATCATCCCAATTTCGGACCGCCGAACGGACAATTCGGAACTGGGGGTTTCGGCTTGTCGACGGAGACGTTTGGACAATTTCTAAACGGCGGAACTTCAGGGGCAGGCAACTTGGGTGGCGGAGCTCTCAGCCCGCTATACCAGATTGGTGGTCCACGATCGATCCAATTGGCCCTCAAACTGTTTTTCTGACGCTCTAGCGTCTCTCTTCCGAACTTTGGGGTGGGCGCTTAGAACCACTATCGTTTGGTCCTCGATATCTGTTGGCGGGCTATGTTCGTAGTTGGAGCGGTCTGACTCGGCGGAGAGACAGAATGCGTAATGTTCTCCTCGTTATCTTCACAGCTATCGTTCTAGAATTTGCCTTCACGAGCAGCGCCGGCGCGAATGGGCATGCGCTCACGTTTGGCGACTTGCTCGCGAACTGGGAAATCTTATCGGCAATAGCCTCACCCGTCGGGGATCAGTATGCTGTTGTTCTCAGGCGGCCGTGGTCTGAACGGGCAGTATACGGTTGGCACGACTGGTTCGACAATATTGCTCGAACAGATGTCTGGATCGTCGATGTTCATACCACGAAATTCGAGAATATTTCTCACGGCGAAACCGACGGGAGCGCGAATTTCGCGCCTATTTGGTCGACAAACGGCAAATCGCTAGCTTTTGTTTCGACTCGTTTGGCGGAAAACGGTCGAATATATGTCTGGGACCGCGCGAGTGGAAAGGTGTCTATCGGCGCAGAACGCGATCTCGCCATCGGCGTTAATTTCGGCTCGATAGGTCCCTACTCTGGTTCTGTGCCGTTCGCCTGGCTGGACGGAGAGCGGCTGGTCACAGCATTTGCCCCTCGGTCCGGGTGGGCAATGTCCCTCTCGTACAAATCCATCTACGAACAAGGTCTGAAACAGTGGCGAATTACGGCGGGAGGCAGTACACCCAGTGTCAGTGTTGTGGGCGGTCCCGAGGCAGGCCCTAATAGGATCAAGGAGAAGGTAGATCTTGCAATCGTGGACGTTTCGTCCCGCGCTGTTCAAGTTATCGCGGAAGGAGCCTTCGGTGGGATAGCAATATCGCCTACGAAAAAACGTCTCATTGCCTTTGCCGACGCCGATGCCCCTCAACTGAAAGACGTGGCGAATATTCGATTCCCAACATTTCGGAACCTTCAAGTACGACTCGAATATGAGTGCACAACAACAGTCGAATCGTACATGCTCGCTGCGGACAGATCAGCTCGCCTCGAATGGCGGAAAACATTGCCTGACCATCTGAAAGCCTTAGCGTACTCCGCCACTTCTTTCCCGGCATGGTCAAAGGGCGAACGATATCTAGCTATTACTGCCGCGTATGCCGCGAGTCCGGACCCTGAAGAGCCAATGGGCGAATTGCTTGTACTGGCTAGGGATACTGGACAGGTGATTTATCGCGATAACGCGCGATTGGGCCGAGCCTACTGGCAAGGGGCTCGCCTTGTTTACGTCCGGCCCCGCGGCTGGACATCGGTAGTGCCAGAATCCGGCGCAATCTCGGAGATATTGGGGCCAGTACCATTGGTCGAAAAAAATGGCGCTTTCCCCGAGACGTGGCCACTAGACAACACTCGAATGTTTGCAGGAAGGATATTTCAAATTGCTGATGGTCAGATCTGGGAACTGCCTCACAACGCAGAAGGTTTTACGCGTCTGGTCACCCACTCGACGAGCAGATATTTGAGATTCGTTCGGTCCGGTACTCCCGCCATAGCAGAAAGTGAAAGGTTGATCCTCGAAGCAGAGGACGGCTACTATTCTCTGAAAGAGAATAGAACGGAGACAATGCTTCAAGAGATGGTGGGGCCTTCCAGAGGCGATTCAATGCTTTCAAATAGTGCTCAGAATAATATCTTTGTAACTAATAGTGATTCTGGGCTGCGGCTTAGCATAGCGACCCAAAACAATGGAACCAAGAGTTCGCTTGCGACATTCAACCGCCACTGGCGCGATATACAGGATCCGGACCGCAAGATCATAGAGTACGAGGATGTAACCGGAAGACGACTTAGGGGTGAGATATATTTTCCGCTAGATTACAAAGTGGGCCAGGATCGGCCCACTATTGTCGTCGTCTATCCTGGTTGGGCGCCTTCTTTGGCTACCCGAGGAAGTCTGTCCGCAAGCAAGAAACTGGCGTGGTTCTCGAATCTCGCGAGGTTCACTTCAGATGGTTTCATCGTCTTTCGTCCGGAGATACCGAAAGACCGCGGCGCAAGAGACCTGGGAGATAATATCGTAGAAGCGGTCCTTGCAGGGATGAAGAAGTTTACGGACGATGGATACGGCAAAGCTGGAAGGTTTGGGATTTATGGTCACAGCTACGGCAGCATTGCCGCGCTCACGCTGCTCAGTAAGACCAAGCTGTTTGAGGCCGGCGTCAGTGCAGCGTCCTATTCGAATCTGTTTGCGTATCACGACGTCTTCAGCCGAGACACGCGGTACTCCGATGACGCCGATACGTACCAAACGCAGAACATGGCGGAGATAGAAGACCCATCTGCGATACTGCAGTTGGGCGGTCCGCCTTCAGCGTTCCGAGACGCGTACGTTACCGCTAGTCCCTACTTCTCTGCAGATGGCATAACCGCGCCACTCATGCTGGTGCATGGCGAACTTGACAGCACACCGATTGAAAACGCTGAGATGGTTTACAACACGCTGCGTCGACAGGGCAGGATTGTCGAATTGGTACGGTATTGGGGTGAAGGACACGTATACCAGTCTCCTGCGAACGTCAGGGACATGTGGATGCGAGAGATTGAGTGGTTCAAGCGGTTTCTTGGCTCCCCAAACCCTGTGAACACTACATCGCCACGATGATACGACGATCCGAAGTCTGAATTGGAAGGCTGGTGGGCGGTCTGAGGAACTGCTCCGGGTCGAGACTGATTGACTCCCGACTCGTAGTTCATCATCATCATGGACTACCGGAGCGCCCCGCTGTCCTGGAGCGCTTCGGCAGTTGTCGGAGCCCTTACCTTCGGAGGCTCCAGAAAAATGGGCTCACTTACTCCCAGTCTTCGTACGAAGGACTCGCATCCTTTTGGTTTTCAGGCTGGCCCGCTTGCTTTCCGCCCTGAATGGCGTCGAGCGCAGGAGCCAGCAGTACGACTTCCGGCTTTTCATATTTCATAGGTTTTTACCTCCTTTCTTTTCGTTATGTGATTCACGCATGCAGCTAGCTAGCTGAACTTGTCGGCCCGAACCGGCGCAGGCAGCGCCTCTACTTCAACCGACGAATAGCCTAATGGTGTTTTTGCGGATTGCGGGGTCATCGTCACGATCTTTTGGTTCGCCAAGTGTCGTAGCCAGAGCTCCACAACCAATGTGCGCTTCAGGCCATCGATGGTAAATTCCCCATTGCGCCGAGCTATCTCCAACGCCTGCAATAGTCGTTCTGGGTCTACGATGCCCAGGGAACTGCAGAGTATGTCATGTCCCATCTCGCCCCAACTCAGCCATTCTTTCGAGGTATCTTTCTGCCGCTCCTGCGTCACAGATGCTCTCATTTTTCGATTCAAGAGTTCGTCCGGCACGATTCCAATAAGGGCACGCTTCATCAGGAAACGGCGCTTGCCCACACCCACGATCTGTTCACGGGGGATAGCGCACGCAAATTCCAACAGATCGCGGTCTAAGAAGGGATATCGTATTTCGCGAAGCACCTCGGACCGCAGGTCAATTGAGGCAAGAACTCTTCGCTCGTGATTCAAGAGATGAATTTGGTTCTGAAAGCTGGGCAAGCCGCCAAACAGCTTCAGCTTGGATGGATACCAATGAAGGGCAGCATAGTTCCTTCGAACAAACTCTGACTGCAGCCATGGAGGTGGACACATGTCACCGGGAGGACCAGGAAACGTGATGGAATGGGTGCAGAATCCCCGAAGGGCCTTCCAAAGCAAGAAAAGCCAAGATTTTCCCATCCGCGTCGCCCAGGCGTCTAGTTGTCGAGCGAGGGTAATTAATCGAGCTCCGACCAAAAGGTTTTGGAGTTCAGGTGTTGGCGTTGGCACATAGCCGCCCGTAGCGTCTTCTCCCGCAATTCCGGACAGTGTTACACGGTACTGGTCTGATCTTCTGTAGAGTGAATAACTCTCGTAGAGTTCGGGCCACAAGTTACGGTTGTAGTTCGGAGTTGCCGCTAATCGATCATCTTCAAACCCTGAGAGCCAAGATTGCCTTGGGTCCCCTTCTCTCATTTCTGGCTCTATTTTCGCGCCAAGATCGATGTGATATCCCGTGCGGCCCCGCTTTTGTTCCACTTTCGTGAAATAGGGACGTTCATCCAAGCTGGGCTTGGAGTCGTCGTAGTACGAAATCGTATCCAGCCGCGAGGTTTCGGCTTCGCCGGTGGAAATGATGACGTCGGCCATGCAGACGATTGCGGAGGAGTCCATGCCGCCTGACAGTTCGGCGAGCACGGGACGGTCGGAGCGCAGTCTGGACCGGACAGCTTGCGCGAAAATCGTACGGAAGTGCTCTTCATATTGAGCGTCGGTGTGATAGCGGATTCTCTTGCCGGGATCGAAATCCCAATATTTGCTGATGGAGTGCTTTGCGCCGTGTTTATCGGGGCGGAGGAGCACGGCTGAGGATGGCGGAACAGAATGGATGCCGATGTACGGCGTCAGGTGGGGTGCCGGAAAGCAGCCGAGCCACCCCGCGATGTACGCTTCGCAGATTTCGAAGCTTCTGCCGGCGAAAAGGACCAGCGGATCGAGGATGGTACTCCAAGTGACCTGATGGTCCTCGACTGAATAGTAGAGGTGGCGTGTGCCAATAGGGTCTTTCGCTAGGGTTAGTAAGCGGTCTTTAGGGTTCCAGATCGACAGCGCCCAATCCCCGATGAGCTTGGCAAGGCAATTCACGCCCAGTGTCTCATATGTCATTGCGACAATCTCAACGTCTGTCGACCTGGCCGTTAGAGAACCGCCCAACTCGACGAGTAAGTCGGTACGGTTGTCCAAGCGGCCATCCCAAGTGATAACCGCGCCGGTCCGAGAAACATGAGGTTGCTTCTCGCGATGTGACTCATTCGTAGTATGAAAGGCGCGATAGAGAATGTTCACGCCGCCCTTGGAATACGCCTCATTACTATCGGGTCCGTACGGAGCTAGAGTCATGCCGACTCTCTCTATGTAGTCAGAGGCGGGAAGCTGCCCTTCCCAATTCCATCTTCCAAATTGGACACTCATAAATCCCTCCAACTGCGTTCGCCTACGAAACCCGTGCAACACGGTTGAAGCCTCCCGATACTGTTCAGGCTTACGTTTTTTACTTTGCGAAGCTTTCTGAGCCAACTTTCGAAGGAGATCATCCGAATAACAGTCACCATTGGAACCTCTTCGCCCTGTCTTCCCATCTGCAATGCGGTTAAGAACCGCTCCGAATCAACAATTCCGAATGAGCTGCTCACCATGTGCTGGGTCATCAACACCAGGCTGGTCCAGTCCTTCCTGATTTGAACTAGCGGGGTTCTCGTAACGGGAGCCTTTCCTCTCCTATTCAGGATTTCATCTGGAACGATTCCCACGAGTGCGCGGCGCATGAGGGAACGGCGCTGGGTCGGACGGACCGACTGTTCTCGCGGGATCGCATACATGAACTCTAGCAAGTCGCGATCCAGATACGGATATCGTGTCTCGTAAGTAGGATTGATAGGCAATACCTTGCATCCTATCTGCCTTCGCACCGTTTCAAGTGTGCCTATATTGTCGTGAAAACTCCCTAGGGGACCGAACAACTTCACGCGGGATGGATAACCGGTCAGGGCCGAACGGTTGCGTCGCACAAAAGCGGACTGCAACCATGGCGCCGGCCGCATGTATTTCGGCACACCGACGAGCCAGGGAGGCAAGAATCCTCGAGCAGATTCAAGCAATAAGTGAAGCCAGGGTTTTCTTGCTTGCAGCGCCCAGGCTTTCAGTTGGTGGACAAGCATCCCGAATCGGGCACTGGCGAGAAGATCTTGAAGTTCTGGTGTTGGTATTGGCACACCACCCATGGCCTCGTCACCGCCAACGCCGGAAAGGACGACACGATACTTTTGCGACATTAGACAGGCCTCGAATTCTGGGAGCCGGCTTGAATAGCTGGGAATCATCAGAGAGTCGTGGCCATTAGACGCGGAACTAGGTTGAGACTGCATGTTCTGCTCAGACCCGATATTGATGTGGAAGCCGGACCGTCCCCGCTTTTCCTCCACTTTGGTAAAATACGGCCGCTCATTCCAGTTGGGTTCAAAATCATCGTAGTAAGACACAGTGTCGAGACGGGGAGTTTGGAGTTCACCATCCGCCGTAATCGTGTCCGCCATGCAGACGATAGAGCAAGAATCTCGGCCGCCGCTCAGTTCGGCGAGGATGGGAGCATCGGAGCGCAACCTACGTTGCACGGCTTTTGTGAAGGCAGCCCGGAAGTGCTTTTCGTATTCCTCGTCAGCGGAGTAACGGATTTTGTTTGCTGCAGAGAAATCCCAATACTTGCTGACACTGTGCTTTCCGGGGCCGAGTAGTACAAGAGTGGAAGACGAAACGGCGTGGATTCCAACGTAGGGCGTAAGATGCGTGGCTGGAAATTGCGAGAGCCAGCCGGCGATGTATTCTTCGTTGAGTGCGAAGGTTTTATCGGCAAACCGGACGAGTGGATCAAGAACCGTGCTCCACGTAACCTGATTGTTGTCGAAGGAGTAATAAAGATGGCGCGTCCCGATTGGGTCCTTGGCCAGGACCAGCGAGCGGTTGCCAGGTCTCCAGATGGAGAGCGCCCAATCTCCGATGAGTTTGGCAAAGCAATCGGTGCCCCACTCTTCGAAGGCCATTGCTACGATCGACAAGTCCGCGGAATCATCGGTCAAAGAACCTCTTAGCTCGCTGATCAGCTCACCGCGATTGTCCAAGCGGCCGTCCCAAGTGATCACGGCTCCGGAAGGAGAAATATGCGGCTGTTTCTCGCGACGCGATTCCTTCGTGGTGTGGAAGGCACGGTATAGAATCCGTATGCCCCCTTTCGAATACGATTCGTCACTGTCGGGGCCGTAGGGAGCGAGCATGGCGCTCACTTTCTCAACATAGTCCGGGGCGGGCGGTTGGCCTGCGAAATGCCATGTTCCAAATTGGACGCTCATATAAGCCTTTGCCCGGAATCCTTCACCCGTCGTTTATTAGCATCGATCCAAGACTGCGTACATTTCCGGCACGTACCGTTTGTCGTTGACCACGCGACCGTCCACCTCGACCCAGGCGTGCGACTTGAACGGCATCTGTTGTGCCCCAATTACCATTTGGGCGAATATCCCGTGGCTCTTGAGGAGGCAACTCGTCGCTGCCGAGCGCTGCAAACAAAGCGCTTCTTTCCAATACCAGATACAAGCCATGTCCACCGCCGAACAAATGCGTTTCACTGCATCAGGAGGAGGCGTCGTTTTTCTCACTGGGTGGTTGCGAACCTTGTCGTAGAGCGCCGCGAAATTACCTTGCGCCAAGAAGAGGTCGAAGTAAATCAGCTTTAAGTACGCTCTCAAAACAAGAAACGACATGGTGCACACCTTCATTCACTCCGTCAGCCGCAACTGGCCCAGAAACTCTTGGCAGTAGCTCAAACCCCCACACACGGTTCATGCTCTTCGACGAGCTGACACTTCTTCAGGTTCTGGAGGAACTCCCGCACGTCGCTCTCAGCAAAATCTCGGCCGACGCCGAACTCGCGGCTAATCTGATCGACGATCGCTAATTCGGTGGACCCACTTTTGAGAAGTTCGAGGATTCGTGACCCAACGAAGTTAAGGTTGAACATCTGACCTTGCTGGACATCTAGGACGATTGCGCCGTCCTGGCTGTGGGTGCTGCGCACTGTTGCGGAGAGCCTGTACATCGGAAGACCTGCTTACTTGGACTGGGCAGTTGGAATGTCTTGAGTGCACTCTGACACTCCCGGGCCGTTGAAGCCAGAAAAAGGTGGAAACTTTCGGTAAAGCAACATAGCTGGGCGCATCTCGCGCTGGTTCAATGACATGCCTGTTCAATGTCTCGCGTCGGCGAAGTCAATGTGTCCGCCCATGGGTCCTAATCGTTGTCGTTGGTACGCTTCACGACATATTTCCGGAACAGCTAAAGCACGAGTCGGCTTGATTCGCGCATCGCTTGCCCGAATGTTTCATCTAATCCAACATGCGTAAAGAGCTAGCAGTTTCGGTACTGGATCTCGTGGGCATGCGAGCAGGGGAGTCCGCCGGCAGCGCAATCGCCCGGTCAGTGGACCTGGCGCAGCAGGTGGAGCAGTTGGGGTACAAGCGCTACTGGCTTGCAGAACACCACTCAATTTCTGGACTCGCTTGCTCGGCCACGCCGGTGCTGATTGGCCATGTGGCGGCAGCGACCAGGACGATCCGGGTAGGCAGCGGCGGAGTGATGCTTCCAAACCATGCACCGCTGGTGGTGGCGGAACAGTTCGGGACGCTGGAAGCCCTGTATCCGGGACGAATTGATCTTGGGCTGGGACGCGCTCCTGGTGGCGATTTTCAAACGATGCAAGCGCTGCGCAGGGATATGGGGCAGAATGGGGAGGATTTTCCGGCGCTGCTCGAAGAACTGCGCACATATCTCGGGCCGGAGAAGCCCGGGCAAGCGGTTAAAGCGATCCCCGGACAGGGCAGCAATGTGCCGATTACACTGCTCGGCTCAAGCGTTTTCAGTGCACAGCTAGCAGGGATGCTGGGCTTGCCATTTGCGTTCGCGGCTCACTTTGCTCCCGAGTATTTATATGCCGCGGCGCAACTGTACCGCGAGCAGTTCCAGCCGAGCGAGATCCTCCAGAAGCCGTACTTGATGGTGGCGGTGCAGGTGATTGCAGCGGAGACGGATGCGTCCGCCCGACGGTTATTTACGACGCCGCAGCAGCGCTTTCTGCGGTTGATCCGAAACCAGCCGGTGGAGTTACTACCGCCAGTGGATTCGATGGAGCCTCTATGGCAGGACGGGGAGCGCGCGGCAGTCGGGAACAGGCTGCGGGCGGCGATTGTGGGAGCGGATGCAACAGTGAAGGCAGGGCTGGAGAAGTTGGTAGCCGACACAGGCACTAACGAGGTGATCGTAGTGACCGATACCTACGAGCATGCGGATCGCTTGCAGTCGTATCAGCGAGTCGGCAGCATTGCCGCCACGATCGAAGTGAAGCCGCTCGCGGCTGTGGGAGTCTGAATGCGTGTTCGCAGGGCTGAATCGACTCGATCTAATTCTTCCTGTGATATTTGTGGGTGATTCCCAGTCAGATTGAGACTTGGGAAATCGGCGGTTGACAGTAATTAGCCTTCGCAAGCAAGAACGAGTCCGGGCCACCGTCGCGAATGATTCGGCCGCTCGAAAGAGTGAGAATCCTCGCAAATGTAGTAAACGTCGTAAGCCGATGGGAGACGACAATGAGCGTGGATTCACTAAGCTTGTGCCGAATGTTGTGGAGAACGAGCTCCTCCGCGCCGGGATCAAGGCACGAGGTTGCCTCGTCGAGGATCAGAACCCGCGGTAATTGCAGGAGTGCCCTTGCAATGGCAAGCCGTTGACGCTCGCCACCGGAGAGTTGGCAGCCGCCGGGCCCAATTCGTTGCCTGAGACCATCGGGCAGCGTCGCGACAAAAGATGAGAGTCCGACGCTCTGAATCACTTCTCCCAATTCGTGCTTACTGGCCCCGATCTGCACAAAACGGAGGTTGGAGATGAGCGTCCCATCGAACAGAACCGGATCGCGGGGTAAGTAGCAGATGTGCCGGCGTAGACTCTCCAGTTGAATGTTCCGGATGTCTTCGCCTCCAAGCCGGATCGAGCCACGAACCGGGTCATAGAGCCGTGCTATCAGCTTTGCCAGCGTGCTCTTGCCCGCCCCATTCTCGCCGGCCATGGCAACGTGTTCGCCGGGCAGGATTCGCAGAGCAGGAATGTGGAGCATGTCTTTCTGTCTCTGGTACCCAAACTCAACAGCAGCGAATTCGATCTGTGGCCGATGATGTTTTGGAAGGTGGACGGCATCAGGAGCATTTGCCAGGCTGGGACACAACGCGAGAGCGGACTGCACCTGGCGGATACTGGCGAAGGTTTTCTGCGCTCTGGCGTAAAGATCAGCGGCACCGCTGAGGGGTTCGAAGAGTTGTGTGACGAACCCATAGAACGCTACCAAACTGCCGACGCTCAACCTTCCTGCGAGGACCCTCTCACCGCCGTAGCCGATGACTGCGCACATGGCCAGTACAACCGCCAAAGAACTGCATACGGTAAACCAAACACCAGTCGTGAATAGCTTCTGCTGTGATCGGACCGAACGGGCCAGGAACCGGAAAGCCCGCCGCTCCTGGCGCTTTTCTTGTCCCAATAGTTGTATGGGAATCACTGATGAGATGTGTTCCTCCAGGAAGCTGTTCCACGCGAGTCGATCTCCCTGCACCATGTCGGCGTTAGCTGCAAGACGGCTCCGGAAGAACTGCCGTGTAATTAGAAAAATTGGAACAAGCGGAACAACCGCCAGCGTCAACACTGGACTGAGCACGACCATAGTCGCCAGCGTGAAACTGGTCATGAGGAACATGCGGAGGATCGCAGGCAAGAGATCAGATCCAAAATACGCAACTTCTTCGATCGGCTCCTTCAGGGGGTACATCACGCTCCCAACCGGCGTGTTCTCGTAGTAATCGGCTGAGAGCGTGTCAAGGTGCCGCAGCAGGCTCACCCGCAATGTGAGGCCCATTTTTTGGGAAGCGGTCAACATCAAGAAGTTGCCCACGCTGGTGAGTGCCATCCTGCCTTGATAGCCGAGGAAGATCAGCCCGGCCGCCAGGAGAAGCAGCCCCATTTTTTTCTGTGGGAGGATCTGATCGATTAGCCACCTGAATACCAGCGGTGTGAGAAGTGCCAGAAGACTCCCGACCGTGATGCACAGAAAACTGGCTACGTGCCAGTACAGAAGGGGCCGGATCTGCTTTGACAGCCAGCGGAGTTCGCTCGGAAGCCAAGACGACCAGCGGCTTCGCTCGTGCGAGAGGACAGACAACAACTCCACCTTGAAGGCGAGACTATGCAGGGGACGCCGGCTTGTCCAGAAAATGAGTGAGATGTCCGCCTTTGGATCAATGCTGCAGTTTTTCCCAACAATTCGCGGGATCTTCGAGCAGAGCCATAGCTCGACTCGTCCGAAAACTCGACAAACTCACCCGACTTTTCTTGCGACCATCACGATTTGCCCAACGACTTCGACATCCTGGTGGTAACGAAGCTGTTCTGGACGATGGAACTGCTGGGAATAAGGATGGATCACCAGGGTGCCGTTCTCCAAGCCGCAGCAAGCGCACAGATATGTGCCATCACGCTTGAGAAGGACATATAGTGGCTGTTGCCACAACGGTTTTGAAGTGAAGTAGGTGGGCCTCTTCCTGCGCCGGTTCACGAGCGCCAATAGCCCGTTTGTCAGGTAAGGATGGAGAACGTCGTACTTGCCGCCGACCCAGAACAAGTCGTTTAGAGAGGCGTCTTCCAGGCCAGAAAGTGAACCGATGGATTCGCGCAGGAAGAACGGCAGTTCCTCGCATCGTTCAAGGAATTGCTCGAGGAATTTTCCAGTAGCGACCTTCGTGTCCAACTCTTCGGCAGCTTCCACCCGCGGTACCCTGGAAACGAAATGATCGGGCATCGGCTCAATACCAGATTCTTCGAGAGCAATCCCGATTGTCTTCAGAAATGTCTCAAATCGTAGGCCGTATAGCGAGCAGAGAGTAATAGCCTTTTGAAAGTGACGTGGCGCCGTGTTGAGAAGTTCGTAGTCACACAGGGAACTGGGAGAGATGAAGTATCTGTCATCCCCGAGAAGATCCGCGACCCTGCTGCTTATTCCCGAAGCTTCACGCAGTGATAAGTGCATTGTCACACGCGCTCTGCGCAGCATCGGGCCAACCTTGCCTTCTCGGGACAACGGACGCGGCTTCCACTGTTTTGCCAGATCCTTCGGAACTTCAGGCTCGTTTGTCATGAGCAAAGGTCGGAGTTCGAGATCCACGATGCCCAGAAGGCTTGCCTCCTGCGGACGCCGCAGCTCGACCTGTGCGTAGGAAACCTTCGTACTGACCGGCACGATCACGCGGTCTCCAATGGCACGCAGGCGGCAACAAAAGAGACCCCTGCTGTGCTCAATGAGGAATATTCGGCTGGATATGCCATTCGCCAGAAAGGGAAGTTTGTCTGGAATATCTGGGTTCACGCGCACAATGCTTCCCGGGAAAAGATCTGGAAAAGCCAATGCGTCTTGGTACCCGATCTTTGCGTATAGGAAACCCCGAGTGTTGCTTTCGGACAGGGAACCAATTCGTTTGGAGCCAGAGAACTCCAGCAACTGGCCGAGCGGCGCAATGGGAGGCGCAGGACTGTCCCCGATTCTGTTTCGGAACCATGGAATCCAGGCATAGGGGTCGGTCAGCGACGAATCCAGAAGAATCGTTCTGTGTGATGGCAGCGAGGTCTGCCACCGACCAATGTTCTCGAGATCAGCCCCGAACAAGCGCACCCAATCCGACAGTCGATAGCCGGTAATGCGACTGAGGGCCTGGAACTGGTAAATGCTCGGGCTGAACGTTCCACCCCGGAGGTCGAAGTACAGATTGTGTGGGAGGAAATACGGGGACGAACGGCCGTACAATTTCTCCGACCACTGCGATACGTGGTAGAGGGTGAGGTCCTTAAGCGCAAGGATGGATTGGATCCTCTCTGGAAGATTCGTTTCGGGTCGCGATTTCTCCCTTCGTGGTGCTGGCACGGTTTCTCGCTGCTTCCTTCCCGCGAGAATTTTCGGTTTGCGCCGAACATTGGACGCTCCGTGCTAATACCAGAAAAGTAGGCGCCTGGTTCTGGACCTTTTCCAAGGCGCCTTCTGGCAAATCTGCTCGCAGAGATTCAATTTCTATAGGCATGATGAAACGTAATTGCCACAACTATTTGTCGCTTGTCCGGAACTGCGACCAGGGACGTGCAAGTCCCTTACATCAATCGATGCAGACGACCTTCTGTGGTCGAGGAACGGCGGCGGGGCAGTGGTCGCACACCCGGACAGTCCAAATCGCAACTATCTCAGCTTGTTCGGGTTTCCGTAAAGAATCACTTACTTTGTGGATAAAGGGCCCATTTGCGGTAACATAACCAAATTCTGTAAGGATTGGCAGTGCGATGTCGGCCTCGTTATCCAGCCTGGAGTTCGGTAAGCGGCTGAGAGCTGAACGGGAGCACTTGCGCTTGTCCCTCCGGCAAGTGCAGGAGTTGAGTCGAGGCATAGCCGAACAACGGAAGAATCACGAATACTATATTGCCCATTCCTCTCTTGCAGACATCGAGAGCGGCAAGCTAGCAACTAACATTTACAAGCTCTACAGCCTTAGCGTCATCTACGGACGCCAATACGAGAAACTCGCAACCTTCTTCGATGTTCCTGTTGGCGAAGCCGAAAAAGACCACAAGGCGTTGGTGTTTCCGCAGACGTATCTGGTAGGAACTGCCTCAGAACTCGGCGACTCCTCGATCTCGTCGACTCTCGGCCTCAGGGAGAGGCTGCGGGCGGAACGAACCAACCTTGTGTCGAAGATAGTCGAAAATTGGAAGGATGTCCCCCCGGCTCTCTTGCAGCAGATGGACTGGCGCGATTCTCTTTACGGATACATCGGGATGCAGGATCACACGCTGGACCCGATCATTCGTCCTGGATCTTTTGTGCAAATTGACTCCCGGCAGAGGACAGTTCCACCAGTGAATTGGCATGACGAGCATGACCGTCCGGTCTTTTTCTTCGAGCTCCGCGACCGCTATGTTTGTAGTTGGTGCGAATTGCACGGCAGTCAGTTGATTCTGGTTCCGACCCCACAGTCACGAGGACAGGCTAAGCATATCCGCTATCCGGACGACGCCACCATAGTCGGACGAGTCACGGCAGTCACGATGCGTATTGCGGAGGCGCGCGATAGCTCCGCAAAAGGGGTTTCTCTTACGTGAGTGCACATTTCTGGTATTACACCGCCCTCGGGCGTGGCCAGCTGAATTTTGCAGATCGATCTCCTAGCTCTTGCCAGTGCGCAGGCACTGGAAGAAGTGGTAGTTCCAAGGTGTCAGTTCCACGTAGAGGCCCGGTGACCGCATTCCATCCCCATCACGTTCGTAAGTCACTCCCGATAACAAGTCAATCAAATGCCATTTCGTGCCACCGGCATCAGCCCACTGCACTTGGACCTGGGCTTGCACGGGGCAGTCGCTGAGATTGACCGCGATCAGATACCGCTCGTCATCGTGCATCCAACTCCAGGCCACCAGATTCTGAAAACTCGCGTTATCCGGCCAACCCGTACCTGCCCACGCCCACAGCGCAAAAGAGGCGACGGCGCTGATGGTGAGCAGCAGAATGTTTGCCGTCTGTGTTGCTAGAAAATAGGGCGCCAGCAAACCTACGGCCGGGGCCGCCCCACCTGCAAGAAGAACTATCAAAACGGCCGCTACGGGCCGCGCCCAAACTAGAATTCGCGTCTGCATCCGAGATCTCCCATGGTTACTGCGGTCGTGCGCGCTGGGTAAGTCTCAAGGCAAAATCGGGCTGTCATCGCTTGAGCCGGAGAAATCGAGAAGCGTTGTTGTACAAAATGTCACGCTTCTGCCCGGAAGATAGCGCGGGATCATTTTGAATCGTATCGATGGCCGCAGACACCGCATCTGGCCAAACCATTTCGTCAGAGCCAAACATGATGCGGTTCTCGAATCCGGCATCAATTAAACGGTGCAGGAACTCGTAGAACTGCTTGCGGGGAAAAGCGTAGTCGATGATTCCGATATCTACATAAAGTTGAGGATGAGCGTACAGCGCGGCGATGGTATCGTCTGCCAAGGGCCAGCCGGCATGCATGGCCCAAACGCGAAGCTTAGGATGGCGCACGAGAACATCTTCGAGGGTCAGCAGGCTGGACAAGCGCATGCGGTAACTAGGCGCGACGACGTAGGGAGCTCCAGGCGGCCCAGGTCCCATGTGAATGCCGACGGGAATGTCCAGTTCTTCCGCCAGCGCAAAGTAAGGTTCCATTCGCGGATCGGTGACGGCAATCCCCTGGTATTGCGAGCTGATTTCAGCAAACGCCATTAGTCGCTTGCTTTTCACCAATTGGCGTAATTCGTCCACGCTCGGTTTTCCCGACTCCGGGTCGAACGGCAGCGCCGGGAGAATGCGGCCTTCTGATGCCTGCTTCCACTTTTCCATGACCTCGAGGTCGCCATTCGTGACTGCAACGGTCACATTTCGCGACTTAAGGATTGCAAGCGTGCGCCGCATCAAGTCCTCGTCATTCGAACCAGATCGCAGAGGCGATGGACATACGGGTTTGTTCTGCACGCGGGCAAAATATGTTTGCGCATCTTCGTGAGTGTCCTTGACTGGCCAGCTCAAGAAAGGTGCGCAAAGATAGAGCGGGGGCGGCCCTAGCTCATCTGCGTGCTTCGCGTGCAAAAGCATGTCGATGACTGGCTCGGCGCTGGTCTGTGACCATACTGGAAATGAAACTGTCAGCGTGATCGTCAATATGAGGCACGTGGCAAAAGACGAAACCCGCCAACGGGAACGTTGTTTCATTGCTGTCCGCCCTTCTTAGTGTTTGTTTTGCATGACTAATATCGCTTGCATATCAGAGAGTTCGATCAATCTCTTCCTTGTTGAGGGACTCTCCAAGAAGAGTCAATCCATGCCTTTCGAACTCTGCTTTACGAGCTTCCTGATTCTTTGGATCTTCGCTTTGTGCAACCGACGCCCATTGTGTTTCCATTAATCCAGCGGGTGTGTAGAGATGAATTGCGCCACAATGCGGATCCTGCGCCACACTCCAACGGTGCGGGACTTTCATTGGCATCAGCAAGGAATCGCCAGGCCTCAAACGCATGCGCTCACCGCCGACTTCGGCGACGAATTCTCCACCCAAGACGTGAATCCACTCATCCTGTTCGTGATGCAGGTGAAGCGGCGCGCCGCGATATGCATGGTGCTCCCCTACGGGAAATACATAAACTGCAAGCCTCCCGTCCGAGTCGGAGGAACGAACCACCTCGGTTGAGAACATCGTTTGGACAGTTACAGGTTCGTCGGTGCCGTCGGATTTGCGCGTAAAGCCAGAGCGGACGAGCACGGGATGTCGAGTGGTCCCGCGGTCTGATTCGTGATTCCGTTCACCCGAAGCTTGCAGAAAAGACGCAAGACGAAAAGGAAACTCAGCGAGCGTCAACCCTGCGCCAGCAGCGAGTAAATCTCTGCGATTCATGGGTGTCCCCCGATTACATCAGAATGCCCTCAATTAAAGCTCCGACCGCTGCGGAATGGCTGCTCGACTCGCTGCTGCGATGAGCGGCGGACAACGCGGTATGAGATCGAGCCTCGGCCAGAGCGTAGGATACATGCACGCAAAACGCGCCCCGAGCCGCAGCACAAAAAAGGCCTTGGCATCCACGAAACCCGAGCCGTGCACGACGCTCGCTTTCCCATCGATCACCGGGTGGCCGAAATCCCTTTGCTGTACGAGTATCGCCTGCACCAGAGGATCACTGTCGAGCCCGGTGCACTTCCCTGTGACCGACACATTCTTATAAATCGATTTGTGCTGCGGGGAGGTCTCGAAATAGTCCGCCGCGAGCCCGTAGTACCACTGAAAAAAGGACACATCTTCTGGCACACTGTTTTGTGCGTGTTTTCCGACTGAACAGTCGGTTACCCACAGGAGTTTGTGTATCGAGCCCCGTGAATGAATGTACGGTCGCATGATCCCTCCCCAAGATCCAGAGATTTGCACGGTTCGCGGACGATTCTGACCATTGTCAGCAACGCTCAGAGTCGCGAATTCCGCCGCCCAACGAAGTGTTCTTCCCCAAGTTCCTTCTTTGAAACGCGGGACTATAACGCCGAGGAGTGGTTGCCCGGCAGAAAACTCCCGGCGCCAGTCAGCGACCGCTCTCCTTGCAGTGCTTTGGTAAGTCCGGCAATTTCAGCGGACGGTTTCGGCGCAGATGTTAATGACTGTGCGTTTATGTTGACGATAAACATTACGCAATTCAGTACAACGAGCGAAATCAAAGCAGCTTTCTTCATGTGGGCGCCGGGTCGTGAACACTGTCCGTTCTGGAAATAGCTCTGCTCGATCACCCTCGATCAATTGCAGACGAATTTTCCTTGCGTCAAGCCTACGATCGTTTTCACGGATAAGCCAGGTTGGGAGCGTTCATAGCAGACCGAGAACGCGTCTGTGTTCTCACCCTGCGCACCTAATTGTCCGGTCAATAAAATGACGAGGGTTCCGTCGGCGTTGTAAAAGGCGATTTGCGAGCGGCCGTCGGCGTAGCCTTGGATCTTCTTGAACCCAGAAAGATGCGACGCGTACCATGCTGCCGCGGCGTCCATTTTGATCGCGTTCGCCGGATTCATGACGGTAGACAGAGAATAGAAATTGCCCTGTGTTTTGCTCTTACAAACTTGTCCGTCAGGCATTTTGTCGGGCTCGTTGCCCACATTCTTGAATAGGACGGTGGCGGGAATCAGCGCAAGGCCGGTCAGTGGATCGTTCGTCAGCACTTTTGCCTGGCCTGCAGCGGTCGCCAGGCAGAAAGCAATGACAGCTGCGGTAAGAATAGTGTTTTTCATCGAGCCTCCTCGAGTGTTCGTTTTCTGATTTGCACTTCCAAACTGTTTTTGTATAACGCCAGTCTCGTTCAATGGAACATTTCGACGAAAAAGGTTCGATTTGATGCGGTCACAGAGCATCCGCGATCTTCATGGCCAGCGGCTTCACCTGCTCAACGCCGCAGGGGCAGGTGATGTACATAATTCGAATCAACGTCTTTCCCTTGCGGGCAATCACCACTCCATCCGCCGATACAAACGCCTGGTCGCCAATGCCCGGAAGTCCTTGTTGGGGCCCCAGATTGCCCAATACTTTGGCGTTAAGTCGCATCTGTTCTTCGGCGGCGTGCTGATCGAGGGAGAACGTAAACACCGGCACTTCTCCCGAGTTGTCCTGCTCGGCCGCGGGTCTTTCAGCCTGAAATGCCGTGAACATGCCGCCGGCGATTTTCTCGGCAATCTCCTGCGTCTTTTTGTCCGCGCCATTGTCGGCCACCATCGCTTTCAGGTGCTTTGCCGTCATATCCGCCTGCGTGCCCTTCGCGACGTAACTGCAGCCGTTGTCGCCGGGCTCGGTGCGGACGATCTCAACGCCGATCGCCTTACTCACGTCCTCTTTGCTTAAGAAGCGGCAGACATCGCCCAATGACGAGTTAGTCGAACTTGAATCTTTCGATCCGGCCTTAGCTGAGCCCTCTTCGGTATTGCTGCCCGAGCCGGAACCTGATCCGAGAATTTCGTCCGATACCTCGTGATATTTCTGGCTGACTTTATGGGCAACGTAATACACACCAACGGCTCCCGCCGCGCCGCCGACCAAGATGACGCCCAATGCCGCGATGCCGAGCTTGGCGAGGGAACTCATGCCTTGTTTGGCGCTTGCGGGCGTACTGGTTTCTAAAGCAGGACGTGGTGAAGGTGGCTGGGGGGCGTTTGGTGGCGATTGCGGCTGCAGGGACGGAACTACACTGCGCGCATCCGCTCCGCATTTCACGCAGAAGGGGCCACCACTCAGGGGCGCTCCGCATTTCACGCAAAAGTTTGGCATTGTTTGTGCTCCTTGGGTATTTGAAGTTGAACCTGCGCCGGGCGCGGGGTACTCAAATGCTGTTGCGCGATGTTCTTCGTTCAAACACACGCAGTCGAACAAGTCACTGCTTCTCTTCAATGATCACTGGGCGATCGCCAGGCTTGAGCTTTCCGCAGTCGGATTTGACAAAGTGACTGCTGGACTTGGTGGTCGAGTCGCTCGATTTGCCCTTGTAGACCATCTTCATTGTTGTGGTACCCCGGGTATGTTCTGAATCAACGAGTTCTACTACCTGGTGCACACTTGTCTCAACGTCGGGGCGGCGGCAGGAAATATCTATCGTCATGCCGTGGCCGGTGATGTTCTGGCCTGCCACCTTACATCCGGGCTGGGTGTTGGCTTTGGCTATCGCCTCGGCGAAGGTTTGTTGGGTGACGCAGTTGAGGAAGCGCACGCTGGGTGTTCCATCATCGTCGTAGACGGTGCTCTCCCAGAGCCCTTCCTTGACGGGCAGACTCTGGCCAAAAGCACAGACGGCGGCGCAAAGAAACAGGGTACCGAGCAGAAAACTCTTCATTTGAGGCGAACCTCCGTGGTATTGAGTTTTGAACGACAATCTCACCCCGTAAATGTGCAATCACCAAGGCACCCGGTCTTCGCGGCTCGACGTGCTTGGCTGGAAGCGGTACCCCACGGTTGCGACTTTCCAATCGCGTAAAGAGGACCAAAATCCCGGGCTCCGATGTTGCGTAATCTCTTGCAAATTCGGGCTAAGGTTCGACCTTGTACAGCGTGGCCATGCCGGTCACCATGTGCTCGTCGACGTGGCAGTGGTACATCCAGATACCGGGGTTGTCGGGAATCATGTCGGCGGTGATCATCTCCGCCTGCGCGAGGGTGACGACATCCGTGCGGTGTCCTTTGGCGAGGACGACGTTCCCGTGCCAGTGGGGCGTGTGGCCCTGAATGATGCCGCCGATTGACATCATGTACCAGCGCACGTGCTCTCCTTTTTTCATCGTCATCATCGGCCCGTCGCCGTACATGTAACCGTTGATGCTGGAGCGGAAGTTCTGAGAGGTAAAGCCGGTTCCGAAGAACGAGAACACTCCATCGCTGTCCATAGGCTTGCCTTCATACTTGTTCACGCCCTTGGGATCCGTGGTGAAGGTCTGGATGTTATGGTCGAGGTACCAGCTCGCGTTCTCGTCGAAGATCAGGAAAAGACAGATGAACTCACGGTCCACATCCTTGGGGCGGCCATTGAGGCCAGCCATGCCTCGCGCGGTAATGATGATAGGTCCGATCAGGCCGCTGGCTACGTCGCGCTGCTCGTTGACATGAGAGTGATAGAGCCACACGACTGAGCTGCCGTCGGCGGGCCCGGGACCGGCACGTTCGGTGACTTCCCAGTTATAGGTGTGAGTCTCGCCGGGCGGAACAATGCTATTGGCCTTATTGGAGGCGGAAGAACCGTCCTGATAGACCGCACCTTCCGAGGCCTTCTCGTAGAACACTCCATGCGGATGCATGCTGTAAGGCAGCGTGGCATGGTTGCGGAAAACGACGCGGATGGTATCTCCGACTTCCGCGCGCAGCACAGGACCGAGAATTCCGAGATGTTCCCACTCCGGAGCGCGAGGCTTGAGTTGGGTGAAGGAGGCATCGGTGTACTCGCGATAAACCGCCTTCCGATACACCTTGCCGATGCTGTGGGGCCCGCTTTGCATGAATGTGGCGGCGTAGCCGTCGAAATTCATGCCCATCATCTTGTTAACGCCGTCGGGACCGTAGTCCCAGTCCACTTCGTCAGCAGCGATGTAATAGATACGCGTTTTGCCAGAAGACTGCCCGAAGGCAATGAGTGACACAAGGACGAACACTGCCGTAAGTTTGAACGAATGAGCCATTCCTTCCCCCCTTTACCCCTGCGAGACATGACCGCGTCATAGCCTTACGCCCGCATGCTCCGCGGCGAATTTACCCACGATCGGCAACCTGAAAAGTTTTTGCTGATAAGCCTGAACCATCAGGAAGATCCAGATTCCAAAGCCGGCGAGAGTGAAAATCAGCATCAATGGCAAAGCGATTAAGCCGAAGACTCCGGCTGTCAAAGGTGTCAGCACGGCCGAGACAATCATCCAGACAATCCAGAAGGCGACCCACGCGACATTAAAGAAAATGGACTGGAAGGCGTGAAAGCGAACGAAGGAGTTCGACTTGTAGGGGTCAAGGACCAGAAACACGATCCCCGTTAGGAAGCCGGCGAGGTAGGTGAGCGCTCCCACGAGATTCGTATCCATCATTTTCGATCCCGTCTCCCCCGGGGGAGATATGACTGCGACCCCAGCCGAACTCTCCATGGCAGAACCAGAGACATCCGGCCTGAGTTCTGTCGGCGACCCACAGGACTGACAGAAGCGAGCGTCAGCGGCTAACGCGATACCACAGGATTGGCAAGCGCTCATCTCTCCCTCCTCAGGATCAAGTTCGGTGCGCAACGACGGGAACTTTGCTTCCGACTGGCGGAATTCGCAAATCAACTGAGCGCAAATTGTGAATTAACTGCTAATTCTTTCTGTTCTAATGATTTAGAGAGCCTGATTAACTCGCTTTAGCCTGTTTTCGTGCTAAACTCGACGCTCAAAACCGCGCTTGGGCGTATGAAGGCCTCTGCTACTGACAATTCTCCCGCCCCGGAAGCAAGCTACAGTTTCGGACTTTATGTGCTTGACCCGGGCGATGGCACACTGACGCGCGATTCGGTACGCGTGCGTGTGCAAGAACAGCCTTTCCAGCTATTGCTGCTACTGGTGGAACGCGCCGGACAGATTGTTTCGCGGGAAGAGATTCGAAATCGACTTTGGCCACAAAATACTTTTGTCGAATTCGACAAAAGCTTGGGAGTGGCGGTACTCAAGGTTCGAGAAGCTCTTGGGGATGATGCTGGCAATCCCAGATTTATCGAGACCATTCCTCGGCGCGGCTACCGGTTCATAGCGCCCGTTAAGGTAGAGGATTCCAGCCTGGCAAGCGTTGAGACCCGGACACCGGCCGTCCCTGATCCGTGGAAATGGAACAAAAGAGCTACGGTTAAGGCACTTCTTGCAGTCCTCGTAACGGTCGTTGTCGGCGTCGGGCTCTGGCTGTACGGGTCGAGGGCAAAGGTCTCTGAGCACGCCGCCATCGTGATCGGTGATTTTGAAAACAACACAGGCGATCCGGTGTTCGATGGCTCTTTGAGGCGCGCCCTCATCATCCACCTGAGACAGTCCCCCTACCTAAATCTTCTTCCAGATGAGAAATTGAGGTCCGCCTTGCAGGCCCTTGGGCGTTCACCCGATGACAGCCTCACTCCGGCGTTGGCTAGTCAGGTTTGTCAGCGCTTGAAGGGTGCAGCTTTGATTGTTGGTTCAATCCGAACCACTGGCCGGAATTACACCTTGTCCCTGGATGCCGGACGTTGCAGTGACGGAGCGTCACTGATACATCAAACATTTTCTGCAGACAATAAAGAACAAGTCCTGCCCCGGCTCAGCTCAGAAGTAGACCATCTCCGCAGGAGATTAGGCGAGTCACGCGAATCATTGCAGAAATTCGATGTCCCAATGGAACAGGCAACAACTAGTTCCCTTGAGGCCCTAAAGGCCTATCAGCTCGGACTAGAACTGCGTACTCACTCGAAAAACGTTGAAGCACGTGCCGTGCTAAAAACGGCGATTACATTAGATCCTAATTTTGCTATCGCGTATGCACAGTTGGGATCAGCATACTCGAACTCGGGAGATGCGACTTACGCCAGACAATACTTTCAGAAGGCTTTTGAGCTCAGGGCTCGTGCGACCGAGCCTGAACGTCTTTATATAACGGGACGTTATTTTGACATCGTGACAGGGGAACGAGAGCATGGGTCAGAGACTTACAAGCTCTGGACTGAACTCTACCCAAACGATTGGCTGCCATACAACGCGATCGCGAACAACGCGGTTCTCTTGGGTCGATATGAGACGGCAGTAGATTCTGCGCGCACAGCCGTGGAGCTTGGGCCTTCCCAGGACTTTGGTTCGTCCAATCTGATTGCCGCCCTAATTGGGCTAAATCACCTAAATGACGCGAAATCGATTTGCGAACAGCTGCTCGCAAAAGGCCGCGACAATAGCTTTATCCATCTTGATCTTTTCGCAATCGCGTCACTGGAAGGCGATCAAGCAGCGATTGATCATCAGCTCGAATGGGCTGGGAAACATCCCGATGACGTCGGAATGATGTTCGCTCGGGGATCGGCTGCCGCATCAGAAGGAAAGATTGAGGCAGCCACGAGACTCTTCGATCGAACCGCTGAAGTAGACATCAGTAATGGCGACTCGGAAGCAGCTGCCATCGCCCTGGTGGAATCTGCTGAGATGAATTCCGAGATGGGCCGCTCATCGATTGCCAAGCGAGAATCCGAACGTGCCTTGACGCTGGGAAAAAATGAAATGGTTTACGGCCTAGCAGCCATGGTTGCCCTCCGCCAACATGATCTGCAGAGCGCGCAGCTCCTGCTGGCAGAGATGGATCACGATCACCCTCTCTCCACGTTCAATCTCGGAATTTATTCGCCAATCATCCGCACGTTCGCGGCGATCTCGAAACGAAGCTCACCCTCCGAAGTAAAGAGCCTTATGGAGCCGGCACTTCCGTACGAATCGGGATCGTTAGCAGACATGTTGCCAATCTATATGCGAGGAGTAGCCTTTCTAGCGGTCGATGCACCGGCTCAAGCAGAAGCAGAGTTTCAAAAAATCAGTACACATCACAGCGTCGATGCGACGACGACTTTGTATCCGCTTTCAGTACTGGGGATCGCTCGTTGCTACAGCCTGCAAGGAAGAAAAGCCGAAAGCAGAGAAGCCTATTTGCACCTGTTCCATCTTTGGAAAGACGCGGACAAGGATTTACCAATTCTTCTCACAGCGCGAGCGGAATTTCGTGCTCTTGGATCGTAGGCCTCACGATTCTTGGAAAATGCTGCTCATGGCTAAAAGCCGACGCTTAGGCGAACATCGGCGCTGGTCACAGAATGGTCACAATAAATAGGACATCTTGACGAGTTAAGTTGTTGATTGAACACATGGTTAGGCCGGCTGATTGTAGCCCTGAAAAGGCTGGCGTCGGCGGTTCAACTCCGTCCCTGGCCACCATCATTCCAAAGAACTTAGCTGAAATCTGGCGACCAGAAGCTGGAAGAATCACCCACGGTCGATCACCCACGGCTACTGGATGAACCGTTGAGCAGGTTCCTCGTTTAGACCCATGGCTTCGATCATCTTTGCCTGAGCCTCCATGCGCTTGTCCATTCGCGAGTGCGCGTAGACCTTGAGCAGGATTGAAGGGTCCGCCCAACGCAGCATGTCTTGGATCGTCTTGGAGTCGGTTCCGATCTCCACCAGGAACGAGGTTAATGCGTGCCTGAGATTGTGAAAGCCGAACCGGTGACCAGCTGGAATCTCGATCACCTGTTTGGCCGCCGGCCGAAGATGGTCTTCGACCAGCATGTTTGGCACGCGCGGTTGCTTGCCCTTGAGCCGGCCGGAAGCGAAGACAAAATCCTCGTCTCCGGCGTAAGCCGTCGTCTCCCGCCAGTTTCTCAGCAAGCCCATGACAAGCGAATGCAAAACCACAGGCTTCTTTGAGGCAGCGGACTTCGGTTCGCCAAACTTGCTCCTGACGAAGTTGGAGACGACGTGGATCCGGAACCTGCTCCAGTCGACGTGCTTCCATTTCAATGCGAGCACTTCGCCGATCCTTAGTCCCGTGACCGCAATCAGCAAGGTCATCAGCCGCCCGAAGGGTTCCATGCGGCAGATGATGCTCCAGGCTTCCTGTGGAGTCACGAGAACGGCTTCGTAGCCGGTTCCCACGGCAATGTGAACATGCTTGACTGGATTCGCTTCCACCGTGCGCGGAATCAGATCGTTCGCCTGTCACGGGTTTCGAAAATGTAATTTCGCAATGACACCGAGGTCCGGTTCGAGCGGGAACCTGCGCTTGAGCATCTGCGCCAGAAATCCCGCAGCGACCTTGTCGGCGAAACTATAGCCCCCTCCTCCCGAGGCTTTGGTTGTCGTGCTTTGCTTCGACATTGCTTTCGCCAGCATACCTTGCCGACAAGTTCTCCTCAATTCTTTCGTCCGCAGTCTGGGCGGAAACCCATCTGAACTGAGCGCCGAACGCGGCGGCAGCTCCGGGTCACCGAGGTTGCCGCCATAGGACAGCGCTTTCTAGCTGCGACGTTTTCTCATTTTCCGAACCGGCCGGAAAACCGACGACTCCGGCTCCCCACACATGCGCAACCACCCTCTGAACACGACGCGCCGTTGACGCTTTCCGGCGCCAATCACTCTGTATTCTTTTCCACGTTGATACACCCGTTGTCTCTTTGCCATTTGCTTTTGCTCCTTTCCGATTTGTGCGGAAAATAGAAAAGGCCTGACAGTGTCAGGCCGTTAAATTCCGAGTTTGGGCACACATATGCCCAATCAAATTATACGAAATGTTCGTTTAAAAAAGTGTTCAGAATGTCGCGAAATTGTGACAATTTGAGCGAGAAATCGCATTTCAACACGATCCGCGCACCTCAGTTCGTCTTGGCGCGATCGGCTCTCCTCCTCGCTTCTCTTGATCACCTTCTCAACACGCCGGTTCACCGACAATCCCCAAAGGGCCTGATCCGTTTCGCGCAGCGTCCTCTTCCATTCGTCCTGGCGTGCTTTAACCTTCGGCAAATATTCATCCACGTACGTTTCTGCAGTCCAATCCTCCGTGTTGTATTTGCTTTTTTCCTTTCCCTCTTTTTTCTTCTTCCTTCTCTTCTTTTTTTCGTGCCCGCCCGGAAGCAAGTCGAGGCTCTCCAGCACTCGTTCATCGATGATCGTGAAGGTGTCGGGATAGCAAACCGTCAAAATCGCCGTGGCGGTTGCAAGCACGATGCCAGGAACCTCCTCCAAAGCCTTCAGCGCGGCAAGCGCCTTTTCGGGCTTCGCTGCTTCTACAATTGCCGTGTTGATTTTTTTCAGGTTCTCGTCGGACACAGTCTTAGAGTTCGAACCTCTTATTCGTCCGAGTTTCCATTTAACGATCAACAGCACATCACGCTTCCCGAGCCCCTCGCCCTTTGCAAGTCTCTTCCTCAAATCGGGAAACACTCGGATTTCCGGGTCGTAGCAATCCAGCCATTGCTCTATGTCTCTTTTGGAATCTCCCATCGCTTCCTCGCCACAAAAAACTATCAGACTACATTGCGTCCGAGCCACTCTCGTTTAGAATTCGCCCATGGCAACTCGCAACCGAGCCGTCACCGAAGATCACCTCGTCTGGTATGCCGGCTACGGCTCCAATCTTCTTCGGGAACGCTTTGATTGCTACATCAAGGGAGGACAGCCGAAGGGATCGACACGCACTTATCCGGGCTTCCGCGACAAAACGGACCCCCGCGCCGATCGTCCAGTCACTCTCCGCCATGAATTCTTCTTTGCCGATCGCCCGTACGCATGGAACGGCGCGGTTGGCTTCATCCGCCCAGTTGCATCCAACGCGATAACGTTTGCCCGCATGTTATTTCCTATGGCCAGTTCAACGACGTGGTCAGGCAGGAAAATCGAAAGGCTGTTCCGGGCAATATGATCGTGCCGCCCTACGAGTACTTGTCCCAAAGCGACCAATGGGAAATCGCCGGAGTCCGCCTTTACGGCCGTCTCATCAAGGCCGGAATGCAGGATGAGCATTCTATCCTTACCTTCACCGCCACCCGCGACGATTTCGTGGTCGGTCCTCCTAGCGAAGCCTATATAAAGATGATCGTTTCCGGCCTTGAAGAAGCCTAGTCGAAAATTGGAAGGATGTCCCCCCGGCTCTCTTGCAGCAGATGGACTGGCGCGATTCTCTTTACGGATACATCGGGATGCAGGATCACACGCTGGACCCGATTATTCGTCCTGGATCCTTTGTGCAAATTGAACAGCTGAATTTTGCGGATCGTTCTTCTAATCCTTGACCGTGCGCAGACACTGGAAGAAGTGGTAGTTCCAGGGTGTCAGTTCCACGTAGAGGCCCGGCGACCGCATTCCATCTCCGTCACGTTCGTAAGTCACTCCCGATAACAAGTCAGTCAAATGCCATTTCGTGCCATCGGCATCAGCCCACCTCACTTGGCCCTGGGCTTGCACTGGACAGTCGCTGAGATTGACCGCGATCAGATATCGCTCGTCATCGTTCATCCAACTCCAGGCGCCGCATGGCAGACCGTCCAAGCGGACGGGCAGTATCAAGTCAACGCCAAGACCGGCGCTATCACGGAGCACCCCGCGGGTAAGAAGCTGGACGCGCTCCGCCGCGATTACATCAAGGTCCTTCTGATGCTTGGGCTACGCACGGCGGTGGCGACTCCCGATACGAAAAACGAATCCGCTTTAGAGGACTTCCTGAATGCCTGATGGGAACGAATCTGACCGCACGACGATTTCCGAATCCGAGAACGATTGACGAACCAAAGGTGCGTACCCCACCCGTCAGACACCGTTGATCGTCTGGAAACACAATGTCCCACAACTCGGGGCGATCACTGCTTGGTGATGTCGATCATGTTGTCGTCCGCATTTCGGTCAATGAGCTTGTTGTAGGGGTCGATTCCGGCAAGCGTGGGCTGCTCGTCGACGATGATCTCAAAGGTCCGGTGCTCTTCCGTGAATTTTTCCTTCTTCAGGTAGAGGGGCTTCTCTTCGTCTTTCTTGCCGCTGAATACGCCGATCTCAATGTAGTCGGCGAGGGGCATGGGCGTCTCTGCGCCATTGCCGTCGGCTTGAGCTTTGTGCGATTGCACTTCCAGCGTGACTTTGTACTTGCCATTCGGAGTCTTCTGCGAAGTGGCGGACACCGCTCGGTTGTCGTAGAGAACGATGCGGTTGAAGCCGTCGTCGACCAGGTACTGGAGCTCGGGCGGGGTCTGTGCGCGGATGGCGTCCACCAGCATGCGTGTGTCAGGGTAGGGGTGGTCGAGAGCATTGGACACGCCGAGCTTGTCCTGGGCGCCGACCTGATTGTCGGCGTTGGCGAAACGATACTGCGTGAGAAAGTTGTGGAGCGCCAGATTGAGCTTGTCTTCGCCGATGTAGTCAGCAAGGGTGTAGAGAATCTGCCCGCCCTTCTGGTACCAGACGTACTGCTCACGTTGAACCAGAGCGAGTGGGGGTTCGTGGCGAATCTCGCCGGCGCGGCCTCGCAGATAGGTATCCAGTTCGTGGCGGAGATAGCGATGCATGAGGTCTCGGCCGTATTTGTGCGCCATGACCTGCAAAGCGGAATATTCGGCGAGACTCTCCGACATCATGTTGGAACCTTCTACGTCGGCGCCGACCAACTGATGGGCCCACCATTGGTGGCCGAGTTCGTGAGCCGTAACGAAGTAGGTGAAGTCAATGTCGGTGGTTTTCTTGACGCGTTCGATGAACCCGATGCCTTCCGAGTATGGAATCGTGTTGGGAAACGATTGCGCGAAAGTGCGGTATCGCGGAAATTCGAAGATGCGGTACTGGGAGAACTGGTAAGGGCTGTAAATCCGTTGATAGTAATCGAGGCCGGCGCGCGAACTAGCGAGCATGTCGTCAACGTCGTAGGGATGCGCGGAGTCGTAGTAAACCTCTAGTGAGACATCACCGCCTGGACCATGGTAAACCTCCTGGCGGGTCTGATAGTGGGCCGAGAGGTAAGCAAAGAAATCGAGGATATGGGTCGAGCCCATGCTGTATTCAAAGAAGTTGCGACCGTTGGCCTGCCATTTGCGCTGCAGGTATCCTGGGGCGACGGCGACCTGATCCGCTGAAGTGCTCACCACAGTGTGATAGGTGACCCAGTCGGACGCGCCCCGGAAGAAGACGTTGTTTACCGAGTGGACAGTGTCGCCGCGGTGAGCCATCTCTTCGAGCGCGGGGAGATGCTCTTCGCGGCGGCGGCGGGGGTCGTCCACCTCAATGTTGGTGTTGTAGCCGACATAAGGGACGTAATCGGAGTCGAAGAAAGTGCCGTTGTAGGCGAATTCTGGGGGCTCGTTGCCGTCACGGAAGCCGCGGGTCTGGTGGCCAACATTGCAGGTAAGAGTGACGGTTTCTCCCGGCTGCAACGGCTGTTCTAGAGCATAGATGGTGTACAGGTTGCGCGGCGCGCTGCTAACGACATGGAACGGCCGGTCGAACTGGAGATGGTTGACCGACTGTTTCTGATCCGTGATGTGAATCTGGGGGATCGGTTGGCCGGTCTTGTTCTCAAGCGTCATGCGCACGCTGCCGTCAAAGGAGCGGCGCTCGGGATAAATGTCGATGGTGGCATCGACTGCGGTGACCTTGGGCTGAAGAAGATTCTCGTACTGTTTGAACTTGCGCTCGTAGTCGGCCTGAATGCCTCGGCGAGCTTTGGAGTCGAGGTACTCGTTGAGAACGTGAGCATTGTAGAAGTACCAGGAGCCAGCTCCCACGGCGATGAGGGCGAAGAGTAGGGCCGCTGGGGCTAGCCGCGGAGCACGCTGAAGGGCAAGGCGGACGCGGGCGCGCAGAGAATCTTCCGCTCCTCGCCGGGCCAGGGCAATGGAGACGACACCCAGCGCGCCGCAGATCCCGAACCAGTAGGCATTCGACCAGAACAGCGCGGGGACGAAGTGTCCATAGCCGTTCATGTCCGAGTAGATGTAGGCGGGAACCTGGCCCACCAGGTAGAGAGTGTTCTCCCAGCCAAAGTTGTAAAGGATGGGCAACAGGACGAACAGGCCGATCACGATGGCGTGGCCCACAAATTTATTCGAAACCACAGTCTGGATAAAGAGCGCGAGAAGGACGAAGGTAAGGACCTGCGGGAAGGTTACGAGGTAGAGTTCCTTGAAGTATTGGAGAAACTCGTAGTGGTAGTAACCCGCCAAAGTCTGCATGAAAATGCCGATCAGCATGGCGAAGGCGAGGAGGATGAGTTCGACTACGAGGATGGCGGTCAAGCGGGAGAGCCAGTCGGTGGACTCGCGCATGGGGAGCGCATCGTGGATGCCGTCAAAGTGGGTGTCGCGCTCGCGCCAAAGCAGCTCCGCAGCGTAGAGGGCGGCGACGATGAAGAGGAAGAGCAGAGCGCTGCCCTCGACCGCCTGAACCATAAGATATGTAACCGGCCAGACATTCTGTTCAGCGACGCGGCCAGCAAAATAGCCGTTGTTAACCCCGAAGGCAACGAGCAGGACGACGATCGCCCAGAATGGTATGTCGCGAAAAATATTCCGCATGCGGAGGCGGGATAGCGAGAGGTACTGGGCGAAGGTGGTAGCAAACGTGAAAGCCTGGTGAACCTGCGGAAGGCCCCCCGCGACAAGAGAGCGGACGGGCCCAGCCTCCGCGAGATCCTGCTCTTTGGCTTTAGCGGCGCGACGCCCCTGCGAGCGTGCGGTGAGGGCTTCCACCGACATGGGAAAAAGCACCCAGACCGAAACCAGCGAGAGAACACCGACGCCGCACCAGAGGAGCCGATTGTAGAGAAACACGCCATTGACAAGTGCGGGAGACCAAGTCACGAACAGTGTGTTTTTCTCGATGACGGTCCAATAACGGGTGACGTCGTTGAACAAGATCAGGCCGATGGGATCGAAAATCCCGGACCAGAATCGTTCGAGCGAGCGAGTGGCCGAGAATACGGTCAGGCCGATGACATAGAACATGAACAGGGCGACACCTTGGAGGTAGACGATAAAAATCTTGCGCGTCAGAGCAGAAACCGCGAAGAAAGCGGAGCCGACGAAGAAAATTTGTACGACAAGGATGGAGAGAAACGGCTGAAGATACGACCAGAGATGATTCGGACCGATGCGGGTATGGTCTGCCCACGGCGCGAGCGTGCCAAAGTAGGTACCGAAGAGTACGCCTGAGAAAGCGAATACTGTGGTGACAAAGGAGCCAGCCCATCGCCCGCCAAGGTAAGCGAACTTGGAAATGGGCTGGGTAAAGAGGATCTGGTAGGTGTCGCGCTGGAAGTCGCGAAGAATCGACGTGCCAAAGATGGCCGCAATCACGATGATCCCGAAGAGCGCGGCACCGATGTCGTTGTAGGCGTTCGCATATGCAGAATTCAGGAGGACTTTGCCATTGCTGTTGCCGATTGGGCCGAAGCTTTCCGAAGCCACGTCGAGAAAAGAAAACATGAGCCAAAGCAAGAAGTACATGTAGGTCGAGATGCTCTTGAAGCGAAACCTCAGCTCGAACGTAAAGAATTCCAAAAAGAGTGCCATGTCAGGCTCCTCCAAGATCAGCGCCTAGTTAGGGTGTTCGGATTGCTGCGACAGGTTGAGGAAGTAGACATCCTCCAGACCGGAATCGACGGAGCGGAAGCCATAGCCCGGCGAAACATCCGAGTGAACTCGAATTTCGTGGCGTCCGCCAACCAGGTGGGTGGAGATGACTTTGAGCTGAGCCTCGATGGTGCGCACTTCGTCGTCGGTAGCGACCACCTTCGACCAGATTTTGCCGTTTAGCGCAGCCAACGTATCGTTGGGAGCGCCTTCCAGCAGCAATTCGCCGGAAGCGATGATGGCCATGCGGGGGCAGAGCTGGCGTACGTCATCCACGATATGAGTGGAGAGGATGACGGTTCGGTCGCTGCCCAGCGACGAAAGCAGATTCAGAAAGCGATTGCGCTCGGCAGGATCGAGGCCCGCTGTGGGCTCGTCGACAATGATGAGACGGGGATTGCCGAGCAGCGCTTGAGCAATGCCAAAACGCTGCTTCATGCCACCAGAAAACGTTGACAGTGCCTTCTTTCGAACGTCCCACAGATTAGTCTGCTGCAGGATCGCCTCGACCATCTCCTTGCGCTCGCCTGCTGAGGTCATGCCCTTCATGACCGCGAGGTGCCGAAGCATGTCGAGAGCGGAAATCTTTGGGTAGACGCCGAACTCCTGTGGGAGATAGCCGAGAATGCGGCGGACTTCGTCCTTCTGGCGGAGCACATCAATGCCATTGAGGTTGATCGTGCCCGAGTCGGGATCCTGAAGTGTCGCGATCGTGCGCATCAGCGAACTCTTGCCGGCACCGTTCGGGCCCACCAGACCAAACATGCTGTTGCCAATCGAAAACGATAGGTTCTTCAGTGCCTTTACACCATTCGGGTAGGTCTTCGAGAGATTATTGATCGTCAGTGCCACCGCTACCTCCACGTTCGAGAATGAGTCTCAGACCGCACAAATCTACTAACAAACGCGCGATGGGGAGATATTCTACTACCAACGGAGGGGAGAAACCTTCGTGCCGGCGCCGAGTGACGGACGATCCTGACGTTATTCCAGACCGGTTTCGGCCTGTAGGAAGCTTCACCCGATTAGTGCCGAATAAACGCCCTCGCCCTCACTTTGATCCCGATAGGCCGCACATCCTGCAAGCAAGGTCGCGACGCGACTCGACGATCGGGCCTGCGCCGCCTACCCGGAGATCCGCAATCTTCGCTGCTGCATCGCTCTGACCCTAGACCACCTGCGACCCGTAGACTAGCTCGGCTACTTTTTACCTCAGTTCGTTCTTTCAGGAATTGCAAAATAGTCGTTGGCGAAGCGCCGAACATGCTCGGCCGCAGCATGCTCGTTCAAGGGAACTACCGCGGCCGCGGCGGGTCCGACAATCGCAGTCAGGTCCGTGAGGCTTTGCTGGAATTCGGAGAGTGGCGCTTGCGAAATGACGCCGGCAGCCTCGGCTTCGAGAGACTGCGCAGCGGATAACAAGAAAGGTAGCTTGGCTGCGCGCGCCGCGAGGCTGGCTGCTTCCGGTACCCGCGGCAGCATAACTGGCGTGTCGGTCCTGGGCTGGTCGAGGGAAATAATCTCCTCAAACGTACGCGCGGCTCTGTCCCGCTCGGTTAGATAGTCTGACAAGTCGAAAAGCTTCTTCAGCGTGGCGGGGACTGAGGCGTGTTCGTACTGTGTGTGGTCTACTAGGCTCTTCGCGATGTACGGAGAGACCATGATCGCCGGAACGCGGACGCCGAGCAGATCGAAATTGAAGGGCGGGTCGACGTCGCGATTCACTTTGCCGTCCGGCGACGGAACCCGTGGCTGAGGCGGAAATGCGTGGTCGTAGATGCCGCCGTGTTCGTCCCAAAGGATCACGAGCAGCGTTTGCTCCCACAGCGGAGAGTTTCGCACCGCTTCGTACACATCCGCAATTAGGACATCTCCCATGCTCACGTCGTGATTCGGGTGCTGATCGTTTGCCTTCTTGAAAGCGAAGTCGAAATAGCGGGGCTCAATGAAGCTGTAGTCGGGAAGGCTTCCATCTCTCGCGTCTTCAGCGAACTCATCAAAAAGCCGGAACCTGTCCTTGAACACGTCCCCGCGAAGCCGCTGGAGGGCGAGGGCTTGCGGAATGTCGTGGAAAAAGATTTTCCAGGAGCGCTCCGCGTCTTCTAGGCGGTGATAGATGGTATCAACGTCATAGGCGTATAGCTTGTTATCGATGTTCCCGTCGGAAGTAGCGGCATGCACGAACATGCGGTTGGGCCAAGTCTGGCCCGGCACCGAGGAATACCAAGAATCACAGACAGCAAATTCGCGCGCTAGAGTCGTGAGTGCCGGGAGCTTGTCGGGACCGAAGCAGCGCATGATCTTGTGCGCGTCCGGGAGCGAGTTGTTGTTTCTATACGAGTAGTTCGCTACAAAGGACATATTGGGTCCGATGCCAGGCAAGCCTGGCGGTTTCGTCCCGCATTTGTACACAGAATAGACCTGATCCAACACGTCGGGGGTCCAGTGGCTGGGATCTTGGACGAGATCTAAGTAACCCGCGTCATCCGAGGCTTGAACTCGCACCACAGGGTTCGAAGCGTCCTCTGGGTTCCACTGAGTCCCGTCGATGCCATTCAGCGTGGGAATCTGGGATTTCATGAAGCCAAGCATGTGGTCAAATGAGCGGTTCTCCAGCATCAGGACAACGATGTGCTTAACGATATCTGCGGGATTCGACATGTGAACTCCTGACCGAAGGACAAGTCTTGCTTAAGACCTAGGCAATATACTGCTTGACCGCACCCAACTGCACCCAGACTTGAACTTGAATAGGGGTGGCGTGGCACGGCCGACGCCACTCACGGGGGATCCGTTATTAGGACGCGATCCACCGCTCGCGGTGATTCGAGCGTCTTCCGCGGGCGTTCAAAGTTTACGCCTGTGTATGCCAGCGCGCTGACGCGGGCTTCTGAGCTGCGCGCAGCGTTCGCGATTTCTCGGGCCAGCGCAGATGAAGTGCGCGAGATTTCTTGGCGCTCATTATTCTTGCGGGTGTACAGTCTTACAGTGCTCGTTCAAACTTGGACCTGAATAGACTTCTGAGACTCTTCACGGTTAGTCGATGGCCTGAACACTTGCCCTCAAGACGACGCCAAGAGACGCGCGTGCAGTTCGACCCCAGGTGGCCGCAAGAGCAGCTGCAATGAGCACCCAATTGCTTCGAAGTAGTGTTCTAGGATCGATTGGCCTCGCATGTGCGGTAGTCATGTGGCTGGAGATGCTAGTTCCGAAATTCATGGCGGCTCATTTCTCTGTCCTGGAAAGAATCGGTCCTTACTACTGGTTCCTTCCATTGGCCATGATCCTGCTACCCACCGTTGCCGCCATACGGGGGTCCAGGTGGTGGCTAGCCGTGACCGCATTGTCGATAGCCACTTTTGTTGTTTTTCTCCGCATTGTGTTGCATTGATGAAGCAGCTTGGGAGGCACATGCGCAACATATACTTGATGTGGGGGTCGTTTCTTCTGTTATGGATTCTCCCCGTTCTGGCAGCCACCGCATCGGCCCAGGATACTTCTACGCCGGAGGAACGAGCGCAGTGGGTCGAGGCCACGCACAAGCTGGAGAGTGCGCCGCTGGACGACAGCGTGAACAAGCAAGGCGAAGCTGCGTTCAAACGGCTCAGTGATGTGCACGATGTCCACGTGCTGTTGTGCCCGGCCCTCCTGACCGAGTTCAACGGAATGAAGTACGCCTACTCGCACACGATCACGCGGCAGTACATGCTGGCCAGCGGTGCGTTCCAGATCGAGAATCCAGACAAAGCCGCCGACACAAAGGCAACAGCTCTCGCTGGCGTAGAAAGCGTTCTGAAGACCTACCAAGCCATCCTGCAACAAAAGCCGGACGCGAAGGCCAAAGCCATCGACGACCTGCTAAAGAAAAAGAGCCAAGGAAAGCTCAAAGACTCCGTGCAGAAGCAGTGCCAGTAGAACACGGTCTCGATCATCCTCCCCGAAATGCTGGAGCAGAGTCTTCGCCTTGTTTCTCGGGCCATTTATGAGAAAGACCCTCACTTGTAATCGCTCGACAAACCTATCACGTCTTTGCATGATCGTTTCCTTCTTTGCCCTGGTGGGTTGCGGAGGCGGCGGCTCTGGCTCTCAATCGCCGCCTCCGCCGCCTCCCGAAATCACCTCCGTAGTCGTAACTCCCAATTCGGCTCCTGTGCTGACAGGGGAAGCCAGTTGTTTACCGCGCAAGTCGCCGGGACCGGTTCGTTCAATGCCAGCGTGACCTGGTCGGTAAATGGCGTCAATGGAGGCAATAGTACTTTCGGCACGATTGTTGGAGGCAAGTACACGGCCCCGGCAGTATTGCCCGCTCCGAGTGGCGTCACGATCACGGCTACAAGCGTGCAGGAGCCCGCTGTATTCGGCTCTTCCATAGCGGTCCTCTATGCGCCTCCGACGTTGAGCTCGATTACGCCCAGCGCAGCGATGCCTCTCTCGTACAGATCGTGTCCAAGTCACGGGCAAGCCGGAAGTAACCGTTGTTAACACGCCGATTTCACTCAAAACGCCCGCGCTTGCGTCGATGAGTGAAATGGGGATTTTGCGACAGTTATGGTTGGATTACACTGCGACCTGTTCATCTTCTTAGCGGGGGCTTTCAGTCCTCGCTCCTGGACTCGTACTGCTCGCGGAACTCGGCGGAAACATCACCGTTCAGCAGCAGGGGCATCTGGTTCGAGGAAGGCTCGTCCTAAATACGATTCGAGGAATTGACAAGGGGACTCCGTCAGCCAAAGCTCTTGGCAGTGAGAAGCGAGTTTCGATCTGGCGTGTCGAGGTCTAGTAGAGGATTACGGTTCTAAGCCCCGCCACGCTGCAAGACCCCTGAGGTGCGGGAACGGTTGCTAGAAGCGGCGGAGTAGTAAAGGGAGGCTGTGGGAGAAATCCATGGAGCCTCTGTGAGATAATTCCGGGCGTGAAAAGGGCATGGGCAATATGGCTGCATACCTATGACTGACAGGGTTCCCAGTGGCCTTCTTGTAAGCGGAGCGATTGGGGCTGCGCTAACATTAGGCTACTTGGCGTATTCTCGACCGTGGTATTTCACTAGCCAGACCAATTTGGGCGCAGTCCTCGGTCTTGAAATCCTGATTGTCGCGGTGTGGCTGTATCGTCGTGTCTTTTTTTTGGTCGTGGTTCTCAGCTTTCTACTTGCCGGTTCGAATCTGCAATATGTCACGGGTTGGACGAGAATCCGCTGGATAGTCCTCTTGACAGGAGCCTTCGTCGGCTTGTTGATCGTGCTGAAGGATGGCGGCCCTCGCTTTCAGCTGTTTGACCTCTTTGCTATCTTTGGTGTCCTAGGCACGTTCATCTCCGCTAGTGTTTCACGCTACCCCACCGTTGCACTGCTGAAGGGTTTCAGCATGTTGCTGTTGTTCGTATATGCTGGCACGGGCGCGAGAATCGCGGCTACTGAGCGAGAACGCCGATTCGTCTTGGGACTGGTGACAGGATGTGAGGTATTGGTCGGAGCAACTGCACTCTCATATGCTGTTGGTCACAACGCCTGGGGTAATCCCAATTCGCTCGGGGCGTTGATGGCCTTTGTGTCGCCTCTGCTCCTCTGGGGCGCGTTGCTTGGCGGTAGACTCTCCGTGCAGCGCCGGAGGCTCATCCTTTATGTGCTCTGCGTGTACTTGGTATTCTATAGCCATTCGCGTGCGAGCATCGGTGCAGTTCTCGTCTCATCTGGTCTCTTGCTCTTGGTTTTGCGAAAGTACAAGGTTGCCATCGAAGGAACCGTTGTCCTGGTGATAGTGGTTTCGGCGGTCTCCATTTACCGGCCAGACGCGGCTCCTTCCCTGGCTTCCTCGGTCATATACAAGAATGCTGCGACAGGAATTCTCACTTCGCGTACGTCCCCATGGCAAGAAGCTGTCGCTAATATCAGTAACAATCCTTGGTTCGGAACGGGTCTCGGTACGACATCGAATGGCTATGCGCTTGCCGAAGGGCAAGGGATGTTTGCTTCGTACAGCGAGGTGACGACTGAGCACGGAAGCAGTTATCTTGCTGTGCTATCGGGCGTGGGGCTTGTCGGCGCGTTGCCCTTCTTTGTAATGCTGATCATTCTAGTAGTGAAAATCGTCCGCACTGTGTCATGGACGTGGACTTCTAGAATTTCATCCCACCCGGCAGTTCCCCTTGCCATGCTGATACTCGCTGTCATACTACATGCCGCTTTCGAGGACTGGATGTTCGCGGCGGGCAATTATCTCTGCGTGTTCTTCTGGAGTGTTGCTTTCATCTTCGTAGATTTAGCCCCGAAGGGAGCGTCTCATTACGTGTCGCCAAGTGGGACCCAGTTGGGCCAACTGGGTCCCACTCAAGCTACTCATCCCCAGTAAGCGCTAAGGTTTTGCATGTCGCCGAGGCCCCTTAATTACGCAAGCAGACATTGGAAGCTAGAGCCCCGATGAGCAGTATGCCCAAATCTGTCCGGCCCTTTCTCCGATCCAAGATGCCGGAGTTGGACTTACTGCGCGGCGTGGCTTGTTTGATGGTGCTCTTCTTTCACGGGTTCGCGGGTCACTTCAACAGCATTGGGTTGAGTCCGATGCCGCGCTTGTTCGTGCAAACGACGGCGTACGGGTGGACCGGTGTGAATTTGTTTTTCGCGCTCTCTGGTTTCCTGATTACGGGCATTCTCATCGAATCGCGACAGGAGTCGGGTTACTATCGGCGGTTTTACATTCGAAGAGCGCTACGAATACTGCCGCCGTATCTGGCGGTGATCGTGGCTTTGATAATTCTGTCGCAGGCAAGGCTGATCAATCACCCTGCAGGGTGGGCGTTCATCGGTCTCAGCCTGCTATATCTGTCGAACATCACGGATTACTTCGGGGTGCCCATTCAGTATCGGGTGCTCTGGTCTCTTGCAGTGGAGGAGCACTTTTACTTGCTATGGCCGACCTGCATACGGAGACTGAAGTTGCGTGGCACGGCAATCGTGGCGGTTGCGATTTGCGTCGCCCCGCTCCTATGCCGGATGATTTCCTCCCGCCTGGGACATAATCCATTGGGTTTCGAGACTTGGTTCTGTGCGGACGGACTCGGCATGGGGGCACTCCTTGCGGTGACCGCTAGGATGTTGCGCAAGAGCCGGCTCGGATTATGGTTGTTCGCAGGCGGAGGGCTGCTGCTCTCTGCGGGATGTTACCTGCTCGACCGGATTGTCGGGCATGTAGTCGCGGACGGCTCTTTCCATATTACGGCCTTTAACAGTTTTTGTTGTGCGTGCGTTACCGTCACGTTGTTGCTGGGAAGCCGATTTTCTATTCGCCAGCGTATGTTGGAGTTCTTTGGGGAAATCAGCTACGGGCTTTATCTGGTGCACATGCTGTGCTTTGATTTCTACGACCGCGTGATGCCCAAAATCTGGCCAGCGATCTCGGATGGGCACGGACATTTTGGCCTGATGGTCGTCCGCTTTCTCACGGTGAGTGCTGTGGCGGTGGGACTCTCAACCGTTTCAAGACGTTATTATGAGGATCCGATTCTTCGACTGAAGGGTCGTCTTGCGCCTTCGGAGCAGGGGAAGACAGCCGGTGAACTACCGCCGAAGCTGTCCGGCGTTTGCCCCGCGGAAGATATTGGAGCGCTGAGCATTCCGCCGCCTGACTGGACTGTTCCGTAAGGAAAACAGCACCGGCCTGTCGCGACCCGAGGCCGGGCGGCCCGCATTTGATCCGGCCAGGATCACGGACCCAAACCAACATCTGGTGTACAATGTTTCGTCATTATCTTCGACAACATGGCGGCAGCCATAGGTGATTGAGACATGAAATTGTCAAGGGTACGACGGCAGCGAAGCAAGGCTCAGGAAGCGCGCTATAAGGACAAGCGCAAACGGTTAAGTCTCAGGATCACATTGCAGCAGCTTGCGGAGTTTAGCTCCCGGCTGGTGCGTCGATTATTGGCTCTGAGGGCGGGTGCTGGATCTATCCCAGCAAGGGGACCAGCGGCGCACACAAAATCGGGGCTTCGACGAGGGACGTAAACTCAATCCGCTCACCGCACCATGAGAAAGCCTGTGAGCTTTCCCCACAGAAGGATGACGATAACAGTGGCTGCTATTACCAACAGTGTCTTGAGCCATGTGTGGGTTTTCATAATGGATCCAAAAATTGTAGCTCAAGAAACATCCCCACTTTTCGTGACCGGACCCGCGATACCTTCCTAGACAGCCGAGGGCAGGAGATGCGTTGGCCGCTATCGTCCGCGCACATTCCTGGCCGGTGGACAACATGCTGCGACGCCCCAGCGTCAGTTCGGGACGTCCAAGGTTGAACGTAGCCAGCGAGGTTTTTGCCCCGACGTGATACGGGGCCGAAACCTGCGAGGCATTCACAACCAGCCGGACGCCAGTGTACACCATTTTGTGTACTGTGACCGCGAATTGCGGTTAAGAGACTGTCAGCACGGTTTTGGCGCAAAAACAAAACCCGCTGATTTTAGCGGGCTGTCGGGGATATAGTTGGTAGCGCTACCGGGAATCGAACCCTTGTCGAAATCAGGCCATAGCACTCAAATTTCGACTGCTTTCGGTTCGGGTCGCATCTGGTCCATCCGCCAGGAATCGAAAGATGAGTGTAATGGGGATGTTTCAACAGTCACCAACTTGCCGTTTGGCGGGAAGGTCGTAGTACTCATTAGCCACCTCCGAGGTGCGCGTCAATCATGACGCCAGTAGAGAAGATCGCCGACCCCCAACCGCAGTAATCGCTCGTTTTCCTACCTTCCCGCCAGCACCGTCATCCCTCCACCCAGCCGCGTGGCAAAGGTAGGCTTCTTCAGCGCATCTACAAGCGACGGCGGCAGCTTTCGGTCAGGAAATCTGTAGGTATAAAACTCGAGATCCGCGAAGAAATCCTGCTCGTCCGACCCCACCAACTGCTGCTCCGGCGTATACACCTTCACAATCGAAGGATCGGCTACGGCCATCCCTAGAAAATTGATCGCGTCCGCGATAGTACGTCCCGTCGGCGAAGCGTAGCTGTAAAGCGGCACACCCTGTCGTTCCGCGAAGGCGGCAAGCGTAACCAAAGGCTGCAGCGCGAACGACTGGTAGTGAATGGCGCGATCGGCGCGAGCCATCTCCTTCGGAAACGCGCCACGCTGATCGATCTCATCGACTCCATCTTTGTAAGCCTGCACGCCAAAGTCGAAGCGCTTCTGGTCGGACGCGACCACGCCAGTCGCCATTGCTCCTAGTCCGCGCCAATAATGATGGTTCTGCCGAGTCCCGCGAGCCCCGGCCAGTTGAGCCGACGCGGGACGCAGCGTTAACTATACGCACCGACCTAGTTCCCTGCAGGTTGGACAGGCACTGTGCTTCTTCCCCGTCCCGTGCTTCCAAATACCAAATCAAAGAGCGGCAAAAACACGTTATAGCTGCTATTCGGAATGTCGTGATGGCTCATGTGATAAGCGCGAGCAAACCGAAATCCGGGAGGGAGCCAGCCGTTCATGTGAATACGCCAATGGATCTCTTCAGTGACGATCACGTAGACAGTCCAACCACTGAAGACACCTGCAAGAATTCCCCAGAGGCCCATCCAGGAAGCAACTAGAAATGCTGGAACGCCGTTGATAACGAACAAGAGAAAAATGTTCAGTGGGGAACTAATGAGCGCCACATGTTCTGCTTCCTCGGAAGTACCGATCTGCGCATGGTGCTCGTGATGTCCACTTCCTAGTGGGCTGCCAGGCCGGTGGAGTAGCCAGCGATGGTAAACGTATTCGAAAGCATCACCCCAGATCAGACCGACCATGTAGCCAAGAACCCAAAGCTCCCAACTGGCATGAGAACGAGAATAGAAGCCCAGCAGCACCGCAGGGTACGGCTCCGCACAAAAGTGATTCAATTGCGTTCTTTCGCTTCTAGTCACGTCCATGCCCGACGGCGATCTCCGTCAATTCCTTGGATGTCAGCACAGGTAGGTTCTTCTATCGAACTATTATAAGGCGGAGTTTTGCTTGTCATCTGACGTTTCGTTTCCACAATTTGTGCTCCGGTGGTCGCTGGAATTCGGTGACACAACCGCGCTGTTCCGGGCCTGAGAATTTTCACTGAGGCCCGGTCGTTGTCTTCGGCCAGTTCGAACTCTCTTAGAACTTCAACTTCAGAGCGAACTGTAACTGGCGAGCGCCGGTCGTGCCGTCGGGGCGGCCGACTTCCGCCGATGACTCGCCGAAGGTAGCGTCGTTGATGAATTGATCCGGTTGCTGGAAGTTCGGGTGGTTCAGAATGTTGTAGAACTCCGAACGGAACTCCAGGCTCATCCGTTCCGTAAGCTTTGTGCTTTTGGCGAGGACCATATCCCAGGCCTTGAACCCCGGCCCGTAGAAGCTATTCCGGCGTACAGTCCCCGGCCCCCCAAAGAGTGGGAACGTGAACAGGCCGGCATTTGGGCCGGTCACTGGTAGCCCTGGCTGGAACGGAATGTTCACTGGGTTGGTAACGTATGACGCTCTCTGCTGGGCGCCAGTGCCATCGCTATCCACGCCCGACTCGAAGATCTCGAAGGGGAATCCAGTTTGCAGCGTTGCGATTCCCGACCACGACCAGCCTTCGAGCGCCCTTCCCGCGAAGCCCGAACTCAAATGACTCTTGCCGCGGCCAAAGGGCAACTCCGCATAGTAGTTCAGCACAACGCGATGGCGGACATCGAACGAGGAATTTCCTTTCTCCCGGTTTAGGAAGCCCGAGTTGGCGGGGAACGGAAACTGGCCCTGTTGAAGCCGGAAGCCGTCGCTGGCGTCATCAATCGCGTGCGCCCAGGTATAGTTCGCGCCAAACGACATGCCGTGGCTCAGTTGTTTGGTCAAAGTGGCTTGCAGTGCATGGCTATTGGAGTTAGCCAGGCTGGCGGACGTGTTGGCGTGAAACGCCGCCGAGTTCTGCACCGCGTCGAACGGCAAGAGACCGAATTCGGCGCCGATGTAGAGATTATTTCCCTGAACCGTCTCATATTGCGGGAGCGCGTTCGGGTTGTCGATGCAGCCAAACGGGTTGTTGGGGTTCGGTTGGGGATTGTTATTGTCGAAGTTCGGATCCGCGCAATATGCGCGTAATTGTGCCACCTGCGCATTGTTCGGTGGATTCCCGTCGACAATCCGATACAGACGGTTCGCTTTGTTGCCGACGTAATTGAGTTCAACAGTAAATCCAGCTCCGATTTGATGCTGGATGCCAAAGTTCCACTGCTGCACGTACGGAACGTGGAAGTTAGGATCTACGGTGCCGGTAAAAATGCAGCAGGTTGCTGCCGGGAAACTGGGAACGGTAGCCGAGGGAGCGGGTTGCGTTCCGGGCATGGGTATATTCGAAATCTGGTCGGCACTCAGCGGCCCAGTGTACCCGGGGTTGCCAATGGTGTTGAAGAAAGCGTTGTTGGTGTAGGGGAACGAAAGTGGCAAGTTCCCCCGGAGATTGCCGGTTATGTTAAAAAACTGGCGGTCGCGAGAGATGCCATATCCGCCGCGGATGGACGTCCTGCCGTCTTTTCGGGGATCCCAGGCAAACCCAACCCGTGGTTCAAATCCTTTCACGTCGTTAGCGTACAAGGGGTTCGCTCCGCCGCGGGTAACCTGCTTAAAGGTAACCGTAGATGGTCCCGTCAGCGCCGCATCACTTGCATTGTAGAGCTGATTACGAACCTCCCAAGGTACACCATCCCATTCGTAGCGCAAGCCGTAGTTTAGGGTGAGGTTCGATTTTAGCTTGAATTGGTCCTGGATGAAGCCGTAGATGTCCCGTTCGCGCAGGCCACGCTCGTCTGTAGGAACCCGATTTCCAGCGCTGGTAAACAGCTGTGTCTGAATATCCTGGTAAACACCGCCGAGGAGACCCCAAACCGCATCCTGGACTACGCCGTTGTTAAACGAGGCCGTATTCGCCAGCGCGGACGCACCGGTCTGCTGGTTGACGTTGAAAGCCGGAGTATCGCGCGTACCGAAGTCGTTGAAGCCATTCTCGTAGCTGTCGTCATATTCCACTCCGAACTTCAGCGTGTGCCGGCCCTTGATCCAAGTGAAGTTGTCGCCTACGGTATAGATGCCGAACGGTCGGAGTTGAAGGTCGGCATCACCCAGGTTGCCGCAACTGATTCCGGCGAATGCAGGAAGACTCCAATCGCGACCGCGTCCGAGAACATCGGGTCCAGCCAAGCCGAGGCTGTTAATGGTATTGATCCCGTTGCACGGAAATGTCTGGTGTCCACGGTTTGCGCTGGCGAAAAGGTCGTTTTGATGGGTAGCGGACAGAGTACTAATCCAGTGGGCGCTCATGCTCTGGTTTAGGCTCTGAGTGGCAACTCCCCCAAGGCCGGGAAGACTATTGAGACTGGCTCCATTGTCATTGGCTTTGTTGGCCAGATAACGCACACTGATGTTGTTGTTCGAATTGACGCTGTAATCCACTTTTGCGAGGTAGTTGCTGGCATTAAGGAGGTCAGGATCGGCGAACAGGTATTGCGCCGACACTCCCTGCTGCACCGCCGGACCATTCGCCGTCGGATAGTAGTTCAGGAGTTTCTGCACCTGCGGGTCGAGCGTGAAACCGAACGCGTTGTTCGGCGAGTTGGGTGTGCTGACGTCGATGCTTATCGGGCCAGCCTGCGGGTCGACATAGGTAAATACGCCCGTTTTGAACGCAGCAGTCGGCACATTCGCAATCGAAATTGTGGACGTATCAAAGCGATTGCCTTCGTAGTTGAAGAAGAAGAAAAGTTTGTTCTTGATTACAGGACCGCCGACCGAAGCCCCAAATATGTTGCGGTTGTAAAATGCCTTTCGCGGAGTTCCCCTGGCAGCGCTGTTGAAGTAGTCGCGTGCACCCAGAGCGTCCCACCGCCCGAAGTAGTACACGTCGCCGTGAAGATTGTTCGTCCCACTTCGCGAGACGATGTCGACTACTCCGAACGAGTTGCGGCCAAACTCAGGAAGATAGTTGTTCGTGATAACGCGGAACTCTTGAGTTGCGTCCGGGTTCAGCGTGGCAAATCCGCCTCCCGGTACGCCCGCATCGTTGTTGTTGGTTCCGTCGAGCTGGAAGTTATTGTTGCGGCTCCGTCCGCCGTTGAGCGAGAACCCTCCGGTCGTGTCGTTCGTATAGGTTGTTCCCGGCGTCAACAGCACGAGTTGATAGGGATCGCGCAGAATCAGCGGCAGGGCTTGCATTTGTTTCTCGTCAATCACGTTGCTCACCTGCGCATCGGTGGTATTAATCGACGCGACCTGGCCACCTTCCACAGTCACTTGTTCGGCGTTGGACCCGACCTGGAGCCTGGCGTTGATGGTCAACGCCTGATCGACGGTCAAGGTCAGTGCCTGGTATTTGACCGGCTTGAATCCGTCCTTTTCCACCGTGACCTCGTAGGGTCCCACGACCAATTCTGTGACGGTATAAATCCCGGCCGCGCTGGTCTCGACTTTGCGGACCGCGTTCGTCGCTGTATTGCGCACTGTGACCTTCGCATGGTCGACGACCGCTCCTGTCGAGTCGGTGACCGATCCGTTGATCGATGCAGTCTGCCCCGCCGCGACAGTGGCGGCCAATAGCAGAATGCAGCCCAAAAAAGACAAAACAAACGTTCTGCGCATGTTTTAACTCCCTTGCTCGTTCAGTGTTTTGGAATTGTCGCGCCTGCAAAAAATAACAACTGGCGAGTGTTCGGTACAGATCCGCCCGTACTGTGTAAAGCAAACAAGAAGCCAAGTACTTGATCGGCGAAACTCGATTGTTTTCACAAGGGACGGCATCAAAGTTTTGCGTGACATTACGCAAGTTGGTAGGCTTTGACATTCCTTTTACCGGAAGTCATAGACTTCTTCGCAGAATCTGGGAGGATGCGATCTTGAAAAGCGAGTTCCTGTTGTGTGTTCAATCGGTTTGTGAGCGAGTTTGTGTTGTTCAGTGGCGGGCTTCATTCGGGGCATGCAGTCAAGGTGATGCGCGGACGTTTCGCGATGCGATAGAATTGGGCTGGCGGATAGTCGTGCCATTAGTTCCTGGGAGCAAACACCAGACCCACAAGACTCCCCGCTGCGACGGCGGCCATTCTCTTCATGAGTGTGCGACGCCTGTTTGAAAAACTTCATCGTTTGCTACAGGAGAGGGCCTGAATAACAACGCCGCTTCGCATGTGTCCCTCAGCACCGCCATTTTGTTCAAAATTACGCATTGCAAGAAGAGCACGCTTTCACCCCATATATCATGACCTACCGCCGCCCTTCTAGTTGGAGGGGCTCGACGGCTCAGCATGTGTTGACGATGTATTCGACGATCTGCTGAAACGTGTACGGCAATGTGGCCCTGAGCAATTCCTGCGTGGATTGAAGCTAGACCCGGGTAACTTCAATACCGAGTTTTTCGAAGGGCGCAACCGCTGAAGCGGCTGCCCCAATATCGGTAATCAATTTGTCTATACCCTTTGTCGGGCAGAGGAGATACTTGCTGACTGAACCGAGCTTGCTGTGATCAGCTACCACAACCTTCATTTTGGCGTGTTGCACAAGTTTGCGCAGGACCTCGGCTTCGGAGGAATTCGTGCAAGTGAGGCCTTGTTTTGCATGAATTCCGTCGACACCGATGAACATGATATCGGAGAAGAGCGTCTCGGCCGCGCTGTTTGCGATCGCGCCCACGAGAGTGAACCAATTTCCACGTAGATGCCCTCCCGTCACGATCACTTCGATATCTTTCCGATTACTCAACTCCATCGCCACATTCACGGTATTCGTGATAATGGAGATGTCGCTAAGTACTTTAAGACTTCGGACCACTTCGGTCGTCGTGGTGCCGCCGGTCAACGCTACCATTTGTCCCTTGCTGATGAGTTTAGCCGCCGCGAGACCGATGCGACGCTTTTCTTCGGCAAAACTGCTCACCCTGTCCTGGAAGGAACTGTCATTCCGAAAAGGCTCATAGAAGAGTGGGCCAATCGGCACGGCGCCACCGCGGGTGCGCTTGAGCAGAGATCGGCTTTCGAGATCCTCCAAATCTCGGCGAATGGTAGCGATGGATGCGCCAAGCGTCGTGCAAAGCTCGTCAATTACGACAGCGCCGGTCTCCTGCAACCGCTGAATGATGTATTCCTGCCGTGCAATCAGGTTGTCAGTCTTTGGCGGCATATTGCCTAGCCTACAAGATTAATTCCGTCACTGTGCGAAACAGTGGCGCGTAATGATTGAACGATCAGATTATACGGTTGATTATCGAAACTTGATCACAAAGTGTGATACGATTCGCGCGCCGGAATGTCACCCAGCGAAACCGCCGGGCTGGTCACGCCGAAATCAATATCCCGAAATTGGAGATGCTCCAAAGCAGCGGAAGGAAAGCCGATCAATGAGCGCTACGTCGACGGGGATCGCAACCCTGATCGTGGCCGGCGTTACAAACGCCAGCTTTACGGTCCCAATGAAATATACTCGCAAATGGGCTTGGGAAAACACCTGGTTAGTCTGGACGGGTTTCGCGCTCGTAATTCTGCCCCTTGCGGTCACCTTCGTGACCATTCCAAATCCATCAGCGGTTTACCGTTCAGCCCCGCTGGACATAATTCTCGAAGTCTGTGGATTTGGTGCGTGCTGGGGAGTAGCGCAGGTGTTTTTCGGCCTTGCGGTGGACATGATTGGGATTACGCTCGCATTCTCTATCGTTTTGGGAACCTCTGCGGCTGTGGGCAGCCTGGTCCCAATGGTTTCTCTGCGTCGAGAACACCTCAATAGTTCGGCAGGGTATGCAGTCCTTGGCGCAAATGCACTGGTCCTATTGGGGGTGGCGCTCTGTGCTGTCGCGGGAAGGATACGAGAGGGACAGAGCGGGCAGTCCACTTCGCAAAAATGCATATCGCAAGGACTATTGCTTGCTATGTTGTGCGGTCTTTTGGCGTCTTTCATGAATTTGGGAGTCGCCTTCGGAACACCACTAGCTCAGGCCGCTCGCTCCTTTGGCGCAAACGACATTAACGCCATCAATGCGATTTGGTTGCCGCTCATGCTTTCCGGCGCTGTTCCGAATGTCCTGTACTGTGCTTGGTTGATGAAACGAAACGGCTCGGGACATAGGTATCGAGTGGGGCGTTCCCACTGGATGCTGGCCGCAATCATGGCCGCCCTCTGGTTCGGAAGCACCTTACTTTATGGACTGGCGGCTAGCCAAATGGGGACTTGGGGGCCGATTCTTGGATGGCCATTATTCATGTCACTGATCGTGATAACCGCAACGGTGCTCGGCATGCTTACGGGCGAATGGAAGGGTTGTGGACCACTTCCTATTCGCAT
>Ga0210384_10000550_pt1 | contig 57062 bp, 50 predicted proteins | sample IncBWH2MmetaG_FD_160574 | JGI IMG/M metagenome (GOLD analysis project Ga0210384, IMG submission 160574) | Forest soil microbial communities from Barre Woods Harvard Forest LTER site, Petersham, Massachusetts, United States - Inc-BW-H-2-M | ecosystem: Environmental > Terrestrial > Soil >...
GGAGCACGCCGAGCGCGCCGTGATAATCCATCGGCGAGTTGTTGTTCATCAGCCGCGGCGCCATCTTGGCGACGTTGTCGTCTCGCTTCTTCTTCACCGTATCCAGCCAATCGGCCGGCGGTGCCGTCCAGTTGCTGCCCATCGCATCCAGCAGCGCGCTGACAGTGGAGCCGATGTCGCCGACCACGGGAGCCACGATCTCGACGTTGGAGTCCATTTCCTTCGGGTCGATATCGATCTGGATGAACTTCTTGGGCGCTTCACCCCAGGTCTTGCCCTTGCCATGCGAGAGCAGCCAGTTGAGGCGGGCGCCGATCAGCATGACGACGTCGGCGTCCTTCAGCACGGTCGAGCGCGCGGCACCGGCGCATTGCGGATGCAGGTCGGGGAGCAGGCCCTTGGCCATGCTCATGGGCAGGAATGGTGCGCCGCTCTTTTCCACAAAATTCTTGATGGCGTCATCGGCCTGCGCATAGGCCGCGCCCTTGCCGAGGATGATCAGCGGACGCTTGGCGCCCTTGAGCACATCGAGCGCGCGCTTGACCGAGGCGGGGGCGGGGATCTGCGCCGGCGCTGCGTCGATCACCTTCACCAGCGATTTCTGGCCGGCATCGGCATTCATCACCTGGCCGAACAGCTTTGCCGGCAGGTCGAGATAGACGCCGCCCGGACGCCCCGAGACCGCGGCGCGGATGGCGCGAGCGAGGCCGATGCCGATGTCCTGGGCGTGCAGCACGCGATAGGCCGCCTTGCACAGCGGCTTTGCGATCGCGAGCTGATCCATCTCTTCATAATCGCCCTGCTGGAGGTCGACGATCTCGCGCTCGGAGGAGCCCGAGATCAGGATCATCGGGAAGCAGTTGGTGGTGGCGTGCGCGAGCGCATTCAGGCCGTTGAGGAAGCCGGGCGCGGAGACCGTGAGGCAAACGCCCGGTTTCTTGGTGAGAAAGCCTGCGATGGAAGCCGCATAACCCGCGTTCTGCTCGTGGCGGAAGGAGAGGACGCGGATGCCGGCGGCCTGCGCCATGCGGCCGAAATCCGTGATCGGAATGCCCGGCACGCCATAGATCGTGTCGAGGCCGTTGAGCTTCAACGCGTCGATGATGAGGTGGAAACCGTCGGTCAGTTCCTGCTCGGCGCCCGGTGCTTCGGTCTTGGCGGCGGTATTCAGCATTGGGCTACTTCTCCCTGGTCTTGTTCTCTTGAGGGACGAACCGATCGTCCCTGTTGTGAAAGTCTTGTGCCGTGAAAAGTCTTGGCTCTTTAGTTTCGGGCTAAACCAGTTCCTGGCCGTGCGCCTCGATGAAGGCGGCAAGGCCAAGCGTGTGATCGCGCGAGCGCTTTTCGGCGAGCTCGGTGTTTCGCTCTTCCAGCGCCTCGATGATGGCGAGATGCTCGGGCAGCGAGGCCGCCATGCGCTCGGTGCGTCCGATCGTGAGCTGGCGATAGCCGCGCACGTGCAGAAGGATCTCGTTGGTCATGTCGACCAGCGTCGGCGATTCCGACAGCGAGATCAGCGCCTGGTGGAAGGCGATATTGGCCTTCGAATATTCGTCGACGTGATCCTGGGGCAGGCGGTCCTTGCTGAAATCCTTGAAGAAGTCGCGCAGCGCCGAGATGTCCTTCTTGCGCGCGATCGTCGTGATCAGCCGTGCGGCCATGCTTTCCAGCGCAGCCCAGGCGCGGATCATGTCGACGATTTCGGCTTTGGTCCGCCGCACCACGATGATGCCGCGGCGAGGAACGGTCTTCACAAAGCCGTCCTGCTCGAGCATCGCGATCGCTTCGCGGATCGGCGTGCGGCTGACGCCGAGGCGTTCGGACAATGCGCGTTCGTCGAGCATGACCGGCTCGGGCGTCGCGTAGATGTCCATCTTGAGGATGGCTTCCTTCAAGGCCTCATAGGCCTTGTTCTTGAAGCTGGTCTCCGGCGCAATCCTGACAATTGCAATATCTGCGTCAGCCATGGGTAGCGGCGCCTTGGTTGGTTTCCGGGTTGGCACGACAATCTCCTTGAAAGGGAGATGTCTTTTACATCAAAAAGCCTGGCCTGATTTTTGGCATGCCAGATGCCAGAATGTCAAGCAGCCTTATTTTTCAGCGATTCCGCACTGCAGGTTGCTTGACAACGAACTCTCTGGCATACCAAATGCCATAAAATTGACCGTCCCCAGGAGGAAGCCAAATGTCGAATGCAAAAGATGCGGTCCGCAAGGTTTTGGATCAGGTCAAAGCGGATAAACGCACGAGCCTGACGGCGCCGGAAGGCAAGATCGTCTGCGATGCCTACGGCATTCCGGTTCCAAAAGAAGGCGTAGCCAAGTCGGCAGCCGAAGCCGTCAAGATCGCAGGCGGGATGGGCTTCCCGGTGGTGATGAAGATCGTCTCGCCGGACATTCTGCACAAGACCGAAGCCGGCGGCGTCATGGTCGGCGTGAAGAGCGAGGCCGATGCCGAGAAGGCCTACGACACCATTCTCGCCAATGCGAAGAAATATAAAGCCGATGCCAAGATCGAGGGCATCCAGGTGCAGCAGATGCTGGCCGGCGGCACCGAGGTCATCGTCGGCTCCATCACCGACGGTTCGTTCGGCAAGCTCGTCGCCTTCGGCCTTGGCGGTGTGCTGGTCGAAGTGTTGAAGGACGTCACCTTCCGCCTCGCGCCCGCGACCAAGCAGGACGCGCTCTCGATGCTCGATGGCATCCAGGCACACGAAATGTTGAAGGGCGTGCGGGGCGGTGACCCCGTCAACCGCGAGGCGCTGGCCGACGTCATCGTCAAGGTCTCGCAGCTCGTCAGCGATTTCCCGGAAATCGTCGAGCTCGACCTCAACCCGGTGTTTGCCACCAAGAAGGACGCGATTGCCGCCGACGTGCGTATCGTCGTCGACTTTGATTACAAGCCGCGGCCGAAGCCGCGCCCGACCGAAGAAATCGTCGCGGCCATGAACCGCATCATGCAGCCAAAGGCAGTCGCCGTGATCGGCGCCTCCGCCGAGGACGGCAAGATCGGCAACTCCGTGATGAAGAACCTCATCAACGGCGGCTACAAGGGCGAGATCATTCCGATCCATCCCAAGGCTTCCGAGATTCTCGGCTACAAGGCCTATAAGAGCGTCAAGGACGTGCCGGGTGTGATCGACGTCGCGGTGTTCGCGATCCCCGCGAAGTTCGTGGCTGGCGCGCTTACCGAGTGCGGCGAGAAGAAGATCTCGGGAGCAGTGCTGATTCCCTCGGGCTTTGCCGAAGCCGGTGCGCCTGAGCTGCAGGCGGAGATCGTCGAGGTCGGCAAGAAATACGACATCCGACTGATGGGGCCGAACATCTACGGCTTCTATTATACGCCCGCCAATCTCTGCGCGACCTTCTGCACCGCCTACGACGTCAAGGGCCATGCGGCGCTGTCGTCGCAATCGGGCGGCATTGGCATGGCGATCATAGGCTTCTCGCGCTCGGCGAAGATGGGCGTCTCCGCCATCGTCGGCCTGGGCAACAAGTCCGATATCGACGAAGACGATCTGCTCGCCTTCTTCGAGCAGGACCCCAACACCAACCTGATCGCGCAACACTGCGAGGACCTGAAGGACGGTCGCGCCTTCGCCGAAGCCGCCAAGCGGGTCGCGAAGAAGAAGCCGGTCATCGTGCTCAAGGCCGGCCGCACCTCGGCCGGTGCAAAGGCCGCCTCGTCGCACACCGGCGCGCTCGCCGGCAACGACAAGATCTATGAGGACGTGCTGAAGCAGTCCGGCGTGATCCGCGCCCGTTCGCTGCGACAATTGCTGGAGTTCGCACGCGGCGTGCCGGTGCTGCCGACGCCGAAGGGCGAGAATATCCTGATCATCACCGGCGCCGGCGGCTCGGGTGTGCTGCTGTCGGACTCGGTGGTCGACAACGGCATGTCACTGATGGCGATGCCGCCGGATCTCGATGCGGCGTTCCGCAAGTTCATCCCGCCGTTCGGCGCCGCCGGCAACCCCGTCGATATCACCGGCGGCGAGCCGCCGATCACCTATGTCAACACGGTGAAGCTCGGCCTGTCGGATGAGCGTATCCACGCACTGATCTTGGGCTATTGGCACACGATCGTGACGCCGCCGATGGTGTTCGCGCGCAACATGGTCGAGGTGAAGAAGGAGATGGAGGCCAAGGGTTTTGTGAAGCCGATGGTCGCCTCGCTCGCCGGCGACGTCGAGGTCGAGGAAGCGGCCGAATATCTCTACCAGAACGGCATCCCGGCCTATGCCTATTCGACCGAGCTGCCGGTGGAAGTGCTCGGCGCGAAGTACAAGTGGGCCCGCGGCGCGGGATTGCTCTGAAGTCACCTTGCCCCGCTTGCGGGGAGAGGTCGGATCGCATCGTGAGATGCGATCCGGGTGAGGGGGGCCTTCAGCGCACTCACGTCTATCGAATTTGCTGAGCCAGCCCCTCACCCCAACCCTCTCCCCGTGAAGAACGGGGAGAGGGAGCTAACCATGCGCTAGCAGTTTGCTGACGGACTAACGAGGTCGCAATGGAGCGAGCGGTGATCCGGCGCAAGGCCACCGAGCACGACGGCGAGGCGAGGGACGGCGGCGTGCAGTCCGTCGATCGCGCGCTTCACATCATCGAGACGCTGGCCGAGGATGACGAAGGCTATCGCCTCAGTGATCTCGCAGTTCGAACCGGACTTTCCACTTCGACCGCTCATCGCCTGCTGACCACGCTCGAAAAGCGCCGCTTCGTGCAGTTCGACCGCACGGAATCGAAATGGCATGTCGGCGCGCAGAGTTTTGCGGTGGGCGCGACCTTCACCCGCCGCCGCAATTTCGTGGCGCAGGCGATGCCTTATTTGCGCAAGCTGCGAGATCAGACCCGGGAGACGGCCAATCTCGCCGTGGTCGACGACGAATCCATCATCGTGCTGACCCGCATTGAAAGCCGCGAGATCATGCGCTCGCTGACCAAGGTCGGCGGCCGCGTCGCCATGGTGGCGTCCGGCGTCGGCAAGGCGGTGCTGGCGACCTATCCGGACGAGGATGTCAGCGCAATCATCCGCCGTCACGGCATGCCGCGGTTGACCGAGAAATCCATCGTGCGGGCGAGCGACCTGTTCCGCGAGCTCGCGGCAGTGCGCCGGCAGGGCTACGCCGTCGATGATGAGGAGGCGCGCATGGGGCTGCGCTGCGTTGCCGCCGTCGTCTTCAACGATTGCAGCGAGCCGCTCGCCGCGATTTCAGTGTCCGGCATGACCAGTCGCGTGACGGAAGAGCGCTTGCCCGAGCTCGGCAAGGCCGTATGCGAAGTTGCACGGGAGCTCACGGTTGCAATCGGCGGCGTGATGCCGCCGATCAAGGTGTGAGCGTTCAGATCGAATCCATCCGGTAACCCGCGCTAGAGCTTCGAAAGCTGCAAACGACTGCGGTCACCGACCCAGGTTCTCGCAAGATCAGCTTCAGCCTTTTGCTCCGCCGCGGTGTCGCCGCGTGCCTTATACAGTTGCGCCAATCCAAAGTACGACCAGCCGTTGGAGGGCGCCCGGTGTAGCGCAAGATCAAATTGCTGCTTCGCTTCGTCATAGCGGCCGGCCTGCACCAGCGCAGCCGCCAGGGACTGCCGTATCGGATAGTACCAGTAAGGCGGCTCCGTGTAGGGCAGCGCATCCTGCAATTCGGCCGCCTGCTCGAAGCTCACGATGGCGTTCTTGCTGTCGCCTTTCGCCTGGGCCACCCGCGCCATGATCAGCGTGCGCGCGATTTGCATCACCTCCGGTGCCGGGACATTCGATTGCTTCAGCAACGTGAAGTCCGCCGTGCGCTCCAGCGTAGCTATGGCATCGGCCGCCGCCGTTGCACCGGCGAAGTCATGTTGCGCCGCCAGCGCCACGCCGCGCGCGTAGAGCCACATCGCCTTGACATAGGGGATGGCATCTCCGGGATCGGGCAGGGCCAGAATGGCCTCGGGCGAGCTGAACTGCGCATGCGCGAAATACGGCGCCGCCTTGACGGGCTGCGCTATCGCAATGGCGCGCGCGGCCTCGTCGGGAATGAGCTTGCCCAGCTTCTCCGCGGCGGCAATCACGGTCTCACCGTCGCCGGCCATTTGCGCCGACGCCATCACGAAGTGCACGTTGTGCGGATAATAGCCCATCCGGTAAACGCCCATCGGTGCGTTGGTGTCGGCCAGATATTTCTCATCGACCGCGACCGCGGTCTTGTTGTCTTTCAGCGCGTCCAGATAACGGCCAACCCGATAGTAGATGTGGCTCGGCATGTGCACGAGATGACCGGCGCCGGGGATTGCGCCGCGCAGCCGGTCGGCATAGGGCTCGGCCCGGCCAGGCCGGTCCGACGCCTCGACGGCATGGATGTAGAGGTGAATGGCGCCGGCATGGCTCGGGTTGCGGGCCAGCACGCGCTCCAATGTCGGCACGATCGGCACGCTCTGCGGGTTGGGTTCGTGGCCGCCCGGCTGCCAGTAATTCCACGGGCTCAAATCCATCACCGACTCGGCATAAAGCGCAGCGATGTCGTCATCGTCGGGAAACTGCGCCGCAACCTTTGCCATTTCAGCAGCGTAGGCCGCGTCGAACGGCGCGCGGTCGGCCTTCGGATCGCTGCCATATCGCGCGGCCACGGCACCGATCAGCGCCTGCTCGCGCGGGCTCGCCTTGCCGGCAAGCGCTTTGGCCTTTTGCGCGGCAGCGTAGGCGGGCGCCATCGCGTCTTCCTGGATCGGAAGATTGATGTTCGGACCGAGCACCAGCGCTTCGCCCCAGAAGCACATGGCGCAATCGGGATCGAGCCTCTCGGCCTTGCGGAACGCGCGCTGCGCCTCGCCATGATTGAACGCGTAGGCCAGGCGCACGCCCTGATCGAAATAAGCCTGTGCTTGCTCATTCGCGGTCGTGACCTTGTAGGTGATGGAACCGAGGCCGGTCCACAATGGCGGCTCTGTGTCTGCGAACGCCGGAGCGCTACTGGCCGCGCTCATCTCGGCGCGCGGCACCTCGGTCTGTGCCAGACGAAGCATGATGCTCGCCTGACCTGTGTGGCAGATCGGAATATCAGCGCCGCTGAGCGGCCGCAGCCGATCCGCGGCGGCGGAGTCCGCTTCAGCCAGGGTGACGATGTTACTTGCCAGCAGCGTCGCCAGTGCAGTGCCCGCGAGTGCGGCAACCCCGGCGGAGACAAATAGCTTCTGTGATCGCTTGGATGTGGCCATGTCGACCTCCCAAAATCGGATGCAAACCCAACCTGAGATTCCAATGCACCGAGCCAATGATCGCTGGTGCAGATTTCGAGGCCTTTCTAGTCAGTCTACAGCACATCCGAATGGTTCAGCCCTGTCGCCAATCGTCGCCCCCGATGAGCGGGAGGCGTCAGCACCGCAGTACCGGTTCGGCGCGCTATTTCATCGCGCGACTAGCGCAACTTCCTGATCCGGTGCCGTTTTTCGCCGAGCGTTCCACATCGCGGGAAACAAAAACCCCTTCGTTGAGATCGCATCACGCTGCCGCGATGATCTTCCCATTAATCACCATAGAACGGGGTGTGACATGGCGAAGATGCGAGCTATCGATGCGGCTGTGCGCATTCTGGAGAAGGAAGGCGTCTCGGTCGCCTTCGGCGTTCCCGGCGCAGCGATCAATCCGCTTTATTCCGCAATGAAGAAGCGCGGCTCGATCAAGCACATCCTCGCGCGCCATGTCGAAGGCGCTTCCCACATGGCCGAAGGCTATACGCGGGCCAAGAGCGGCAATATCGGCGTCTGCATCGGCACCTCGGGGCCGGCCGGCACCGACATGATCACCGGGCTTTATTCGGCGATCGCCGATTCCATTCCGATCCTCTGCATCACCGGCCAGGCGCCGCGCGCGCGCCTCTACAAGGAAGATTTCCAGGCCGTCGATATCGAGGCGATCGCCAAGCCCGTGACCAAATGGGCGGTGACGGTGCGTGAGCCGGCGCTGGTGCCGCGCGTGTTCAGCCAGGCCTTTCACATCATGCGATCGGGCCGCCCTGGTCCGGTGCTGATCGACCTGCCGCTCGACGTGCAGCTTGCCGAGATCGAATTCGACGACGAGTGCTATTCGCCGCTGCCGGTCTATAAGCCCACCGCGACAAGGAAGCAGATCGAGAAGGCGTTGGAGATGCTCAATGCCGCCGAGCGCCCGCTGATCGTGGCCGGCGGCGGCGTCGTCAGCGGCGATGCTTCCGCGTTGCTGGTCGAATTTGCCGAAGCCTTGAACGTGCCGGTCGTGCCGACGCTGATGGGGTGGGGCGCGATTTCGGACGACCATCCGCTGATGGCGGGCATGGTCGGCCTGCAGACCAGCCACCGCTACGGCAACGCGACGCTGCTTGAATCGGATTTCGTGCTCGGCATCGGCAATCGCTGGGCCAACCGGCACACCGGCTCGATCGAGACCTACACCAAGGGCCGCAAGTTCGTGCATGTCGACATCGAGCCGACCCAGATCGGGCGCGTTTTCAATCCCGATCTCGGCATCGTCTCCGACGCCAAGGCCGCGCTCGAGCTGTTCGTCGCGGCCGCACAGGAATGGAAGCGGGCGGGCAAGCTCAAGTCGCGGCAGGCCTGGCCCGCGGCCTGTCAGGACCGCAAGCGTTCGATGCTGCGCAGGAGCCATTTCGAGGAGATCCCGATCAAGCCGCAGCGCGTCTATCACGAGATGAACAAGGCGTTCGGCCGCGACACGACCTATGTCACCGTGATCGGTCTGTCGCAGATCGCGGGCGCGCAATTCCTCCGCGTCTACAACCCGCGCAACTGGATCAATGCGGGGCAGGCGGGGCCACTCGGCTGGACGCTGCCGGCCGCGCTCGGCGTGCGCGCCGCCGATCCGACCCGGGAGATCGTGGCGTTGTCGGGCGATTACGATTTCCAGTTCCTGATCGAGGAGCTTGCCGTCGGCGCGCAGTTCAAGCTGCCCTACATCCATGTCGTCGTGAACAACTCCTATCTCGGCCTGATCCGCCAGGCCCAGCGCGGCTTCGACATGGACTACCAGGTGCAGCTGTCGTTCCAGAACATCAACGCGCCCGAGATCGGCGTCTATGGCGTCGACCATGTCGCTGTCGCCGAAGGCCTCGGCTGCAAGGCGATCCGGGTCACCGATCCGCTTAAGGCGCAGGCCGCGTTCGCGACCGCGCGCGAATGGATGGCGAAATACCAGGTGCCGGTCGTGGTCGAGTTCATCCTCGAACGCGTCACCAATATCGCCATGGGCACCGAGATCGACAATGTCGTCGAGTTCGAGGAGACGCTCGACCTGCCGCTGGATGAAGTGCCTGGTGGCCGCGAAGTGCTGCTGCCGGTTTGAGGAAAGATCATGCCCAGATTCGCCGCCAACCTCACCATGCTGTTCGCCGAGATGCCGTTCCTCGATCGCTTCGCGGCCGCCAAGGCCGCGGGCTTTTCCGGCGTCGAATATCTGTTCCCTTATGATTACGACAAGGCCGATCTGCGCGAGCAGCTCGACGAGCACGGGCTGATACAGGTGCTGCACAATCTGCCGGCGGGCAATTGGGCGGCCGGCGAGCGCGGCATCGCCATTCTGCCCGACCGCGTCGACGAGTTCCGCGACGGGGTCGTGAGTGCCATCTCCTACGCAAAGGCGCTCGATTGCCGTCAGCTCAACTGCCTGGTCGGCATCGCGCCGCGCACCGCCGATCCCTTTGAGATGAACGAGGTGCTGGTCGAGAATTTGCGCTTTGCCGCGGACGCGCTGGGGCGGGAAAGGATCAGGCTCCTGGTCGAGCCGATCAACACGCTCGATATCCCCGGTTTCTTCCTGAACAAGACCGAGCAGGCGGTGCAGCTTATTGCGGATGTGCGGTCGAGCAATCTTTTCATCCAGTACGACATCTACCATATGCAAGTGATGGAGGGCGACATCGCGCGCTCCCTGCAAAAGCACCTGCCGCGCATCGCCCATGTGCAGCTCGCCGACAATCCCGGCCGCAACGAACCGGGGACGGGCGAGATCAACTATCCATTCCTGTTCCGCCATCTCGACACGCTCGGCTACCGCGGCTGGGTCGGATGCGAATACAAGCCGAGGACGACGACGGTCGACGGTCTCGGCTGGCACGCGGCACTGACTCTCGAGACCTAGGAAAATCACATGATCGATATCGGATTCATTGGCCTTGGCACGATGGGCCGCCCGATGGCCCATCATCTTCTGGCTGCGGGATATCGCGTCTTCCTGCACGACGTGGCGCCGATCGCGCCGGAGCTGAAGGCCGGCGGAGGCGTCGTCTGCAAATCGGGCAGGGAGATCGCCGAGGAAGCGGACGCGGTCATCATCATGGTGCCCGACACGCCGCAGGTCGAAGCCGTGCTGTTCGGCAAGGACGGCGTCGCGGAAGGACTGTCGAAGGGCAAGATCGTGGTCGACATGAGCTCGATCTCGCCGCTTGCGACCAAGGAGTTTGCGAAGCGGATCGAAGCGCTTGGCGCCGATTATCTGGATGCGCCGGTTTCCGGCGGCGAGGTCGGCGCCAAGGCGGCAAGCCTCACCATCATGGTCGGCGGGCCGGAGCGCGCCTTCAACACCATGAAGCCGGTGTTCGACAAGATGGGCAAGAACGTCACGCTGGTCGGCGGCAATGGCGATGGCCAGACCACGAAGGTCGCAAACCAGATCATCGTGGCGCTGACGATCCAGGCAGTCGGCGAAGCCCTGCTGTTCGCCTCGCGTGCGGGCGCGGATCCGGCACTGGTGCGGAAAGCGCTGATGGGCGGCTTTGCGTCCTCGCGTATCCTCGAAGTGCATGGCGAGCGGATGGTGAAGCGCAATTTCGATCCGGGCTTCCGTATCGAGCTGCACCAGAAGGACCTCAATCTCGCACTCGATGGCGCGCGCACGCTTGGGCTGTCGCTGCCGAGCACGGCCGTGGCGCAGCAGATGTTCTCTTCCTGCGCCGCGCATGGCGGCCGCAGCTGGGATCACTCCGCGCTGGTGCGCGCGCTGGAAATGATGGCGGGCCACGAGATATCTGCTGCTTAGTTCCTGCGGAACCGCGCAATTTGTGCCGGATGCAGCAGGAACAACGCCGTCCCCCCAATGTTAGACGCTCCGTCAAACACTGGAGGACAGAATGAGGAACCGTTTTGCTGTTTCATTGATCGCTGCGTCGCTGCTCGCATCCGGCGCGGCATTTGCGCAATCGACGACAGAGCAGGGCGCCCGCGATGGCGCGCGGGCCGGCGGCGATGTCGGTGGTCCCGTCGGCGCGATGGTCGGTGGCACCGTCGGTGCGGCCGTTGGCGCGGGCCTGGAAATCCCGAACGCGGTGATCACCTCGGTGCAGGGCGAGCGCGCGCCGTCCGTCGTGGTGCGTGAGCGCGTGATCGTCGGCGAGCCGCTGCCGGCGGAAGTCGAGCTGCGGCCGGTGCCGCACTACACCCAGTATGAATATGCCGTCGTGAACGACCGCCGCGTGATCGTCGAGCCGCGCACGCGCAAGGTGATCAAGATCATCGAGTGATCGATCTCTGCAAACAACAATCCTCGCGATGCTCAGGGCGTCGCGGGGATTTTATTTAATCCACACGCCGCTCATGCCAATGCGCGCGCATTAGCCATCCGAGGATGGCGGCAATCGCAAATCCCACCAGCGCGGCGAGGGCGTCGACGATAAAATCTTCCAGCCGCGCGTGGCGGCCGGGAACGAAGAGCTGCAGCAGTTCGAGAATGCCGATCATGACCACGGAGATTCCCGCAGCCAGTATCCGCTGCCTGGGATAGGCCAGCGCAAAGGCGAGCCCGAGCAGGACGAACGCCAACGCGTGCTCGCCGTCATGCGTGACAGGTGCATGCGGGCGGTGGCTGGCGGGGCCCAGGGTCGCGAAGGTGATGGCCGCGGCGAGCAGCCAGGCAAAAAGCCGCAGAATGATCGTCGTCATTGAGCCGCCTTAGCATGGTTCGAACGGCAGGCCGCCTTACGCTTGCGTCATCATGTCCGCGTAGTTAACACAGTTAGCCACGCATGACCCGGAAAAGTGTGTAGCGGTTTTCTCTGCGACAAACGCGCAGCGTTTGCGCGGAGGTCATGCGCCTTAGAGCGGCTGTCGCACTCCCATACCGTGCATGAAGCGCTCCCTGATCTGGACGGGATCGCGCTTGGTGGCTCCGGTTCCCGGCTTGTCGTCGATGCGCACGCCGATCAGGGTGGGGGCTGATGCGGACATCGATTGTTCGATCAGTCGATCAAAATCCGCCTCGTCGGCAGCCCAGGCACTGTTGGCGATGCCGCTGGCAATTGCGATGGCGACGAGGTCGGTATGCGCCGCAGCCGGCGTCGGCTGCGCGCCGGTGATCTGGTAGATGCCGTTGTCCATCAACACCATGGTGAGGTTTTTCGGCGCCAGCGTTGCGATCGTCGAGAGCGCACCGAGCTGCATCAACAGCGAGCCATCGCCTTCTAGCGCGAACACGCGCCGCTGCGGCTGCGCCAGCGCAACGCCGAGTGCGATCGGGAAGGCGAGGCCCATGCTGCCAAGCATGTACCAGTTCTGCGGGCGATGGCCGGCGGCCCAGAGGTCGAAATTGGTGTTGCCGATGCCGCCGATCACGGCCTCTTCGTTCTTCAGCTTGCCGACCAGGCGTGAGGTGATGTCGAAACGGTTCATCACCTTGGTGTTGCGGGCGTGCTTGTTGGTTTGCGCGTTCATGGCACCGCTCACTTGTCGAACGTTTTGCCGCCGGTCAGCAGCGGGTTGAGAATGAACGCCACCGGCGCCTGCGTGGTGATCGCCTGCTTGATCGAGCGGTCGACGATGAACTCAAGCTCATCGAGCCGCGTGCAGGTGTGATGCTCGATCGCGAGCGCATCCAGCACCGGGCGCATGGTCCGGCATACCAGCGACTGGCCCAGATTGAACTCGCCAAGCGTGCCGCGCTCGGAGACAAACATGATCAGCGGAATCTGCGAGGGAGAGACCAGCGAGGCCAGCACATTTGCAAGCGTGGCAAAGCCGGAAGTCTGCATCAGCACGGCGCCCTTCATGCCGGCCATCCAGGCTCCGGTGACGATGCCGACGGCTTCTTCCTCGCGCGCGGTCGGGAAGGTGGTGAAATAGGGATCGGCGTGCAGGTTCTTGATCAGCGTGGTGAGCACGCGATCGGGTACATAGGGCACGAGACGGATGTCGTTCCGCTTCAGCACCTGTTGAATGATGCCGTACCAGGTCGTTTCCTCGCCCTCAGTTTTCCCTTGGGAAGCGTGGGGCGAAGTCTTCTCCGCAACGGCCATCCCGTTCTCCCTCTTATATCTTGTAGATATGCTCTTATAGCTTGATGATCAGCTTGGCGATCTTACGACCATTGTCGATAGCGGTCGTAGCGGCGGAAACTTGACGCCGCAAGCGCGATTGTCAACATGCCGCACCAACTATGTGGTCTGCGCCAAGCGCCGATGCGTAAGCCTCGATGACCGTGCAATAAGGCTCCCAAAGATCGGGAGGAAGTTTGATGGGCAGGTGGTCCTGGATCGCCACCGTCGCGGCGGTCATGCTTGCGAGTGCCGGAACGGCACTGGCCCAATCGTCATTTCCGGACCGACCCGTCCATATCTATGTGCCTTACCCGGCTGGCGGCGGCGTCGACATCCTGACGCGCACACTCGGCGACGTCGTGTCGAGGCAATGGGGCCAGCCGGTGGTGGTGGACAACCGACCGGGCGCGGGCGGGCTGGTTGCGTCGCAGGCGCTGGTGCAATCGCCGGCCGACGGCTACACGCTGATCATGGTGGCGAGCGGCCATGCCACCAATCCGTTCCTGTATCCACAGCTTCCCTACGACACCTTCAAGAACTTCACGCCGATCTCGCTGCTGGCGTCGTCACCGAACATTCTTTTGGTGCGCGCGGATTCGCCATTCAAGACTCTCTCCGACGTGATCGCTGCGGCCAAGGCAAAGCCAAGCAGCCTTGCTTTTGGGCATGCGGGCACGGGCACCTCGACCCATCTGGCCGGCACGCTCCTGATGAGTCTTGCCAAGATCGACTTGCAGCCGATTCCCTATAAAGGCGGCGCACCCGCGATCAACGATCTCCTGGGCGGGCAGATTCCGTTGTCGTTCAACAACGGACCGGAATCGGTTGGCCAGCTTCACGCCCACACGGTGCGGGCGCTGGCGGTCACGACGGCGAAACGCTTGCCCGCATTGCCTGATGTGCCAAGCATCGGAGAGACCGTGCCAGGCTACGACACCGAAGTGTGGTGGGGATTGCTCGGTCCGGGCGGCATGCCGCATGAGCTCGTCGAAAAGCTCTCGCATGATTTCGTCGCGGCGCTCAACACGGATACGGTCAAGGACCGGCTGGAGAAGCTGGGTGCAATCCCGATCGGCAGCACGCCGGAAGAGTTCGGCAAGAAGATCCACGCCGACTACGACAAATGGGGGCCGATCATAAAGGCCGCCGGTATCAAGGCCGAATGAAGAGCGCTCCAATCCGGCCAAGCTCTATGAATTTTGCGAGAACCGAAAGCCAACCGATGACTGTCAACAACAAGCGCGTCTTCTACGTCAAATATCTCTCCCATCCGATCTATGCCGAGATCCTCAAGGCCCGGCCTGATGTGCGGCTCGACCGGCTCGAGAACGAGACTCCGGAAGGCGAGTTCGCGCCGGTCATTTCCGCTGCGCACGCCTATCAGATCGGCGCCGCGCGCGACGAGCTGGCGCCGCACTTCCATGTGCATGATGAATTCCTCAAGCGCACGCCGAACCTTCTGATCGTCTCCTCCAACGGCGCGGGTTTTGATCCCGTCGATGTCGAGGCCTGCACCAGGGCAGGCGTGCTGGTCGTCAATCAATCCGGCGGCAATGCGCATTCGGTCGCCGAGCACGCGCTCGGCATGCTGCTCACGTTGTCCAAGCGCATCATCGAGGCCGACCGCACGCTGCGCCGCGAGCGCGACGTCAACCGCAACGCGCTGATGGGTACCGAGGCGCAGGGCCGCACCATCGGCATCGTCGGCATCGGCAATGTCGGCCGCCGCATCGCCGAGCTCTGCCGCGGGCTGCTCGGCATGAATGTGCTGGCTTACGATCCCTATCTGTCGAAATCCGAAATCGCCGAGCGCGGCGCGCAGAAGGTCGAGCTCGATGAGCTGCTGCGCCGTTCCGACTATGTCTCGATCAACTGCCCGCTGACGAAAGAGAGCAGAGGCATGATCGGCGCCAAGCAATTCGCGCTGATGCAGCCGCACGCTTATTTTATCACCACCGCGCGCGGCTTCATCCATGACGAGGACGCACTGCTGGAGGCGTTGCGCGGCAAGAAGATCGCAGGCGCCGGCCTCGATGTGTGGTCCAAGGAGCCGCCGCCGCCGGAGCATCCGTTGCTGCAGTTCGACAATGTGCTAGCAAGCCCGCACACCGCCGGGGTCACCAAGGAAGCGCGCGAGAATATGGGCCGCATCGCCGCCGAACAGATCCTCGGCGCGCTCGACGGCAAGCGGCCGCCGCGCATCATCAATCCCGAGGTCTGGCCGCATTACAGCGAGCGGTTTGCCAAGACCTTCGGCGTGGCGCCAAAATAGGCTCTCGCCAGCGGAGAAGATTTTCCCTGCCGGGGTTTCCGGCGGGGTAACAAAACCACTGCCAACTGCTGCTCTGAGAGGGCCCCCATTGTCATTTTGCGGGGCCCCTCGACACGGCCCTGGCGACCCGCCATTTCTCCTTTCGTGTCATTGGCTTAGGGGCGGTTCTTGCCCCGGCACGGAAGGATCTTGGTCATGCAACGGGTTGCTTCATTACTGCGCTCGACACCGCGTCGGATCAGCCGGGAAATCGCGCGGTTTGTCGCGATTGCGGCAGCAAGCCTGCCGGATGTCGGCGCCTGATTAATTTCCGCGAGTAGCTCGCCGCTGCGTGCACATTCGTGCAGACGGCCCCCGCCACGAGGGATAACGTCCTCCCAACAACAAGCAGCGCGGCGGGAGGAAGCCATGTCACGATATGTCGTCCGCTTCATGAAGGACGTGCTCGGCGGCAATGGCCGCCAGATCGAAATCTGCCAGCGCTCGCTTGAGATCGACGCCGCGAGCGAAGCGCAGGCCGAAGAACTGGCCAAGCTGAAATTCTGCGAGAGCGAGCGGCTGTGCGAGTGGTCGCTGCATGCCGACCGCATCCAGGTCGAGGTGAACGCCGCTCTGGCGGCCTAAGAGTTCACCGGCACGAACTTCAGAGAGAAGCACGCACCATTCGGCTTGCGGTTTTCGACCGTGATGCTCGCCGAGTGCAATTCCGCGATCCGCTGCACGATCGAAAGCCCGAGACCGGTGCTGCCCTGCTTGCGGCGGTCGCGTCGCCAGAAGCGGCGGAAGATCAGTTTGCGCTCGTCCTCGCCGATGCCAGGGCCGCGGTCGAGCACATTGATGGTGCCGTTGTCCTCGACGACGAATTCGACGGTCGAGCCGGCAGCGGTATGATTGATGGCATTTTCGGCGAGGTTGCGGATGGCCCGGCCGAGCATCTCCGGATTGCCCCTGACCCAGACCGGGTCGGTCGCGCCCGATAGCGCGATATCCTTGCCTTGCGCGAGCGCCAGCGGCGCCACGAATTCCGCGACCCCCGCCGCGACCGATTGAAGGTCGGCCTTCTCATCGGGCTGGACCGCGAGCGTGTCGAGTTCGGCGATGTCGAGCAGCTGGCTGATGATGTGGGCCATGCCGTCGACATCGTGACGCAGGGCTTCGCGCATCTTCTCGTTTTCCAACAGGTCGATGCGCGATCGCAGCACCGCGAGCGGCGTGCGCAGCTCGTGCGCGGCATCCGCGGTGAAATCGCGCTGGATGCGAAATCCCTCTTCGAGACGGTCGAGGCCCTGGTTGACCGCGTGCACGAGGGGACGGACCTCCTGCGGAAGCTCTTTCGTGGGCAACCGGACGCCGGGCCGTTCGGGCGCAATGCTTTCCGCCGTTTCGCTGGCTTCGCGGAGCGGCCGCAGCGCGCGGCGGAAGATCGCGATGTCGGCAAGCAGCAGCACCAGCAGGATCGGCAGCGTGATCCAGCCGACATTCTTGTAGAAATCGGCGACGATGTCGTCGGTCAGCACGTCGCGGTTGGCGAGATCCTCGCCGGTCTGGATCCAGACCGTCTTGTCGCCGATCGTCTTCTCGACGCTCGCGCCGAACACCGTGGCGTTGCCGCGCCGGTGATGCAGGAACTCGACCGGCGCCTCACGCGTGTCGGCCGGAAACAGCGCCGACTTGTCGGGAAGCGAGGAAAACAGCACCGCGCCCTTCTCGTCGATCACCGCGTAGGAATAGCGCCCATAGGCCTGGGAGTAGAGACCGAGCAGGTCGAGCGGAAGGTCGAGCTCGAGCCGGCCGTCGCTCGTGAGGTTCAGATGACCGCCGACCGTTACGGCCTGTTCCTTCATCGCCCTGTCGTGGATGGTGTCGGTCGCATAGCTGAGCAGCCATGACAGCGCGAGCGACATCAGGACGGAGGTGATGGCGACCGCGACGACATGAAGAAAGACGATCCGCGAGATGATCGACTTGAAGCGCAGCACGCTATTTTTCCTCTGCGATCAGGTAGCCCACGCCGCGAATGGTGTGCACCTGAACCCGGGCGCCGCGCTCCGAGAGCTGCTTGCGCAGGCGATGGACATAGACCTCGATGGCGTTCGAGGCGACCTCGCCGGAATGTCCGAAAATATGATCCTCGACCTGCTTCTTGGAGACGACGCGGCCCTTGCTGCGCATCAGAAGCTCGAGCACGGCGGTTTCGCGCGCCGACAGCACCTGCGGCTGGTCGTCGATCGAGGCCTGGCGGTTTTGCGTGTCGAAGGCGAGATTGGCGATGCGTAGGCTCGAACCGAGCAATTGCCCGGGCCGGCGCAATTGCGCCTCCAGCCGCGCGATCAGTTCCTCCAGCGCGAACGGCTTCACCAGATAGTCGTCGGCGCCGCTGCGCAAGCCATGCACGCGATCGGTCAGGCCGCCGCGCGCGGTCAGCACCAGCACGGGAATCGGATTGTCGCGCTGCCTGATCTCGCGCAGCAGCTCCAGCCCATCGCCGTCAGGCAGGCCGAGGTCGAGGATCATCGCGGCATAGAACGTCGTCGAGAGAACGGCGCGCGCTTCCTCGAGGCTCGACAGCACGTCGGCCTCGTAGCCCGCGGTCTTCAGCCCTTTCGCGATGAGCTCGGCGAGCTCTTCATTGTCTTCGACGATCAATAACCGCATTACCGCCATCCGAGGGTTCGGTTTCGCCCAAGCCATGGGACGATTTGGAGGCTTAGGCAAGTACGGCCCGGACCGGGGCAGCCATTGTCGTTAACATTCGGGCGAGGGCAGGGCCATTCCGTAAGGCCGGTGTAAGCCGGGCGGGGCGCGGTAGGGCGCGGGCAAAGAAAAAAGCCCCGGCGCAAGGCCGGGGCTTCGGGCCGCGGTGCAAAGGAGAGAGATCAGTACTTTGCGACGACCGGCCCGGTGTCCCAGTGGAACTTGTAGTTGACGCCGACGAGGCCCGTAATGATGCGCTGGCGGTTGTTGATGGTCTCGATGGGGATGCCGGCAGGAGTCGCGTAGTCGTGCGCGGCGTCGTCCTCGGTCCATATGTAGTTACCTTCGGCGAAGACCGACCAGTTCGGAGCGAACTGCCACTCGATGCCGCCGCCGGCCAGTATGCCGGGATCGGTGAATTTGGAAGACTCGAACAGCGCGCCGCCCGGGAAGTAGAGCTGGTTCTTGTTCTGGAAGTAGGCCACTCCGCTCTTCACGTAGGTCAGCACCGTCGGCGTCCAGAGATAACCGACGCGGCCGGCGATGGTGTAGATCTGCTGCAGGTTGTTGCTCTCGGTGAAGCCCGGCAGGTTGAGGATATTGTGCGTGGCCTTGACGCTGCCGAAGTCGAATGTCGATTCGATGCCCATCACGATGTTAGCGGTCTGGAAGTCGCAGCCGACCTGTCCGCCGCCGATGAAGCCCGAGTCATTCTCGCGGCCATAGTCGAGATAGGCCGGGACCGCAGGGTCGGTGAACAGCCGCGTCGTATCCATCCGGCTTGAGCCGCCGCCGACATTGCCGCCGATGTAGCAGCCGGTCCAGTTGTAGACCGGCACCGGCGCCGCGCGCGGCGCCTTTACCGGAAGATCAGCCGCGCTCGCCACGCCATTTGCGCCGAGGCCGAGCAAGGCGACGGCAGCAACAAACAATTTCATGTATCCACGCATCCAAGCCCCCATATGCGGCCCTACGGCCATCAACACTTTCTGACACCAATCTTAAATGGGGCGTTCGGATTCCGCGATGCAGAAAGGACCGTCGCAGAACTGTCAAAGCTGATTTTCAGTTCGCGTTGCGTCGTCGCGACATCGATTGCTTCGCGAAACGATAGGAAAAAAATATCTTTGCTTGATGCAAAGGCTCAGCGCAGCAGCACGACTCTTAGGTCGCCTGCACCGTCATTCGACGTGATTTGAAAACGTGGCGCAGCAACAAAGCGGCTCTGCAAGGGCGTTTCTGAAAATCGGCGACGCTTGCGTCGGCTCACGACCTGTCGCGAGTCTTCCTGATGAAAAAAATGAATCCGATGACCAAGATGACGACAATCAACATCCAGGTCTGCACCTCGATGCCGAAAATATTGAACGATTGAATGAGAAATTGCACGGCCACGCCCCTTTATTGTGCAAGGTAGGGCATTCGACGCAAAAAAGATATTATTTATATATCGACGCGACGAAGTTGCGCGGCCGCTTGGGGTGGTGGCGCGGAAAGGCAAAGATTGCACAGCAAATAAGCTGCGGCTCAGGGCGCGGAATAGCTGAGAAGCTTGTCGAACTCAGCGGGCGAATACTTGATGTCGTCAGGGCCGACGATGACGACGTCCCATCCTTCGGCCGAGAGCGATTGCGCCTTGGCGATGGCGGCGACGGCCCGCAGCCGCACCGTGATCGCGACTTCGTCGTTTTTCGATGCATGGACGATGAAGGTCACGGGTGCGGGATTTGTTCGCTGGCTTTCGATGCTGCGCCCTAGCAACTTCCGTTCCAGCGCTCGCGATAGTGCGGCGAATCACGAAATTGTCTCCATCGCCAGTCCATTCAGGAAATCCTCGAGCGCCGTCCGGCCGGCGGAATGCGCTGCGCGATGCGACCTGAAGCCGCCTTGCCACAATCTCACGCCCATCGGCTTGCGCTTGCGGCGGATCTCCCAGCACCATCCGCTCGCCTCACACTCGCGGCGGAAGACGATGAGGTAGAAGGATTTGCGCGGTGAGGGACGGAGCAGCATGACTCATACCGCAGGGCTTGCTTCGATGCGGTTTTGCAGCCGGTAGCCGACGCCCGATTCGGTGATGAGAAGACGTGGATCGTTGGGGTCGAACTCGATCTTCTGCCGCAGCTTGCGCACGAGTATTCGCAAATACTGGATGTTGTCCCGCTGATTGCCGGTCCAGATTTCCTTGAGCAGGTGGTCGTGCGTCACCACGAGCCCGACATGCATCGCAAGTATATGGAGCAGCCGATACTCTTTCCGCGTGAGATTGACGCGGGAGCCGCTCAGCGAAACGGTGCGGCTGACAAGATCGACGGAGAGAGGACCCGCGGTGACGACCGGGTTTTCGGTCGCGGATTTGAAATAGCGCCGCAGCGCGGCCTCGCTTCTGGCAAGCAGCTCGGCCATGCCGAACGGCTTGACGACATAGTCGTCGGCGCCCGACTGCAGCAGCCGGACTTTCTCATCCTCGCCGGAGACCACCGACAGTATGATGACGGGCACGTTCGACCAGGAGCGGATGCGGTCGAGCACCTCGGTGCCGTGAAGGTCGGGCAGCGCCAGATCAAGGATGATGAGATCGGGCGGGCTGAAGGTCGCGATCTTCAGCGCCTCGGCGGCGTTCTCGGCTTCCAGCACGGAAAAGCCGTCAAGCTCGAAGCCGGCGCGGAGGAAGCGACGAATCTTTGGCTCGTCATCGATCAGGAGCACGACATTGGAAGGCTTATTCATTGTCCATCGCTATCAATTCGGAGGGAGTTAATTCTGAAGCGGGCAACGAGATCGCAACCCTCGTGCCCTTGCCGTGACGTGAAACGGAGATGGTGCCGTCGTTCGCCTTGACGAAAGTCGTGGCAATCCAGAACCCGAGCCCGGAGCCGGGGATTGTCGCCTGATGCCGTTCGCTCCGGAACGATCGGCGTCCGAGTTGTTCGAGTTCATGGGGCGTGAGGCCGACGCCCTGGTCGGCGATGGAGAAGATGACCTGGCCGTGCTCGGCCCAGACGCCGACCGAAACCGTGGAGCCGGAGGGCGAGTATTTGGCGGCATTTTCCAGCACTTGCCCGCAAGCTTCCTCGATCAGACCGGAATCGACGTAAACCAGCGGTAGCTCGTCGGCGAACGCCATGGTGATTCGGTGTCCGCTGATCCGTCTGCGCCTGCCGCGAACCGCCGCATTGATGACGTCGCGCGGATCGGCCCATTCGCGGCGCGGGCTGAGGCCGCCGGCGGTGACCCGCGTGGCGTTGAGAAGGTTCTGGATATATCCCTCGAGCTCGGCCACTTCCTCGGAAATGCCGTCGACCAGGGATTCCGCAAGCGCATTGTCGCGCACAAGGGGCATCGAGCCGAGCACGCTGGCCGAGCCGCGGATGCCCGCGAGCGGAGAGCATAGTTCGTGCGACAGCGTGCCGTGAAAGGCGTCGCGCAGCAGCTGGGCCTGAAGGTGAAACCGCGCGTCCTCCATGGCCTTGCCGATGTCGAGGCGCTTTAGCGTCAGCGAGACTTCATCGAGGACAGCCTCGACCCGCCGTGTCTTGATCTCGATCGAGCCGCGCGAGCCGGCGCCGATATTGATCGCGATCACGCCATGCACGGAAGTTTCCGATGACACCGGCCGCAACAGCCACACATCGCGGGTCGTCTCATCGCAGAGGCTTCGGGCGGGCGCGCCGGCCGCGATGATCATGGATGCAACGGCTTCCTGGACGACCTTCGGCGTCGCGCCCGATTCGGAAGGCTCATGATGGCCGTCGGCCATCGCCACGAAGAACGTCGCCTTCTGCCCCAGCACTGACGAGAGATAATGCTGGATCGCCGCGATCAGGTCCGAGACGGTGAAGCAGGCAGCCAACCGCTGCGAGAAGGCATAGAGCTGCTGGATTTCCTGCTCGCGGTGGCGCAGGCGCGAGGCGAGATTGCTGGAGACGAGGGCGACGACCAGGAACAACAGCAGGTCGACCGCTTCCTTGGGATCGTCGACGCGAAAGGTGTAGATCGGCGCAAAGAAGAAGAAGTCCGCCGCGGCCATCGCGGTAATCGAAGCCAGCATCGCGTGCCACACGCCCCACTGGGTGGCGGCGAATATCACGGGAACGAGATAGGCGATCGGCACCACGCTCGCTGCGAAGGAGCTGTCGAACGGGAATAGCGCGGCCGTGACCGCCCCGACATTGGCGACCGCCAGCGCCAGGGAGAACGCCGTGCCCTTTGCTGCGCTGGATGTCACTGATGTCAGCCAAGCCGCTGGCGAAGGCGCGGTCGCAGGCGGTCTCTCCCGCGTCTTTGCGAGCCTTTGCGCCAGATCAAATTGATATTTCAAAATTCGAGCCTTCGCAGCGACAGGCACCGGCGCACGGGATCGCGCGCTCTTCAGCCCGCAATCACACCCCCAATGTCCTCAACTACCCGGCAGGCGAGACCATTCTCCAGATCAGCGTAGAAAATCTATGTTGTTGAGGAGGGCGAGAAATAAAAAAGAAATAGCCGTTAACCACGCGCCGGGTCGCAGCACAGCCTTCGACGGGGATTGTGGTTCACGGTCGCCGGTGATGCGGGCGCCAGGTCCGCCAAGAGGCATCAGACGGATGCGGTGCCGAAGCGGGCGGGAGAGGTGTCGCGGGCGTCTCGAACCGATTTGACGTAGCTGAGCGCCAGCCTCTCGCTGGAAAGCTCCGGTTTCGATTCGCGATAGAGCGCCGTCTCGTGCGGCTGGCGGCTTGCGGGCGGCATCAAGGTCGCGATCGCAGCCGAGCTGATGTGTTTCGGCGGATAGAGGTAGAATTCCAAGAGCGGCATGTGCGGGCCGCGCGCATGGCGCTTGAGGATGTTGCGGGCCGTCTCGCCGGCTTCGGGATAGATGGCGCTCCATCCCGCAAAGCTGCTGGCCAGGATTTCCAGCGACAGGATCGCGGTTGCAATCTGCACGAAGCCTTCATTGGCTTTCTTGGCGCTTCGCGACGTCGAGGCTTTCTTCAAGCATTGCCGCAGTTCGCGCTGGCGCTGGATGAAGGGGCCCAGGCGGAATTTCCACAACGCGTCGGGCAGGCAGGCAAAGCCATGCACCTCGTGATAGCTCTCGATCAGGCTGCGGCACTGCGCAGTAAGAGTCGTCGGCAGGAAGCCGAGCTCGAACTCATCGTTCCTGGCGACGTGATTCTTGTCGGCAAGCGCGCCATCCTGCGCGGAAGCTGCTGTGCCGCCTGTCGTCCCGCCTGCAAATTCGGCAAACGTGTCCATGTGCGGAGCTTAGCGATTCCTCGCATATATCTTCGATCGACAATCGCTCGTGTTTACGTAGCAAAAAAATAGTCAGCGCGATGCCAAGCGCAGCGCGAGATACCGCCAGTCGCGCGAGCTATGACGAAAAAGACACACGTTTCGGAAAACTATTGCAACGCACCGCGCGTTTTTGCCGAAATGTCACTGTTTTCGCCGGTCGTTTGAGCAAAGCACGCAGGCAAATGACGCTTGCGTGTGCAAACGGCACGACTTCGTTCGTTTCAGCTATTTTTAATTAATGAAAGCGCGTTGCAAGTCGCATCGCTTTTTCTTCGCCCCCCGCAAAATATCGCAGCGACCGTTCACAAAACTGCGAGAGCGCTCTCAAGGCGCCTGTAACAACAGCTTGGGGCAAAATGATGAAGAGACTTTTTCTGGCGGGTGTGTCGCTGGCGGCCTTTGGTGGCCTGATCGGCGCGGCGCGAGCAGCCGACACGCTGCCGCCGATGGGGCAGGCCTTCTGCGATCCCTACAAGAACTATTCGTGTCTCGACACTTATCTCGGGCACGACGTCTTCACGCGCCTGGTCAACTACTACCGGCTCGAATGGGGACATGATTCGGCGCCCTCCGATCCGAAGGCGCCACCGTCGCGGCGAGCCTACTGGCCGGCAACGCCGCAGAGCATACCGCCGATGCCATTCACGGAATGGCCGTATGGCGGAACCACCGCTCTTGGCGTGACGCGTGCGGCCTCGGTCGACAGCCCGCTGATGAACGCGATCAGCAACACCGCGCCCGGGTCATGGATGGCCGACAACCACATCCAGGTCTACGGCTGGATCAACGCCGGCGGCAACCTCTCGAACAACACCGTGCGCGGCGGCAACGCGCCGGCGGCCTACGACTACAACCCGAACACCGTGCAGCTCGACCAGGCCGTGCTCTATATCGAGCGCCTGCCGGACACGGTGCAGAAGGACCACGTCGACTGGGGTTTCCGCCTCGCTCCGATCTACGGCGAGAACTATCGCTACACCACGGCATTCGGTCTGTGGAGCAATCAGCTCCTGAACCAGAACAAGAATTACGGCTACGATCTGCCGATGGCCTATGGTGAAGTGTTCATCCCGCAGGTCGCCGAGGGACTGATGGTCCGCTTCGGACGATACATTTCAATTCCGGACATCGAGGCGCAGCTTGCGCCGAACAACTACATGTACACGCACTCGATGACCTACACGTTCGACAACTACACCAACACTGGCGTAAATCTCACTCTCGCGGCAACGAAAAACTGGATACTGCAGTTGGGCGGCACCGTCGGAACCGAGGCGATGCCTTGGCATGTCGGCGCGACGATCGCGAATCCGTTCCCGAATCCGCTCTATCCCGATAGCACCATGAAGAAAGATCCGGGCGCCACCCCGAGTATCACCGGCGGCATTCGTTATGTGACCGACAGCGGTAACGACAGTATTCAGTTCGTAGCCAACGGCATCAATGGGGGCCAGTGGGGTTACAACAACCTGCAGTGGTACGGCATAACGGCTTATCACAAGTTCAACGAACAGTGGCACATCTCATTTGAAACCTACAACGAGCACCAGAACAATGTGCTCAATCAGAACAACCCTGCCGCTCTCGGCGCGTTTTTCGCGGGCGGCACTCCGTTCTCGCCGCAATATATGCCATTCAACGCCCCGTTCCTCGCGCAGTGCAAAAATACGCTTGTGTTCTCTTGCACGGCGGAGGTGCAGACCTTCCTGACCTACATCAACTACAGCCCGACGAAGCTCGACAACATTTCCTATCGTCTTGAGTATTTTGACGACATGGAAGGTCAGCGCACCGGTGTGAAGACGGCCTATCTCGAAACCGGCATAGGCTGGCAGCACTGGTTCTCGCCGCAAATCGAAATTCGCCCGGAGGTCTCGTTCTACCGGTCGCTGAATGCGCCGGCGTTCAACGGTAACTCGAACCTCGGCATTGCTCCGAACAAGAGCACCGCGCTGATCGGCTCGGCGGACATCATCATCCACTTCTGATGTGCAGCAGCCGGCGGCCTCAGCCGCCGGCGCTTTCAGGACAAATTGACAGGGGCTTACAATGAAAAAAATCTTCTTCACCACCGTCTCGCTCGGTGTACTGGCCTTGGGGTCGCCCGCGCTTGCTGCCGACTTGCCAATGAAGGCACCGCCCGCCGCAGCGCTCGTCTACGACTGGACCGGCGCCTATGTCGGCGGCTTCGGCGGCTACGCCTTCGGCAACCATAATCTCAACAACGCGCTCGGCCCGGCGGGTTTTGCCAACTTCACGACGAATTGGGAAACGCACGGCGCCTTCGGCGGCGGCGAGATCGGCTACAACTGGCAAAGCGGCAATCTCGTCTTCGGCGTGGAAGCCGATGGCGCCGGCAGCAACATCCAGGGACGCGACAATTTCGCGCTGGCCGATGTCAACGGCGCTCCCATGGATGACTTCAACAAGCTGAAATGGGTCGCTTCGCTTCGCGCGCGCGGCGGCATCGCAGTGGATCGGTTGCTGCTGTTCTTCGACGGCGGCTGGGCTGTCGGCGACATCCAGCACACCAATACGGTGGCGGGCGGAGCGGTGGACACGTTCACCAATCACCGCAGTGGTCTGGCGGCCGGTGGCGGCATCGCGTACGCGATGACCGACAACCTCATCGGCAAGATCGAGTACCGCTACTACGATCTCGGCACCTACAGCCGCCTCGCACCGCTCAACACGGCGATGCCCTACAACGTCGCCAATACCTATTCGACGGTGCTGCTCGGCCTCGACTTCAAGTTCTGGGGCGGTGGAGCGGTCGTCGCCAAGTATTGAGCGAAGTAGTGAGCAAGGTACTGAGAAAGGCTCGCCGCGCGCGATGTCCCCGCGCGCGGCGCTGATGCGGGAGAGCGTAGAATGATGATCGTCTTGATGAGCGTACTGGCAAGAAAGATCGCCGTGCTCGTCGCCGTCGCGGGCTTCTGCGCCGCATTGGCCGGCTGCGTCAGCGATGCCGCCGCGCCGGCATCCCAGTCGAGCGGCACGCAGCTTCGCTACTACGGCGGCCCGAAATCTCCGATGTGGCCGGCTGAATAAGGGTGGGGGGCATGTTTCGGTTTGACGCTTCGCGAACGCCCCGAATCGCTTTCGCGATGGTTGCGGTGGTCGCGATCATCGGTGCTCCCGCTGACGCGGCGGCACGGAAGTATCGCAGGCACGTCGTGCATCATCACCGTACGCATGCTTCCGTGCAGACGGCGCAGGCGGCTGCGCCGCAGCCAACGATCCTCGGCCCCCTGCGTTACTACGGCGGACCGAAGTCGCCGATGTGGCGCGAGGTGAGATAACGCTGGACGCGCGTTCCGTCCGGATACGTCCGAACGAATGTCGTCGTTCGGAGTTTCCGATCACGAAACGGCGAGCCATCGCGCCGGAAACAAAGATGCCAAGTCCCAAGGATAAGTCCTAAGGACGGGTCTTAAAGACAAGTCTTTCACTGCGGGAAGAAGCGCTGACTGTGCGGAGAGAGATTTCACGCAGAAACAGAGTCGTGCATGCGATTCAGAGCGAAACTGTAAGGTGTGCGTAAGCGCAGTGGAATAGGGTCCGCCGCAATGAATGACGGAGGCGTGTACCTCCGATGAGGCGACAAACAGAATCGGTGCCTGGAGTTGTACGAGGTGAATATCTTGACTAACAGATCGATGCGTTCACGCTTGGCGATCGTCGCGCTTGCCGCGATTGCCGGCGCGTCGTTGATCTGGGGCAGGGGCTTTGTCGGTCTTGCCGATGGCCAGACGACGAAGAAGGAACTCACGACTGCAAGCATCGATCGGCCGGCTCCGGCGGCTTCGCAAGACAGCCTCGAGCTGAACGAGAAGCAGGCCGGCATGGTCAAGGTCGGCGCGGTCGGCACGCGCGAATTCGCGCAGTTGAAAACTGCCGTCGGCACCATCGACTTCAACGAGAACATGCTGGTGCAAGTGTTCTCGCAATATGCAGGCAAAATTCAGAAGGCGTTCTTCAACATCGGGGATGACGTCAAGCAGGGTGACGTGCTGTTCACCATCGACAGCCCCGATTTGTTGCAGGCGGAATCGACGTTGCTGGCGGCGGCCGGCGTGCTCGAATTGCAGAAGCGCACGCTGGCGCGCGCGACGGGCCTCTTGAAGGCTGGTGGCAGCGCGCAGAAGGACGTCGATCAGGCGACCTCCGACGAGCAGACAGCCGAAGGGAATTTCAAGGCAGCCAAGGATTCGGTGCGCATCTTCGGCAAGAGCGATACGGAGATCGACCAGATCCTGACCAACCGCAAGGTCGATTCGACCCTCGTGGTCCCGAGCCCGATCGCGGGACGGATCGTCGCGCGCAATGCGGCGCCGGGATTCCTCACGCAGCCGGGTACCGCGCCGGCGCCCTTCACGATGGGCGATCTCTCGACGATGTGGATGATCGCAAACGTCATCGAGACCGACGCGCCCGCCTACAAGCTCGGTCAGCACGTCGAGGCGAAGGTTCCAGCGTATCCCGACACACTGTTCAAGGGCCGCGTCACGGCGCTGGGGTCGTCGATCGATCCAAGCAGCCGCCGTCAGCTGGTGCGCTCCGAGATCGACGATCCCCAGCATCTGCTTCGATCCGGCATGTATGCGAGCTTCGTGACTTATGTCGCCGATCCCATCCGATCTGCCGCGGTGCAGGCGGACGGCGTCGTGCGCGAAGGCGACGGCACGATGACGGTGTGGGTCACGTCCGACAACCATCACTTCAAGAAGCGCACGGTCGCCATCGGCCTGCGGCAGGACGGTTGGGTCCAGATTCTCGACGGCCTCTCGGCCGGAGAAACCGTGGTCACTGAAGGCGCGGTGTTCCTCAGCAACCAGCTTTTGTTGAGCGATGCCGGCTGAACGGCATCGGCGCACTTGGCGTCAAGTTCCAGGCGTCAAGCTTAAGTACTGCGGGGTCTCTTGATCAGGTCTGTTCTCGAATTCGGTTTGACGCGCAGCGCGATCATTGTGCTGGGTCTTGTGGTGTTCTGTTCCGCCGGGCTCTTTGCCTTTTCGCGTTTGAACATCGAGGCCTATCCGAATCCCGCGCCGGTCATTCTCGAGATCACCGCGCAGGCCGCCGGCCTCTCGGCCGAGGAGATGGAGAAGTACTACACCATCCCGATGGAGGTCGGCCTGTTTCCGACTCCCGGCGTGGTCAATGTCCGCTCGACCTCGTTCTATGGCCTGTCCTTTGTCCGCGTGACCTTCGCCTACGGCGTCGACTATTATTTCGCGCTCCAGCAGGCCTCGATCGCCTTGCAGCAGAACGTGACCTTGCCGGGCAATCTGGTGCCGACCATCCAGGCATCCAGCCTGGTCGGCGAGATCTATCGCTATCAGGTCGTGGGCCCACCGCATTTCGGCCTGACCAATCTCAGGACGTTGCAGGACTACGTGATCACGCGGCGTCTCTTGACCATCCCGGGCGTGGCGCAGATCAACTCATGGGGCGGCACGACCAAGCAATTCAACGTCGATGCCAATTTGGAGAAGCTGGAAGCCTACAACATCACGGTGCCGCAGCTCATCACCGCGCTCGGCAACGGCAACATCAATGTCGGCGGCCGCGAGATCACGGTCGGTCAGCAATCGGTCAACATCCGCGGCATCGGCCTCGTCGACAGCGGCGGCGCCGACGACGTGACCAAGGGCTTTCATGTCGAGGATATCGAGAACATCGTTCTGACCCAGTCGAACGGCCTTCCGATCCAGGTCAAGAACGTGGCCAAGGTTTCGATCGGCTATGTGCCGCGGCTCGGCATCGCCGGGCGCGACAGGGACGACGACGTCGTGACCTCGATCGTCGTGATGCGACGCACCGAGCACACCAACGCCATCCTTCCGCTCGTGCATGAAGAGGTCAAACGGCTGAACAGCGACGGCAGCCTGCCGACCGGCGTAAAGATCGTTCCCTATTATGATCGCAGCTCGCTCGTCGGCGTGACCACGCACACGGTGCTGCACAATCTGATCTTCGGTTGCCTTCTCGTTTTTTTCATCCAGTGGGTCTTCCTCGGCGACCTCCGCAGCGCCATCATCGTCGGCGCCAACATCCCCTTTGCGCTGTTCTTCGCCATCATCATCCTCGTGCTGCGCGGTGAGGACGCCAACCTGCTGTCGCTCGGCGCGGTCGATTTCGGCATCATCGTCGATTCCGCCGTGATCATGATGGAGAACATCTACCGCAACTTCCAGTCGCCTCCGGAACATCGGCAGACGCTGCTGCAGCATCTGTCGGAAGGATTCTGGGGACCCGACCCGACCTCAAGCACGACCGATCCGACCGTCGGCCAGCGCTGGACCGAACGGCTGCGGATGATCTTCGTCAGCGCCTTACAGGTCGACAAGGCTGTGTTCTTCACGGCTGCGATCACGGTGACCGCCTTCGTGCCGTTGTTCACGATGCAGGGCGTGGAGGGGCAGATCTTCGGGCCGATGGCGCGCACCTATGGCTACGCGCTCGCCGGCGCCTTGCTGTCGACCTTCGTGGTGACGCCGGTGCTGGCCTCGCTGCTGCTGCCAAAGCACATCGAGGAAGTCGAAACCGTCATCGTGCGCGGCCTGCGCGCGGCTTACACGCCGGTCCTGCGCTGGGCGCTCGACCATCTGAAAGTGGCGGTGACGATCGGTCTCGTGTTCCTGGCTGTGAGTTTCCTCGCGGCATCGCGGCTGGGCAGCGAGTTCCTGCCGGCGCTGGAAGAGGGCAATTTCTGGATCAGGGCGCAGATGCCGCCGACCATCGGGCTCGAGGCCGGTACGGAGGCGACGGCGAAGATGCGCCAGATCCTGCTTCGCCACCCGGAAGTGATCACGGTGGTCTCGCAGCATGGCCGGCCCGACAATGGCAGCGACGCCTCGCCCTTTTCCAACGTGGAACTGTTCGCGCCGCTCAAGCCGTTTGAAGACTGGCCGGCCAACCTCACCAAGGAGAAGCTGACGGAAGAGTTGCAGCAGGAATTTGCCGATGAGATGCCGGGCATCAACTTCAACTTTTCCCAATACATCCAGGACAATGTCGAAGAGGCGCTCTCGGGCGTGAAGGGCGCCAATTCGGTCAAGGTGATCGGGCCGAACCTCGATACGCTCGAGAAGCTTGCCGACCAGGTCATGGCGGAGATGGGCAAGGTCCAGGGGGTGGCCGACCTCGGCATCTTCCATCTGGTCGGCCAGCCCAATCTCAACATCAAGATCGATCGCGAGAAGGCCGCACGCTATGGCCTCAATACCGGCGACGTGAACACCGTGGTGCAGGCGGCGCTCGGCGGCACCACCGCGACGACGGTGCTGGAAGGCGACCGGCAATTCAATCTCCAGGTCAGACTGGATCCGAAATTCCGCAGCGACATCGATGCAATCCGCACCGTCAAGGTGGCCTATGCGACCCCATCGGGCACCAACGGCTATGTGCCGCTCGGTGAGCTCGCGAACATCACGCTCGATACCGGTGCATCCTTCATCTATCGCGAGCGCAGCCAGCGTTACATTCCGATCAAGTTCAGCACGCGCGGCCGCGACCTCGGCAGCACGGTGGCGGAGGCGCAGGAGCGGGTCGCCAATGCGGTCCACCTGCCGAACGGCTATCAGATCGTCTGGGCCGGCGAGTTCGACGATCTGCAGAACGCCAAGCAGCGGCTGATGATCGTGGTGCCGATCACGCTGCTTCTGATCATGGTGCTGCTGTACGGCCTGTTCAACTCGCTGCGCGACAGCCTGCTTGCGGTCGCCGGCATTCCCTTTGCGATCGGCGGCGGGCTGATCGCGCTCTATCTTGCTGGTCTCGATTTCAGCGTCTCGGCCGCGATCGGCTTCATTTCGCTGTTCGGCGTCGCCGTCATGGACGGCATCCTCAACATCACCTATTTCCGCGAATTGCGCGCGCAGGGCATGGACATCGGCGACGCCGTGTTCCGCGGCGCCGAACAGCGGATGCGGCCGATGCTGATGACGGCGCTGTCCGCGGGTGTCGGACTATTTCCGGCGGCGATCTCGCATGGCATCGGCAGCCAGGTGCAGCGTCCGCTGGCCACCGTGGTCGTCGGCGGCATGTTCATCGGACCCTTGCTGTTGCTGGTCGTGGCGCCGGCGCTGCGCCGCATCTTCCTGGCCCATGATCACACCGGCGAGCACAGCGAAGCAGGCGCACCTGCGGCGGATGGCGGTGTGGCGACCGCCGAGGGCAGCGAGTAGGGGCCTGCAGGGATGCGTTGTATCAGGCGAAATCATCTGCAAGGTCCGGCGAGCGTCGCAAGCAAGCATCGCGGGGCTGTCGGCGCGACGTTGTTCTTCATCCTGTCGGGCTGTGTCGGGCCCAACTTCGTTCCGCCTCCGGCGCCCGACGTCGATAATTATCTGCCGGGCAAGCTTGCCTCGCCCGATTCCGGCAAGGGTGGGCCGGCGGTTGCCGGCCAACACTTTGTCACGGGTGCGGATGTTTCGGCGCGCTGGTGGGCGGCGTTCCGCTCCGAGCCGCTCAACGACCTGATCCGGCAAGCGGTTGAGCACAATCCGACGCTGCAGTCTGCGGAAGCCGCGATCCGCGTCGCCAATTTCAACGCGCTGGCGCAGCGCGGATTGTGGTTTCCGCAAGTCGGCGCCGAATATTCGCCCTCGCTCCAGCAAATTTCCGGCGCGTCGGGTTCGGGCCCGGATGGCCAGTCGCCGGCGGTATTTGCCCTGCACACTGCGCAACTGAACATCAGCTACGTACCGGATGTCTGGGGTGGGAATGCGCGAGCCGTCGAGAATCTGGATGCGGTGACGGAGCAGAGCTTGTTCCAGCTCGAGGCCGCCTATCTCGCGCTGACCAGCAACGTCGTCACCGCCGCCATCCAGGAAGCATCGCTGCGCGGCCAGATCGAGGCGACCCAGCGCGTCATCGCCATCGAGCGCCACTCACTCGACATCCTCAAGCGCCAGCAGCAGATGGGCTCGGCGGCGCAAGCCGACGTGCTGGCGCAGGAGGCGGCGCTTGCTGCCGCCGAAGAGCTGCTGCCGCCGCTGCAGAAGCAGCTTGCCCAACAGCGCGATCTCCTGACCGCGCTGGCCGGGCAGCTCTCTTCCGACGAGATCATGCAGAAATTCGATCTCGCCCATCTGAAATTGCCGGCGAACCTGCCGGTCAGCCTGCCCAGCAGGCTGGTCGACCGGCGTCCCGACGTGCGGGCGGCAGAAGCGAACATGCATTCGGCGAGCGCGTTGATCGGGGTCGCAATCGCGGCGCGGCTGCCAAACTTTACGATTACGGGGAACGCCGGAGCTACCGCCTTCAATATCAACAACCTGTTTACGCCAGGGACCAATTTCTATTTTATTGGTGCCGCCGCAACGCAGCCGCTCTTCGATGGGTTCACGCTCTATTACAGGCAGAAGGCCGCCGAAGCCGCGCTCGAACAGGCCGAGGCGCAATATCGCTCCACGGTCATCACCGCTTTCCAGAATGTCGCCGACGCGCTGCGCGCACTGCAGGCCGATGCGCGCGCCATGAGGGCGGCGGTGCATGCCGAAGAGACCGCCAAAGCCAGCCTCGATATCGTCCAGAAGCAACTGCAGGAGGGGCAGGTCAACCAGCTCCAGCTGCTCAACGCGCAGCAGACGTACCTGAACGCGGTGGTGGTGCGCGTGCAGACCGAGGCGACGCGCTTTGCCGACACGGCGGCGCTGTTCATGGCGCTTGGCGGCGGCTGGCCCTCGACCTGCACCTCACCGGTCTGGCGCGATTGTGCCATGGGCGAGGTGGCGGCGCCGCCGCAACAACCGAAAAGCTGAAGGAGGGAGCTACGAGAGAGGGGGCGGATCACCAGACCACAACGGCGCAAAGCACCGACAGCGGCAGGATCGCAAGACCTAGATAAACCCAGACGCGGTACGCCTCGGCATCCTTTGGCAGGATGAAGAGATTGACGATGCACCAGACGCAGACGGCAAAGCCGAGCACGACGCGAATGAGATCGTCCGGCGTTTCAAGAACCGATCTGAGTTTTTCGACCTGAGGGCTGGCAACACGGGCGGTCAATACGGCGAGCAGGAGGATGAAAAGCGTACGGGCGATTGTCCCGCTCAATTTCAGCCTGAACGAGGGGGGCCGACTCGTCGTCTCTGCTGCCTTCATAGGCATCGCCTGCTTCCGTCCTGCGCAACGGCACAGTGGGCTCGAATAGGAATCGGCTCACTGCGGATAGGAAAAAAATATCTCCGATCGCAATGCAACGACAAGGGGTTAACGAGGAGAATAAAAAATGGCAGCTTTGCTTACCTATCAAGGAGCCGCGGTGGCGGCCGTGATTGCCGTGGCGTCCTCAACCGCAGTGGTTGCTCCAGCTTCAGCGCAGGGTTTCGGCGAGCACAACGTCAAGCCGTCCGCTTACCCCGTCGAGAACCACCCGAAGGTGGATGAAAAGGCCTACAAGGCCGCGCTCGAAAGGATCCCGGCATCCAAGGAAAAGTACGATCCCTGGGGAGCCGCGCGCCCGTCCGACTCAGCCAAGCCAAAAACGAGATAGCAGATGGCCCACGAGCGACCAGCGCAACACGGTGCGACCGAGCACATCACTGTGAGCGACAAGGATGGCACGCGCACCATCATCATGTCGCGTCCGGAAACCAGGAACTTCCTGACGGAGGAGATGTGCCTTGCAATGAGCGACGCGATCGATTCGGCACAATCCGATTCCGCCATCCGCTGTCTGGTTCTGGCCGGACGCTCGGGTGTGTTCACTTCAGGCAGCGAGAGTCCGCAAGCGGCAATGCACCTGCTGCGGTCGCTCGAGAACAACCAGAAGCCGATCGTTGCAGCCGTGGGCGGCCCCGCCGTCGGCGTCGGCATGAGCATGGTGTTTCATTGCGACTTTGTCGTCGCTGCCGTCACGGCAACGTTCTCATCGCCGCTTGCGCCGGATGGACAACTTGCCGAAGCGCCGTCGGCTCTGCTTGTGCCGCCGACATTGGGCCACCAGCGGGCGTTCGCGATGCTGGTGATGGGACGCTCGATGGGGGCGGAAGAGGCGCACAAGGCAGGTTTCGTCAATCTCATTGTCCCGGTGGGGCATGCGCGAGTCGAGGCGCAAAACGTGGCGAGGCAGATCTGCGAGTTGCCTGTTCAGGCGGTCGCGATCACCCGCAAGCTCCTGAAGCAGCCGGTCGGATGAGCGGCGGCTGGCCTTGACGCACCGCACACGCGCTTGATCTGTAATCTTCACGTAAGGCCGGTCTGCCGCGTTTGATCACGGCTTGCGTCTTGCGATTTATTTCATCCATCTTCCGCATTGCTGATCTTTCCGGCAACTGGCGATTGCTGCTTGCGAGTTCGGTGAATCGGGATCAGCATTCGCATCACCACCAAGACGCCGACAGAGCTGTCAGCGAAGCAAGCGCCTCAAGGCGTCTCACGTCACATGGAGGGTGCAATGAAAACATGTCTTGCCGCTATCGCCGCAATTCTCGCCGTCGCACTCATGATCCCGAACAGTGTCAATGCCGGCGCATCCGCCAGCGCACCGTCAAAATACGCGGCGAACCACAGCAACAAGCAGCAGGTTGACCGCCAGAGCTATCCGATCACCGAATATTCGTCGTCGGTGCGGCACCATCCGCCGAAGCACTGAGCCGGTCGCCGCTCGTAGACGGACGGGTTCGTCAATTGGCTTCCGGACTCCGGGGGACCTGCAACGCGCCCTCCGTGACGGCGCGCGATGCATTGTGCGGATTCGCACGACCGCTCGGGTTGACACTGCTGACCCAGCTGCGCGCCGTTTGCAGCACGCCGCCCATCAGCGCCTCGATCTCGCGCCTGGTCATGCCGGGACGCACGCGCGGGTCATAGAGGATGTTGAGCAAATACTGGTCGTAGACGTCGAAGAAGCCCATCTGGACGTCGTCGTTGAACATCGTCCATGGCACCGAGCTGTCGTCGTTGATGGCCCCCAAGCCCTGCAGCAGCTCTTCATAGGCGCAGTCGTAGAAGGTGAAGTCGCCGGCGTCGACGGGCAAGATCACCTCTGCGCGCCTGATCCGGAAATGACCGTCCTTGCCGATGCCCGACAGGCATTGCGGATGCAGCGATTGCTGGATTTGCGAGGCCCGCTCGGCGCCATAGCGCGCGCGGATCGTTGCATCCACGTCGCGGTCGCGCACCAGCGTCACCACGAAGTTGGCGGACTCTCGGTCATCGGTGATCGCGATATCGAGATGGTTCACACGCGCGCGGATGTCGGCGACGACGTCTCCGATCTGCGAGCTGCGATCCGGCGCCGCGTTGCTGTCGACGAAGATTCTGATCGGCTCGTCGAATTTGCGGATGCGATTGGCTTTGGCATCGAGCTGCAGCTCGGCCTGGAACGCGATCTTGAAAAAGCCGCGGCGGATTTCATCGTCGGTGAAATCCGTTCGCTCGGCGGCACGGCGGCTGGTGATTTCCGGATCTTCTGCATGGACGGGCGTGCTGCGCGCGACAAGCGTCAGTGCGATCGTGACAAGCACGAGCGCTGCGCGCGCTGTGATCCAGGAAAAGATATTATTTTTTAATGTGCCGATATTCATGCGCCGCTCGTTTCGCAAAGGGCCCACGTTTTGCAAGCAAGACGCATACCGCCGAAAGCGTGAGCAGCTGGCCTGCCACGCTGCTATAGGAGCGGCGGCGTAAAGTTTCGCGTTGGGGCCGGCTTGTTTGTTGTAGGAATTCTGTAAGTGCGGGATGGGGCGGATGATGATGCTGGCACGTTCGGCTTTTGCCGTGTTGATGTTGGTGCTGGGGGTGATGGTGCAGAGCGCACGTGCGGGGCAGGGAGCCCAACACGACGCGAAGTCCTGCTTCGTCGAAGTGCTCACTTCCGAGGAGCTGCCGGCGGCGCCCCCGTTCTATCGCACGGTGAAGGCGAGGCTGCTCGTTACACCAGCGGGTCGGGCCGCGTTCGAGGCGACGGTCGTGCGCACCATTCCCTGGCAGGCGCGGCCGCCGCGGCAAGGCCAGCGGCTTTCCATGTCGTGCGAGGCGGTGCAGGCCGACTCGGGCTTCCACCTGTTTTGAGTCAGGCCATCTTCAGGAGCGGCTCCTTTAAAGTATCGGGGGACGGACGCGGGTGAAATCCATGGGGGCATGGGATTATTGTAAGTTTGGTGTAAGTCTTGCGGCGCGGCTGGGCGACGCCGTAAGGGAATCGCGAGGGCAAAATAAAGGCCATGTGACAGCCTGCCTCGCGCGAGGCAGTTTTCCGAATCGATTAAAAGCGTCGTCGTGCCAGCAGCTTAAAGTATGGCCAAAGCGCTATTGCGGCGGTTGGAAATCACCCATATGACGGGGCGCCAGGAACCCGGATCGCACGAGATGCGCGCGAATCGACGGGACAGGCGGCAGGCGCGTAACTTCATGCACAAAGTGGCCAGATGACATTCGGCAATTGGACCGGACGGCGGTTGGTGCTCACGCTGGTCGTGCTGCTCGTGGCCGTTGGAATAGTCATCACGGCCAGCCGAATGTTCGCCCAGCGCGGCACGCCGGGAGAGCCGGCGTCGGCCGCAAAGACCGATGCCAACCGATTCACGCCGAGCGAAACGGTGTGGGCGAGCCTTGCGATTGAGCCGGCGACCGAACAGGTGTTTAGGGCCGAGCACATCACCGAGGGCAAGATCGCCGTCAACGAGGACTCTTCGACGCCGATCTTCTCGCCTTATTCCGGCCGTGTGGCGAGGCTCCTGGTCAAGCCGAGTGACGTGGTCAAGCGCGGGCAGGAACTGTTCGTGATCGAGGCCACCGACACTGTGCAGGCGCTGAATGATTTCATCACCGCGCTCAGCACAATGAACAGCGCGAAGTCGAAGCTCAACCTGGCCGAGATCAACGAGAGACGGCAGAACGATCTCTATCTCGGCAAGGCGGTTCCGCTGAAGGACTGGCAGAACGCGCAGAACGATCTGACCACGGCGCAGAACGACATGCGTGCTGCCGAGACGGCGCTCGAAGCCACCCATAATCGCCTGCGCATCCTGGGGCGCTCGGAAGAGCAGATCGCGGCGTTCGAGAAGACCCGTCAGATCAGCGCCGATACGTCGATCTATTCGCCGATCGAGGGCACCGTCGTGCAGCGCAAGGTCGGACCGGGCCAGTTCATCTCCACCGGCGCCAGCGATCCCGTGTTCGTCATTGGCGATCTCTCGACCGTGTGGCTGACCGCCTTTGTGCGCGAGAGCGAGGCGGCGGATGTGCGCATCGGGCAGGACATCGCTTTCACCGTGCTGGCGCTGCCGGGCCGCACCTTCAAGGCCAAGATCGACTATGTCGCGCCCGCGATCGACCCGACGACCCGCCGGCTGATGGTCCGCGCAACGCTGGACAACAAGGAGGGCCTGTTCAAGCCGGAGATGTTTGCCAATGTCACGATCTATTCCGGCGACGACCACAAATCGGTCGGCGTGAAGAAGCAGGCGCTGATCTATGAGGGCGACCGCGTTCGGCTATGGGTCGCCGGTGATGACAAGACGCTCGAGCTTCGCGAAGTCCAGACCGGTCTGATCAATGGCGATGTTGTCGAGGTCCGCAGCAATCTGAAGCCGGGCGAGAGGGTCGTCGTGAGGGGCAGCCTGTTCATCGACCGCGCGGCCTCCGGCACCTGAAGCAATGACCTGACATGGACCGCCTCGTCTCCTTCGCTGTCGAACGCCGCTTCATGATGGTCGGCCTGTTCCTGGCCGTCATCATCGGGGGGCTCTTCGCGTTCCAGCAATTGAACATCGAGGCCTATCCCGACCCGACGCCGCCGATGGTCGACATCGTCACCCAAAGCCCGGGCCTGTCGGCTGAGGAAATCGAGCGCTACATCACCATTCCGCTGGAGACCCAGGTCGCCGGCATCAAGAACCTCAACGTCATCCGCACGATTTCGCTCTACGGCCTGTCCGACGTCAAACTGCAGTTCTCGTTCGACTACACCTATGATCAGGCGCTGCAGCAGGTGTTGAACCGCCTGTCGCAGCTTTCGCCGCTGCTCAACAACGCCCAGCCGCAGATTTCGCCGCTCAGCCCGATCGGCGAGATCTACCGCTACCGGCTGGTCGGTCCGCCCAATTATTCGGTGCTCGATCTGAAGACCCTGCAGGACTGGGTGCTGCAACGTCGCTTCCGCACCGTGCCCGGCGTGATCGACGTCACCGGATGGGGCGGCAAGACCAAGACCTACGAAATCCAGGTCGATTTCAACAAGCTGGTCGCCAACGGGCTGACCTTGCCGCAGCTGTTGCAGGCGGTCAGCAACTCCAACATCAATGTCGGCGGCAACACCGTCAACATCGGCCCGCAATCGGCGGTCGTGCGCGGCGTCGGCCTGATCCGCTCGATCGACGCGCTCGCCAACACCATGATCGCCTCGCCAAACGGCACGCCGGTGCTGGTAAAGGACGTCGCCACCGTCAACGTCGGCTACCAGCCGCGGCTCGGCATCGCCGGCGAGAATGATGACGACGACATCGTGCAGGGTATCGTGCTGATGCGGCGCGGCGAGCAGAGCTCGCCCACCATTGCACGGGTCGAGGAGCTGGTGGACCGCATCAACAACTCTTCGATCCTGCCGCCCGGCGTGCACATCGAGCGCATCTATGACCGCAAGGACCTGATCCAGACCACGACAAGGACCGTGCTCGAGAACATGGTGACCGGCATCGCCCTGATCGTGCTGCTGCAATGGATATTCCTCGGCGACCTCAGAAGCGCGCTGATCGTCGGCGCCACTATTCCGTTCGCGCTGTTCTTCGCGGTCAGCATCCTGGTGATCCGCGGCGAATCCGCCAACCTGCTGTCGGTCGGCGCGATCGATTTCGGCCTCATCGTCGATGCCACCGTCATCATGGTGGAGGCGATCTTCCGCCGCCTGTCGCAGACCGAGCGGCTGTCGGAAGCGGAGCTTGAGACGATCTCGGCCAACACCGTCATGGACATGAAGCACCACGCGATCCTGACGGCGGCCGCCGACGTCTCGCGGTCGATCTTCTTTGCCGCGGCCATCATCATCGCCGCCTTCATTCCGCTGTTCACGCTGAGCGGCGTCGAAGGCAACATCTTCAGCCCGATGGCCCGCACCTATGCCTATGCGCTGGCCGGTGGCCTGCTCGCAACTTTCACCGTCTCGCCGGCCTTGAGCGCGATCATCCTGCCCGCGCATATCGAGGAGACCGAAACCTTGGTGATGCGCCTGCTGCATCGGCTTTACATACCGGTGCTGCGCCGCTCGCTGGCGGCCCGCCGCATGGTGCTGGTCGGCGCCGGCGTGCTGATCCTGCTGACGGTGTTCGCCGTCCGCCTCCTGGGTCTCGAATTCCTGCCGAAGCTGGAGGAGGGCAATCTCTGGATCCGCGCCACCTTGCCGCCGACCATTTCGCTGCAGGAAGGCAACAGCTACGTCAACGAGATGCGCAGGCTGATCGCGAGCCTGCCCGAAGTCGAAAACGTGGTGTCGCAGCACGGTCGCCCCGATGACGGCACCGACGCCGCCGGCTTCTTCAATGCCGAGTTCTTCGCGCCGCTGAAACCCGCGAGGGAGTGGCCGAAGGGCGAGGACAAGGACGTACTGACCGCCAAGCTGCTCGCGCAATTGCAGGCCAAGTTTCCCGGCGTCGAGTTCAACTTCTCGCAATATCTGCAGGACAACGTCTCGGAGGCGGTGTCCGGCGTGAAGGGCGAGAACTCGATCAAGCTCTACGGCAACGACCTGCAGGCGCTCACCGATACCGCCAACCATATCAAGCAGGTGCTGTCGACGGTGCAGGGCATCACCGACCTTGCGGTGTTCACCTCGCTCGGTCAGCCGACCATCCAGATCGACATCGATCGCGCCCGCGCCGCGCGCTATGGGCTGACGCCCGGCGACATCAACACCACGATCAGGACCGCGATCGGCGGCGACAGCGCCGGCGACCTCTACGAGCCCGGCAGCGACCGGCATTTCCCGATCATCGTGCGGCTCGCGCCGGAATATCGCAAGAGCGCGGAGGCGATCCAGAATTTGCGCATCGGCGTGCAGGGCCCCAACGGCATCACCCAGGTGCCGCTGTCGGAAGTGGCGACCATCAACCTCGTCTCGGGCGCGGCCTATATCTATCGCGAGCAGCAGGAACGCTATCTGCCGATCAAGTTCTCGGTGCGCGAGCGCGACCTCGGCAGCGCCATCCAGGAAGCGCAGCAGAAGATCGCCGAGCAGGTGCAACTGCCGCCGGGCTCGCGGATCGAATGGGTCGGCGAGTTCGGCAATTTGCAGGACGCGATCCGGCGGCTCTCGATCGTGGTGCCGATCAGCCTGACGCTGATCGCGGTCCTGATCTGGTTCAATTTCGGTTCCGTCGTCGACACCATCCTGACCATGAGCGTGATCCCGATGGCCGTGTTCGGCGGCGTCGTCGGATTGATCGTCAGCGGTATCCCCTTCAGCGTCTCGGCCGCGATCGGCTTCATCGCCCTGTTCGGCATTTCCGTCATGGACGGCATCATCATTCTCTCGCAATACAACTCGCTCATTGATGAGGGCATGGAGCGCGGTGCTGCGATCCTGCGCACCGGCGAATTGCAGTTGCGCCCGGTGTTGATGACTTGCGTGGTGGCGGGCGTTGGTTTGCTGCCGGCGGCGTTGTCCACCGGAATAGGTTCTCAGGTCCAGAAACCGCTGGCGATCGTAGTGGTTGCGGGCATGATGCTGGCACCGGTCGTCATTCTGGTGACGCTGCCGGCGCTGATTTCGCTGTTTTCGCGGAGAACCCGGCGGGGTTTCGCCGCCGAGGGGCTCGCTTCGGTCGAATAACGTACCGGCGTAATGGGTGGGTTGGTGAGTAAGGTCGCTCTCGGATGCCGAGCTGATTCCCGCTGGTCGGGAAGAGGTTTTGCATGCGCGTTTTTCGGCCTGCTCTTGACCCTCGAACCAGCCGCGGCGGAAACGTTGGCCGATGCGCTGGTCAAGACCTATCAGAACAACCCGCAGCTCAATGCCGAGCGCGCCCGCCAACGCGGCACGGATGAAAACGTGCCGCAGGCTTTGTCCGGCTACCGGCCGCAGCTCGTCGCAAGTCTTTCGGCGGGCTTGCAGGCCGTGCGCAACGTGCTGCCCAACAACACGATCCAGAGCACGAACTTGAAACCCTGGACCATCGGGCTCACGGTGACGCAGGTGCTGTTCAACGGCTACAAGACTGCCAACAATGTTCGCGTCTCCGAATTCCAGGTGAAGTCCGGCCGTGAGGCGCTGCGCAATGTCGAGCAGGGCGTGCTCCTCGATGCGGTGACGGCCTACATGAACGTCATGGCCAATTACGCGCTCACCGAGGCGCAGAAGACCAATGTGCAGGTGTTGCGGGAGATCCAGGCCACGACCCAGCGCAGGCTCAATGCCGGCGACGTCACGCCGACGGACACGGCGCAGGCCGAGTCTCGCCTGAGCCGGGGATTGGCCGATCTCAATGCCGCCCAGGTCGCGCTTGCGATCAGCAAGCAAATCTACAGCGAGGTGATCGGCGAGCCGCCGGCAGGGTTGACCGCGGCAAGCCCCGTCGACCGCCTGATCCCGCCCTCGCAACCCACCTCGCTCGAGACCGCAAGCCACGAACATCCGGCGGTGCTGGGGGCGGGCTACGACGTCGACGTCGCCACCACCTCGATCAAGCTTGCGGAGAGCGCGCTGCTGCCGCAACTGTCCGTGCAGGGCAGCGTCAGCCGGCAGGTGCAGAACGACCCCACATTGTCGGTGCAGAAGGAAGACCAGGCCTCGGTCGTCGGGCAGCTCAGCGTGCCGATCTATGACGGCGGGATGGCCGCCTCGCAGACGCGGCAGGCCAAGGAAGTCGCCTCGCAAAGCCGGATGGTGCTGGAGCAGGTCAGGAACCAGGCCCGCACCGCCGTCATCAGCGCCTGGGTGTCCAACGAAGGCACCAAGGTCGCGCTGACGGCTTCGGAGTCGGAAGTGCACGCCGCCGAAATCGCGCTGCAAGGTGTCCGCCGCGAGGCGGCAGGCGGCCAACGCACCACCATCGACGTGCTCAATGCGCAGCAGGACCTGACCAACGCGCGCTCCAGGCTGATCGGCGCGCAACGCGACCGCGTCATCGCCTCCTATACGCTGCTCAGCGCCGTCGGGCGGCTCGACAGCCACACGCTCAATCTCGACACGCCGGATTATTCGCCCGACGTGCACTACCACCAGGTGCGCGACGCCTGGCACGGGCTGCGTACGCCCTCCGGTCAATAGAGCAAAACGTCGCAGCCACCCTCACTTGGGGTTGTGCCTGTCATGCCACAGGCGGGCTTCCCGACTCGCCCGGACTGGCATTACTGTCACATAGCTTACACCACCCTTACGGATAACTATTTCATAGCTATTTGTGGTGTGGGTAGGCGGTTCCAGGCGACGCAAATCGGGCCCGAGGGGCCTCTAGCGGACGGCCTGGGGAGAATGGCCATGGCTGGACACATCATCGTTTCCGACGAAAGTGCCACCCGCACCATCGTCATGCGCCGGCCGGAAAAGAAGAATGCGCTGACACCCGACATGTTTCTCGCCATGAGCGAGGCGATCAATTCGGCGCAGTCCAATCCGGACATCCGTTGTATCATCCTGACCGGACGGTCGGGCGTCTTCACTGCCGGCGACGACGTCGGCGATTTCGTCAAGGAAGCCGCCACCAAGCGTGAAGAAGCAAGGCCCCGCAACTCCGTCGCCTTCGTTCGCGCGCTCATCACCAACAAGAAGCCGATCATCGCCGCAGTCGACGGCGTCGCCGTCGGCATGGGCGTCACCATGGTGCTGCACTGCGACTACGTCATCGCCAGCACCACGGCGTCCTTCAGGTCGCCCTTCATCCAGTACGGGCTGGTGCCGGAAGGCGCTTCGAGCCTGCTGCTGCCGCGCATGGCCGGTCATCAGCAGGCGTTCTCGCTGCTGGTGATGGGCCGATCGATGAGCGCCGAGGAAGCCCGCGAAGCCGGCTTCGTCAACGCCGTCGTGCCGCCCGGGCATGCCATCATCGAAGCCCAGAAGGTCGCGCGCGAGATCACCGAATTGCCGGCGGAGGCGGTTGCCATCTCGCGCAAGCTCCTGAAACTGCCGACCGAGGATTTGCTGCGCCGCATGGACGACGAAGAGCATCTGTTCCAGGAGCGCATCCACGCACCGTCGGTGGTCGCCGCCGTCAAGGGCTTCATGGCGCGCAAGAAGCGATAGGCCAGCGATAGTACGGCGTCTGGCCAATAGTGCAAAACCCTTGCTTCGATAGTTATCGCTGCCGCGGGACAAATGCCACTATCCGGGCATCCAAGTATCCCTTTGAAACTCCGCAAATATTTTCGACATCTGAGAGGTTCAGCGAAAGCGCAGCTTCGATTTGCTCTCTCGTTTGCACGCCCCGCTCGACAATCATCCTCAAGGATTCTGCGAGCAGAGAGGGGTCCTCAACCGGGAAAGCATCGTCCAGCGGCTCAACTTTACGGATGCGCCGCGCATTCATTTGCCGCATCAAATACGAGAATTGATTCTCGTTGAAGATTTTTAGGTCTTTGCAGCGGTAGGCCATGGCAGCGATCGCTACACCCCATCGCTTTTTGAGTGATTCAAAATAGCTCACAGAAGTTCCTAACACTTCCTGGCTGAACGTCTCTCGGGGCAAGAGCAGTGCGCCGGCGAAACGATTGGCTTGTTTTTCAATTCGTGAGAGGTTGTCGGAAGAAATATCCACGCCTGCATGAAGCAGAACATGCCCCAATTCATGAGCTAAATTATAGGTAGATCTGGGGCCGCTACTGACCTCTGCTGAGCACAAGATAAACGGCCGGCCGCCTTGCCAGCACGAGACCGCGTCCATATCGGGGCATTCTACCGCCTCACGGACCAAAATGATTCCGTTCTCTTCGAGAACAGTAGCAAGATTCCGAATCCGAGTGCGGCCGAGCTGCCAATGATCACGAAGTGCCTCCGCCGCCCGTTCAATCTCTTCGTCGGAAGAGAATTCAACATCGAATTCGACGTGTGGCAGATTCACATTGGGCAATTCAATAAACCGGTCAACATATGCCGCGATATCGCGAGCCCATTCCAAACGTCTCGCAATCCTGCGCCGGTGATGTTGCTCCATCCGCTTTAAACTTCTCCAGAACGGGATTCCGGTTCTCGCGCGCTCACGCGGCGTGACGAAAAACATCGGCGGCTGCGCCGTGATGCCAATTATCTTAGCCATCACCTCGCCTGATGGAGAAATCTGCCCGGTTTCAAATTGGGCGACGGCTTGACGGCTAACATCAAGCCGTTCAGCGAACTCCTCTGGAGTAAAGCCGCGCGCTTCCCTAGCTTCTCGGATGCGTTCCGGAATCGCCTTTGGCAGGGGCTTTTTCGGGCCCCCGTTGCTAACGTTGTTCATTGCTGTTTCCCCTCAGGATTATTTCTTGTTGTTGCTTTCGTCCTGTTTAGACAGCACCTCCGCCACATGGTCTCTAAATTTGAGTTTGATGACTTTCGTAGGCTCTTCCACCGGAGGAGCCTCTTCGATCTTACTTTGTGCGGCACGCTTCAAAACATCGATATGTGCAAGCCACGGCCCATGATCCGCAGGCGGCATGGCCCAACACAAATGGTTCAGCTTTCCAGTTTTATCTGCCGAATAGGTGAGCCACGCGCACAGCTCCGAAATCTTTCTCATCACCTCATTCAGCGAGACGACGTTATCCTTAAAAAAATCGAACTGGTTCACCAGCCGTGAATCTTGGCGGCTGAGGGTTTCCTCGGGGAAGTCGTAGGGACCGTCACTGCGGCAGACGTGCGCCTTAAAGGCATCGGAACGGATTTCCAACCAATGCCAGCTACCATGCGGCATGGGCGTAATCTTTGCTAAAAACGGGAGATCGCCTCGTTCGCACAAATCATGCAGTCGATTAATTCCGGCCCTGCGAACATGGCCACGCAAATCGCGCCCGCCTGCATGGCGTAATATCGGCGTGTTTTCTATTAGGTCATCGGCGAGAAGGATCCCCTCGCCAACGCCTCGAATGGTCTCTCCATCACTGGCGGAGGTAAAAGCAGCCTCAAGGCGCTTTTGGCATTCTTCCATGAATTCGATTCCTGTTGAGCGGCGAATCGCCACCGCAAGCAGATTACATAAAATGGCATTTCGCGTAAAGTAATTTACCGGTCATCGACCAAAGACCGCCGCCGCTGGTGGTGCGGTTGAGCCTGCCGCAAGCGAGCGTTGCACCATCACGGTGTCACACCATTTGCCGTAGCGAAAAGCGACGCCGGGAAGGGTGCCGACCTTGGCAAAACCGAATTTTCCATGCAGCGCCAGCGAAGCGGTGTTGTCGGCATCGATATAGCCGATCATCTGGCGGAAGCCGGACGCGGCGCAGGCATCGATCAGTTCGCCGAGCAGGATGCGGCCGACACCGCGGCCCTGATGATCGTGATGGATGTAGATCGAGTGCTTGACCGCGAAGCGGTAGGCCGGTCGCTTGCGGAACTGCACGACATAGGCATAGCCGACGACCTCGCCGTTGTGCGTCGCGACCAGATGCGGCAGGCGATGGCTGCGCAAATTCTTGCGGCGGTCGCGCAGGTCGTCGGGCTCCGGCGTGCCGTTGTCATCGACGCTTTCCTCGACGCCACGCCTGATATGGCGGCGATAGATCGTCAGCATCGCCTCGACGTCGGAGTCCCGCGAAGCGCGGACCAGGATGCGAAACTCGTTTTCGATTTGAGGCTGATCCAGGTTCATTCACTGACCACGTAAGTAAAGAGCTTGATGCGGCCCCCCGCATCGACCTCCTTATAGACACCCTGGATTTCCACGTCGAAGCCAGGGAAGGTGTTGAAGCAGGTTTCGAACATCTTCAGATAATCCATCATCGGCTGGGACTTTTCGTTGAGCCGCTCGCCCGGCACGATGGCCGCGATCCCGGGCGGATAGACCACGAAAGGCGTGGTCGCAATCCGTCCCGCAAGGGCGTCGATCGGCAGATAGTCGACTTCGTTGCGGATCAGGCGCCGTGCGGCCTCGCGGGGCGAGAGCGCGATATCGGGCAGGTGCTCGGGGAGGAACTGCTTCTTCTGCAGGCCGGAGACATCGGCGTCGCGGAAGAAGCGGTGCATCTCGCCGCAGAGGTCGCGCAGCCGCACCTTGGCGTAACGCGCGGCGCGGCGGCGGTAAAATTCCGGAATAACATCTTCCAGCAACGCATTGTCATCGTGCAGTTTCTTGAAGGCGACAAGGCCCGAGACCAAGGTGCCGGCCTTGCTCGCCTCGACGCCGGGCGTGAGCAGGAACAGCAGCGAATTGAGGTCGTTCTTTTCCGCCACAATGCGGTTTTCGCGCAAATATTGCGCGACGACGGGAGCGGGGATGCCGTGCTCGGCATAGGCGCCGGTTGTGGGATCGAAACCCGGCGTGAGCAGGGTCAGCTTGTTCGGGTCGGTCATGGCAAAGCCGGCCTCGAGATCGGGGAAGCCGTGCCAGGCGGCGCCGGGCGAGAGTTGCCAATAGGAGGCATTGGTCGCGAGCAGATCGGTCGCGATGTTCTCCCAGGCGACATTATGCGCGGCGCCCTCGCGCGACACGTCCGGGATCGCGACGCGATCCGGCACGAAGGGCTCAAAGAACCAACGCCGCTCCGGGCGGGTTTCCTTCTCTTCGAACTCGCGGCGGACGGCGCGGATCTTCTTGCGGAGCTCAATGCCGAGCCGGATGGTATCGTCCCACAACACTTCGCCCGAGCGGCCCTTCATCATCTGCGCGCCGACGTCGAGCGAAGCGAATAGCGGATAGAAGGGCGAGGTCGAGGCATGCTGCATGAAGCTCTCGTTGAAGCGGCGGTGCTCGATCCGTCGCTTCTGGCCCTTGATGTGACGGTCCTTGATGTGGATCTGCGAGGCCTGCGAGAAGCTCGCGAGCTGCTTGTGGGTCGATTGGGTCGCGATGATGCCGGGCGCCTCGGGGCCGAGATTTTGCAATCCCATGGCAAAGCGGCCGGCATAGAGCGGGTGGAACTTCATGAAGCCGGCCCAGGCTTCGTCGAACAGAATGTATTCGCAGAGATGGCCGATGCGGTTGAGGATCATCTCCGCCGAATGGATCGTGCCGTCATAGGTGCACTCCTCGACCACCGCGACGCGGAACGGCCTCGGTTTCTGCCAGGCGTCCTTGTCCGTCACCAGCGGGTGGTTGCGGATGCGCTCGCGAAGCGCGGTCTCATCCAGCGTGTCCCAGCGCATCGGGCCGATCAGGCCCCACGCGTTGCGCACGGTCGGCACATAGATCGGGATGCCGCCGGCCATCATCAGCGCGCCGTGATGGGCGGCCTTGTGGTTGTTACGGTCGAACAGCACGAGGTCGCCGTCGGTGACCAGCGCCCCGAGCGCGACCTTGTTCGAGGTCGAGGTGCCGTTGAGCACGAAATAGGTCTTCTCCGCGCCGAAAATCGCGGCCGCTTCCTTCTGCGCCTTCAGCGCCGGGCCCTCATGGGTGAGGAGATCGCCGAGGTCGAGGATGGAATTGTCGAGGTCGTCGCGGAATACCGCTTCGCCCAGATGCTCCACGAACACCCGGCCGATCGGGCTGCGGCTGTAGAACACGCCGCCATTGTGCCCGGGGCAGGTCCAGAGCTGGTTGCCTTCCTCGGCATAGTCGACGAGTGCGCCAAAGAACGGCGTCTTCAGCGTCTCAGCATATTGCTTCAGCCGGCTGATCAGGTTCTTGGCGATGAAGGGTGGGGTTTCCTCGGACAGGAATACATAGCCGTCGATGAAGTCGAGCACCTCGACCGGCAGGTCCTCGAAGCGCTTGCGGCGGATCAGGAGGATGATCGGGAAATCCAGGCCCCGCCGGCGCATCAGGTTGATCAGCGCATTGGTCTTGCCTTCCAGACCCTTCTTGCCCCAGTCGACCACCATGCAGCCGATCGCAGCATCGGTCTGCACCGCAATCTCGGCATCCTCCAGCTTGCGGGCCCGCACCACCTCGAAGCCGGAACGCTCGATTTCCGTGATGATCTGGTTGAAACGGATGCCTTCGAGGTCGTCGGTGTCAAACACCGGCGCGGCGAACAGGAAGTTGAAGCGTTTGAAATAGTCCATGCGGATCCCCGGATTTGTCCGGGGAAGCTGTTAGGGCATTCTGTGACAGGGGGATGACAGCCGGGGATCGCAGCGGGAAAGGACCAGCGCGCCCGCTTACAGGCAGCTTCCCGTTCTCCGTTCCGGACAGAGCTTCAGCGCGTTGGAGACCGAGAACAGGAAGCGCGCGCTGCGCGTGGTGTTGTCGGGCGCGCGATAGCTGAGCGGGAAGGCGACGCCGAGATCGGCCTGGAAATCGTCCCAGAAGAAGAAGCGGATGCCGCCGCCGGCCGAGGTCAAAGCGAGGCCGTCACCGATGCGGTAGCCGTCGTTCCAGACTGCGCCGGCGTCGACGAAGCCATAGAGCTGATAGCCTGTGAGGTAGCGGAAATTCGGCCGCTGGTCGAAGCGCAGCTCGAACGAGCCGGCAAGCCCGTTGTCGCCGCTGATCTCGGCCGCGCCATAGCCGCGCCCGAACGCGGCGCCGCCGAGATAGAATTGCTGGGAGGTGAAGAGCGGGCCGGACGCCGTCTGGCTCGCCATCGCAAACTTGGCCGACCAATTATCTGATAGCGTCTGGTAGCGCGTGAAGTAGACATTGAGCACCGAGAAATTCGCCGACGCGCCGTCGCGCGACAGGTAGTCGTCGCCGAAATGCGAGGCGCCGAAAATGTCGAGCCCCTGGCGGAAGGTCATGGTGGCGTAGTTGGTGCCTCCGAAGGCGTCCTGCAGGCGGTAGTCGGAGGTCAGGCTCGCGGTGCGGATGTGGTCGTTATAGATCGGGCCGAACACGTCGCTCTCGCTGACATTGCTGAATCCGGCCGCAGCCGTCAGCGTCAGCGTCGACCGCTGCGACTGCACGGCGACGAAACTGCTGCGAAGCTCGAAGGATTCGGTCCTGGTATTGTCGTTGGTGAGCCGCCGGTCATCGCCCGGCCGAACCTCGCTGTAGAGCGCGGAGCCGCCGAGCCGCCAGCCGTCGGTGCCGACGGGCGCGTCATAGGACAGGCGTCCGAAGCCGAGCTCGCGCGGATCATTGGCGATGGTCGAAAGATTGAGCGCCAGCATGTCGCCCGGCGTGAGATAGGAATTGAACGCGCCCGAGGCATAGGCCTGCCAGGGGCCGACTGCGGCGGAGCCAAGATTGTCCATTCCGGCCCAGGCGTAGACGTGCCAGGTCTTCAGGTAGACGACGAGGCGGAAGCGGCCTGAGGCGCCGCCGATCTCTTCCAGCGCGGAATCGGTGATGCGCACGCCCGGCCAGCCATTGATCAGGAGCAGCTGGCGCTCCAGCGTTGCAAGCCGGGACGGATATTCCGTGAGCACCACGTTGAGCAGCGGCCTGACGCCGAATTGCTCGGCGCCATCTCCCTTCAGCGCGATCTCGGTGATGCTGCCCTCGATGACCTGGATGCGCAAATGGCCGTCGGCGATATCCTGCGGCGGGATGATGGCGCGGCTCAAGTGAAAGCCGGCGGCGCGATAGAGCTCGCTGATGCCTTGCGCAATTCCGGCGAGGTCCGCCTGGGAGACTTTCCTGCCCAGATAAGCCCGGTAGGTCGCCACGAGCTGATCGTGCGGGATCGCCGTGGCGCCGACCAGCGAAACGCCGCGGAGCACGAACAGCGGCTTGCCGTTATCAGCCGTTTCCGGACGGGCAAAGGACGGCATGTGTAGCGGCGCGCGCGCCGGGCGCGATTGCTCCTGCACATCGTCGAAATGTTTTTCGGTCTGCCTGGGGTCGTAGCCCTGCTGCGCCGCCACGGGTTGTATCGCCGAGAGCCAGAGGGTCGCGGCGATCACCAGACAAAAGGTAATGCGGTGAGGAGAGGTGACCAGCCGCCACCGGCCGCCTCCGTAGTTCAACTGAGGACACTCCGCGAACACCGTGGGAATGTTCAGCCGCATGATTTTTAATAGATTTTTATGGTCAATGAACCGTTAAGGGGCGGTCCGGCGTTCCGCAGTTCCAATAATCAGATGTTGAAACATTTCCGGTTAGCTTCGGGGTTCAACCGTGGCAAAGCTGGGAAACGTCATGCTCAGAAGGAGCGGAATGCGATGCGTACTGACGATGGCGGTGGCCCTCGTCGTGAGTACAAGCGCCTTCGCCGGTGACGACGGCATCTGGTCGATCAGCAAATCCTCCGGCGAGGTGTGGGTCACCACATCAGGCGCCGAGCAGGCTTCGCTCCGGCAGGAAGACCCGCTGAAGCCCGGCGACGTCATCCGCACCGGGCGCAACGGCCGGGTCCTCCTGGTGCGCGGCGAGGAAACCATCCTGGTGTCGCCGAACTCGGTGATCGGCTTGCCGACCGAGAAGAAGGACGGGATGTCGACCACGATCCTGCAGCAGGCCGGTTCGATCCTGCTCGAGGTCGAGAAGCGCAACGTCAAGCATTTCGAGGTCGAGACGCCCTATCTCGCCGCCGTGGTGAAGGGCACGCATTTCAGCGTCACCGTGAACGCCGCAAGCACGAGCGTGAACGTCGAGCGCGGGCAGGTCGAGGTCTCCGACTTCAAGACCGGCCAGATCGCGCAGATCCTGCCGGGCCAGACCGCAACCAGCTTCGCCCATGGCAAACCTGGCCTGTCGCTGAGCGGCTCGGGCACCTTCAGTCCGATCGAGCAGGGCAGGCCGCGTCCGTCATCGATCGATCGCGTCCCGGTGCCGAGGAACGGCCTCACGGCCCCGCACAACAATGCGGGCGACGGCAAGGTCATTCATGCGTTCAACGGCCACGCCTCGTTCGACAAGCTCGCCAATGCGTCCACGCAGACGCACCAGGCGAACAGCAACGTCGTTCACCTGTCGACGGCGCTCGGCGAAGTCCACCTCAATGTGGGCAAGGCCACGCACGGTCTTGCCCATAGCTCCGTCACCGCCGCCTCGCGTGGCAGCGCGTCGCACGATACGAGCGGCAGCACGATCTGGAGCGATAACAAATCCAGCGGCAGCAACGCGTTCGCCCAGACCGGCGCGAACAGCGCAGCCGGCGCGACCTCGACCGCCACGGCGGCGACCGCCGGTGCAGTCACCGCATCGACGGCTGCGGTCGCTGCCGCTGCGGCAACCGATTCCGGCAGTGCCAGCAGCAGCGGCGGCAGTGCGTCGACCGGCAACGGCAAGACCGCCGCCAATGGCAACGGCAACAACGGAAACGGCAATAACGGCAACGGCAATGGGAACGGCAACGGCGGGGTCGGCAACGGCAATGGCAAAGGCAACAGCAAGCACTGACCGCTGCCGCTGATCGACATCGCCAAGGGGATAATGAGGGATGCGCCTCGTGGGGAATTGAGAGGGGCGCTTGGGGGGATGAAGTGAAACACTATCGTTCGCACTTTCTGGTGGTTGTCGCACTGGCCATCGTGCTGGCCTCCGGCTGGCACGATGCGTTCCGCAATGCGCTTGCCGACCTGCGCTTCGCCTGGCTGAAGCGGCAGGCCGGCGGTGACATCGTCGTAGTCGCCATCGACGCGCCGTCGATCGAGAAGGTCGGCGTCTGGCCGTGGCCGCGCCGGCTCCACGCCGAGCTGGTCCGCCAGCTCGAGCGGGCCGGTGTTCGCGACATCGCCTTCGACGTCGATTTCAGCGCGCCGTCGGATGCCGCATCCGACCGGCAATTCGCCGAGGCGCTCAAGGCGGCCGCCGGGTCGGTCGTGCTGCCTTCGTTCAAGCAGCCCGGCGCGGACGCCAGCAATCCCGCCGAGGTCTACATCAACCGGCCGCTGAAGCCGTTCGCGGCGCAGTCCTGGGCAGCGGTGGTCAATGTCGCGGTCGAGCCCGACGGCAGGGTGCGCCAATATCCGTTCGGCGAGAAGCTCGGCGGCGAGTTCCTGCCGTCAATGGCCGCGGTGCTGTCAGGCGAATACAACAGCAGGGACGCTCCCTTCCTGATCGACTTCGGCATCCGCGCCGCCTCGGTGCCGAAGGTCTCCTATATCGACGTGCTGCAGGCTGATCCGACAACCTTCGAAAGGCTGAAGGACAAGAAGGTCATCATCGGCGGGACCGCGTTCGAGCTTGGCGATCGCTTCAGCATTCCAAATGGCGGGATCGTTTCCGGACCGGTGCTGCAGGCGCTCGCCGCCGAATCCATCCTGCAGAACCGCACCCTGCACTGGACGTCGGATTGGGTCTCGCTCGCTGGCATCGGCATGATCGCGCTGATCATGATGCTGGCGTGGCGGCGGCTCATCGTCGGCCGCAGGGTGATGCTGCTCGTCGGCATGGCGCTTGTCATCGAGGCGATGGCCGTGTTGCTGCAGGCGGAGTTCCCGCTGGTTCTCGATACCTCGCTGCTGCATGTCACGATCGCCGTCTATCTGGCCGCGATCGCCCTCGACGAAATCGATTTTCGCGGCGTGCTCGGCCGGATCGCAGAGAGCCGCTTTCAGCGCATCGCGATGTCGCTCGGCGACGGATTGATCTGCACGGACCGCAACCATCTGATCACGGTCTGGAATCCCGGCGCCGCGGCGATCTTCGGCTATGAGCCCGACGAGATGATCGGCAGGGCCTTTGACGTCGTCTGCGCCGGCGGCGCGGCCGGCGTGCCGCGCGCGCTCTCGCGCGACGATGCCGCGGCGTTGCAATTGCCGGGCGGCTCGGTGACGGAATTCGACGGGCTGCGCAAGAACGGCGAGGTGTTTCCGGTCGAAGCCTGTTTCTCCGGCTGGCAAGGCACCGATGGCTACCAGTACGGCGTGGTGCTGCGCGATATCTCGGTACGCAAGCGCGAAGCCGAGCGCATTCGCTATCTGGCCGAACATGATGCGCTCACCGGACTTGCGAACCGCAACACGCTGCATGATCGCCTTGCGGACATGATCGTGGCCGCGGAAGCGCCAGCAGGCGAGGTAATGCTGCTGGTGCTCGGCCTCGACGGCTTTCAGCAGGTCAACGACATGCTCGGCCATTCCTTCGGCGACCAGGTGCTCTGCGCCGTCTCGGAGCGGCTGACGCAGGAGGCCGGAGCGAAGGCCGTGGTCGCGCGGCTGAGCGGCGACGAATTCGCCATTGCGATCCCTCGCAAGGCGCTCGCCGAGACGGTGGCGGGGTTCGCCGAGCGCGTGGCGAGCGCCTTCGAGCAGCCGTTGCCGGCGTCCGTGCGCGAACACCGCGTGAAAGTGAGCGTAGGCGTTGCCGTTTATCCCGAAGCAGGGCGCAGCGCTGATGAGCTCCTGAGCAACGGCCATCTGGCGTTTTTCCGGGCCAAGGCCACAAGGCGCGGCGGCTATGTGCTGTTCGAGAACGCCATTCGCCAGGAGCTGGAAGCGCGGCTCACACTCGAGGCCGAACTCGTGCGCGCGGCCGAGCGGCAAGAGTTCGAGCTGTTCTATCAGCCGCAGGTGCGTCTGGTGGATGGCGGTCTGGTCGGGGCAGAAGCGCTGATCCGCTGGCGTCACCCCGAACGCGGCCTGGTTCCTCCCGGGCAGTTCATGCCCGTGGTCAACACCTCCTCCATCTCGGGGCGCGTTGCGCAGTGGGTGATGGAGACGGCGTGCCGGCAGGCGCGCGCCTGGGAGCTGGCCGGGCATCGACTGCGTGTCGGCATCAACCTGTCGCCGTCGCAATTGCAGTCGGGCGATCTTGCGACCTCAGTCGCCAGCGTGCTCGCCGATACCGGGCTCTCGCCATCGCTGCTCGAGATCGAGGTCACCGAGGACATCATCCTGCTCGACGAGGAGAGGGTGCTCGACACGTTCCTGCGGATCCAGGCTCTCGGCGCCCGCCTCGTGTTCGACGATTTCGGCACCGGCTATGCCAGCCTCAGCTACCTGAAGAAGTTTCCGCTCGACGGGCTGAAGATCGATCGCTCCTTCGTGTTCGACCTGCTGATCGATTCCGACGACGCGGCGATCGTGAGCTCGACCGTTGGCCTCGGCAAGCAGTTGGGCCTCTCGGTCATCGCGGAAGGAATCGAGAACCGCGCCACCGCCGATCTCCTGGTGAGCATGGGATGCGAGGAAGGGCAGGGCTATTTCTTCGGCAAGCCGATGCCGGTCGAGGCGTTCGAGGCGCAGTTCCTCGACAAGCGCGAAATGGCGGCGGCGGGCTGAGAAAGCCCGCCCGCGACGTCGACTGATTTCCATCAGGTCCCAGCTTGACATTCATAACCCGCCGGTTATACGTTAATCCATAACCAATGGGTTATCGATTGCGCATGCCGAACGCTCACGACGTCCTGTTCAAGACACTCGCCGACCCGACGCGGCGGGCGATCTTCGAGCGGCTGTGCCGCGACGGGGAGCAGACGGTTGCGGCACTCACGGCGCGGGCCAAGGTCTCGCAGCCGGCTGTCTCAAAGCACTTGGCCGCGCTGAAGCAGGCCGGGCTGGTGCGCGACCGCCATGAGGGCCGGCAGACGCATTACAGCGCGCAGCCCCGCGCGTTGACACCCTTGCTCGACTGGACCAAGCGCCTGGCCGGGTACTGGGAAGCGCGGCTCGACGACCTCGAAGATCTACTCAGAAGGATGGACCAATGACCAAAGCTGCGACCGATACGCTGTCCGTCGTCGTCGAACGCGACATTCCCTTTCCGGCGGAAAAGATCTGGCGCGCGCTCACGCAACCGCATCTGATCGAGGAGTGGCTGATGAAGAACGACTTCAAGCCTGTCGTAGGGCACAGTTTCAATCTTCGCGGCGACTGGGGCGGGGTGCTCGATTGCGAGGTCCTTGCTGTCGAGCCGAACAAGTCGCTGTCCTACACCTGGAACCACACACACGAGGATCCCGCCTATAACTTGCAGAGCGTGGTGACCTTCACGCTCACGCCGACCAGCACCGGGACGCATCTGCGCGTAGAGCAGTCGGGTTTCGCGCCGACCCAGCGGCAGGCCTATGGCGGCGCCCGCGCCGGTTGGCAGAACATGTTTGCCAAGCTGGAAGAAATACTGGCGAAGACGGAGTGAGGCCGCGCGCGGCATTCAAGGTCAAGCGAAATCCATATCAAACGACTCCGCGTCACCGATCAAGGGAGCGAACATTCATCATGCAACGCGTGATCATCCGCTGGATTCACATCATCTGCGCCATTCCGATCACCGGCTACATCTACAGCCCGTTTGCAGTCCTGCCGGACTATGCCACACCGACCCGGTTCGTTTTCTTTCCGGTCATGGTGCTGTCGGGATTGTGGATGTGGAAGGGACATCTCGTTCGGCGACTGGTTTCGAGATCGGCCCAGGCGATCAGGCCGGACCTTGCGCACTGATCGTGACGTAATATCCGTCTGCGTCCCGTAGCGAGAACTCCATCGTTTGCGTATTGGGATTGAGATGCGGCTCTTCGTCCAGCCGGCTCGCAAGCGCCCGTGCTCTTGGAAGAGCCGCGTCGAAGTCATCGACGCGGAAGAACAGGAGGAGGCCGTTGCCGGGCGTGGCGGCGGCCGGACTCGTCAGCGAGGGGTGCTCGTGCGCGCCCCATGCGTGCAGGCAGAGCAGGACCGTTCCGTCCGTATCGACGATCTGCCCGAAATAGTCGTGCGCAGGAGCGGTCGACGGCAAGCCGAGTAGCGACTGATACCACCTGAAGCTCCTCGGCACGTCGGCCACGCCGATGATAGTCCATATGCGCTTCATGGGTTCCTCCGCGGCCTAGCGGTTGCGGCAGCCCTGCGTCTCGTTTCATAATCCAGCGGCGCCATCTTACGATTCCGGCCGCGTGAACTGAAGACGAGGTATGACTCCATGGACGCATCCGAAACCATTGACCGCATGATCGCAGGCCTGACGGATTGGCGCGGCAAGACGTTTGCGGTCATACGCAAGACCATTCTCGCCGCTGACAGCGAAATCATCGAGGAATGGAAATGGATGGGAAGCCCGGTGTGGTCGCGCGACGGCATGATCGCGGTCGCCAATGCGCACAAGGGCAAGGTGAAGGTCACCTTCGCACACGGGGCGAAGTTCGCCGATCCCGACAAGCTCTTCAATGCGGGCCTCGGCGGCAATATGCGCCGTGAGATCGACTTTTTCGAAGGCGACAAGGTCGATGAGCGCGCGCTGAAGCATCTCGTCCGTACCGCGATCGAATACAATCAGACGCACTTGAAGAAGAACGCATCTGCAGCCAAGCGGGCGAAGGTGGCGAAGAAGGCACCGAAGAAGGCCGCTAAGAAAGCGACCAAGAAAACCACCAAGCGCAAGTAACTGATTTGCCCGACGGGCAAATCACTCGCGCGATTTTCGCCTCTCGCGATGTGCCGATACCTTGATCATCGGCCGAATCCGCCTGCGCGGAAAAGCGAATTTCGTAAGCCGCTCCAATATGTTTCGAAGTTTCAAGGCCTCGACGCGAAATAATCCATTTGCCGAAAATCAGAAATCGTGTTTTCCATAGGCCCATCCCGCCTCATCCAGAGGGACGTTACGGCCAATCGTCACGAAACGTGAAGCGGGTTGCGGTGGACGCGGGCGACGGCGCAAGACGAGCGATGTCGCGTGCGGACGGCAAAAGCGTGTGGTCCTG
>Ga0210384_10000551_pt1 | contig 57060 bp, 52 predicted proteins | sample IncBWH2MmetaG_FD_160574 | JGI IMG/M metagenome (GOLD analysis project Ga0210384, IMG submission 160574) | Forest soil microbial communities from Barre Woods Harvard Forest LTER site, Petersham, Massachusetts, United States - Inc-BW-H-2-M | ecosystem: Environmental > Terrestrial > Soil >...
GCCTTGCTGTAGCTGTAGGTAGGGCCCGTGCAGCCACCGAGCAGTCCCCATACCGAGAAGACCAGGGCAGCGAGCCGTAGCACCGGCAGATCGACCTCGAATGTCCGCGGCGGCATGACATCAGGCTACACGTCCGTAGGAAGGCCGCATATTGGACCAAGGGCCACGATGAATCGGCGAACCTGAATCGTCGAACCAACCGAGGAACGGGGTTCGGCGGACACGATTGAAAAAATGGGTCGGCGGGGTCCTCGGGCTAAGAGCGGTGGTGGCCCAACGGGTTCCGTTCGCTTTAGGTCACTCCTCCCGACCCATCGTCCCCTTCCTGGGTCGGACCCGCGTCGCGGAGGCGCTGATGCCAGAGCCCCTTGGAATCACCTCATGTGCCCGGAACCCTGGAGGAGGTCGGCCAAAGCTCGGAGGTCACGGCGCTCTCAGAGCCCGCACCGGTTCCCACGTGGCTCCCTGCCCGACACCTCGATTGGCCGGAGCCGCAATTGCGGTCGTGCCCCACTCGGTGATCCGTGGCTCGCCGGAAGCACGCGACGTGGGCGTGCGGAGCCCGAAGCGGCCGGCAGCCACCGGTGTGCGGTGACGGCCTTCTGCACCGTACGCCGCGATGCTGTGCCATCGCGGGTGAGCAGAGACTACCCGCGCTACTTGGCCGCGGCGGTCTTGAGGACTCCGGCCGCGCAGGCCTCTGCCACCTCTCGATTGGGATCCGTTTGTCCGGGGAACGTCGCCCATCCGGTCTTCATCACGAACTCCGTCTGTTCCCAGGACGACGTGATGGCGGTGAGCTCGCCGAGCTTCTTGACGCGGGCCGCATCGGCCTTCTCCCCCGCCAGGCAGATCGGTACCAGGGCCGCGGTGACCGCGGCGTCGGCCTGCTTGACCGCCACTTGGCTCGCGGTGCTACTCGTTGTCCAGCCTCCCCAGCTGAAACCCACGATCATGGTGAGAATACTGCCGACTACCGCACCCCAGACCCCTGGCTTGAGCCACGCGCGTTGCGCTTGCATAAGACCCCTCCTGGTACTCCGAAGAATGGTTGAGCGCCCCGAGTGTAGGGGGACGCTCTACGGCCCGGTAGTGGACCAAGGTCCACTACGATCTCGCTCGGCGCGTAACCGCCTGGGCCCGAAGCTCGGGGCCGGCGAGAGCGGCCCCGGGCCGAGAGATTGGCGGCAATCGCGGCCGGGAGCGTGCTAGACTGCCGCGCAATTCGGCGCCCGAGAAGGAGGATCCCATGACGAGTCTTCGCCTCTACGTGTCCACGTCAATAGCGGCTATCTCAGTGGCCGCCATCGTCCTGCTGGGCGGCACCATGGTCGGCCGCGCCGCCGATCCGCCGATCCCGATCGGGATCTCGGTGGCCCAGACCGGGCCGGTGGCGCTCGCCGGCCAGGAGCAGGTGCTCGGCGCCCAGATCGCCGAGGAGTACTTCAACAAGCAGGGTGGCGTGAACGGCCGGCCGATCAAGCTCGTCTTCCAGGACGCGGGCAGCGACGAGCCGACCGCCATCAACGCCTTCCAGAACCAGATCAACGTCGCCAAGGTGGTCGGGATCGTGGGCCCGAGCCTCTCCCAGCAGGCGTTCGCGGCCGACCCCTTCGCGGTGCGCGCCAAGGTCCCGGTCATCGGCCCCTCGAACACCGCCAAGGGCATCCCGCAGATCGGCGAGTTCGTCTCGCGCGTGTCGGCCCCGGTCGCCATCGTGGCCCCCAACGCGGTGCGGGCGGCCATGGACCTCAACAAGAACCTCAAGAAGGTCGCGGTGCTGTACGCGCAGAACGACGCGTTCAACAAGTCCGAGACCGAAACCTTCCAGCAGGCGGTGAAGGACCTCAAGCTCGACCTCGCCACCGTCCAGACCTTCCAGACCACCGACACCGACTTCACCGCCCAGATCACGAACGTCCTCAACGTCAAGCCGGACCTCGTGATCATCTCGGGGCTACAGGTCGACGGCGCCAACCTGATCAAGCAGCTCCGCGACCTCGGCTACCAGGGGCTGATCGTGGGTGGCAACGGGGTGAACACGGCCGCGATCTACCCGATCTGCAAGGCCAAGTGCGACGGGGTGCTGATCGCCCAGGCCTACAGCCCGGCCTACAAGAGCAAGATCAACGACGAGTTCAAGTCCATATACAAGGACCGGCAGAAGAAGGACCCGCCGCAGTTCAGCGCGCAGGCGTTCGCGGGCGTCCAGGTGTTCGTGGAGGCGCTGCGGGCGCTCGACAAGAAGTCGCCGCTCGCCAAGATGGACCTGGCCACCCTGCGCGTCGAGCTCAACAAGCAGCTGATCTCCGGCAGCTACGACACCCCGCTGGGGGAGATCTCGTTCACCACCGGGCCCGGCATGGGCGGGGAGATCGTCCAGAAACAGTCGTACGTGGCCCAGATCCGGATGGAGCCGGACGGGACAAAGGGCACGTTCGTCTTCGTGAAGTAGGAGCGTGAGCCGCACGCTCCTGCTGCAGCAGGTCCTGAACGGGCTGGCAATCGGCAGCGTGTACGCCATCTTCGCCCTCGGCTACACGCTGATCTTCTCGGTTCTGCGGATCATCAACTTCACCCACGGGGCCATCTTCACCCTCGGGGCCTACGCGACCTACGCCCTCACCGGGTCGCAATTCGGCATCAACGGGCTGCTGGCCGGCGCCGCCCTGCCCTTCGGGCTGCCGTTCGTCCTGGCCCTGGTCGGCGGATCCATCGTCGCTGCCGTCTGCGCGGTGATCGTCGAACGGCTGGCCTTCCGGCCGCTGCGCGTGCTCGGCGCCGATCCGCTGCTCACCCTCGTGTCGAGCCTCGGGGTGGCGGTCGCGCTCGTGAACATCACCCAGTACCTCTTCGGGGCGGAGCCCTATTCCTACCCGGACCCCTTGGACCGCCTGCCCAGCGCGGTGAACTTCGGCACCGCGGGCCAGCCCATTCTCGTGCGCACGGTCCAGGTGGTCATCTTCGGCGTGTCGATGGTGATGCTGGCCCTGCTGACCTACCTGATGAACGGGACCCGGACCGGAAAGGCCCTGCGCGCGGTGGCCGAGGACATCACGACGTCGAGCCTGCTCGGGATCGATACCGACCGGCTCATCCTGCTGACCTTCGTGATCAGTGGGTTCCTCGGGGGCGTGACCGGCACCCTGATCGGGCTGAGCGTCGGCATCGCGGGTCCCTACTTCGGGATCGCCTTCGGGCTCAAGGGCCTCGCGGTCATCGTGCTCGGCGGGCTCGGCGACATTCCGGGCGCGGTGGTCGGCGGCCTCGTCATCGGGCTCGCGGAATCGTTCGTTCCCTCCCAGTACATCGCCTATCGCGAGGCGGTGCCGTTCGCGCTCCTGTTCATCGTGCTGCTGGTCAGGCCCCAGGGCCTGCTCGGGCGCGCCCAGGTGCAGAAGGTCTAGGCTCGGGTGGCCACGTTCCTCGCCACCTACGACTTCCTGCTGGTCTCGATGGTGCTCGCCGCGGCGCTGGCCCTCACCCTCTACCTGCCGCTGATGGCGGGACAGCTCTCGGTGGCGAGCCCGGGCTTCTATGCGCTCGGCGGATACATCGCGGCGATCATGTCGACCAAGGTCTTCCACCCCGGCCCCGGGCTCTATCCGGTTACGCTGGTGCTGCTCGAGATGGCGGTGGCCGCGGTGGTCTCGGGCGTCCTGGGCCTGGCGGTGGGCGTGCCCGCCCTCCGTCTGCGCGGCATTTTTCTCGCGCTGGCCACCATCGCGTTCGTGCAGATCCTGGGCGTGGTGGCCCTCAACCTCGAGGTGACCGGCGGGGCCATCGGCATCTTCGGCATCCCGCAGCCGTTCTCGAGCCAGCTGCAGTACATGTGGCTGGCCGTGCCGCTCCTCGTGGTCTCGATGCTGTTCGTCGCCCGGCTGGAGCGCACCCGGACCGGACGGGCGCTGGTGGCGCTGCGGGAGGACGAGCTGGCCGCGGCGGCCATGGGCGTCAACCCCACCCATCACAAGGTGCTCGCGTTCACCGCGAGCGCGGTGCTGGCCGGCGCGGTCGGGGCGATCAGCGCGCACTTCATCAACACCTGGAACTCCCGCCAGGGGACCTTCGACACCAGCGTCAATCTCATGGCCTTCGTGCTCGTCGGCGGCTCGCGGACGTTCGTCGGCCCGGTGGTCGGCGGCCTGGTCCTCACCGCGCTCCCGGAGGCGCTGCGCGGCGTCGCCGGGGTCGCAGGGCTGCCCCCGTGGCTCGCCGAGTTCCTACGCGACGGCCGGCTCATCATCTTCGGCGTCCTCATCGCGGTCGGCACCGTGTTCTTCCCGCACGGGCTCATCACGCCCACGCTCCTCCGCCGCCTCGCCGGCCGGCACCGGACCTCCGGCGGATGAGCGTGGCGGCGGCGCCCGCGCGCGACGGCTCGGCCGCGTCCACCGCCGACCTGCTGGTGGTGGACGACGTCACGTGCCGCTTCGGCGGGGTCATCGCGGTCAACGCGGTCTCGTTCGTGGTGGCGCGCGGCGAGCTGTTCGGCCTCATCGGGCCGAACGGAGCCGGCAAGACCACGCTGTTCAACATCGTCACCGGCCTCACCGCGCCCGACGCGGGACGCCTCCGGTACCGGGGCGAGGACATCACCGGGCTTCCTCCGTACCGGGTGGCGGAGCGCGGGATCGCGCGCACGTTCCAGAACGTGCGGCTCTTCGGCGAGCTGACCGCGCTCGACAACGTGATGATCGCGCGGCACGTGCGGACGCGGAGCGGCCTGGTGAGCGGCGTGCTCGGTCTGGGCGCGTCCCGGCGGGAGGAGCGCGAGACCCGCGAGCGCGCGGCCACGCTGCTCGCCCTGGTCGGCCTCGCCGACCGGTCCGGGGAGCGCGCCCGCAACTTCTCGTACGGTGACCAGCGGCGCCTGGAGATCGCCCGCGCGCTCGCCCTCGAGCCCGAGCTGCTCCTCCTCGACGAGCCGGCCGCGGGCATGAACGCCGGCGAGAAGCGGGCCCTGAGCGACCTGATCCGGAGCGTCCGCGCCCGCCTGAGCCTGACCATCCTCCTGATCGAGCACCACGTGCCGCTGGTCATGGACCTGTGCGACCGCATCGCGGTGCTGAACTTCGGTCAGCTCATCGCCCTGGGCCCGCCCGCGCAGGTGCAGACGCACCCCGCGGTGGTCGAGGCCTACCTGGGCGACAGCGCATGAGCGCGGCCGGCCCGCCCGCCCCGCTGCTCGCGGTCGAGAATCTCTCGATCCGCTACGGCCGCGTGCAGGCGCTCGAGCACCTGAGCCTCGAGGTCCGTGCCGGCGAGGTGGTGACCCTGATCGGCGCGAACGGCGCGGGCAAGAGCACCACCCTGCGCTCGATCTCGCGCATCGTCCCCATCCACCGCGGCCGCATCGCCTTCGAGGCCCGCGACATCAGCAACGCGCGACCGAGCGACGTGGTCCGGATGGGCATCGCCCAGGTCCCCGAGGGCCGCCGCATGCTCGCCCGCCAGAGCGTGCTCGACAATCTCCTGCTCGGCGCCTACACGCGCTCAGACGTCGCGGCGATCCGGAGCGACGTCGAACACCAGTTCACCCGCTTTCCCCGCCTGGCCGAGCGGCGCCGCCAGATGGCCGGCACGTTGAGCGGGGGCGAGCAGCAGATGCTCGCGATCGCGCGCGCCCTGATGAGCCGTCCCCGTCTGCTGTTGCTCGACGAGCCGTCGCTGGGGCTGGCCCCCCTGATCGTGCGCGACATCTTCCAGATCATCCGGGACCTGCACGGGGCTGGCGTCACCGTGTTGCTCGTCGAGCAGAACGCGAGCCTGGCGCTCCAGATCGCGGACCGAGGATACGTGCTGGAGGCCGGCCGCCTGAGCATCAGCGGACCCGCCGCGCAGCTACTGACCGACGAGCGAGTGCGCCGGGCCTACCTGGGCTGACCCCGAGCCACCTCGACCCAGGTGGCGAGTGCCCCACTTGCGGATGGCGGCGATCACCGGAATGAAGCTGCGCCCCTTGCGGGTCAAGCGATACTCCACCTTCGGCGGAACGAGGCCGAAATCCCTCCGCTCGATGAGCCCGGTGTGGGTCAGGGCCTTCAATTCGCGACTCAGGACGCGCGGCGCGATCTCCCGCGTCCCGTCGGCTCCCCTCAGGAGACCACGTCGGACCTCGCCATAGCGAAGCGGGCCGTCCTTGAGATCCCACACGATGCGGAGCTTGTATTTCCCGCTGATCATCTTCTGAAACGCGGTGACCGGGCAACCGCAGGCCGTCGTCGCTCTCGAGCTCGCCATCGCGCCTTCACGATACGACGGGAGCCCAGGAGTCGTCCACACTATCATTTTTGTCCATACTTGCTTGTTGGCCCGTTCACTGGCCAAATGCAGCGACGATGATCCTCGTGACCGGGGCCACCGGCCTCAACGGCAAAGAGCTGGTACGCCGCCTCTCGGCGAGAGGGGTGCCGCTGCGGGCGCTGGTCCGCAGCGCCGCGAAGGCGGCCGACCTCTCCGCGCTGCCGAACGTCGAGATCGTGCCCGGCGACATGGCGCGCCCCGAGACGCTGGCGGGGCCGCTGCACGGGGTGCAGCGTGCCGTGCTCATCTCCTCGTCCGACCCGGCGATGCTCGAGGTTCAATCGAACTTCATCGCGGCGGCGGCGAGGGCCGGGGTCCGGCACGTCGTCAAGCTGTCCGGGATCATGCCGGAGCTCGACTCGCCGTTCCGGTTTGCCCGGATGCACGGTGAGATCGAGCGGCGGCTCGAGGCCTCGGGCATGGCCTTCACGCACCTTCGCGCCGGTGAGTTCATGCCCGCGTACTTCCGGCAGGTGCCGTCGATCGTGACCAAGGGCGCGCTCTTCCTGCCCATGGAGGACGCCAAGATCGCTTCGATCGACATCGGCGACATCGCGGAGGTCGCCGCGACCGTCCTGACCGGCTCCGGGCACGAGGGGAAGATCTATCCCCTCACCGGGCCCGAGGCGCTCAGCATGGCGGAGGTCGCCGAGAAGCTATCCGCGGCCACCGGCAAGCAGATCCGCTACGTCAACGTCGCTCCCGACGACGCGAAGAAGGCCCAGCTCGCCGCCGGCGTGCCGCCCTATCTGGCCGAGGCGCTGGCCGAGCTCTTTGCCGAGCGGCGCCGGGGCAAGGAGGCGCAGGTCTCGCCGGTCGCCCAGACCATCCTCGGACGACGGCCGACGAGCTTCGCCGAGTTCGCCCTGCGGAATGCCGCGATCTTCCGCGGCGAGCAGCCGGCGCCGAGACTCTGAGGGGCTAGCTCACCGGGCGGGAGCGCCGGTGAGGCCGAACGCGGCCCACGCGAAGGGATGGGGGTACGCGCGCAGGGTCTCGATCTGGGCCTGGCGCAGCGCCTCCACTGGTCCCAGCCCATCAAGCCGGTCGTAGAGCGCGCGGACCAGCTCGTAGCTCGCCCGATCGTCCACCTTCCACAGCGTGGTCACCACCGCGGGCGTGCCCGCGTAGAGGAACGCCCGCTGTAGCCCCACCAGCTCGTCGCCGCGCGAGAGCTTGCCGAGCCCGGTCTCGCAGGCCGACAGCACCACGAGGCGGGCGTGCAAGTCGAGGCCGAACACCTCGCGCACCTCGAGCCGCCCGTCCTCTCCCCCGCCCGGCACGAGCAGCACCGCCGAGGAGAGCGGGTCGCTCTCGCTCAACTCGCCGTGCGTCGCGAAGTGCACGAGGCCGACCCCCTCGACCAGCTTCTTCACCTGGAGCTCGGTCGCGTCGCCCCGCACCAGGACGGTGGAGTCGGGCTCGCGCTGACCCACCATGCGCGCCTCGCGCTCGGCCCAGGGCAGCGCGAGGGCCGGGCCCAGATCGGGGTTGCCGACCACCAGGGATCGGGCGGGCGCGCCCTTCCCCTTGTCGACGAGATAGCGGAGCACGCTCGCGCTGGGCAGCGTGCTCAGCGCGAAGTCCTCGACCAGCCAGCGGCCGGCCGGGGAGCGCAGCGCGCCGAACGGCACGTAGTGGAGCACGCCGTGCGGGACGATCAACAGCCGCGAGGTGCGGATCTGATCGCGCGCGGGCCCGACCAGCCGGTGGTAGAGGAGCTGGGCCAGCGCCTGGACGTCGGCCACCGGCGCCTGCGCGGTGATCGCGGTGCGAAAGCGACGCACGAGCCCTACCAGCGACGGGCGGTCACCCGGCAGTCGGACCACCTTGAACTGCTGGCGATCCACGACCCAGAGGATGGTGCCCGCCTCACCGACCTCGTACTCCAGCAGGGTCGTGTCCGGCGGGAGCAGGGCCTGGATCCCGGGAAGTGTCACCGGCTCCACCGTCATCAGGGACGCCTGCTCGAGGCTCTCCTTGCGCACGCGCTCGAGGAACGCCCGGTAGTCGCGGTCGAGCCCCTCGGGGACCGGACGGGCCGGCTCGCCCTCCCCCGATCCCTCCGCGTCCGCCTCCTGGCTCTCGGCCTGGGCCTGGGCCTGCGCTTCGGCCAGCCGCGCCCGCAACTTGACCTCCTCGTCGACCAGCGCGCGCGTCCGCCCCTTGGACAGCGTGGTCTGGCTCCCGAGCAAGTCGAGGAACGTGCGCGATCGGCTCTGCTCGGCGAGGGCGAAGGCCTCGTCGGGATGCTGCGCCTGCAGGGCCACGAGCACCGCGTGCTGGTAGATGCGCTGCTTGTCGTCCAGGAAGGCGCCGCGGAGCGACGCGTCGCCAAGGTCGGCCCGGAGCTCCTCGACGTAGCGCACCGCCTCGCGCGCCGAGCTCAGCGCCTCGTCGATCCGGCCCAGCCCCTCGAGGGCCCGTGACTGACCGTGGTAGAGCCCCGCCATGCCGCCCGTGCGCTTGATCTGGTTGGAGAGGGCGATGGACTGCCCGTAGATGCCGAGCGCCTTCGCCCAGTCCTGGCGTGACAGCGCCAGCGATCCCTGGCCCGCGAGGAGCTGCAGCTCCATCTCCCGAAGCCCGCTCTGGCGCGCAAAGTTGAGCCCGCGATCGAACGCCGCGTCCGCCGCGTCCGGATGGTCCAGCGCGAGCTCGGCCCGGCCGATGCCGAGATAGGAGCTGGCCGCCCATCGGCGCAGGTTGGTCCGGCGCAGCTCGGGCGCGTTCTTTCCGAGGCGACCCTCGGCGCTCTCGAAGAACTGGGCGGCCTGCGTGCTCCGGGCGAGCGCGGTCTGATAGTCCTGCTGCGCCAAGGCCACGGTGGCGAGGCCGTTCAGGATGAAGCCCTCGGCCTGACCCTCGCGCCGCCCGCTCAGCCGAGTCCGGGAGAACTCGAGCCCCTCCTCGTAGATCTGGCGCGCTCGGGTCAGATCTCCCACCAGACGATACCCGGCGCCCAGCTGCGAGTACGCGGCGGCCCAGGCCGCCATGTCCGATGGAGTGAGCCCGGTCGCGGCCTTGAACGCGTCGAGCGAGCGGTTCCCCGCCTGGATGCCCTTCTGGTAGTGTCCGGTCCGGGTCGAGACGATCTGGACCGCGTGCCAGGCCCTCGCGGCGCGCGGCTTGTCGCCCTGCTGCTCGGCCTGCGCGGCGGTGCGCTCGTAGTAGGCGAGCGCCTGCGGGCCCTCTCCTCGATTGAGGACCTGGAGGACCAGGGGGCCTTCGAGGGGGTACTCGCCCGCGCTCGGGGCATCCCGAGTCGTCTGGTCGCCCTGGCGATTGCGACCTTTTCCGCCGCCACTGCCCGGCCCGCGCTGGGCCTCGGCGGGCGGAGCGACGCCCGCCACCAGCATCACCGTGGCGACCACGAAGACCAGAGACGGTCTCAGCGCGCGCATGATTCCACGCCGAGCATATCCCCCTAGCCGCGTCGCAACGACGGATTCCGGAGCTCGAGAAGGTCCTGGGCGCGAATCGCGATGTTGCTCTTGACGTCGGGCTGGGCGGGGACGATGTAGAAGCGGCCCTCGCGGAGGCCCTGGACCACCTGCTCGGCGACCTCCGAGGGCGGGTAGCCGCCGGCCAGCCGGTCCGACAGGCTCTGCCCGAAGGCCTGGGCCATCGGGCCGGCCTTGCCTTCCTCCGCGAGCTCGTCGGGCCGATTGCGGGACGACCGCATGATGGCCGTGTTGATGAGGCCGGGGCAGACCACCGACACGCCGATCGGCGCGCCGGTGACCTGGAACTCCTTGAACATGGACTCGGAGAGCGCCACCACCCCGTGCTTGGTGACGTCGTACACCGACATGAACTGGGCGGTGGTGAGCCCGGCCATCGACGCGGTGTTGACGATGTGGCCCTCGTCGCCTCCCGCGAGCATGCGCGGCACGAACGCGCGGACGCCGTGGATCACCCCCCAGAGGTTCACGTTGATCACCCACTGCCAGTCCGCCAGCGTGTGCTCGTGGACCGCCCCGATCACCGCGACACCCGCGTTGTTGCAGAGCACGTGCGCGGCGCCGAACGCGGCGTAGGTCTCGCGGGCCAGCCGCTCGAGGTCGTCGGGACGCGAGACGTCGACCTGCGTGGCCAGCACCGCGGGGGTCCGTCGCTTCAGCGCATCGGCCGCCGTCGCGAGCGCCTCCGCCTCGATGTCGGCCATCACGACCTTCATGCCCTCGGCGACGAAGCGCTCGGCGAGCGCCAACCCGATACCGCTGGCCGCCCCGGTCACCACCGCGACGCGATCCCTGAGCTGCTTCACGGGTGCTCCTCCGTCCGTCGAGGGAGTCCAGACGTCGCGGCCAGCTCTTCCCAGAGCCGCGCGAGCTCGCCGGCGCTCACCGGGTGGTGCTCGGCCAGGGCGGCGACCCGGGGGTAGAGCGCGCGGCGGGCGTATGCGCGATAGGGGACCGGCAAGGTCATCAGCAGCGCCACGAAGGCGTCCTGCAGCGCCGAGGGCCAGTGCCGCTCGTGCGCGTCGCGGGCCGCCCCGAAGTCGAAGGCGGGCCGCGCCGCGCCGGCGGCGCCGCGGCGCTCGGCGCGGAGGGCGGCGGTGGCCGGGCCGTCGACCGTCCCGGCCGCCAGCACCACGCCGTATGCCTCGCGCGCATGCGCCTCGGTCACGAGCCCGGCCAGGACATCCGCCCGCACCGCGTCCACCGGCCGCTCCAGCGGATCGCCGTGTCCGCCCCCGCCGGGGGTACACATGCTCAGCACGTCACCCGGCTCCAGCGCGAGCAGGTCGATCTTCGGCAGGACTCGCTCGCCCGGCGTGCCGGGGTTCAGCACCGCACGGCCGGTCGCGCCCGCGCGACCGCCGGCCACGCCCCAGGGCGCGAAGCGGAGCCGCTCCATTCCCCGCGCGGTGATCTGCCCTTCCGGCCTCAGCACCTGCACGTCGAGCCGCACCGCGTGCCCGCCGCGCCAGCGGCCGGGCCCGGCCGAATCGGCGACCAGATGGAAACGCCGGATCACGACCGCCGGCACCTCGACCTCGAGCGTCTCCGCCGGCGTGGTCTTGAGGAAGCCGAGCGAGGCGTCGCAGCCGTCCACCCCGTCGCGCCCGGGCCGGCCGCCGCCGCCGCCGATCATCGGCTCGATTACCGTCACGTGCCGCCGGCCCGCCTCCAGATCGGGGAGCGCGAGCGCGACCATGCAGCCCTGCCCGCCGCTCGCGGCCGGGATTTCCCCGGGGAGCGTCCGGGCCAGCGCCCCCAGGACCGCGTCGTAGATGCGGAGCACGGTGGCGTAGCGGACGCCGCAGGCCGCCGGGAACTGGGGATTCACCACCGATCCCACCGGCAGCGTCATCCGGATCGGGCGTAGCACCCCCGCGTTCAGCGGGATGCCGGGATCCTTCGTGATGAAGTAATTGAACAGGGCGATCGCCATGAACGGATGCGCGCGCCCGCCGGTCGGCACGTTGAGGGCCGAGCCCACCTGCACGTCGCTGCCGGTGAAGTCGAGGTGGATCTCGCCGTCGCCCACCGTGAGCCCGACCTTGAGCCGGATCGGGATGTCGGTGACCACGTCGTCCTCGATGAAGTCCACGAACTCGTGGCGGCCGCGCGGCATACGCCGGATGAGCGCCTCGACCTTGCGCGCGGTGTAATCGATGAGGTCATCCATGCCCTTCTCGACGGTGTCGACCCCGAAGCGCCCGATCAGCGCGTGCACGCGCCGCTCGCCGGTCACCAGCCCCGCCACCAGCGCCTGGAGATCGCCCCAGTTCTGCTCCGGGATGCGGCAGTTGGCGAGGATGACGTCGAGCAGATCCTGGTTCACCGCGCCGCCCACGAACAGCTTCTTGGGCGGCAGGCGCAGGCCCTCCTGGAAGATCTCCACCGCGCGGGGCGAGATGCTGGCCGGCACGAGCCCGCCGATGTCCGAGCAGTGGAGAAATCCGGCCCCGTGGCCCACTAGCCGGCCCTCCCAGAAGATCGGGCGGACCAGATGGAGATCGGGCAGGTGCGTCGCCGCCCCCGCGGAGCCGTATGGATCGTTGGTGATGACCACGTCGCCCGGATTGAGCGGCCCCACCGCCTCGAGCGTGCGCGCGTAGTTGATTCCGGCCATGCTCGCCACGCCCAGCTCGACCGGATAGGCGAAGAAGTCGCCGCCCGGGGTGAGGAGACCGCAGGTGAAGTCGGCGGTCTCCTTGACGAACGTGGTGTGCGCGGTACGCTCCACCGCGTAGGCCATGTCCTCCACCGCGCCGTGGAGATAGTTCCGGAGGAGCTCGAGGGTCAGGGCATCGAGACGCATCACGCCTCCCGCTGGATGAGGAGATTGCCGAAGCGGTCGACCTCCGCCGCGTCGCCGGCCGGCACGAGCACGGTCGTGTCCGGCTGCTCCACGATCGCGGGCCCGACCACGAGGTCGCCGCGGCCGAGGGTCGCCCGGTCGTACACGCGGGCCTGGGCCGGGCGGCCCTCGAGCCAGACGCGTCGCTCCCCGATCGGGGAGGCACCGGAGCCCGCGGCCACCTCGGCGAGCGGCACCCGCGGCCGCACGCCGCGGAGCTGCACGCGCAGGTTCACGACCTCGACCGGCGCGTGCGGATCCGCGTGGCCGAACACGCGCTCGTGGGCCCGGTGAAACGCGTCCAGCAGCCGCGGAGCGCCGCCGGCCGCCAGCCACGCGGGCTCGACGTCCACCTCGATCTCGTAGGACTGCCCGACGTAGCGCATGTCCGCGCCGTGCCGGAAGCGGATGTCGTCCACCTCGGCCCCGTGCTCCCGGACCCACCCGAGGAGCTCGGTCTCGAGCGCCCGCTGCTCGCGGGCGAGGGCGGCCAGATCGAGCCGGTCGAGTCGGCCGTGCACGGTGCGCACCGCATCGTTCAGGATGTCGGTGGTGATGGCGCCGAGGGCGCACAGCGTGCCCGGCGCGCGTGGCACGAACACGGTCGGAATTCCAACGTCGCGGGCCAGCAGGCTCCCCACCAGCGGCCCCGCCCCGCCGAAGGCCACCAGCGCGAAGTCGCGCGGGTCGATCCCGGCGCGGGAGATGATCTTGGTGAACGCGGCGTACATGTTGGACACCGCGACCCGCACCACGCTCTCCGCCGCCTCGTGGAGGCTCATGCCGAGCGGATCCGCGAAGCGGCGGACCGCCTCCTCGGCCAGCGCGCGGTCGAGCCACATCCGGCCGCCCAGGAAGCGCTCCGGATCCAGGAAGCCGGAGACCACGAACGCGTCGGTGAGCGTGGCGTCCTTGCCGCCGCGCCCATAGCACGCCGGCCCCGGGCTCGCGCCGGTGCTCTGCGGTCCCACCTTGGGGACACCGACCTCGTCCACCCACGCGACGGAGCCGCCCCCGGCGCCGATCGCGGTGACCCCCACCACCGGCATCATCACCGGGATGCCCCCGATGTGCTCGGTGGTGCTGTAGCGCGGCCTTCCGTTCTCCACCACCGCGATATCCGCGCTCGTACCGCCCACGTCCAGGGTGATCAGGTTGCCGAGCCCAGCCGCGGAGGCAACGTAGGCGGCGCCGATGACTCCGGAGGCGGGGCCGGAGAGGAGCGTGGCCACCGTCTCCCGTCGCGCCGCCGCCACCGGCATGATGCCGCCGTTGGATTTGGTCACGTGCGGAACCGCGGGCACCGCGCGCGCGGTCAGCGCGGCCTCGAAGCCCTCCAGGTAGCGGCGCACCTTCGGCTGCACGTAGGCGTTCACCACCGCGAGGGCGGTGCGCTCGAACTCGCGCGCCTCCGGCCACACCTCGTGGGAGGCGCTCACCGGCACGCCGGGCGCGGCGGCCTCGGCCACCGCACGGGCGCGGCGCTCGTGGGAGGCGTCACGGTAAGCGTGGATGAGGCTGATCACGAGGCCCTCGACGCCCTGCCCGGCCAGGTCCGCGGCGGCCGCGGTCACGCTGGCCTCGTCGAGCGGGGTGTCCACCTCTCCGCTGGCGCGGAGGCGCTCGCGGATCTCGGCGACGCGGGCCCGCGGGATCAACGGCTCGGGGCGGCCGCCGTGGAGATCGAGCGGGTTCGGCAAACGGAGGCGCTGAATCTCGAGCACGTCGCGGAAGCCCTCGGTCACCAGGAGGCCGAGTCGGGCGCCGGTCCGCTGAATCAGCGTGTTCACCGCGATGGTGGTGCCGTGGACGACCACGTCGATCGCGCGCAGGTCGATCCCGTGCTCCCCGGCGAGGCGCTCGAGCCCGTCCTCGACGGCCCGCCCGAAATCGGGCGGCGTCGAAGCGACCTTCAGGCCGGTGAGCGCGTGGGTCGCGGTGTCGTAGAGCGTGAAGTCGGTGAAGGTGCCGCCGATGTCGATGCCGAGCCAGTACCGCCCCATGCCGCGCGCCGGTCGCCTCCCGCCCAGCCGGTCAGCGGTCCGGGCGCGAGCAGCATAGCGGGCGCGGGCAGGCCCGGCAAGCGGCCAGCGCCCAGGGTCACGCGCGGGCGCGCATCGCGTCGAGCGCGGCGTCGTGGAGCAGGCCGTTGCTCGCGAAGACGGTGCTCCCGTAGATCCCGGATCGGCCGTCGAGGTCGGTGAGCCGGCCGCCCGCCTCTTCCACGATGATCTTGAGCGCCGCGACGTCCCACGCCTTCACGGTCGTCGACAGCGCGATCTCTCCCTGGCCCTCCGCCACCCAGAGGTAGGCCGAGAAGTCGCCGAAGCCGCGCTGCACCTGGGTGCGATCGGCGAGACGGAGGAAGCCCTCCCAGTACGCGCTGCGACGGAGGAAGTTCACCGAGGAGTGGACGACCAGGGCCCGCTCGAGCGCGTCCACCGGCGACACGCGGATCCGCTCGCCGTCGCGGTAGGCGCCCTGTCCCCGCCCGGCGGTATGCAGGACGCCCGCGACCGGCTGGAAGACCACGCCCGCGGTGACCACGCCCGCCTCCTCGAGGGCGATCAGCACCGCCCAGGTCGGGATCCGTCGCACGAAGTTCCGGGTCCCGTCGATGGGATCCACGATGAAGCGCCGGTCGCGCGGGCCCGACTCCCCGAGCTCCTCGCCGAGAGCGCCGTGATCGGGGTAGCGCGCGCGCAGCACGCCCACGATCGCGCGCTCGGCCTCGCGATCGGCCTCCGTCACCGGCGATCGGTCGGCCTTGAGCGAGACCGAGAATCCGCGGCGGTAGTGCTCGAGGGCCACCGCGCCGCCGGCGCGGGCGGCCTCGACCATGATCTCGAGACGAGGGTCCATGACGCGAGCATACCGCGCTATGCTGTGGCGCCGCCGCGCCCCGGATGGGCGCGCTACTCACTCCAGAGGAGGACTCCGATGAGCCCCGAGATGCCGAGCCCGGTGAATTCGGACGACGGCCGCCGCTTCACGCAGCTCACCGAAGCCACGATGACCCCGCGCCAGCGTGAGAGCTACCAGGGCATCGTGTCGGGGCCCCGCAAGGGCGCCAGCGGCCCCTTCAACGCGCTGCTGCGCAGCCCGGAAGTTGCGGACCGCGTGCAGAAGGTCGGCGAGTACATCCGCTTCCAGAGCTCGATCCCGGCTCCGCTCAACGAGATGGCGATCCTCATCACCGGGCGCTTCTGGGGCGCCCAGTACGAGTTCTGGGCTCACAGCCGGCTCGCGCGCACGGCGGGCCTCTCCGACGCGATCATCGAGGCGATCGCGGAGGGTCGCCACCCCTCATCGATGAGCGGCGACGAGGGCATCGTGTATCACTTCTGCACCCAGCTGTTCCAGGACAAGGCGGTCTCGGACGTCGCCTTCCAGGCCGTCGTCGACCGGTTCGGGGAGCAGGGCGTCATCGACCTGATCGCGGCCAGCGGCTACTACTCGATCGTCTCGATGGTCCTGAACGTCGACCGATATCCCCTCCCCGCCGGCGAGCGAGCCCCACTCAAGCGGCTCTAGAGAACCGGTTGTCCTTGACAGGACCGGCCGGGTCCCGTACCTTCCCGGCCGGAGGGGCCTTCCGGACCAACCGGAAAGTTCCTTGCGATGATTTCCCAGTCATCCTCGAGGGAGAGGTGATGGGTGGCAGCGGACGTCCCCAGCCGTTTCGTCAGGCAGCCCACCGAGGCGGAGCGCTCGGAACTGGTCCAGCTCCGGGATGGCGGCCCCCCGGGGAGCCGGGCGCGCGCCGCCGTGGTGCTGCTCTCCTCCGTCCGCGTCTCCGTTCCCGAGATCGCGCAGCGGCTCGGTCTGTCCCGGCCCACCATCACCCAGTGGCTGCGCCGGTTCGAGGGTTCGGGTGTCGCCGGGCTCATGGATCGGCCCCGCTCCGGGCGACCCTCGAGGATCTCGTCCGGCGTCCTCCGACACATCACGACGGTCGTGAGCGCCCGGCCCCGGGATCTGGGCATCTCGGGGACGAAGTGGAGTCTGGCGAAGCTCCGACAGTACCTCGTCCAGACCGGCACCGTGTCCGCAGTTTCGCTGGAATCGCTCCGGATCACCCTCAAGCGCGCGGGGCTCAGCTTCGGGAGGACGCGCGCCGGGCAGATCCAGAAGGGAGTCACCACGATGATTCCGGGCGCTTTTGAGTACCACGCTCCCAACTCGCTGGGTGAGGCCACCGCGCTGCTCGCCAAGCTCGGCGACGACGCCAAGGTCCTCTCGGGAGGCCAGAGCCTGATCCCCCTCATGAAGCTGCGACTCGCCAGCCCGCGCCACCTCATCGACATCAACGGCCTGCCGGGTCTCGCCTACGTGCGCGAGGACGGCGGTTCGCTGCGGATCGGGGGGCTGACCCGCGAGGTCGACCTCGAGGAATCGGACCTCGTGCGGCGTCGCTATCCGCTGCTCTTCGACACCTGCAAGGTGATCGCGGATCCGATCGTGCGCAACATGGCGACCGTCGGGGGCAACCTGGCTCACGGCGATCCGGCCAACGATCATCCCGCCACCATGCTGGCGCTGGGCGCGGAGATCGTGGCGGTCGGCTCGGGAGGCGAGCGGAAGATCCCGATCGGCTCGTTCTTCACCGGGCCGTTCAGCACCGCGCTCCGGGCCGACGAGATCGTGGTGGAGATCCGCGTCCCGACACCGCGCCCGGGCAGCGGCGGCGCCTACGTCAAGATGGAGCGCAAGGTGGGGGACTTCGCGACCGCGGCGGTGGCCGTGCAGCTCACGCTGGGCGGAGGCGGGATCTGCGAGGAGGTCGGCATCGGCCTCACCAACGTGGGGTCCGTGCCCATCAAGGCGGTCAAGGCGGAAGGCGCGCTCCGGGGCAAGCGGCCCGACGACGCCGCGATCAAGCAGGCGACCCAGCTCGCGGCCGAGGCGGCGCAACCGTCCGCGGACCTTCGGGGTTCGGTCGAGTACAAGAAGGACCTGGTGCGGGTACTGACAGGCCGGGCGCTCCGCAAGGCGATCGAGCGCGCGCAGAGAGGGGGCTGAGACGATGCTCGTCAAAGTCGCGATCAACGGCGAGAAGCACGAGGCCGACGTCGAGCCGCGCCTCCTGCTCGTGCACCTGATCCGGGAGGTGTTCCGACTCACCGGTACCCACATCGGGTGCGACACCACCCACTGCGGCGCCTGCACCGTCATCCTGGACGGCCGGCCCGTCAAGTCCTGCACCGTGTTCGCGGTGCAGGCCCACGGCCGCGAGATCATGACCGTCGAGGGCCTCGAGCAGGACGGCAAGCTCCACCCGCTGCAGGAGGGGTTCATGGCCGAGCACGGGCTGCAGTGCGGCTACTGCACGCCCGGTATGCTGATGACGAGCGTCGCCTTCCTCAAGAAGAACCCCACGCCCACCGAGGACGACATCCGCCGGGCCATCTCCGGCAACCTGTGCCGATGCACCGGCTACGTGAACATCGTCAAGGCCATCCAGCACGCGGCGGCCAAGCTCCAGGGAGGCGCATGATGGCACTCAGGACCACGCCCGAGGTCGGCGGCATGGGGCACTCGATCAAGCGGAAGGAAGATCCGCGCTTCATCCGGGGCAAGGGCACGTACGTGGACGACGTGGTGCTGCCGGGCATGCTCTATCTCGACATCGTCCGGAGCCCGTTCGCCCACGCGAAGATCAAGAAGATCGACAGCGCAAAGGCGCTCGCCGTCCCGGGGGTACTGGCGGTCATCACCGGTCAGGACCTCGCCAAGTACAACCTGCACTGGATGCCCACTCTGATGTCGGACACCCAGATGGTCCTCCCCGTCGAGAAGGTGATGTACCAGGCACAGGAAGTGGCGGCGGTGCTGGCCACGAGCCGCTACGCGGCGGCCGACGGCGTGGCCGCGGTCGAGGTGGAGTACGAGCCGCTCCCGGTCGTGGTGGACCCGAAGAAGGCCCTCGAGCCGGGCGCGCCGGTGCTGCGCACCGACAAGAAGGACAAGAAGGACAATCACATTTGGCACTGGGAATGGGGCGATCGGGCCGCGACGGACCGCGCCTTCACCGAGGCCGACGTGACCGTCAAGCAGGACATCTACATCCCGCGCATTCACGTGGCCTCGATCGAGACGTGCGGCTGCATCGCGCACTTCGACAAGGTCAACGAGCAGCTGACCGTCTGGATGACCACCCAGGCGCCTCACGCCATCCGCACCGTGTTCGCGCTGGTGGCCGGCCACGTCGGGCTCGCCGAGCACAAGATTCGCATCATCTCCCCCGACATCGGGGGCGGCTTCGGCGGCAAGGTGCCGGTGTACCCGGGCTACGTCATCGCGGTGGCCGCCTCGGTGCTCACCGGCAAGCCGGTGAAGTGGATCGAGGACCGCATGGAGAATCTTCAAGCGGACTCTTTCGCGCGTGACTACCACATCACCGCGGAGCTGGCCGCCAAGAAGGACGGCACTCTCACCGCGCTGCGGATCAAGACCCTGGCCGACCACGGCTACACCGACGCGGCGGCCAATCCCTCGAAGTTCCCGGCCGGACTCTTCCACGTCTGCACCGGCTCGTACGATCTCAAGGCGGCCCACGTGGAGGTGGACGGGGCCTACACCAACAAGCCGCCGGGCGGTATCGCCTATCGCTGTTCGTTCCGGGTGACGGAGGCGGTGCACACCATCGAGCGCATGACCGATCTCATGGCGCATCAGCTCGACATGGATCCGGCCGAGTTCCGGATGAAGAACTTCATCAAGCCGGAGCAGTTCCCGTACAAGTCGGCGCTCGGCTGGGAGTACGACAGCGGCAACTACGCGGGCGCTCTCCGCAAGGCGATGGACACCATCGGCTACGCGGAGCTGCGCCGGGAGCAGGTCGAGAAGCGCAAGCGCGGCGAGCTGATGGGCATCGGCATCTCGAGCTTCACCGAGATCGTCGGGGCCGGGCCCTCGAAGCACTTCGACATCCTCGGGCTCAAGATGTTCGACAGCTGCGAGATTCGCATCCATCCCACCGGCAAGGCCATCGCGCGGTTCGGCACCAAGTCGCAGGGCCAGGGTCACGAGACCACCTACGCCCAGATCCTGGCCGAGGAGCTCGGCATCCCGGCCAAGGACATCCAGGTCGAGGAGGGCGACACCGACACCGCGCCCTACGGCCTCGGCACCTACGCGAGCCGATCCACTCCGGTGGCGGGCGCGGCCGCCGCCATCGCCTCGCGCAAGATCCAGGACAAGGCCCGCAAGATCGCGGCATATCTTCTGGAGGTCGCTCCCGAGGATCTGGTCTGGGAGCCGGGCAAGTTCTCGGTCAAGGGTGCGCCCGACCGCTTCAAGACCATCCAGGACATCGCCTTCGCGGCCTACACCAACCACCCCCAGGGGATGGAGGCGGGACTCGAAGCGGTCAGCTACTACGATCCGCCCAACCTCACCTACCCGTTCGGCAGCTACATCTGCGTGGTGGACATCGACAAGGGAACCGGGGAGGTGAAGGTGCGCCGCTTCGTCGCCATCGACGACTGCGGCAACATCATCAACCCGATGATCGTCCAGGGACAGGTGCACGGCGGGCTCACCATGGGCTTCGCCCCCGCCCTCTTCGAGGAGATCTCCTACGACGAGATCGGCAACGTGCAGGGCGGCAGCTTCATCGACTACCTCGTGCCCACCGCGGTGGAGACCCCGAAGTGGGAGACCGGCCACACCGTCACTCCCTCGCCGCACCACCCGATCGGTGCCAAGGGGGTGGGCGAGTCGGCCACCGTCGGCGCCCCCGCCGCCATCGCCAACGCGGTGGTGGACGCGCTCTGGCACCTGGGGGTGCGCCACGTCGACATCCCGATCACGCCCCCGAAGGTCTGGCGCCTCCTCCGCGACAAAGGCGTGACCGAATAGCCGATGAAATAACCAGAACGCACATGAAACCCGACGCGCAGCCCACGCGCGAGACTCCTCATGCTTGAAGATCTGCTCACCGTGGCGGCCGACCTGCGGCGCCGGGGCGAGCCCTTCGCGCTCGCCACCGTGGTCCGCTGCGAGCGCCCGACCTCGGCCAAGCCGGGCGCCAAGGCCCTGATCCGCCCGGACGGGAGCGTCACCGGCTGGGTCGGCGGGGCGTGCGCGGAGCCGGTGGTGGCGCGGGAGGCGCTCGCCGCGCTCCGCGACGGGCGTCCGCGGCTGGTCGTCCTGGTGGGCGACGGCGGGCGCGATCCGGCGCGCACCGAAGGCATCGTGCACTTTCCGATGACGTGCCACAGCGGAGGCACGCTGGAGATCTACGTGGAGCCGTTTCTGCCGAAGGCGCTGCTGGTCCTGGTCGGTCACGGACCCGTCATCGAGACGCTCGCCACCCTCGCGGAAACCGCGGGTTACTCGATCTCGGTGCTGCCCGGAGAGGCGGTCACCGCCGGGCTGCGAACCCTGCCCCTCGACTCGAGCTCCTCGGTGGTGGTGGCCACGCACGGCGAGCTCGACGAGGACGCGCTCACCCAGGTGCTGGCGTCCAGCGCGAGCTACGTCAGCCTGGTGGCCAGCCGGAAGCGCGCGGCCACCATCGTGGAGACGCTCCGCCGTCGTGGGGTGCCCGCCCAGCATCTCGACCGGCTCAAGGCCCCCGCGGGGCTCGACATCGGCGCGGTGACCCCGGAGGAGATCGCGGTCAGTATCCTCGCCGAGATCATCCACGCGTGTCACAGCCGCAAGGTCGAGCCGGTCGAGCCCTCGGACGTGTCGTCGCCGGCGACCCGCGAGGCGAAGGATCCGATCTGCGGGATGACGGTCGAGGTGACCACCGCGCGGCATCGATCCGACTGGGCCGGCCGCTCGGTGTACTTCTGCTGCCAGCACTGCAAGGAGACCTTCGAGGCCGATCCGGCGCGCTACGCCTCCGCGCTGACCGGATGAGGCGCTTCGTAACCGGGCTCGTCCTCGCGGCCGGCGCTTCCACGCGGCTCGGCCGACCCAAGCAGCTCCTGCCCTTCGGGCGCACCACCATGCTCGGGCGCGTGGTCGAGGAGACGTGCAGGGCGGCGGCGCTCGACCAGGTGGTGGTGGTGATCGGCGGCGCCGCCACCGCGGTCCGGGAGCAGGTCGACTTCGGCGCCGCGACGGTGGTCGAGAACCCGGAGTTCGTGGAGGGCTGCGCGTCGTCCTACCGCACCGGGCTCGGCGCCCTCGACGCGCGGGCCGAGGCGGTCGCGGTGCTGCTGGGTGATCAACCCGGGGTGGATCGTGGACTCATGGATCACGTGGTCGAGGACTGGCGGCGGGACCCGACGCCGATCGTGCTGGCCTCGTACCGGGGCCGGCTCGGCCACCCGATGCTCTTCGCGCGCTCGATGTTCGACTCCCTGGACGCGCTGCGCGGCGACAAGGCGGCTTGGAAGCTCGTGGATGCGCATCCGGACCGGGTCCGGACGGTACCGATCGAGCGGCCGTATCCCTTCGACGTCAATACCTGGGAAGAGTACGAAGCACTGCTGAGAGACGCCGGCTCGGTCGATCACTGAGGCTCCCCGCGTGGAGTAAGATACCCGGGTGCCTCGGCCCAAGCTCATGTCCATGCAGGACGCCGTCGCCCGTTTCGTCCCCGACGGCGCCAGCGTGTGCATGGGCGCCGCGCTCGAGGCTCTCATTCCCTTCGCGGCCGGCCACGAGCTGATCCGTCAGGGACGCCGCGATCTCACCCTGATCGGGCCGATCTCCGACATCCTGTTCGATCAGCTCATCGGGGCCGGCTGCGTGCGTCGCGTGATCGCGGCGTGGGTCGGCAACGTCAGCGCGGGGCTCGGCCACAACTACCGGCGCGCGGTGGAGCAGCGCCTCCCCGCGCCCATCGAGGTGGAGGACCACTCGAACCTCTCGATCGCCTTCGCCCTCCACGCCGCCGCGCTCGGCGTCCCCTACCTGCCCACGCGCTCGCTCCTCGGCACCGACCTCCCGCGCTCGAACCCGAGCTTCAAGCCGGCCGCCGATCCCTGGTCGGGCGCGCCGCTTCTGCTGGTGCCCGCGATCAGCCCGGACGTGGCCATCCTGCACGTGCAGCGCGCCGACGAGGAAGGGCACGCGCACGTCTGGGGCACCCTCGGCGTCACTCGCCCGGCCGCGTTCGCGGCCAAGCGGGTCATCCTCGTCGCCGAGGAGATCCGCCCGCGCGCCCTCGTCCTGAGCGACCCCGGGCTCGTGCTCATCCCGACGCTCAAGGTGGCCGCGGTCGTCCACGAACCGTTCGGCGCCTTTCCCTCGCCGGTGCAGGGCCACTACGGCCGGTATCACGACTTCTACCAGCGCTTCCACGAGGAAAGCCGCACCGTCGAGGGTTATCGCGGGTGGCTCGACCACTGGGTCCTGGGCGTCCGCGACTGGAAGGGCTTCCTCGCGCAGCTGGACCCGGACGCGCTCGAGCGCGTCCGGGTCCGGCGCCCCCTCCTCTCCGAGCCGCTCGACTACGGAGCCTGACCATTGAAGATCACCGCCATCGAGGCCGTGCCGCTCGCCATTCCCCTGCTCCCGATGACGCCGCCCTCGCCCTGGACCGGCGGCACGCGCAAGCAGATCTTCGTGCGCGTGCACACCGACGAGGGCGTCACCGGGCTCGGCGAGGCCTTCGCGTACGGGGCGCCGCTCGCGGTGTGCAGCGTGATCGACGAGAGCCTGGCCCCGCTGCTGATCGGCCAGGATCCGCTGCGGATCGAGGCGGTGGTGGACCTGCTGCACCGGAGCACGATGATCTACGGGCGCCGCGGGCTGGCCATGTTCGCGATCAGCGGCATCGAGATCGCGTGCTGGGACCTGCTCGGCAAGGTACGGGGAGCGCCGGTGTACGAGCTGCTGGGCGGCGCGGCGCGGCCGCGCCTGCCCGCGTACGCGAGCCTGATGCGCTACGAGACGCCGACCGCGGTGGCGGAGGCCTGCCGGCAGTTCGTGGCGCAGGGCTTCCGCATGCTCAAGCTCCACCAGATCGACGTCGCATCGGTGCGGGCCGCGCGCGAGGCGGTGGGACCCGACGTGGAGCTGATGCTCGACACCAATTGCCCGTGGACGCCGCTCGAGGCCATCGCGATGGCCCGCGCGCTGGCCCCCTACCGCCTCTTCTGGTTGGAGGAGCCGGTGTGGCCGCCGGAGGACTACGCGGGGCTGGCGCGAGTGACCGAGGCGACCGACACCCCGATCGCCCTCGGCGAGAACGAGTCGACGCTCTTCGGCTTCGGCGAGATAGTGCGGCAGCGGGCGGGCGACGTGCTACAGCCGAGCGTCACCAAGGTGGGCGGCGTCTCCGAGTTCCGGAAGATCGCCGCGCTCGCCCAGTCCGCGAACCTGCCGATCGCTCCGCACTCGTTCTACTTCGGCCCGGGGCTCGCCGCCACGCTCCACGTCGCGGCCACCCTCGGTGGGCCGCTTCCGGTGGAGTTTCCGACCGGGCAGCAGGAGACGCCCTTCCTGGCCCGCCCGATCCAGGTGCGCGACGGCTGGATCGACCTGCCCACCGGGCCCGGCCTGGGCGTCGAGCTGAACGAGGACGCGGTCCGCCGCCACCCGTACGCCAAGGGCGCGGCCCAGCCCTTCGTGCTGCGCTAGGAGCGCACCGGCGTGACCGGCCGCGGTCCCGAGCCCGGCTTCACCGACCGGGAGCTCATGGTCATCGCGGCGGCCCGCGAGATCCGCGACGACGACGTGGCCTTCGTGGGCATGCGCCTGCCGCTCATCGCCTTCGCCTACGCCAAGCGGACCCACGCGCCGGGCGCCACCGGCCTCTTCGAGAACGGCGTCGTGCGCGACCAGCCGTCGCCGGAGACGCTGCTGACCATGAGCGACACCCCGAATATCCCGGGGGCGCTCTGGTGCACCGGGACGCTCGAGATCATGGCGCTGCTTCAGCAGGGCCTGGTCGATCTCGGGTTCATCGGCGGGGCGGAGATCGATCGGTTCGGCAACCTGAACACCTCCTACATCGGCGACTGGCGAAAGCCGAAAGTGCGCCTGCCCGGCAGCGGCGGCGGCGCCGACATCGCGAGCCTGGCTCGCCGCTTCGTGGTGATCATGCCGCAGGAGAAGCACCGCTTCCGCGCGCGAGTCGACTACATCACCTCGCCGGGCTTCGGCGAGGGCCCCGGATGGCGTCGGCGCGTCGGCCTGGCCGGCGGCGGGCCGGTGGCGGTGGTCACGACGCTCGGCGTCTTCCGCTTCGACCCCGAGACGTGCGAGATGTACCTGGCCTCGTACCACCCGGGGCAGAGCGTGGAGAGCGTCCGAGGCGCCACCTCATTCGACCTGAGGGTGGCGTCCGACGCTGCGCCCACCCCGACACCGAGCCCGGCCGAGCTGGCCCTCGTCCGGGAGTGCGACCCGGCCGGCTTCTGGACGCGCTGACCGGTGCCCGCCGGCGACAGCGCGGTCGCGACCGGGCAGCGGTGGCTGATGTGGGGCCTGCCGGCCCTCATCTTCCTGATCGCGTTCCTCCACCGCGCCGCTCCCGGGGTCATCGCGAAGGACCTGATGCAGGCCTTCGACGCCACCGGCGCCACCCTGGGGTTGATCTCGGCGATGTACTTCTACGCCTACGCGGGGTTCATGGTGCCCGGCGGCCTGCTGATCGATGCGCTGGGGCCACGCTTCGTCGTGGCCGCGGGCGGCGCGGTGATGGGCGTCGGCTCGGTCGCGATGGGGCTCGCCCCGACCCCGACCCTGCTGTTCGGAGGACGGCTCCTGGTCGGGCTCGGGGCCGCGGTCACCTTCACCGGCACGCTGAAGATCGCCGCGAACTGGTTCCCGGCGTCGCACTTCGGCACGATGTCGGCGCTGAGCGCGACGGTCGGCGTCCTCGGCGCGCTCGTGGGCAGCGCGCCGCTCGCGATGCTGGCCGCGGCCCTCTCCTGGCGCGGCGCCCTGATCGTGATCGGCGCGATCACTCTCGCCGTCGCGGCGCTCTGCGCCCTGATCGTGCGCGACGAGCCGCGCGGCGCCGTCGCGCCGGCGGCATCCGCCTCGATGCGCGACGTCGCCCACGGCACCCTCCGCGTGCTCCGGAACCCCCACACCTGGCCGCCCTTCGTCTGCTTTTTCTTTCTCTACGCTTCCATCGGCAACTTCTTCCTGTGGGGTGTCCCGTACCTGCGCGACGTCTACGGCCTCACCACCACCCGCGCCGCGTTCTACGCCTCGCTCCCGTCGATGGCGCTGCTCGCCTCCGGTCCGCTCACCGGCTATCTCTCCGACCGCGTGCTGCGCCGGCGCAAGCTCCCCTACGCGGTGCTGACGTCCGCGCTGTTCTTGGTCTGGCTCACCCTGGTGCTGACCCTCGGCCGCCTACCCCTGGCGGGCGTGTGCCTGCTCCTGTTCGCGATGGGCCTGGTCGGCACCGCGTTCATGCTGACGTGGCCGATCGGGCGCGAGGTGAATCCACCGGCCCTGGCCGGGATCGCGGTGGCGGTGGCCAACCTGGGGGGCTTCGTGGGCGCGGCGCTCAGCCAGGGCCCGGTCGGCGCCGTCCTCGACGCGCGCTGGCGGGGTGCGATGCTGGACGGGGCGCGCGTGTATCCGACCGAGGCCTACCGCGACGCGTTCGCGATCTGCGCGCTCTTCGTGCTGATCGCGGTCGGCGTCAGCCTGTTCCTGAAGGAGACGCGGGGGGAGAACGTCTATCATCGGCTCCATCCCGCGAAGCCGTCGGGAAGCGCGCACCGTAGGCTTCGAGGGGAACCCTGAGGGCGTTGGTCACGAACGAGATCAGGTGATAGAAGCCGGTGAGAGCGACCAGCTCGATGAGCTGCTCTTCGCTCCACTCCCGACACAGCGCCGCCCAGAGGTCGTCGCTCACCTGCGCGCCGTCGTGGAGCTCGTCCACCAGACGGAGGAGCAGGCGCTCGCGCGGCGGGAACGCGGTCGCGGTCGCCTCGTCGCCGCGGGTGGCCGCCACCTGCTACGGCGTGAGGCCGACGCGTGCCGCGAAGAGCGCCACGTGCACTCCCCACTCGTACTCCGAGCCGCAGCGCGCACACGCGCGGTCGATGACGATCGCCCGGTCGCGGAGGCCGATCGAGCCTCGGTCGAGCAGCCCGCCCGCCATCACGCGCAGGAATACCCGCTCGTTCACGGCCAGGGTGCGGAACAGGGCGAGCGGCGGCACCCCCTCGGGCATGATGCGCTCGAGGGCGGCCGCCACCGGCCCCGAGTAGGGCGGAGCGAGGGCCGCGACGCGCGGCGTTGTCGTGGTGGTGGTGGGGGGCGTCGTCATCCGGCGGCTCCTTTCGGGGGACGTGGTCGACCCGGTGGGCCGCCGGGGCTACTCGCGCTCGAGGAACCCCTCGGTCATCGCGTTGACCTCCGGGATGCCGTTGCGCGCGATCGCGTTGATGCGCGCCTTCATCTCGGCCATCGGGCGGAAGGGCTTCTGGACGAGAAGCTGCGCGTAGTCGCGCACCGCGAGCGCCAGCTCGGAGCCCGGCACCACGCGGTGGACCAGGCCCCAGGCTTGCGCCTCGGCCGCAGAGTAGCGCGCGCAGCCCATGATGATCTCCTTGGCGCGAGCCGGCCCCACCAGCCGAACGAACCGTGTCGTGCTGGCGACCCCGAGCGGCACACCGAGATCGACTTCGGGGATCCAGAACTGCGCCTCCGCCGCCGCGAAGCGGAAGTCGCAGGCCAGCGCCAGTCCCCAGCCTCCACCCACCGCGTGCCCGTTCACCGCCGCGATCGTGGCCTGCTCGAGGCCCTCGAGCACGGTGTTGGCGCGCTCGAAGAGGCGCCGGAACTGGCTCTTACGGGACATGAACACTCGCCGCCGCTCCTCGGCCGTGGTCGCCTTGGCGTGCCCGGCATCGGCGCCCGCGGAGAAGACGGGCGGGGCACCGGTGACGATCACCACGCGGGTGCTCGCGTCGTCGCGCAGCTCCGCGCAGGCGGCGGCCAGATCGGTGAGCATCTCGTCGCTCAGGGAGTTGCGGCGGTCCGGGCGATTGAGCGTGACGGTGGCGATGGCGCCGTCGCGCGTGAGGAGCAGGTTGGCGGACATGTCTATGATTTCCTCAGCAGGACGGCGTCGGAACCCTTTTCGTCGGCGAGCATCCGGCGGAGGCTCTCGCGCACCAGGCCGGCGGAGCCGGAGAAGCCCTGGCCGGCCCGCCGATCCGCCTCGATCGCCGGGCGCGCGACTTCGTCGAGGAAGCGCTCGAGCGTCCGAGAGAGCCGCCGCCGCACCTCGCCGTAGCCCTTCACGAGCGCGGCGAGCTCCGCCGTTTCGCAGGCCAGGGTCTCGTCGAGCGCGGCGGCGGCGAGCACCGCGTCCTCCCAGCGGGCCATCAGCGCGAACTCCCGCTGGCGACGCAGGGACGACGGCCGGAGCCAGCGCAGCCGCGCGAGCAGCCACACCCGGAGGAATCCGAGGACCGACGTGGTGCGCACGTGCTGGCCGATGGTCGGACGGCCCTCGGGCCACCGTCGCTCCGCCCAGCGGGCGATGGGCCCGCCGACGGCGGCGGGCAGGATCCCGTAGAGCTCGTCCAGGTCCGGCTTCAGGTAGTCGGTGACGATGAGCACCGAGCCCTCGGGCGCGGCGTTCTCACGGCGGATGCGCTCGAAGCGCGCGGCCCGGGTCTTGAGATCGGCCACCCGGATCGCGTCCTCGTAGGTCATCCACACCGCGAGACGTCGGGCGAAGATCGCGGTGAGCCGCGCGCCGGGATCGAGCGCCCGCACCCGTCGCACCCGAGCGAGGAACAGCTCGGCGTAGGCCGCGTCCTGGTAGTCGATCAGCCGGGCGATCGCCTCGCCGAGCACCACGTGGAGCGGCTCCGCGAACTCGGCCTCGGCATGGCTCGTCAGCGCCCGGAAGGCGGCCCCGCGCGCGCCGAGCGCGGCGGCCCGCTCGGCCTTCACCTCCGCCCACGGGCGGTCGCGCCGCGGGCCCGCACCGATCTCGCCCGCGGCCACCAGCTCGGCGCCCGCCTTCAGCCCGCGCACGTTGCGCTCCACCGCGACGCCGCCCTCCCGGATCGCCGCCTCGAAGTCCGCCGCGGTCATCGGCAGGAGCCCGGTGGCCGCGAGGGCCCCCAGCAGCAGCGCGTTGACCTCGGTCTGGTGCTGGCGCGCGGCGGCCAGACCGTCGAAGCCGATGAACTGCCGGGTGAGGCGTCGCGCGGCCTGCTCGAGGGCCTCGGGCGGGAAGATCCCGTCGCCCGGCGCCGACTTCTCGGCGATGGAAAACAGCCGATGGGTGCTCGCGATCAGGGTGGTGCGGCCGGGCGAGGCGTAGTCCGCCTCGATGGTGCGGCCGGCCTCGAGCAGCTCGGAGGCGATGATCACGTCCACGTCGCCCGGGGTCGGGTAGAGCGAGAACACCGGCTCGGACGCGGCCTCGGCCCCCCGCTCCGGGAAGACCTCGAGATAGTACGTGGTGGCCCCGGTCCGCTGGGCCACGCCGGGGATCGAGGTGGCCTGAGCGGGATAGCCGGCGTGACCGGCCGCTCCGACGATCCACTCGCTGAGCACCCCGCCGCCCTGCCCGCCCAGCGCGGCGATGAGGATGGAGACGGGGCGGCGCGCCGCCATCACGCCGGCTGGAGCCAGCCGATGACCCGGCGCCGGAGGGCGGCGACCGCGCGCGGCCACGCGCCCGGATTGTGCACGACGCGGGCCTCGTAGAACGAGGGACAGAGGACCGCGGCGTGGGCCACCTCGCCGCAGAGCCCACAGCCGACGCAGCTCTGATCCACGTGGGCGACCGGGTCGTCGCGCAGCGGATCCGGGTTCTCCTTCAGGGTGAGCGAGGGGCAACCGTTGAAGCGCATGCACGATTTGTCGCCGGTGCAGACGTCGGGATCCACGCCGAAGCGCGGCGTCTCCACCCGCGCGCCCGCCTTGAGTCGGGCCGCGGTCTCCGGCTTGACGCGGCGCTGGCGCTCGAGCTGGCACTCCGCGCGCGCGATGATGACCTTGAGCCCGCCGGTCGCGGTGGTCATCGCCTCCTTGATGACCTTCAAGGTGGCGCCGACGCGGTACGGATTCACGGTCTTGATCCAGGAGACCCCGAGACTCCGGATCGTCTCGGCGATGGACATCTTCACCTGGTCGCCGCGCGGGTTCTTCCCCGACGACGGGTTGGCCTGCTGCCCGGTGGCGGAGGTGTAGAAGTTCTCGAGGATCACCACGATCGAGTCCTGCTTGTTGAAGACCGCGTTGGCCACCCCCGCGGTCAGTCCCGAATGCCAGAAGCCCCCGTCGCCCAGGATCGAGATCACCCGGCGGTCGAAATTGGGCGCGACCGCGCTCGCCGAGGCCACGCTCATGCCGTAGCCCAGGATCGTGTTGCCCTGGTTGAAGGGCGGCAGGGTGGCGAAGGCGTGGCAGCCGATGTCGGCGGCGACGTGCGTCTCGCCGAGCTCGCGCTGGGCGATCTTGAGCGCGCTGAACACCGGCCGCTCCGGACAGCCGGTACAGAACGCGGGTGGGCGCTTCGGCAGCGGCGTGGCCAGCGCCGCGCGGCCCTGGCCCACGTGCTCGGTCAGGGCGCGGCGCCGGCGCTCGGCGTCGCCGCCGAGGAACCGGGCCAGCGCGGCCAGCACCACCTCCGGCACGTATTCACCCTGCGCCGCCACCACGTCCTTGCCGTGGATTCGGGCGGTGACACCGTGCTCGTAGGCCAGCGCCTTCAGCTCCTGCTCGATGAAGCTCGGCATGCCTTCTTCCAGCACCAGCACGCGCTGCTTGCCGGCCAGGAAGCCCAGGAGCTGATCGGGCACGAGCGGGTGGATCACGTTCAGCACCAGCAGCGGGATACGACTCCGGCCGTACGCGTCGGCGCAGCCCAGGAGCTCGAGGGCGCGGAGCGCGGTGGGAGTGAGGCCGCCCTGCAGGATGATGCCGAGATCCTTCTCCTCGCCCGGGATCGTTTCGTTGAGCCCGCGCTCGACGACGTAGCGCTGCGCGCTCGGCAGCCGCCGCTCGAACTTCTGCGCCTCCTGGAGGTAGGTGGACGGAGGGTGGCTCAGCCGGCTGTAGTCGAACGAGTGCTGGCGCAGCCGGGCATTCATGCTGACCGCCGGGCGTACGTTGTCCCGGCAGACCATGCGGCCGCGCATGTGGGCGGCGCGGATGCGGAGGCTGATCACGGTGGGCAGGTTGGAGGCTTCGGACACGCCGAAGCCCTCCTCCACCATGCGGGCCAGGTTCGGGAGCGTCGGGCGCGGGTCGATCAGCACCAGCGACGATTTCAGCGCGAACGCGTGCGTGCGTTCCTGGATGACGCTCGCGCCCGCGCCGTAGTCCTCGCCCACCACGATCAGCGCGCCGCCGATCACCCCCGCGGAGGAGAGGTTGGACAGCGCGTCCGCGGCCACGTTGGTGCCCACGATGGACTTCCAGGTCACCGCGCCCCGCATCGGATAGTTGATGGATGCTCCGAGCAGCGCGGCGGCCGCCGCCTCGTTGGCGGAGGCGTCGAGGTAGACGCCCATGGGCTGGAGCAAGGACTCGTTCGCGTCGGCCAGTACGTCGAGCAGATGCGAGACCGGCGCACCCGGGTAGCCGCCCACGTAGGAGACGCCGGACTGCAGGAGCGCCTTGGTGATGGCCAGGATGCCCTCGCCCCGGAGCACCTGCCCGTCCCCGAGCGTGAGCTGCTTGACCTCTTCCGCGAAGGACCGTTCCATGAATCCTCTTACCTCGCGGAACTTTATCACGTCCCGGGCTGGACCGTGGATCCCGACCCGGCTGACCGGTTGACAGGTCCCTGGCGAGGGGGTAAGAAGGGCCCGTGGCGCAATTCACCACCTCCGACGGGGTCCGGATCTACTACGAGTCCCACGGCGACGGCGACGCCGTCCTGCTGGCCTACGGCATCGGTGGCAACGCCGGGATGTGGCAGCCCAACATCCACGCCCTCTCCGCGCGGAACCGCCTGATCCTCTGGGAGCCCCGGGGGCACGCGCGCTCCGAGAGCCCGGTCGACCCGACCCGCGTCACCTTCGGCCACTGGGTGCTCGACCTTCACGACCTTATGGGGCACCTCGGCCTGGCCCGCGCGGTGGTGGGTGGGCTCTCGCTGGGAAGCGGCATCGCCACCCGCTTCACGCTCGCGCATCCAGAGCGGGTTCGCGCCCTCGTGGTGGTCGATTCGTCGTCCGCGGTGGGGCTGCCGCTCTCGGTGGACAATCTGGTGATGCGCGCCCGCTCGATCGACGTCACCCTCAAGGGCGGCATGGACGCGATGGCCGAGTTCGCGATCGCGTCCAACCCGAACGTGGCGGGGCGGCTCAAGCTGGACCCGGGGGCCCGGCAGGAGATCTTCGACTATTACCGGATGCTGACCCCGATCGGCTACGCGAACGCCCTCCGCGCGCTGTTGCAGATGGACTACATCACGGAGCGGCTGCCCGAGATCTCGGTGCCCACCCTGCTGGTCTGCGGTGACGAGGACCCGTCGCTCCAGCCGATGCGGGTGATGGAGAAGAAGATCAAGCAGGCGCGCTTCGTCCTGCTCTCGCCGGCCGGGCACTTCGCCAACCGGGACCAGCCGGAGGCCTTCAACCGCGCCGTGCTCGAGTTCCTGGACGAGATCGGCCCCGCGTGACGGTGACGTCCGCGCCCGACATCAGGCCCCAGCTCATCCGCCGGCGCCGCTGAGCCGTCCCCGGCGCGGGGCGGCCGCGCATTTGCCCGCGCCCGATCACCTGTGAAACAATCGCGGCGATGATCCGCCGCGCCCGCGCCGTCCTCGCCACCGCCTGCGGGGCTCACTTCATCCACGACGGGTTCTCGGACATCCTGTACGTGCTGCTCCCGGTCTGGGCGTCCGAGTTCGGGCTGACGTTCGCGCAGGTTGGGCTGCTCAAGACGCTCTATACCGGCGGGATGGCCGCCTTCCAGGTGCCGGCGGGCATCCTCGCCGAGCGCCGCGGCGAGGCCCGCCTGCTCGCGGCGGGGACCGCGGTCACCGCCCTCGCCTTCCTGACCGCCGGGCTCACCGGGGGCTTCGTCGCGCTGCTCGCCTGTCTGGTGGCGGGCGGCCTGGGCTCAGGCTGTCAGCATCCGCTCTCGTCCTCGCTCGTGGCGCACGCTTACGAGAGCGGAGCGCGCCGCACCGCGCTCGGCACCTACAACTTCTCGGGCGATCTCGGCAAGGTCGCGGTGCCCGCCACGGTGGCCCTCCTCCTGCCATGGATCGGCTGGCGTCGCGCGATCGAGGCGTACGCGGTGATCGGACTGCTGACCGCCGCCGTCATCTTGGGATTGCTCGCGCGCCTCGGAGCGGGGCGAGCCCAGGCCGCCGCGGGATCCGCCAGGGGCGCGGACCGCGCGAGCGGGTGGGGCATCCGCGATCCGCGCGCCTATCGCGCGCTCTCGGCCATCCACGTCATCGACAACTCCACGCGCACCGGCTTCCTCACCTTCATGCCGTTCCTGCTGATCGGCAAGGGCGCGACGGTGCAGTCGGTGGGCCTCGCGCTCATGCTGGTCTTCATCGGCGGCGCGGTCGGGAAATTCGCTTGCGGAGCCCTCGCCGATCGGGTCGGCGTCATCCGCACGGTGGTGATCACCGAAGCGGCGACCGGGGCCGGCATCCTCCTGCTGCTGACCCTTCCCCTCGGGGCCTGCCTCTTCGCCTTGCCTCCGCTCGGCGTCGCGCTGAACGGCACCTCGTCGGTCTTGTACGGCACCGTCGCCGACCTCGTCTCGAGCGACCGTCGGGCCCGCAGCTACGCGATCTTCTACACGCTCGGCATCGGCGCCTCCGCGCTGTCGCCGTTCATCTACGGACTCCTCAGCGACTGGGGCGGCGTCCGACTCACGCTGACGGTCGTCGGCTTCGTCGTGTTCTTGACCCTTCCCTTCACGCTGCCGCTCCGACACCCGGTGGAGATCGCGTCCGTTCCCTCAACGTAGCGGCCCCGGTAGGCGAGAGGCAGGGGCGGGGGGAGGGGGCCGACTGACCACGGCGGTCCGCTGCCCCGCGACCCGGTGAGGAGTTCCCAATCGAGGCGATTGTGGCCTCGTCTCGGCTGGCAGGAACGGGTCAGCTGGCCCCCTCCCCCGCCCCTGCCTCTCGCCTACCGGGGGATGCTCGGGATGGAAACGCGTTCTGTCACCGGCGTTCGGTCGGGTTTCAGCCAGGTGAAGGAGAGGCGGCCGTCGGGGTCGAAGTGGACAGCGGTCAGGATCTCCTCCAGCGAGGCCGCGGGGGCCCAGTCGCGTTGGATTCGGGCGACCTCGCGGCCGGAAAAGATCTGGCGGGCGACGAGCGCGCGCTCGTCGGCCTGCGCCATGAGCAGGCGGCGCATGTCGATGTCCAGGACGTTGCGGCGCGGCGGGGAGAGGCGCCGCCGGGTGGTCTCGAAGAAATAGCTGACCCGGCAGAAGCGGCCGCAGTCGAAGCGGATCTCGGCGAAGGCGGACTCGTGCCAGATCACCTCGGGCTTGGGGAATGTGGGCAGCTCCGGTGGCGGGATCAGCCACTCCGGCTTCTCGGGGTCCCCGTAGTAGTAGCCGACGCGGCAGTCGTGGTCGGTCCGGCACCGGGTGACGATGCCGGTGCTGGGGAACGCGGAACGGTAGATGCAGCGCGAGGGCTGCTCCGGACCTCCGCCCGCGCAATCGCCCGCGACCGGCTGAAGGGGGCTCGCCGCCGCGATCGAGAGCAGGCCGGCCAGTAGGAACGGGGAACGCGTGGGCAGTGCTACGACTGGGTCACGCCTTCTGCGACGTGAGCAGCTCGGTCATACGGCTGAAGAACTGGTCGAGCATCATCTTGGTCACGCCGCCCAGCATCCGCTGCCCGACACTGGCGATGAGCCCGCCCACCTGCACGTCGGCGTCGTAGCTCACCCGGGTGCCGCCTTCGACGTCGGAGAGCTGCATGCTCGCGTCGCCGCGCACGAAGCCCGGGCCGCCGCTGCCCTCGACCGCCATGCGGTAGCGATGAGGCGGCTCCAGATCGCTGAGCTTCACCTTGCCCTCGAACGTGCCCTTGATGGCCGCCACGCCCACCTTCATCGTCGCCTTGTACTCGTTCGGTCCGATCGCGTCGAGCCCCTCGCAGCCGGGCAGGGCCTTGGCGAGGATGGCGGGATCGAGGAACGCGGCCCACACCTTGTCACGCGCGGCCGGGATGTCGGCAGAGCCTTCGATCTTCATGTCTAGCCCTCGAGGCCGCGGACGGCGCGGTCCATTCGGCGTAGCCCTTCCGTGATGGTGTCGAGACCGGTCGCGTACGACAGCCGGATGTGGGCGTCCGAGCCGAAATCCACCCCCGCCACCGTGGCGATGCGAGCCTCCTCGAGGAGGAACGCGCACACGTCGGCCGAGCCGCGCAGCACGCCTCCTTTTCCGCGCCGGCCGAAGAGGCCCGAGACATTCGGGAAGGCGTAGAACGCGCCCTTCGGCATCACGCAGCTCACGCCGGGTATCGCGTTGAGCGCGGCGATGATCACGCGCCGGCGACGATCGAACTCTCCCGCCATCTTCGCCACCTCGTCCTGCGGCCCGCCCAGCGCCTCCACCGCCGCCCACTGCGCGATCGAGGTGGGGTTCGACGTGACCTGGCTCTGCACGTCGGTCATGGCGCGGATGATCGGCTTGGGCCCGGCCGCGTAGCCGATGCGCCAGCCGGTCATCGCGTAGGCCTTCGAGCACGTGTTGACCACGATGGTGCGGGCCTTGATCTCGGGCGAGAGCGAGGCGATCGAGACGTGGCGCCCCTCGTAGGTGAGCGACTCGTAGCACTCGTCGGAGATCACCCAGAGATCGTGCTCCACCGCGAGCTTCGCGACCTCGGCTAGCGCCTGGGGCGAGAACACCGCACCGGTCGGGTTGCCCGGGCTGTCCAGGACCACCATCTTCGTGCGCGGCGTCACCGCGCGCCGGAGGGCGGCCGGATCGAGGTCGAAGCCGGTGGACTCCGGGGTGACCACCGGGACCGGCACCCCGCCGAGCAACCGCACCTGCTCCGGATACGAGACCCAGTACGGGCTCGGAATCAGCACCTCGTCGCCCGGGTTCACCAGCGTCATCACGATGTTGTAGAGCGTGTGCTTGGCCCCGCAGGAGACCGTCACCTCGTCGGGCGCGTAGTCGAGGCCGTTGTCTCGCTTGAGCTTCTGGCAGACCGCGGCGCGCAGCTCCGGAACGCCGCCCACCTCGGTGTACTTGGTCTGGCCGCCCTCGATCGCGCGAATCGCCGCGTCTTTGATGCGGCGGGGTGTGTCGAAATCGGGCTCGCCCGCCCCGAAGGAAATCACGTCGATGCCCTGGGCGCGCATCGCCCTCGCCTTGGCCTGCATCGCGAGGGTCGGCGACGGAGCCAACGTCTTCATCCGATCTGCCAGCATGGAGCTCCTACCTTTGGTCTAACGGTGGCCGGAGAACTTCTGAGCGAGGCGCTCTTCCACCGGCGGCGGGACCATGCCGGTGACGGGCGCGCCCAACGAGGCGACCTCCTTGATGAGGCGCGAAGAGATGTAGGTGTAGCGCTCGTGGGGCATCATGAACACGGTCTCGACGGTGTGACGGAGCTTCCGGTTCATGAGCGCCATCTGGAACTCGTACTCGAAGTCGGAGACCGCGCGCAGCCCGCGCACCACGCAGTCCGCGCCTTCGCGATCGACCAGGTCGATGAGGAGCCCATCGAACGAGGTGATGCGCATCCGACCCATTCCGATGCCGGTCGTGCACTCGTCGATGAGCTCGAGCCGCTCCTTCGCGGTGAACAGGGGCTCCTTGGAGGGATTGGCCACCACCGCCACGATCAGCTCGTCGAAGATGCGCAGGCTTCGCTCGATGAGGTCCAGGTGCCCGTTGTGCATCGGATCGAACATGCCGGGATACACCGCCCGCTTGCCCACACTCGCCCCCGTTGCCGCGTCTGGAACGGTCGGAAAACGTTGCTCAGTCTACGCGTCGAGTCGAAAGAAAGTCAAGGTCGTCTCCCCGAATCGGCGCGCTTTCCAGAGCGTGAGCACGCCCGGCGCGGCGGGCGGCGGCGCCTTGGTGCCATGCTGCATCACCACCACCGCGCCGGCGGCGAGGATCCGTCCGTCCCCGACCGCCTCCAGCGCGGGCGCCCCGCGCGACGAATCGTACGGCGGATCGAGGAATACCACCGCGAAGCGCTCGCCGCCCGCGGCCAGCGCCTCGACCGCGCGCGCCGCGTCGCCACGCTCTACTCGCGCGCGTGCGCCCAGACCCAGCCGCTCGACGTTGTCGCGGAGCGCGCGCAGCGCGGCGCCGTCCTGCTCGACGAAGGTGGCCGACGGCGCCCCGCGTGAGAGCGCCTCGATGCCCACCCCACCCGCGCCCGCGAACAGGTCGAGGAACGGGCCGGCCGCGAGAAACGGCATCAAGGTGTCGAGACAGGCGATCCTCACCTGATCCGCGGTCGGGCGCGTGGTGCGCCCAGCCGGCGTGGTCAACCGCTGTCCCTTGAGGGTCCCGGCCAGCACGCGCATCGGCTAGTTCTTCGTCTGGTCGACCGGAGAATGCGGCGCGGACGCGAGGGTCACGGCGTCGTCTCCGACTGCCCCCGACGCAGTCCGTCGATCTTCCACTGGCCGCCTTCTCGCAGGACGGCGTACTCCACGCGCGAGCCGGGCCGATCGCGATCGGCGGCGCGGATCGCCTCCACCACGAAGACGACCCGCGACGGGCTACGCCGGATCTGCATCACGCGAAAGCTCGAGACGCCGCTTTCCTCCGCGCCCTTCGCCAGGGCGTACTCCGCGACGGTTCCCCGCCCCTGCCGTGCCCAGTCGCGCTGCACCCGGTCGGAGAGCAGCGGCCAGCACGGGGCAAAGCGGCGCGTCAGCTCGCACGACTGGTAGGCCTCGAGCACCTGGCGGGCGCGGGCCACCTCCGCGCTGTCCTGCGCCCGCGCGGGTGCGCCGCTCATCCCGAGCACGAGCGCGACGCCCGCGCAGCCGATCGCCCCGCGCCGACGCCCGCGCGGGCGCATCAGCCGATTCCGGCCAGATCGAGCTTCCCGCGCCAGCGCTGGAGCAGGGCGGCCCGCAGGGCTCGGTGCGCGGGCGCGACCAGGCTCGGATCCTCGCGGACGAGGGTGGCGGCGTCCCGGCGCGCGGCCTCCAGCGCCGCCGCGTCGCGGATCAGGTCGGCGACACGGAACTCGGGCAGCCCGGACTGGCGCGTGCCGAAGAAGTCTCCCGGGCCGCGCAGCACGAGATCCGCCTCCGCGATCTTGAAGCCGTCGCTGGTGTCGGTCATCGCCTGCAGGCGCTGCTTGGCCTCCTCCGACGACGCGCCCGAGAGCAGGATGCAGTAGCTCTTCCACGGCCCGCGCCCGACGCGGCCGCGCAGCTGGTGCAGCTGCGAGAGCCCGAAGCGCTCCGCGTGCTCGACCAGCATCACCGAGGCGTTCGGCACGTCGATGCCGACCTCGATCACGGTGGTCGACACCAGGACGTGGACCGCGCCCGCCTTGAACTCGCGCATCACCCGCTCCTTCTCCGCGAACGTCATTCGTCCGTGGAGCAGGCCGATCCGGAGGTCGGGGAAGACCTCGTGCTGCAGGCGCTCGGCCATCTCGGTGGCGGCCCGCAGGTCGATCACCTCCGACTCCTCCACGAGCGGATAGACCACGTAGATCTGCCGTCCCGCGCCCGCCTGCTCGCGCAGGAACGTGTAGATTTGCCGGCGCGCCGACTCGGTCCGCGCCTTGGTGATCACCGGCTTGCGCCCGGGCGGGAGCTGGTCGATCACCGAGACCTCGAGGTCTCCGTAGAGAGTCAAGGCGAGCGTGCGCGGGATGGGGGTCGCGGTCATCACCAGCACGTCGGGGCTCTCGCCCTTCCGCTTGAGGGTCGCGCGCTGATTCACCCCGAAGCGATGCTGCTCGTCCACCACCGACAACCCGAGCCGCCGGAAACGGACGTCGTGCTGGACCAGTGCGTGGGTGCCGATCACGCAGCCGATCTCGCCCTCCGCCACGCCGGCCAGCACGCGCTGGCGCGCCTTCCCCTTGACCGCGTTGGTGAGCAGGGCCACCGGCACCGCGAGGGGCTCGAGGAGCTGGGTCAAGGTCATGAGGTGTTGCTCGGCGAGGATCTCCGTCGGGGCCATGAGGGCCGCCTGGTAGCCGGACTCGACCGCGGTGAGGATCGCGAGCGCCGCCACCACCGTCTTGCCCGAGCCCACGTCGCCCTGCAGCAGCCGGTTCATCGGGTATGGTTCCGCCATGTCGGTGCGGATCTCGCGCCACACCCGCTCCTGGGCCGCGGTCAGCGCGAAGGGCAAGGAGGCGAGCAGGCGCCGGGCCAGCGCTCCGGGCGGGTTCAGGGCGAGCCCGGGCTCACGACCCTGCCGGTGACGGCGGATGGCCAGGCCGAGCTGGAGCAGAAGGAACTCGTCGTAGACGAGCCGCCGGCGCGCGGCCGCCTGGTCCGCATCCGTCTTCGGGAAGTGTCCGGCCCGGAGGGCGTCGCGCAGCGGCTCGAGCCGGTGGCGGGTCCGGAGCGCCTCCGGCAGCGGGTCCTCCAGCCCGTCCACGTAGCCGTCCACGAGCCGCTTCATCAGCACGCGCATCCCCCGGGCGCGGAGCCCGCGGGTGAGCCCGTACACCGGCACGAGCCGGCCGGTGTGGAGGGTCTCGTCGGACGGGTCGCCGTCCTCGCCCGGTTCCTCCTCGACGACCTCGTAGTCCTTCACCTGCATCTGGAGCGGGCCCGAGCGATAGCGCTGGACCTTGCCGTGCACGAGGAGCCGCTGGCCGCGCTGGAACAGCCGCTCGAGAAAGGCCTGGCCGAACCATACGCAGGTGAGAAAGCCGGTCCCGTCGCCCAGGAGCACTGAGAGGGGCACCCGCGGGCGGCCGCGGGGCGGTGGGCTCACCGCGCGGATCACCCCGCTCACCGTGGTCACGTCGTTGGGCTTGAGGCTCCGGAGTGGCGTGAGCTGGCTGCGGTCCTCGTGGCGGACCGGCAGGTAGTAGAGGGCATCCTCGACGGTCCGAAGGCCCAGATTAGCGAGAAGCTTGGCCCGCTGGGGCCCGACGCCCTTGAGGAATTGCAGTGGGGTTGCCAGGGCGTGCGGCACCTCGACGGTTTGCCTCATGTCAGCCGTCATGCTATAAAAGGAGACCGCATTGGGCAAACCCACTCACGCTTCCAACGGATCGGCAGGGGATCAGCATGGCTCAGCGTTGTGATGTCTGCGGCAAAGGTCCGGCCGTCGGTCACCGCATCAGTCACGCGCACAACGTGACCAAGCGGCGCTGGCTGGTCAATCTGGTCTCGCTGCGCGGTCTCGTGAAGGGCAAGGTGCAGCGGATGCGGGTCTGCACGCGCTGTCTCAAGGCCGGTAAGGTCGTCAAGGTCGTCTGAGGGCTTTCGTAGTAGACAAGGGGACGGGGGGTGTCGCCACCCCCCGCCGTACCCTGAGAATGAGTCCCGGTGGGAGGCCGCCACCCCCCACCGCACGACAACAGCGTTACTTCTTCTTCTTCTTGGCCGCCTTCTTCTTCTTCGCCATTGAGATCGTCACCTCCTTTCCTAGGAAACCGTTTCACGCGTCACCACCTCACTACTTCCGCTTACCCTTCTTGGTGGCCTTCTTCTTGCCACCCTTCTTGACGGCCTTTTTGCGCTTCGGCATGTGCGGTCTCACCTCCCTCCTTACGGAAACTCAGTAGCCCATCGCTTCGCGCCGCAGGTGGGCGGCCTGCTCCCGGCCCCGGCGCTCGTAGTGGTAGAGATCAGCGTAGAGCTGCGGGAGACAGACCACCGGCAGCCCGCCCTTGGCCATCGGCGAGTAGAAGACCCCGTGGTCGTACGGGGCGAGCAGGTAGATGTTGCCCTCTCCCTCACCGGGTCGGAGGCCCAGCGCCCGGGCCACCGGCTCGGGGTCGCCCTCGAGGTAGCAGTGGATCGCGGGAAAGCGCACGTTGGGTGCTACCAGGGCCGCGCCGGAATGAAGGGTGAAGGCATAGCGCCGGCGTGCCTCGTGGGCCACCCGACCCAGCTCCGCCACCAGCCCGCGCGTGATGCGCTCGTGTGAGAAGTAGGCCTGGACGTCGTTCTGCGTATACGCGTAGGCGTCCACCCAGGCGTCCAGCAGATCCCCGGCCCGGGTCAGCTGGATTCGCTGCTGGCCGTTCCGCTCTACCCAGGACAGCTCCTCGAGCCGCTTCACGACGTTGTGGGCATGCCCCAGGCTCACCTCGGCCGCCTTGGCCAGTTCCTCGAGCCGCCAGGCGTGCTGAGGGTCCACCAGAAGCACCCTGACGACCCGCGTGGCGCGGGGCGCGAACAGCGATTTCAGCGGTCGGGTGGAGGGGCGAAGGTTGGGCTTGCCCTCCTTCTCGATGTGCACGCTCTCGAAGCTCAGATAGCAGTTGCCCGATAGATCGAGATAGCCCACGCCGCTGCGCTTCAGCAGGGCCGCGCTCTGCGGGCTGATATAGGGAGACACCGCGACGGGATATGCCTCCGGCATATCTCGACGGATCTCGGTCAGCCGGGTCACGGTCTCCCGGATCTGCCGAGGTTGTCCGAGCGAAGTGACACCAATCGTCAGGGTATGTGGCTTCTCACCCATCTTGAATTTCACCACGACATCAGCAGTTTGGCCGCCGACCTTCACGTCGACGGACTGCTCCCACCCCGTCACCTTCGGCATAAGCTCGCGCACACGCTGTGCTGCGAGCGTCTTGATATCGTCTGCTTTCGCCATTCCTTTACGTTCACTTTCACGGTACTTTCACTTGTTCCGACATTTTCAGCGTATGCTGAAACCATATGAACAAATGAAATTCCTGTCAAGCAAAAATCTTATGGAGCCGAGGGACTAGAACAGCAAGGAACTGTTCGAGACTGGGTCAGCCGTTTCGCTCGATGTCGTCCATGGTCTGGTCGTCGAGGCCGAAGTAGTGCCCCACCTCGTGGACGACGACCTCGCGGACGAGATCGGCCATCTCCTCGGGGTCGTCGCAGTCCTCCTCGATCGGCCCCTGGTAGATGTGGATGGTATCGGGCAGGACATTGCCGTAGGACGAGTCGCGGAGGGTCAGATCCACGCCTCGATAGAGGCCGTAGAGGGTGTCCGGCGGCTCGATCCCCATCTCGTCGAGGGTCTCGTCGTCCGCCCAGTCTTCGACCACGACGGCGATGTTGGCCAGCTTCTGGCGGAACGGACGGGGCAGCTTGCGGAGGGCGGAGTCGACGAGAGCTTCGAACTCGCGGCGGGTCAAATGCCCCGGACCCGCTCCACGTTCGCGATGTCCTTCACCTCGCGAATCCCCTGCATGATGTCCTGGAGCTGGCGGAGGTCGTCCACCTCGACCACGAAGTAGTTGAGGCCCTTGCGGTCGTCGGTGACGGTGATCTCCGCCTTGATGATGTTGCCCTGCCGCGAGGAGATCGCGGCGGTGATCTCGGCGAGCAGGCCCGGCCGATCGCGTCCGATGTAGACGGCGATGCGCACCGGCCGCTTGGCCGGATCGCCCGCCTCCCACTCGACGGCCACCAACCGCTCCTTGTCGAGCACGTTCTTGACCACGGTGAGGCAATCCCGCGAATGGACGGTCAGGCCGCGGCCCCGTGTGATGAAGCCGACGATGGAGTCCCCGGGCACCGGTGCGCAGCACTTGGCGAACCGGACGAGCAGGTCGTCCACGCCGCGGATCCGGACCGCGGGAGCCTCGCCCTTCCGGGCGGGCCTGGCCGCCTTGGCCTCCGTCTCGGTGTCGTGGGTCGCGGCAGGAGCGAGGCGGCCCAGCACCTGCTGGATCGACGTCTTGCCGTAGCCGATCGACGCGAGCAGATCGTCCGGGGACGGGAAGCCGAGCTCGGAGATGAGCTTCTTCATCTCGTCGGACGCGAGCAGGGTCGCGGGGGAGAGCCGGTATTTCCGGGCCTCGCGCTCGAACAACTCGCGCCCCAGGGCCAGCGAGCGCTCGCGCTCCTCCACCTTCAGCCACTGGTTGATCTTGGCGCGGGCCCGATTCGACTTGACGATCTTGAGCCAGTCCCGGCTCGGGTGCTGGGTCGGGGAGGTTACGACCTCGACGATGTCGCCCTGCCGGAGAGTGTAGCGGAGCGGCACCAGCTTGCCGTTCACCTTCGCACCGACGCAGTGATGGCCGACGTCGGTATGGACCGTGTAGGCGAAGTCGATCGGAGTGGCCCCGTCCGGCAGCGCCTTCACGTCACCGCGCGGCGTGAACACGTAGACTTCGTCGGGGAACAGGTCGAGCCGCACACTGTCGAGGAACTCCTTGGGGTCGCTGGTCTCTTTCTGCGACTCCAGGAGCTGCCGCAGCCAGGTGAAGGCGTCGTCGAACTTGTCGCGATCGCTCCGCTTCTCCTTGTAGAGCCAATGGGCCGCGATTCCTTCCTCGGCGATGCGGTGCATCTCGTAGGTGCGGATCTGGATCTCGACCGGGTCGCCCTTGGGGCCGATGACCGTGGTGTGCAGCGACTGGTACATGTTGACCTTCGGCATGGCGATGAAGTCCTTGAAGCGGCCCGGCACCGGCTTCCACAAGGAATGCACCACACCCAGGGCCCCGTAACAGTCCCGCACCGAGCCGGTCAGCACGCGCACGGCGGTAAGATCGTAGATCTCGTCGAACTCGCGCCCCCCCTCGTGCATCTTCTTCCAGATCGAGTAGAAGTGCTTGGGGCGGCCCGCGATCTTCGATTCGATGCCCACCTCCCCCAGCTTCTCGTGGAGGAGGCCGATCAGGTTGTTGATCTCGACCTCGCGCTCGAGCCGCCGCTTGGCCACCCGCCGCATCAGCTCCTGGTAGTCCTCCGGGTGCAGCACGCGGAGGGCCAGATCCTCGAGCTCGGCCTTGACCTTGGCCATGCCGAGCCGGTGGGCGAGCGGCGCATAGATGTCGAGCGTCTCCTGGGCGATCTTCCGCGCCTTCTCGTTGGGCAGGTACTGGAGCGTCCGCATGTTGTGCAGCCGGTCGGCCAGCTTGATCATCAGCACGCGGAGGTCGCGCGCCATGGCGACCAGCATCTTCCGGAAGTTCTCGGCCTGCCGCTCCTCCCGGGAGGAGAAGGCGAGCTTACCGATCTTGGTGACCCCATCGACCAGATCCGCGATTTCGGTGCCGAATTCGCGCTGGAGGTCCCCCTTGGTGGCCTTGGTGTCCTCGAGGACATCGTGGAGGAGCCCCGCGGTGACCGTGGTCACGTCCATCTTGAAGTTGACGAGGAGGCCGGCGACCTCCAGGGGGTGAGACAGGTAGGGCTCACCCGATGCCCGCTGCTGGCCCTGGTGGGATCGCTCGGAGAAGCGGTAGGCACGCTCCAGGAGGCCCAAGTCGGCGGCAGGCTGGTACTTGGGGATCTCCTCGATGAGCGTCTGCAGCTGGGTCAACCCGGCTCCTCCTTAGGTTGACCTCAAATTCTGCCAAATTTTCTAAGCTTTTGCTACGACTTTCTTCTTTCTGGCGAGCCAGCGCTCTCGCCAGGTCGTCCAGTCCACGATCAGCGAGCCCGCGATGTAGACGGTCGAGAAGGTGCCGGTGACGACCCCGATCGTGAGGATGAAGGCCATGTCCTCGAGCACCTTGCCCCCGAATAGGTAGAGCACGGCCGTCGTGAAGAAGACGGTGAGGGCGGTCAGCACGGTCCGGGAGAGGGTCTGGTTGATCGCGTTGTTGATCTGGGTCTCGAAGGTCTCCCCTTTCCGCCGACCCTTCAGGCGGTTCTCCCGGACCCGGTCGTAGGCCACGATCGTGTCGTTCACGGAGTAGCCGATGATGGTCAGGAGGGCCGCCAAGACCGGCAGCGACATCTCGCGGTTGGTCAATGACAGGGCCGCCAGGCAGATCAGCACGTCGTGGACGATGGCGGCGACCGAAGCCAGGCCGCCCAGGAGGTCGAAGCGGAAGGCGACATAGGCCAGGATACCCGCCGTGCTCCAGAGCGCGGCATAGATGGCCTGAATCTGGAGATCTCGTCCGACCTGGGGCCCGACGAACTCCACCCGCCGAATCTCGGGGGGGCCCAGCGCCGCGTCCTTGGCCATGGCCTCCTGAATCCGCCGCGTCACCTCCTCCGACGAGACGTCGGTCAGGGGCAGACGCAGCAGGTATTCCCGCGTGTCGCCGAACTCCTGGATCACGCTCTCGCCCATGTGCACGGTCTCGAGCGCCGCCCGGATCCGGTTCACCGGCACCGCCTTCTCGAAGCGGACCTGGATCAGGGTGCCACCCGAGAAGTCGATCCCGTAGCGCAGGCCGCCCCGGGCCACCATGGACCCGACACCGGCCAGGATGAAGAGGATCGAGATGATGTAGGCCCAGCGGCGCCTGCCGATGAAGTTGAGGTTGGGGTTCTTGAAGAGCTCGAACATGGCGGTCAGATCGAGAGCGACTCGCGCTTGCGCGGGCCCATGTACAGCAGGTCGAAGAGCAACCGGGTGAAGAAGACCGCGGTGAAGAGGCTGGCTGCGATACCGATCATCAGGGTGACCGCGAAGCCCTTGACCGGGCCGGTCCCGAACTGGAAGAGGATGAGGCCGGAGACGAGCACCGTCACGTGGGTGTCGATGACGGTCTTGAAGGCACGCGAGAAGCCCGCGTCGATGGCGCCGCGCACCGTCTTGCCGGCCCGTAGCTCCTCCCGGATGCGCTCGAAGATCAGGATGTTGGTATCCACCGCCATGCCGATGGTGAGCGCGATGCCCGCGATGCCGGGTAGCGTGAGGGTGGCGTGGAAGCCCGCCATGGTGGCCAGCAGCAGCAGCAGGTTCAGGCCCAGGGCCACGTCGGCGACGAGCCCGGAGAGGCGGTAGTAGATGAGCATGAACACGAACACCAGCACGGTGGAGCCGAGGATGGCCATGATGCCCTGACGGATGGAGTCGGCGCCCAGCGAGGGGCCCACCGTCCGCTCCTCGAGCACCTGCACCGGCGCGGGCAGCGCGCCCGCCCGCAGCACGATAGCCAGGTCGGTGGCCTCGTCGGTCGTGAAGCCGCCCGTGATCTGGGCGCGCCCGGAGGGAATGCGCTCCCGGATCTGCGGGGCCGAGTGGATATTGCCGTCCAGCACGATGGCGAGGCGCCGACCGACGTTGGTGTCGGTGAGGTCCGAGAAGGCCCGCGCGCCGGTCGAGTTGAAGTCCACCGAGACGTAGGGCTCGCTCGTGTTCTGGTCGATCGAGACCCGGGCGGTGGCAACGTCACGCCCAGTCACGTAGGCCTTTTTCTGAACGAGGAACGGGATCTTGCGCTCCTGGTGAGTCTCCTTGTCGACCCGGCGCTGATACAGGACCTCGTCGCCGTCGGGTATGCCGGTGCGCAGCGCGGTCTCGGCGTCGGTCCGCTCGTCCACCAGCTTGAACTCCAGCAGCGCGGTCTTGCCGATCAGGGCCTTGGCCCGAGCCGGATCCTGCACCCCAGGCAGCTGCACCAGGATGCGGTTGTCGCCCTGCTGCTGGATGGACGGCTCGGCGACCCCGAACTGGTCGATGCGGTTCCGAATGGTCTCGAGGCCCTGCCGCACCGCCAGCTCGCGGATCTGGGCAGCCTCGCGCGGCTTGAGCGTCAGAACGATGCGGGCCGCGGCCTGATCGGCCTCCTTGCGGTCGAAGTTGCCGAGCACCTCGTTCACGGTGGTCAGCGCGCCGTCCCAGCTCTGCGGCGAGGCGAGCTGGATGGCCAGATCGGTGACCCCCCGCCGCTCGATCTTCGCGACCGCGATCCCCTTCTTCTCGAGCTCGCTGCGCACGGTGTCGCCCGCCCGCTCCACCTGCGCCTCGAGGGCCTTGTCCACGTCCACCCCGAGCACGAGGTGAATGCCTCCCTGGAGGTCGAGGCCCAGGTTGATGCTCCTGCCCGGCGGGTAGAGGTACCAGACCGATGCGGCTATCACGACCGCCACGAGGGCGATGCGGATGCCGAGGTTGCGGCGCATCTAGGCGGCCGACTCCTTGTCGCCCGCCGCGGGCACGATCCGCGCGACGGCCGAGCGCTCGAACTCGAGCTTCACCTGATCGGCCACCTTGAGCGTGACGGTGTGCTCGGAGAGCCCCACCACGGTCCCGAAGAGCCCGCTGGAGGTGACGACGCGGTCGCCCTTCTTGATGGCCGAGAGCAGGGCTTCCCGGTCCTTCCGCTGCTTCTGCTGAGGCCGGATGATCAGGAAGTACATGATGGCGAACATCCCGATCATCAGGGGCAGGATCGACATGATGCCGCCACTGCCGCCACCGGCAGGCCCCGGCGCCATCGCGTATGCGAGATCCACCATGAAGGTCAAGCCTCCGAGTCAGCAGGAGTGTCGTGCGAACCGCACGGATTCTACCTCAGACGAAGCCAAGCCGCCGCTAAATTCCCGTCAGGCTTGAGAACCACCCTCGCCGCGGGATGTCGGTGCTACTCGATCACCTCGTCGGCGAGAGCAGGCGATGCCGTGGCGCATCTCCCGCATGAGCCGCTGGTAGAACGTCAGGTTGTGCAGCGTCAGCAGCCGATAGGCGAGCAGCTCGCGCGCGCCGAAGAGGTGGCGCAGGTACGCGCGTGAGAAACCCCGGCACGCCTCGCACGAGCACTGCCCGTCGAGCGGGGCCGGATCGCGGGCGAAGCGCGCGTTGGTGACGTCGCAGCGCCTCGTACGAGCCACCCTCCCAGAGTCGGCACCGGCCGCGAGCGATTCTGGGGGCCGACGCGAATCTACGCGCTCACCTGGGGGAGCGTGACGAAGCCGGCGACTTGCTGATCCAGACCACCCACGGCAACGTCGTGGAGTCTTCCAGCCGGAGATCCACTCGATAACCCTGGCTGCGCATAGTGCCGGCGAGGCGGGTGGCCGCCCGATTGTCTGCGAACGCGGCGGCGCGCACCCAGGACACCGCGTCGACGGACACCGACTTGACCGGCCTCGGCTCGACGCCCTCCGGCTTGGACGGAAGCGCGGGGGCAGCGTTCGCCCAGGTGTCGCTCACCACCCAGGTCTCGATGAAGTCGGGGAGCGGTACGCCCGACCGGTCCATCGACCTGGGAAGCGACGGGCCCAGCATCGTGGTCGAGCGGGCCGAAGCCGGCATCGGAGTAGGAGAGGGCGGAGCCGAGCTCGGCGCCAAGAGATGGGGCAATCCGATGACGACGAGCAGGAACGTGGGAACGAATGCGGCGAGCGCGATCCGGATTCCACGAGGCGCAGGTGTTTCCGCCTCCGGCTCCTCCTCGCTCTCGGTCGGATATCGGCCGTCGAGCGAGCTGCGGATATCGTCGAGCAGGTCGGGGAATGGATCGAGGACTTCGCGTTCCACGAGCGGCCCTCCTGCCTGATTGGCCAAGCCTGAAGCGCTATCCGAGCAGGATCAACGTAGGCAGGCACTCGCAGCTTGTCAAGCGAATCTTTTGCGTGATCGATATAAGTATTTAATTAAATGACTGTATATGTCAGTGGATAAGTGTGGATAAATTCTAATCGCCCGCTTCCCCACCCGTCGGATCCGCGCCGTAACGGGCCAGGAATTGACTCCGGTAGGCGTCGAAGACTCCGGCGGCGATGGCGCGGCGCATGTCCCGCATGAGCCGCTGGTAGAACGTCACGTTGTGCAGAGTCAGCAACCGATAGGCGAGCAGCTCGCGCGCGCCGAAGAGGTGGCGCAGGTAGGCGCGTGAGAAACCCCGGCACGCCTCGCACGAGCACTCCCCGTCGAGCGGGGCCGGATCGCGGGCGAAGCGCGCGTTGGTGATGTTGAGCGGCCCGTCCGACGTGAAGGCCTGGCCGTTCCGCGCGTTCCGGGTCGGGAGAACGCAATCGAAGAGATCCACGCCCCTCGCCACCGCCTCGACCAGATCCGTCGGCTTGCCGACGCCCATGAGATAGCGCGGCCGGTCCGCGGGAAGCAGCCCCGCCACGAGCTCGGTGATGTCGTACATGACGGGCTTGGGCTCGCCCACCGCGAGACCGCCGATGGCGTGACCGGGCAGCCCCAGCGCGCAGGTCTCCTCCACCGCCCGGCGGCGCAGCGCCTCGTACGAGCCACCCTGCACGATACCGAACAGCGCGCCGGGCGAGCCCGCCGCGCGATGGGCCGCCACCGCGCGGCCGAGCCAGCGCAGCGTCAGCGCGAGCGATCGCTCGGTCTCGATCGCGGTGGCCGGATGGGCCAGGCACTCGTCGAGCGGATGAAGGACGTCCACTCCGAGGGCGTGCTGCACCGCGATGCAGGATTCGGCCGACAGGGTGCGCACCGAGCCGTCGACGTGGGAGCGAAACTCCACGCCGTCCTCGCCGATCCGCCGCAGCTTGGACAGGCTGAAGACCTGGAAGCCGCCGGAGTCGGTGAGGATCGGCCCGTCCCAGCCCATGAAGCGATGAAGGCCTCCCAGCTCGCGAACCAGCTCGTGGCCCGGGCGCAGCATCAGGTGGTAGGTGTTCGCGAGCACGATCTGGGCGCCGGCCGCGATGAGATCCGCGGGCGCCAGGCTCTTGACCGAGCCCTGGGTCGCCACCGGCATGAAGGCCGGGGTGTCCACCGCCCCGTGCCCGGTGAGCATTCGCCCCAAGCGCGCCGCCCCATCGATCCGGCCGAGCTCGAAGGAGAATCCGCCCATGACTCAGCCGATCAACATCGCGTCGCCGTACGAGTAGAAGCGGTACCGGTTGGCGACCGCGTGCCGGTAGGCGTCGAGCACGACCTCGCGGCCGGCAAAGGCCGACACGAGGACGAGCAGCGTCGAGCGAGGAAGATGGAAATTGGTGATCAGCGCGTCCACGATCCGGAAACGATGACCGGGCCGGATGTAGAGATCCGCCTCGCCCGGACCCTCCCGCAGCCGCCCGTCGGCGGTCGCGGCCCATTCGAGCGCCCGCGTCGTCGTCGTGCCGACCGCCACGACCCGACGGCCCTGGCGCCGGGCCTCACGGATCGCTCGCGTCGTATCGGCCGGAATGTCGATCGGCTCTCCATCCATGTGGTGCGCTTCCACCTGCTCCGTGCGCAGCGGACGAAAGGTGCCCGGCCCCACGTGGAGCGTGAGGTAGTGCACCGCGACCCCGCGGGCCTCGAGGCGGGCCAGCAGCGTCGGCGTGAAATGGAGACCGGCGGTGGGCGCCGCGACCGAGCCGTCGTCGCGCGCGTATACCGTCTGGTAGCGCTCGCGATCCTCGGGCTTGGGCGAATCGTGGCGGTCGATGTAGGGCGGCAGCGGCGGCAAACCGTGGCGCTCGAGTAGCGCGCGCACCGGCCACGGCGCCTCGATCGCCACGACGCGCGCGCCCGCGCGACCCTCTCCCACGACCGTCGCCCCGGCCGCGCCCCCGGCCAGCACGAGCCGCGCTCCCACCCGGCACCGTCGCCCCGGGCGCACCAGCGCCTCCCAGCGATCGGCCTCGACCGGACGCAGCAGCAACAGCTCCACCGGCTGTCCCGCCGCCTCGGTCACCCCCAGCAGCCGCGCCGGGATCACCCGGCTCCGGTTCGCCACGAGACAATCCCCGGGGCGCAACAGCTCGGGCAGCTCGACGAACGCGCGATCCTCCCACGCCCGCCGCGCCCGATCGAGCACGAGCAGCCGCGACGCATCCCGCGGCTCCGCCGGCTCCTGCGCGATCAGCTCCCGAGGCAACTCGTAGTCGAAGAGCGAAACGTCCATGGCAATGAAGTGTAGCCCACCCGCGAGACTACCCGGGAGTGCGGGCCGCGCGTGACAACTCGCTAGGTGATTCTTCTAGCCCGCCTCTCCGCGGCTCCTCCTCCCTCCGGCCGCCGCCACCGCCGGGCTGCCCATCGCTACCCTGGCGTGGGGCGCGCGATCGCGGCGCGCGTTCGTCCCCGACACCGGGATCGTGCTCCGCTCTGGGTGGTCCGGCGCCGGTATGCGCTCCCAGTCGTCCCGGTGGCCGCAGCGTTCACCGCGGCCGCAGACGGTGATCGGGGTCTTGACGATGCCCCGAGCGCGGGAGCAGGATCACCGGGGACGCAGGGACCGGGGACTCAGTCGGCCACGTTCCTGCTCGAAGCAGAGACGGGGTGTGAAGGAGACAAATCGCATGATCGCCCGGCGGACGTTTCTCAAGACCGCGGTCGTAGCGACGGCGCTTGCCCCCGTCGCGGCAAGGCGTGCGGCGGCGCAGGACAACACTCTCAACGTCAACACGTGGGGCGGGAGTTGGACGGCGGCGGAGGACGCGGCGTACTTCAAGCCGTTCACAGAGAAGACCGGCATCAAGATCAACACGGTTACGCCCGTCTCGTTCGCCAAGCTCAAGGCCCAGGTGCAGACGCGCTCCTACGAGTGGGACGTCTCGACCATCAACCCACCCGAGCTGCGCCAGGCCGAGCTCGAGGGACTGCTCGAGCCCATCGACTGGAGCTTGGTCAACAAGGCGACACTCACGCCCACTCAGGTGTACTCGCAAGGCGTCGGCGCCGTCGCCCTCGCCACGGGCCTCGCGTACCGGAAGGACAAGTTTCCGGGCGGCGGACCCAAGTCATGGGCGGACTTCTGGGACGTCAAGCGCTTCCCGGGAACGCGCTGTCTCTTCAACCGCTCGTTCACGACCATGTCGTTCGCCCTGCTCGCCGACGGCGTCCCGCGGGACAAGCTCTATCCCATGGACATGGACCGCGCCTTCCGCAAGCTCACCGAGATAAAGCCGCACATCAAGGTCTGGTGGACCCAGGCCAACCAGTCCCAGCAGCTCGTTCGGGACGGCGAGGTCGACATGATCGCGATCTGGAACGCCCGCGCCAACGAGCTGGCGGAGCAGGGCGTGCCCCTGGAGTTTGTCTGGAACCAGGCGGAGAGCTACACCACGAACTGGTTCGTGCCGAAGGGGACGCCGCGCGCGAAGAACGCGTGGCGCTTCATCGACTTCGCGGTGCAGCCCAAGCCGATGGCGGACTTCTGCAATCGGCTCTCGTACGGCCCGCTCAATCCGAAGGCCTTCGACTTCATCAAGCCGGAGCAGGCCCAGAAGATGCCGACGTTCCCCGAGCATCTCAAGGTCGGCTTCACGCCGGATCCGGCCTGGCTCGGTCAGAACCTCGCGCAGATCCGCGAACGCTTCACGCAGTGGCTCGCCACCTGAGAGGAGCGCCAGGCTGCGTCTGAGAGAGCGTCTCGGTACGCCGTGGCTGCTCCTCGCCCCGGCGGGCCTGTTCATGGTACTCGCGTTCGTGCTGCCGCTCCTGCGCGTCCTGGTGCTCAGCGTGACGGACCCCTCGGTGTCGCTCGCCCACTATCGCCGTATTTTCACCACCCCGCTCTACCTCCACGTGCTGTCCACCACATTTCGTACCTCGCTTGTCGTCACGGCCGTGTGCCTCCTGCTGGGCTATCCCCTCGCCTACGTGATGGCCCGCCGGGGGGGCCGTCTCTCCGGGATCCTTCTCGTGGCCATCGGCATCAGCTTTTGGACCAGCTTCCTCGTCCGCACGTACGCGTGGATGGTCATCCTGGGGGCCAAGGGCCCGGTGGCCGCGCTGATGCGCCTCGCGGGGTTTTCGCCGCCCCAGCTCTTGTTCACGACGTTCAGCTCCATGCTCGGCATGACGCACATTCTGCTTCCATACATGGTCATGGCGCTCTACGCGGTGATGAAGAAGATCGAGCCGGGCCACCTGCGTGCGGCGGCGAGCCTGGGCGCGCCGCCACGCCACGCCTTCTACCACGTCTTCCTGCCGCTGAGCCTACCCGGCGTCGTGAACGGATGCCTGCTCGTCTTCACGCTCTGCCTCGGCTTCTACGTGACGCCCGTGCTTCTCGGCAGCCCGCAGGACATGATGATCTCGCAGGTCATCGCCCAGCAGGTCGAGGAGCTCCTCGCCTGGGGCTTCGCCTCCGCGCTCTCCGTCGTGCTTCTCGCCGCGACGTTCGTGGTGATCGCGGTCTACACCCGCTTGGTGGGCCTCGACCGGCTCTGGGGCTGAGAACCGTGTTCCCGGTCGCCGTCGCCCTGGTCGTGGCCGTCTTCCTCATCGCGCCACTCGTCATCATCGTGCCCATGTCGTTTTCCACTGCGCTCTCACTGCAGTTTCCGCCGCCCGGCTACTGGCTTGGCTACTACCGGCAATACTTCACGGACCCGCGCTGGCTCGTCCCAACGCTGAACAGCTTCGTCATCGCGACCGCCACTATGCTCCTGACGCTTGGTCTGGTGATTCCGGCGTCGTTCGCACTCGTGCGCCACCAGTTCCGGGGCAAATCCGCCGTGAACCTCCTCCTGATGGCGCCGATGATCGTGCCGCTCGTGGTCAGCGCGCTCGGCTACTACAACACGCTGGGTCGGCTCGGCCTCGCGGGCACGCACGCCGGCGTGATCCTCGCCCACACCGCACTCTCCGTGCCGGTCGCCATGCTCGCCATCTCCGCCGCGCTGAAGGGCTTCGACGCCAATCTCGAGCGCGCCGCCATGAGCTCGGGCGCGGGCCCTCTCCGGACCTTCTGGTGGGTGACGATGCCCGTACTGCGTCCGGGAATCTTGGTCGGGGCCCTCTTCGCGTTCCTGCATTCATTCGACGAGACCGTGGTGGCCCTGTTCATTGCGGGGCGCAAGGCGAGCACGCTGCCGAAGAAGATGTTCGAGAGCGTCCGGCTGGAGACTGATCCGGTCATCTCCGTCGTATCGACCCTGCTCTTCCTGGCCGTTGTCCTGGCCGCGCTGGGGGCCCTCCTCGTGCACGGGCGCAGAGACCATGCGGCTTGACGCCCTTCTGAAACCGCGCTCGGTCGCGGTCCTGGGTGCCTCGGAGCGTTCGTCCATCGGGCGGATGGTCATCGAGTCTCTCGATCGCATCGGCTTCGCCGGCGCGATCTATCCGATCAACCCTAAGTACGAGACGCTCCTAGGCCGACGTTGCTATCCCTCGATCGCGGACTTGCCGTCGGGCGTCGACTGCCTCGCCTTCTGCGTGAGCCATGAGCGAGTGCTCGAGCACATGCGCCCCGCCGCCGAGCGGGGCATCGGGGCCGCCGTGATCTTCGACGGGGGCTTCGGGGAGTCGGGCCCCGACGGGCGGCGGTTGCAGGAAGACCTTGCGGGTATCTGTCGCGAGGCCGGCATCGCGCTCTGCGGACCGAACTGCATGGGCGTGGTGAGCCCGCACGACAAGAGTCTCGTCTACATCCAGACCGTGCGCGATCCGGACGCCGGGCTGGCCGGCAACGTCGGGCTGATCTCGCAGAGCGGATCGATCTGTATCGGCCTGCTGGCCGACTGCCGCCGCTTCGGCTGGAGCCACGCGATCTCCTCGGGCAACGAGGCGGTGCTCACGACGGCCGACTTCCTCGAGTACCTCATCGACGATCCGGAGACCCGGGTGATCGCCACCTTCACCGAGAGCGTGCGCGATCCCGAGCGCTACGTCGCGGCGCTCGACCGCGCGGCCGAACGCGGCAAGCCGGTCGTGGTACTGAAGGTCGGCAAGAGCGAGCGCACCCGCCGCGCCATCACCAGCCACACCGGCGGCCTCGCCGGCGAGTCGCGTGTGTTCTCGGCCATGCTGCGCGCCCATCGCGCCATCGAGGTGGATGACATGGACGAGTTGACCGAGGTGCTGGCCGCGTGCCAGGGCTCACGCTGGCCGCGCGGCCGCCGCCTCGCGGTGATGACCGCCTCCGGCGGCCAGGCCGAGCTACTCCTCGACGTGGCGGCGAGCGCCGGCCTCCTGCTGCCTCCCCTCTCCGCGGCCTCGCGCGCCGACGTCGAGCGCGTGATCGGCCCGATCACCGGAGACGGCAATCCACTCGACGCCTGGGGAAACGGTAACTTCGCCGCCAACTTCCCTCACGCACTCCGCGTCCTCGGCGCCGACCCCGAGATCGACGTGGTGGCGCTCTGCAGCGACGGGCTCGACGATTCGCCCATCGGAGCGCCGGCGCGGCTCCTCGAGTACGCGCGCCTGCTCGCCGAGGCCTCGACGACGTCGACGAAGCCCTTCTTCTTCACGACCACTCGCTCCGGCGTCTTCCGGCGGGATCAAGTCGCGCTCCTCCGGGAGTATGGCGTCGCCGTCGTTGGGGGTACGCGTCAGGGCCTCGGCGCCGTGGACCGGCTCGCGCGCTGGAGCGCCGTGCTGCCCCCGGCGCGTACGACCACCGCACCGACCGGGCGGGTCGCCGCGATGCTCGGGGGGCGCTCGCGCCCCACGATCCACGAAGGGGATGCCAAGCGCCTGCTCGCCGCGGCCGGAGTGCCCATCGTGCGCGAGCGCCAGGTGGCCACCGTCCAGGCGGCGCTCGCCGCGGCGGTGACCCTCGGCTATCCCGTCGTGCTCAAGGTTGTCTCCGACGCGATCCCGCACCGTTCGGACCTCGGCCTCGTCGCGGTGGACCTCCGTGACGAGCGCGACCTCGGCTCCGCGTGGGAGCGGATGGCGCGGCGTCTCGACGAGACGAGCACGCGCGCCGACGTGGCCGGATTCCTCGTCCAGGAGATGGCTCGCGGAGGGGTCGAGGTCTTCGCGGGTGTGACCCGGGACCCCGACTTCGGCCTCGTCCTCGCGTTCGGCGCGGGCGGGGTCATGATCGAGGCCCTCGGCGACGTAGCGTTGCGGGCGCTGCCGCTCCGGGTCGGCGAGGCGGAAGCGATGATCGCGGAAACACGTGCCGCCGCGCTGCTCGCCGGCTTCCGGCGGGCGCCGCCCGCCGACGTGCCCGCCCTCCTGCGTTGTCTCGAAGCGATCGGCGACTTCGCGTGGGCGGAGCGCGACGCCATCGCTGAGATCGACGTAAACCCGATCGTGGTCCGCGCGGAAGGCGAAGGCTGCGTCGTCGTCGACGCGCTCGTCGTCCCCCGCCGCGCCGAGTGAGGAGCCGGCGCATGAATCCCGACGTCCAGGTCGGACTTGACGCGGTGGCCCCCATCTACGCGGCGCGCACCGCGGACGGCATGAAGTTCCGGGAGATCAAGGAGCGGGAGGGACTTGGCGCCGCGCTGACGTGGCGCGCGGGCCAGTTCGCGGCCGGGTGAGCGCGTCCTACCTTCTCCTCGACCGGCTCGTGAAGTCGTACGGTCGGGGCAATGCCGTCGACGGGGTCAGTCTCGACATCGCGCGCGGCGAGTTCATCACGCTGCTCGGGCCGAGCGGCTCGGGCAAGACGAGCACGCTCATGATGATCGCCGGCTTCGAGCAGCCGACGGCCGGGGCCATCCTCCTCGAGGGCCGCGACCTGACCGGCCAGCCGCCGTACCGTCGGAACATCGGCGTGGTCTTCCAGAGCTACGCGCTCTTCCCGCACATGACCGCGCGGCGCAATGTGGAATTCCCACTCCTCATGCGGCGACTCCCGGTCGCCGAGATCACCGCCCGGGTGGACCGGACACTCGACCTGGTCGGCCTCAGCGCGTTCGCGTCTCATCAGCCTCGCCAGCTCTCGGGTGGGCAGCAACAGCGCGTCGCACTCGCCCGCGCGCTCGTGTTCGAGCCCGACGTGCTGCTCCTGGATGAGCCGCTGGGCGCGCTCGACAAGAACCTGCGCGAGCAGATGCAAGTGGAGATCACGCGCATCCATCGCGAGGTGGGCATCACGACGGTATACGTGACTCACGACCAGACCGAAGCCATGACGATGTCGAGCCGGGTCGTGGTCATGAACCGCGGGCGCATCGAGCAGGTCGCGCGGCCTCTCGAGATCTACGATCGGCCGGCGACGCGCTTCGTGGCGGAGTTCGTCGGGGAGAGCAACGTACTCGAAGGGACGCTGGTCGAGGCGGGCCGAGTCAGGCTCGACGGCCTCGGCGTCACGATGAGCATCGCGGGCGTTCGGCCGGGCCGGCAGGGGCGGGTCGACGTCCTGATCCGGCCCGAGCGCATCCACCTAGTCGACCGGAGCCAGCGCCCGGATGGCGTGAGCGTGTTCGTCATGAAGGTCACGTCGGCGACGCAGTTCGGCGACCGCGTGCTCGCGACCGGCCGGGTGGGGAGTCAGTCGCTCCGGGTCCGCGTCGCCGGCGCGCAGGGGCGCGACGTGCGCGAAGGGATCGAGGTGCTCGTGGGCTGGCGCCAGTGCGATCTTCACGTCATCCCGGAATCGCCGGCCGCATGAGCCTCACGATCAGCGTTCGGCGCTTGATTCTCGTGGGGGCGGCCCCTACACTGCGGCCCGAGAGCTTCCCGACCTGGAGCGCGAGGAGGCGAGTCTGAAGATCGGCTTCCACCTGACCCCGTTCTGGAGCCCGACGGACCGGGGCGCCACCCGTATCATCGACGAGGCTATCCGTGTCGTGGCCGCCGCCTCCCGCATGGGCTTCGCGTGGATCTCCATCGGCCAACACTTCCTCTCGCACCCCACCGTGTGGCCGCAACCGTTCGCGATGCTCGCCCGGCTCGCCCCGGAGACCGGCCAGATGCGCCTCAAGACGTCGGTCCTCCTGCTCCCGGTCCTGAACGCGGTGGAGGTCGCCGAGAACGTCGCCACGCTCGACCACATCTCCAACGGGCGCCTCGACGTGGGCGTGGCCATCGGCTATCGCGAGGAGGAGCTCGAGACGGTCGGGCTCCGTCGTAAGGATCGGGTGGCGAAGCTCGAGGAGACGCTCGGGCTCATGAAGCGCCTGTGGG
>Ga0210384_10000552_pt1 | contig 57000 bp, 43 predicted proteins | sample IncBWH2MmetaG_FD_160574 | JGI IMG/M metagenome (GOLD analysis project Ga0210384, IMG submission 160574) | Forest soil microbial communities from Barre Woods Harvard Forest LTER site, Petersham, Massachusetts, United States - Inc-BW-H-2-M | ecosystem: Environmental > Terrestrial > Soil >...
AAGGATGCAATCTGGCGCACCGGGAATTTCTCCTTCACTGGGCTTTCTGATGCGATAGACACCGGGCAGGTGGATGACGAATTCTGCCATTCTCACTCGGAGCACCTCAGGGAAGGACGCGAGCGGCAACAAAAACAGCAGGATGCAAGGCTAGTGCTCGCCGAGTTCTCGGACTTCGTGAGATGCGAAGATTCAAGCTTGATGAGAGCGATGGAGGCGATTGCCGCGACGGCGACGCCGGGTCCTGCCGCCGAGTTGCTGGGAACCACGATAGGGGAGTTGTGCCGGATGCGCTCGCGCCTGCGCCAGTTGGGCAGGTGCTTCCAGTCGGGTGCGCGGGTACCGAGACGGCGAAGACCCTACAGAAGACGATTGACCAAGCGGATCATCTTCCGTGTCCGCTAGTGCGTACTGGAATGGGCACCGGATCAAGTGAGGTTCGGTGCTCCATTCCAAAACTCAAGGAGCATTCTGGTCGAACAATTCTTACCCACAGAATTACCCACAGGCTAAGGTTCCTACAGTCCCTTTCAGCGATTGGCAGCCCCCGCTTAGAATGTAAGTCGCTGATAGTACGTTGACACGGTAGAGGTCTGCGGTTCGAGTCCGCACGGGCCTACCATTATTTTCAGTGAGTTAGCATCCCCAACCTCTCCTGGCAAGGCTCCAATTGGCTCCATTAAGGATGTAGTCCGCAACTGCAGTCGCCCGGTAATCCGACCTTGCGCGCGGGGAACATCCGCCGAAGTTAGTTCGCATTACTCTTCACATCTGTGGCCGCCGACAGATGAGTGATTGACGAGATTGCTCAACATAGCCCGTTTCTGATTTTGTGCATCGCAATCGATTCCATAAGGCTTCCGGCCCCGCGCAGTAGGCGCTCCAATCATTACTCCCATCCTCCTCCTAACGCTTCGTACAGCTGTACGAGCGACTGCGCTTCCCCTTCCCGTGAGTTTACGAGATTCAGTTGCGCGGAAAGGAGGTTTGAATCTGTGGTGAGGACTTCGAGATAGCTGGTTGCTCCACCCTGGTATCGCATTCGGGCGAGCCGCGCCGCGTCTTCTGCGGCGGCGACGAGTTTCTCCTGTTGTTCGCGGGCGACGCGCTGCTTATCTACTGCAATCAATGCGTTTGACGCGTCGCGAAACGCCCCGGCGATGGTCTTCTGATAATTCAGGACCATCTCTTTCTTGGTCTCTTCCGAAAGCTGAAGTTGTCCGCGCAGCCTGCCTCCCTGGAAGATGGGCTGCGCAAGTGAGCCGATGCCGTAAATCAGCCGGCTGTCGGGGTCGAAGATATTCGAGAAATCGCTTCCGGCGACGCCTCCCGATGCAGTGATCGAAAGCTGGGGAAAGAACTGCGCGCGAGCCACTCCAATGCGTGCGTTCGCCGCAATAAGTTGCTGCTCAGCTTGCAGAATGTCTGGGCGTCGCTCCAGCAACCGGGAGGGCAGACCTACCGGCAAATTCCGGGGTACAGGTGCGAGCGCGTTCGGATCCGTGCGGCCACCAACCGGCCCTGGATTCTGTCCCAGCAGCAAGCGCAACGCATTCTCCTCCTGTTGGGTCTGCTGTTCGAGCTGCGGCATCTGCACTGACGCAGCGTACTCGAGTTCCTCGGCCTGGCGCAGATCAGCTAGAGGGACCGAGCCACCCGATTCGAGCGTGCGCGTAAGCTCCACGGATTCCTGTCTAGCTTTTAGCGTCTGTTTCGCAATGGAAAGCTGGTCGTCGAGCGATCTCAAGTGAAAGTACGCCGTAGCTACCTGCTGAACCACGGTCATCCGTACTGCCCGCTGCGCCCAGAGCTGGCCGAGCAGTCGCGCTCTCTCCGCCTCGGTTTGGCGGCGATATAAGCCCCAAAAATCGGGGGTCCAGGCCGCGGACAGATTGAAGGTTCCTGCAGCAACCGCGCCACTTGGCAATCCATTTCCAACGGAACTGCCCAGATCCGCGCCAATGCCGGTCGCACCGACGTTTACACTTGGGAATTGCTGCGAACGACTGATTCTCAATTGCGCTTGCTCTTCAAGCACCCGCTGAGCCGCGATCCGCATATCGTAGTTGTTTCCGAGCGCCACGCGGATCAGATCCTGCAATTCTGGCTCCCGAAACACTTGCGCCCATTGCTGATCGCCCAGCGAATTCTGGTCTGCGCTGGAAATAGGCGTCTCGTCCGCACCGCGGTAAATCGCGGGTGCCATGAGTTGCGGACGCACATAATTTGGTCCCACGCTGCAACCGGTCATCAGGATGAGCAACGATCCCACGCAGGCGAGTGTGAGTGGTGGTGTTCGTTTGAACGAGGTGGTGTTCACGCACGACCTCCTTGCACTTCTGGCGTCACTTTAGGATCACTATGCGGCACTTGCCTAGAATCCATCGTGAGATTTTTCCCACCAGCAGTGAACCGATGGGAAAGATACTCGACCACGGCAAACGTGACCGGAACCATGAGGATTCCCACGACGGATGCAAGCGTCATGCCTCCGATTACAACGGTGCCAAGAATGCGTCGTGAGACCGCTCCAGAACCGCTCGCGGTCCACAATGGCAAGCAGCCAAATATGAAGGCCAGAGCCGTCATGATAATCGGCCTGAACCGCAGACCGGCGGCCTGCACTGCAGATTCAGCAATGCTGAGTCCTTTCTCGTAGTTGGCAACAGCAAATTGGACGATAAGGATCGCATTCTTCGCAGAAAGACCGATAAGCATGATTAGTCCGATCGTAGCGAAGATGTCGTTTTCAAATGACCGGAAGGCAAGCGCCAAATACGCCCCGAGAATCGCGACGGGTGTGCTCAATAGAACGCTGAAGGGCAATGTCCAGCTCTCGTAAAGCGCCGCGAGAATTAGAAAGACGATCAGAAGAGAAAGTCCAAAAACCATCCAGGCGGGGACCCCTTCTGCCGCGCGCTGTTCCTGAAAGCTCATTCCCTGATAGGAGAAACCCATTCCCGGGGGCATCGAATCCCGGAAGACATCTTCCAGAGCGGCGCGCACCTGCCCAGAACTGTATCCTGGGGCTCCGGTAATGTTGATTTGCGCACCGTTGTACCCATTGAATCGCTGGATGAATTCCGGCCCGGTAATCTGTTTGACATGCGTGAGTGACCCAAGGGGTACTTGACCACCATTTTCGCTCCGAACATAGAATTCACTGATGTTCGCAATGTTTGCTCTGGTATCTCCTTCGGCTTCCACATACGTTTGCCACTGCCGGCCGAAGCGATTGAAGTAGTTAACAAGATACCCTCCCATGAAGGTCTGCATGGTTGTGTAGATGGAGCCGAGTTCCACTTGCTGCTCTGCGGCCCTATCGCGATCGACCTCGGCGTAGAGCTGTGGAACAGAGGGCAAATATGAGGGGATCGCTGCCGCAATTTCCGAACGTTTCGACACCGCTCCAAGAAATACGTGGACACTATTGGTCAGGAATGTGGGATCGTCATTGCCAGAACGGTCCTGGAGAATCATAGTGACGCCGCCCGCGGTGCCTATGCCAGGAATTGTAGGCGGTGGGAATGCGAAGGCTAGCCCCTGACTAATGCCAGCTAGCTTTTGCTGCATGCTCGCTTGGATAGCCTGAATTTGTTCCGATCGCGTCTTACGCTCATCCCATGGCTTCAGTGTGACAAAGAAGAACCCAGTATTTGTGCTTTCGGTTTGCGTCAGAAGGCTGAAGCCATCAACGCCGACCACGCTTTGAATACCCGGTGTCTGCATGAGCGCATCGGTCACACGCTGAGCTGCTGCGTCGGTTCGTTGTAACGACGAAGCGTCTGGTAACTGTACGGCTGCGTAAAGATATCCTTGATCTTCCTGGGGTAGGAAGCCCGTTGGCAGCCGACCTCCGATGAAAACGGCGAGCAGTGCCATGGAAATCAGTCCAATCATGGCGAATCCTGACTTGTGAATCAGAACGCCTGAGGCCGAGACGTACTTTTCGGTCGTCCGGCCGAAGAAGCGATTGAACCATGCGAAGGAGCGCCCCACTGGGTTAAGGCGATGCTGATGAACTTTCGGTTTCAGAAGCAAAGAGGCTAGCGCAGGACTAAGCGTCAGCGCGTTGAAGGCTGAGATGAGGACTGAGATCGCTATTGTAATGGCGAATTGTTGATACAAACGTCCAGTTATGCCAGGTATTGCAGCTGTTGGGATAAATACTGCGGCAAGAATGAGGGCAATCGCAACCACCGGACTCCCCACTTCCTCCATCGCCTGGAACGTTGCATCACGGGGGGGCAGGCCTTCATCGATGTGATGCTCCACAGCTTCCACAACGATGATGGCGTCATCGACGACTAAGCCGATCGCGAGGACGAGTCCGAAGAGTGAGAGTGTGTTAATCGAGAAGCCCAGAAGTGGGAAAGCACTGAAAGTTCCAATCAATGAGACCGGGACCGCCAGCAAGGGGATCAGGGTCGCGCGCCAGCCCTGGAGAAACAGAAACACAACAAGAATCACCAATAATAAAGCCAAGCCCAGCGTGATGACGATCTCGTGAATGCCCGCTGTAACCGCCTTGGTCGTGTCAAGCGGAATGTCGTACCGCATACCTATTGGGAAGCTTCCAGACAGTTCTTGCAGGCGCTTGGTCACAGCTGCGGCAGTCGCCACTGCGTTTGATCCGGGAAGTTGGTAGACGGACATGGCCGCAGCCGGCGCATTGTTATAACGTGATGTCAAATCATAAGTCTGAGTGCCAAGTTCGATACGTGCGACGTCGCGTAGGTGTAGCACAGAGCCGTCGGGGTTAGAGCGGATGACGATAGTGCCAAATTCGTCTGGGGTGACTAATCGGCCCTGCGTTCGGACGGTGTAAGTGAACTGCTGACCAATCGGAACGGGCTCGCCGCCGATCTTGCCAGCTGGATTGACACTGTTCTGCACCTGGATCGCGTTGATGACGTCAGTCGCGGTGACGCCGAGTTTTGCCAGTTGGTCGGGACGAAGCCAGACGCGAAGAGCATATTGCCCACCGAAGACCTGAATGCGCGCCACTCCTGCTATGCGGGTCAACTCGTCTTGGAGATTGATGATCGCGTAGTTCGTAAGGAAATTGACGTCGTATCGTTTATCGGGCGACGATAAAGTCACAACCATCAGAGGCGACGACAGTGATTTTTGTACTACGACCCCGGCCGCATTGACTTGGGCTGGCAATTGCGCCTGGGCCTGAGCGACGCGAAGTTGCGACAACACCTGATCAGTGTCGGCATTGGTTTTAACGTCGAAGTCGACGTAGAGAGTAGCCTGCCCGTTGTTTGCGCTTACAGACGACATGTAAAGCATGTTGTCAACGCCATTCATTTGTTGCTCCACCGGCGTCGCCACTGCTTGGGCAAGTGTCTTGGCGTCGGCTCCCGGGTAAGTCGCTTGAACCATGATCTCGGGTGGGACAATGTCGGGATATTGCGACGTGGGTAGCGACAGCATTGCGACAACACCGACGATCACCGTCAGAATCGCGATTACGATTGCCACAATGGGGCGGCGAATGAAAAAGTTTGACATGTCTCACCTCGCTCCCGTGGGGCTAGAGGTTTCGATAGCTGCCTGCTCGGAGATTTCGCGCGCACGGACTGGTGCGCCATCTCGCAGCTTTTGTACGTTGCTGGTAATTACCCGTTGATCGGGGCGTAGACCGCTTGTGATGATCCAATCGTTGCCGTCCTGTGGACCAAGAGTGACATTTACGATGTGTGCTTTGTTGTCGGGCCCAGCGATATAGACCTGCTTGGTCCCCTGCAGTTCCTGGACCGCCATTTGCGGCACGAGGATAGCGTTCTGGCGGATCTCCGTCTCCGCCGTTACCCGGCCAAACTGGCCCGGTCGCAGCACATTGCCCGGATTCGGAAATGAAGCTGCAATGCGAATAGCTCCGGTCTGCTGATTCATCTGGCGGTCGACGAACGCAATGTGGCCCTTGTGAGGCCAGACCGTGCCGTCTGCAAGTCTCAACGTCAGGGGTAGCGCGGAATGTCCGCTCAACAGATTGCCGCCCGCTATGTGGGCGCGATCGATCAGATCCAGATATTCGGCGTCGCTAATCGAGAAGTAGACTTTGATGGGATCCAACTGGGAGACAGATGTGAGGAGCGATTCCGGGCCGACAAGGTTCCCAACCTGGGTCATAGCTTGGCCGGCAACGCCGCCCACGAGAGAGCGAACCTGTGTAAAATCCAGGTTCAGCTTGGCCGTAGTAAGCGCGGCTTCGCCCGCGCTTACCGCCGCATCCGCTGCAACCACTGCCGCGTCCGCCTCCTCCGCTTGTTGTTTCTCGTTGTCGAGCTGGCTCTGCGCTATCGCTCTTGCCTGCGCGAGCGGGGTATCACGCTTCAGATTGATTTGGGCGAGGCCCTGTTGCGCCTCTGCCTGCGCAAGCTGGCCCCTTGCCTGTTTCATCTGCGCCTCTGCCTGGTCTGCAGCCGCCTGAAACGGGCGTTGGTCAATTTCAAAGAGAACCTGATTCCTAGCCACCGGAGAGCCTTCACGGTAATTCTGCTTAACCAGGTATCCGCTCACGTGCGGCTGGATTTGTACATTCACAGAACCATCGAGCGTACCAACCCAAGTGCCACTAAGCGATGCATCCCCCTGACGGACTTTAACGACATCCACGGGAGTGGGTTCCGAGGAAACAGCCGCCGCTTTCGACTCTCTATTACCGCACGCCGTAAGCAGCAGAGTAGGTACGGTCATCAGAGCGAGACACCATGCGGACAGTAGCGTCGCGCTCGAATTGCGCTTTCCAATCACCGCCAATTTTGGGAATTCCATCATGCCTTCCTCCTAACAGCGTTCGATCAAAGACGAACCGGAACCGTGAATAACGCCACGATGGTTCTACTGATCGCTGAGAATTTCGCCATTGGTGCTGTGCGCCTCATTTCCCAAGCTGCTTCCCGGTCGAGAGTCGGTCTATCAGACTTCGTTTGAGTACCGACACGAGGTACATACGAACAGGCAGATCGTAGCGAACGCTAAGAGTTGAATAAATTACATATTCCTAGTAGTAGTTGTGGTTTCTGAATGTGGTTCTGCATAACGCGGTTGTACGTGTGGCGCCGCTGCTGGTTGCAATTGAGCGCTGCGCGCCAGTAAGCAAAAGCTCTGCTGTTCTGTTTCCCGGATCCTCCTCGACTTCTCCTCGATTCGCTTTACGCTTCAGATTGCAACCCCTTCAAAGGGGGCCTGATCGCAACCCCTGCAAATCAAAAGCAACTGCAACAGCATGAGGCTCGACTTGCAATGAGCTTCGACAAACCCAAAGCAACAGCCGGGGGAACTTCCGCTCGATTAGCAGGAACATGTAATTCTCTTGTGCATCGTGAGCGAAGTAGGATCGTCATGTGCTGAGCTAGATCGCGGTTTTCGGCTCCAGCGCTTGGCCGCACTTCGATTCAGTTCATCGACACGAAGTCAGGAGTTGTTAAAATGCAAGACAATCCCACGCTGAGCCCAGAACACATCGAGCGGATTAGATCAGTAGCGCGACTTCGTTCCGTGCGTAGTGGTGAGGTTCTCTACGAGCCCTCTCACCCAGATGTTCCTCTCTTCGTTGTCCTGGATGGCACTGTCTCAATCACCAGAGCCGGTGAAGATGACAGGATCCTCGCGGTCCGAGAAGCAGGACAGTTTACTGGCGAAATGTCAGTCATCTCTGGTAATCGATCGCTCCTCACGGCGCGGGTGGCACACGACGGTACGGTCCTCGAACTCACGCGAGAAAGAGTTCTCGCGCTTATGGCCAAGGACACAGAGATTGGGGACATCCTCATGGGAGCATTTGTCGCTCGTCGCTTGCTGATGATCCAACTCGGCGAAGGCAATGTCGTTCTGTTCGGCACTAGAACTTCTGCGCGCACTCTGGCGCTGCGAGAATTTCTCACTAGGAATGGGCATCCATTCGCTTATGTAGATATTGACATCGACTGTTCTGCAGCCGAGCTGATGGATAAGCTCGCTGTTCGAAACAGTGAAATCCCAGTCGTCTATTGCAACGGCCGATATGTGTTAAGAAACCCTTCGATCGCGGACCTAGCTGGCTGTCTTGATCTCAACATCAGCGTCGACAAAGGAGTGCGTGATGTATTAGTGATCGGTGCAGGCCCAGCGGGCCTCGCGGTGGCAGTGTACGCCGCCTCAGAGGGGCTAAAGACGCTAGTCATCGAGAAGTCAGCGCCGGGTGGCCAGGCAGGGTCAAGTTCGAAGATCGAGAACTACCTCGGCTTTCCGACTGGGCTGTCGGGACAGGAGCTTGCGAATCGATCTATCGCTCAAGCCCAGAAATTTGGAGCTCAGCTGATGGTCGCTCAGGCAGTCGTGCACATCGATTCCAGCCGACAACCATATAAAGTTGTTCTAGAGTCCGGCCTAAAATTCAACGCGCGCAGCGTCGTGATCGCGACCGGTGCCCAGTATGCGCGACTTCCTGTCGAAGAAACAGACGCCTTTGCGGGCAGAGGGATTTATTACAACGCAACCCATATGGAGGCGCAACTCTGTGACTCAGAGGAAGTAGCAGTTGTGGGCGGCGGAAATTCTGCCGGCCAGGCGGCAGTGTTCCTTGCTCAAACATCGTCGAAGGTACATCTTCTGGTGCGCTCTAAGAAGCTTTCGGAGTCAATGTCGCAGTATCTGATCGCCAGGATAGAAGCCCATCCACGGATCGAAATCCGTTATCTAACCCAGATTGTCGCTTTACTGGGAACTGCACATCTGGAAAGCATCGAATGGAAAGACGATTCATCGGGAATACAGGTAACTAGGCCAATTCGCCACGTATTCGTGATGGCAGGTGCTGCGCCTCGCACCGAGTGGTTGCAAGATTCCTTCATCATGGACAACAAGGGATTCGTCGTTACGGGTCCTGACCTCGTCGAATACGATGAACTTCAGTGGCCGCTGAGCCGTGCCCCGCTACTGCTCGAGACGAGTGTGCCGGGAATATTTGCCATCGGCGACGCACGGTCCGGCAGCGTCAAGCGGGTTGCGTCCGCTGTAGGTGAGGGCGCGATGGCGGTTCATCTCGTACATCGTTTCCTCGCCGAGGGCACAGAGCTGCCGAGGACTCCATCGCTCAACCTACGTTCACGTGCCTTGTGACCTAGCAGAAACATGGAATAGACGCGAGGTCTCTGGGTCAATAGTATCAGCCAAAGTTTCTGACATCATCAAGGAGAGACCCGATGAAAACAATCACGACGCACTACATCGATGGAGAATTTGTTGAATCCCACGGCCGCGAAGTAATGGACATTGTTAAGCCGACCAACGGTCAAGTGATCGCCCGCGTTACATTGGGCGACGAGGAAGATACGCGGCGCGCCATCGCCGCGGCTAAGCGCGCATTCGTGGCTTTCGGCCGGACAACAAAGGAAGAACGCGCGAGCTACTTGCGTTGCCTGCATGAGGCTGTCTCGGCGCGCATTGATGATCTTACGGCCGCAATGGTCGAGGAGTATGGAGGTGTTGCGCAGTTCTCAAGGCTTATCATCGAATCGGGAGTCAAGGCTTTTCCGGCTGCGGCGAGGGGACTTGAGGAACTGCCGATGACCGAAAGCCGGGGAATGACGACTGTCACCTTGGAACCCGTAGGAGTGGCTGGCCTGATTACGGCATGGAATGCCAACGCGCTATTCATTTGTCTCAAGCTGGCTTCCGCCGTGGCTGCCGGTTGTACCGTCATCATCAAGCCCAGCGAGTTGAGTTCGCTACAAACACAAGTCATGATCGAGTGTCTGGAAGCGGCCAAACTCCCGAAAGGAGTTTGTAACGTCGTTATCGGCCGGGGAGGAACGGTCGGCGCGGAGTTAGTACGCAATCCCGACGTTGCAAAGATATCTTTTACCGGCTCGGTTGCCGTTGGTCAGTCAATCATGCGCGACGGCGCCGCCACAATGAAGCGCGTCACGCTCGAACTGGGTGGCAAATCGCCCACCATCCTACTCGATGATGCGGTTCTCGACAAGGCGATTCCGGCGGCTTTAGTAATGGCCTTTATGAATAGTGGACAAGCGTGTGCTGCCGGGACGCGCCTCCTCGTTCCGAGGAGCCGGCTCGGCGCGGTTAAGTCCGCGATCGTTGACGACATGCGCTTTTTTCCGGTCGGCGATCCGGCCGATCCAAAGACCGGCGTCGGTCCAATGGTGTCGCAGAACCAATACGAACGGGTGCAGTCCTACATCCGCAAGGGTATCGAAGAAGGCGCGGAGGTTCTCGCTGGCGGAGAGGGTCATCCGGAAGGTTTCGAAACGGGTTACTTCGTTAAGCCCACGGTCTTCGTTAATGTGAAAAACGAGATGACCATCGCTCAGGAAGAGATTTTTGGCCCCGTGCTTTGTGTTATCGCTTATGATTCCGAGGACGAGGCGATCCGAATCGCCAACGAATCTAAGTATGGGCTGCACGCCGCCGTTCTTGGTACCGACCTCCAACGAGCGCGTCGTGTGGCATCACGAATACGCGCCGGTCGCGTCGTGATCAATGGCATGACCGATGATCCGCAGGCCCCTTGGGGAGGATTTAAATTCTCCGGCGTCGGCCGTGAATATGGCCGGTATGGGATCGAGGCGTTTCTCGAAACCCGGGCCATCCTTGAGTCCTAAGGAGACCAACCGATGAGCAAACACGTCACTGTCTCACCAGAAGAGTCTGCGGACCGAATCGCAATTCGCGAACTCGTCGAGGCCTATGCGCACTGCGCCGATCGTCGTGATGCGAAAGGCCAGATGGCACTCTTTACCGCAGACACCCACTTCGTGGTGTACATGAACGCCAAGGATCCAACACCCTCACAAGAGCTACACACGCGCGATGCGCTCGCTCCAGTTTTCGCGGACTTGAACCGGTACGCCGCGACCATGCACTTTCTTGGACAGACCACGATCCTCACGCTAAACCGCGATCGAGGGACAGGGGAAACGTATTGCATGCCCCGTCACCTCACGGTCAAAGACGGAAAGCGGCGCCTGATGACCGCCGCTCTCCGCTACATGGACACATTCGTAAGGACGGACGACGCGTGGCTATTTGCCGAGCGGCGCCTCTACGTGGACTGGCTCGAGGAGCGTGCGCTCTCGTGACAGCGACTGATCAGTCCGGGCCTGCAGGCCAGAAGCGCCTTGTAATTGTGGGTGCATCGGGAATGGTCGGTGGATACGCCCTGCGCTACGCGATCGAGAACCCTAGAGTCATCCGTGTTACGTCGGTTGGCAGGAAGACACTCGGCATATCACATCCCAAGCTAACAGAGGTTGTGCATCAAGACTTCACCAACTGCTCTTCACTCGCGGAGATGCTTTTGTGTCAGGACGCAGCGGTGTTTTGCCTGGGCACGTACACTGGGTCGGTCTCGGACGCAGATCTCCGCAAGATAACCGTTGACTATACAGGTGAGTTTTCGCGAGTTCTCCACGGCAGCAGCCCCGGCGCGGCGTTCTCGTTCTTGAGCGGGAATGGTGCGGACCCGACCGGACGCAGTCGGATGCCCTTCGCACGGTACAAGGGAGAGGCCGAGAACGCGCTACTCGCGGCGGGCTTCCCGCACGTTTATATCTTCCGGCCCGCATACATTTACTCCGTCGAGCCCAGGAAGGAACCAAATTTCGGCTACCGCTTGTTGCGTGCAATTTACCCCGCGTTTCGGATACTGTTTCCGGACCAAGTAATTCGCGCAGATGATTTGGCGCGAGCCATGATCGATGTGGTTTTGCTCGAAAATGAGCACGGTCCAGTTTTCGAGAATAGCGACATTCGAGCAATGGTCAAATCGCTCCACTCTGCGTCCGCCCAAGCAAGAGGCAGCACATAAAATGTTCGACTCACTTACTGCTCGCTTCAACCGCTGGCGCCGAAACCGAAGACGCCTCTCGGGAGTTACCAATCAGCCGCACCACTTCAGTGCTGGGCAAGCAGGCGAGTTCAAACAGGTCTGTAGTGATGTAAGTACGAGTCAACAAGAGTTGCAGAGGCGTTGGGAGTACCTGGCCGAAGTGCAGAAACTGAGTCATTCCGGAATCTTCGCGTGGAATGTCAGCAATGGAATGCTCGAGTGGTCAGACGAGACCTACAGAATCCTGGGGTTCACGCGAGAAACGCATCCCACGCTTGATCTGGTTTTCGACAGAATTCATCCCGAAGATCGACAACGGCTGGTGGAACTCAGGGATCGCGCAGCTCGGGATGGGATGGACCTCGATGTCGAGCACCGGCTGCTGATGCCCAACGGTGATATCAGATATCTCCACGTGGTTGCACATGCTGACCATCATAGTTCTAGCAATCGCGAGTACATAGGCATCGTGAGCGACATCACTGAACGCAAGCGCGCTGAGGAAGAACGTCAGGCCCTATCAAGCAACTTACAGGAAAGCAAAGCCTGGCTCGAAGAAGCTCAGCGCGTTGCTCACCTGGGCTACTGGGTATGGGATCTTGAGACGAATCAGGTGATCTGGTCGGAGGAAACCGATCGCATCTTCGGACTGTCGCCACAGGCGGGCTCCTTTGACGTTGCAAAAGTAGGCGAGATGATCCATCCCGATGATCGAGAGGCTGTATTTCGGACAGCTGAAGAGGCTATTCGTTCTGGGACGCGGGCCGAGTGTGAGCATCGGCTCATTCGTCCTGATGGGGAAATCCGCATTGTGCACAGCCTGGGCGATTTGAAGAAGGACCCATTGGGACGACCTTACCAAATGTTCGGTACTACCCAGGACATCACTGAGCGCAAACGCGCCGAACAAGCCCTACAGCGAAGCCAGTTCTATCTGAGCGAGGGGGAGCGCCTCGCTCATATGGGGAGCTGGGCGTCCAGCGATTTAGGTATCCGTTGGTCCGACGATTTAAATATCTACTGGTCTGACGAGGTCTACAAGATTTTCGGATTTGATCCGAAAAACGGAACTCCGCAGCTTCAGCAGTTTTTGGCTGCGATCCATCCCCAGGACCGAGCCTCCTTCACTGAAGCAATGAAGAAGATGCATGAATACCATTGCGACTGCGATGTCACGAACCGAATCGTTCGGCCAGATGGGGAGATACGGTACGTCCGCTGTGTTGGTGTTCCGGTGGTAGAAGACGGAGTATTTCAGGGATTCCACGGCACCACAATGGACATCACCCAGCATGAGCTAATGACACAGGAGCTGCGACGGGAGCAAGCGTATCTCGCGGAAGCGCAAAGGCTGACTCATACTGGCAGCTGGGCGAGCAATTTGGTTACGCGGCAGGTATCGCATTCATCCCAAGAAAACAATCGCCTCTACGGGTTCGACGTCAGTCAATACCCGAATCCATTCGACCTCCATTACAGTTCAATTCTTGCCGAAGACGAACTGGCTCTCAGGTCAAAACTTGAGAATGCGATCCGCACCGGAGCGGATTTCGACGTCGAATACAGGATTCGGCGCGCCGACGGTGTTATCAGGTTTCTGCGTGGCATTGGACATCACAACCCCGCTCACGAGTTTGGCGAGTACTTCGGCATCACTATGGATATAACGGACCAAAAGCGCGTAGAGGAGGAACGCGAGGTTCTATCGAGCGCCCTTCAGCAAAGTAACGCCAGGCTCGAAGAAGCTCAACGAGAGGCTCGCATAGGGCATTACGAATTCAATCCTATGGAGAATCAAGTCACTTGGTCTGCCGAACTTTGTCGTATTTGGGGGTTACTCCCGGTAAGTGGCCCCATTGACCTGGCGGTGGTCTTCGAAATGGTCCACCCGGAGGATCGGGAATCTGCCGCCCGGGCAGTGGAGGAGATCCTTCGTAGCGGAACACACTTGAAGTACGAACATCGTATCGTTCGTCCCGACGGCGAAGTGCGATTTCTACAAGTCCTGGGAACCGTGAAAAGAGACGCCTCGGGCTGCGCCTATGAACTGTTTGGCACATGTCAGGACATCACTGATCGAAAACTCGCAGAACAAGCTCTGCAGCGAAGTGAGTTCTATCTGAACGAAGGACAGCGCCTTGCTCATATGGGCAGCTGGGCATTAAGTGCCGCCGGATTCGATTATTGGTCTTTCGAGTTGTTTGAAGTTCACGGCCTTGATCCGCGCGGAAAACCGCCGACGATCAAAGAATATTTGAACCTTGTGCACCCCGAAGATCGTAAATTCATAGAAAAGATGATTCAGACAATAATGGTTGACCACAGCGAATTCGACTTCACGAAGCGGATTGTGCGGCCAGATGGGAGGATGCGCTATGTACGGTTCGTGGGTGTTCCAGTTACGTCGGGAGGACTTTTTGAGGGATTCGTCGGCACTGGCATTGACGTTACAGAGCAGGAGTTACTGACACAGGAATTGCGAAGAGAACAGGCATACCTCACCGATGCACAAAGTATGGCCCACATCGGAAGTTGGGCTTACAATCTCGTCACACGCAAGGTGCTGCATTCATCGGACGAAAACGCTCGCCTGTATGGCTTTAATCCCAGCGAAGGGCCAATATCGGCCGAACGCTTTTTCGCCACTCAACACGCGGAAGACGCACCGGGGGTGAATGCAGTTCTTGAAAGAGCGGTCCACGAGGGAACGGATTTTTACCTTGACGAATATCGGATTCATCATACCGACGGAAGCATTAGATTCCTGCGCGCGATCGGGCATCGCAATGCATCCGGAGAACCAGGCGACTACGTCGGCGTCACCATGGACATTACGGAACGGAAGCGCGCCGAGGAGGAGCGCGAAAGACTGCGCCAATTAGAAGCCGATCTTGCTCACACTAACCGTGTCAATATGATGGGAGAGCTTGCCGCCGCGCTGGCACATGAAATCAAGCAACCAATTGCCGCTTCCGTTACAAGCGCAAACGCCCTTTTGCGATGGTTGGCCCACGACCCACCCGACTTGAAAAGAGCGCGGGCCGCAGCGGACAGAATTGAGCAGGACGCCAATCGCGCCGCTGAAGTTATTAACAGCTTGCAATCTTTCTATAAAAGAGGAGCACCTCAAAAGCGCGCAATCGTCGACTTACGAGGCGTAATTGAAGAAATGGCTGCTTTGCTCGAAACCGAAGCAGCCCGATACTCCATAGCCATCAGTGCCGAGATCGAGGAAGGTACTCCTAAACCCCGGGCAGACCGAGTGCAGCTTCAGCAGGTGATTATGAACCTGATGCTAAACGCTATTGAAGCTATGAAAGATACTGGGGGGGAGTTGACCATCAAGTCGCGATTGAATCCCGAAGGCGGGTTGTTAGTTACCATCAGCGACACAGGCGTCGGATTACCAGAGGAATGGAAAGATAAGATCTTTGATCCTTTCCACTCAACGAAGCCTCAGGGAACGGGAATGGGGCTGACCATTACCCGTTCCATCGTGGAGTCCTATGGAGGGCGCGTTTGGGCTACCAACAATCGCGGAGCGGGCGCAACCTTTCATCTCACACTCCCCAGCGATGTCGAGGCGGGTGCATGAAAGCTGCTGCCGCTCCTACTGTATTCATCATCGATGACGACCGTGGCTTGCGTCAGGCGATACACGATCTCGTTGAATCAGTGGGTCTTCGTGCGGAGTCATTTGCGACTGGTCAGGATTTTCTGAACAAGGGGCGCACGTCTGACCCGAGTTGTTTGGTTCTCGACGTAAGATTGCCCCAGATGAGCGGGCTCGATTTTCAGCACCGGCTAAAAGAGATAGGAATGCAAATACCAATCATCTTCATTACGGCGCATGGCGACATACCTATGTCTGTCAGGGCGCTGAAGTCCGGGGCTGTGGACTTTCTGACGAAGCCTTTTCGAGACCAGGATCTACTGGATGCGATTCAGCAGGCTCTCCAGCACGACCGTGTGGCGCAAGAGCATGAGGCTGGGGTTCGCGAATTGCATGCGCGCTATCAAGGATTAACCGCGCGAGAACGGGAGGTCATGGGTTTCGTAGTCTCTGGCTTGCTTAATAAGCAAATCGCCTCAGAGATTGGAGCGAGTGAGGCCACTGTAAAAATCCACCGCGGCAATGTGATGGACAAAATGCAAGCGGCTTCATTCATTGAGTTGGTCCGTATGGCTGACAAACTCAAACCCATTGTTGCTAAATAGCGTCGCACGCTCTCTAGAAATTGACTAAATACAGACCGTCATACTGTTTCCCCTCGGGTTGTACCCGACTACTACCGAAGTATTAGTTTTTTCAACCACGATCTGATTGCACTATATCCACGATGCGCTTAGTGTTCGTTTATGCATTTGGAGCACAGCTCAGACCTCCTGGCCATCCTTGACGACAACACCTCGTTCCGAAATGCAATGCAAGATCTGATCGAAGCCGAAGGAATGTCTGCGCTCTGCTTCAGCTCTGCCGAACACTTTTGGCGGTCCGAAGCCCGGCACACCGCCGCGTGCTTAATTGCGGATATTCGGATGCCAGGAATGTCTGGCCTGGAATTACAGGTCAAGCTTAATGCCGAGCAATGTATGATACCCATCATCTTTGTGACTGGCCGCGGTGACATTCCTACGACGGTAAAGGCGATGAAGGAAGGTGCGATTGACTTCCTTACGAAGCCGATTAAAGAGAGCTCGCTTCTAGCGGCTGTGGCGCACGCCCTCGAAATGGATCGAATTGCCAAAAGGAAAGCTCATGAACGTGCAGATCTTCTAGATCGATATCGTTCGCTGACACCCCGCGAGCAAGAGGTGCTTCCGCTCCTGGTTAGCGGTCTCTTGAATAAACAGGCGGCGGGTGAACTGGGAATCACGGAGTATACGGTTCAAATTCATCGAGGACATATCATGCGCAAAATGAGAGCTGACTCGTTCGCGAGCTTGGTTCGAATGGCTACGAAACTCACTCCTGCCTGACCGCATCGTGCTGTTACGTTTCGATTGATACACTGTAACCCAATATCTAGGACGCTCCAAACAGCTCTGTCATTGGTGTCGTACCTCCAGCTCTCAGCAGTTCCGTCCTCAGCTAGAGTGCATACATGATTTGCTAAGTTCACCCTGCCCTCCAATGTGATTGAGCGTATTGACGTCACCGTCAAAACCGCCTCCAACAATACTTCGCCTGCCGCGCACACTTTCTACTAGGAACATGTAATTTCGCCGATACCTTCGGATTGCTACTATCACGCCGTTCGAGGCCAAGGCATTCACAGACGATCAGACGACGCTTGGACTAGAGAGGTCTTATGTGCTGGGTCACTAAAGTCTTGGAATTCGTCGGGAAGGTGGGGCTGCTATGCTTACGCGTCCTCACGGATTCCGTCAGGCCTCCGTTTGAGTTTGCTCAGTTGCTCCGTCATCTTGCCGAGGTAGGAAACAAGTCGCTAGCTCTCATTGTCGTTTCAGGCTTCTCGCTGGGAGCCGTTATGACTCTCCACACCAGAAGCACTCTTGTGACATTTGGAGCAACTGCAATGATTCCTGCCGTGCAAGCAGTGTCGTTCTTCGTCGAGATCGGTCCGTTGGTTGCGGGACTGTTGCTCGCAGGGCGCGTAGGATCAGGTATTGGGGCAGTTCTTGCGAACATGCGCATCTCAGAACAGATCGACGCTCTCGAGTCACTATCGATCGACTCATTTAAGTTTCTAGTGGTGCCAAGAGTTTTGGCTTGCATAATCACACTTCCACTCTTGACCCTTTTCATGGATTTTGCAGGCCTTCTTGGCGGCTTTCTTTCGGAAGAACTGACTTCTCATATTGCCCCTGCACTCTATTTTAGCCGTGCTTTTGACCATCTTCACTGGTCGAACTTCATCGCGCCTACACTCAAAACCGCCGTATTCGGATTCATCATCGGTTCTGTTTCTTCATATTTTGGATATGCGACAGATAAAGGAGCCCAGGGCGTAGGAGAAGCAGCCACCAACAGCGTAGTTGTATCTTCGCTGCTGATCATCGTTGCAGACGTCTTGTTAATTAAGTGTATCTATTTCCTGTTTCCGGACACCGCACTATGAACGAGCCCCAGACCATCGCGGTTCAATTTAGGCACGTCACGAAATCGTTCGGCACTCAGCGCGTACTGAATGACGTCTCTTTTTATATCGAACAGGGACGGGCGCTTTGCGTCCTTGGCCGCAGTGGTACCGGAAAGAGCGTAACCCTCAAACTGATTATGGCTCTCTTGCGTCCCGATTCAGGCGAGATCTGGGTCGATGAGGACAACGTCGTTGGTATGGATGCGCATCATCTCTCATCGGTCCGCAAAAAGCTTGGTTATTTATTTCAGGATGCGGCCCTATTTGATTCTCTGACTCTTTACGAAAACCTTGCACTACCACTAGCCCGCCTTACCAAGAAATCCAAATACGAAATCGATGAACTGGTCCGTCGGACTCTTACTGATGTTGGTTTAGGAGGAGACGGGGGTAAGTATCCGGCTGCTCTTTCGGGAGGTATGAGGAAGAGAGCCGGACTTGCGAGAGCATTGGTACTCGGGCCAAAAATCCTCTTAGCCGATGAGCCAAGCAGCGGCCTGGATCGCATCACGGCTTCCGAGATCGATGAACTTCTCATCCGCCGGAGAGCCGAGCACGGCACGGCCCTTGTCATCGTAACTCACGATATCCATGGAGTCGGTCGAGTCGCTGACCGAGTTGCCGTGCTTGATAAAGGGAGTCTTGTCGCCTTTGGGTCAGTCAAAGAGGTAAGCCAGTGCGAAAGCGAATTGGCTCGCAGGCTTATTACGGAGTGAAGTGATGACTACACGATACCTCGCTGTGGGAATTTTCATTATCGCCGGCGGAACGCTCTTCGCTCTCGGCATCTTCCTTATTGGAAGTCGTCATGAGGCGTTCGCGCAACACGTAGTACTTTATACCGAGTTCTTGGATCTTGATGGTGTCACCAAGGGTTCGAACATACAGGTTGCTGGCATGGATGCAGGTCAAGTAACCAAAATCGACGTACCTCGGTCGCCGAATGGCCGGTTCCGTGTACAGATGAAGGTGGACGAGCAACTGCACGGCTTGGTTCGAACTGACTCGGTTGTAACTGTCGATACAGAAGGTGTCGTAGGCGATACGTTTCTGACGATCCATCCTGGATCTCCAAATGCCGCGATCGCAAAGGGAGATTCGGTCCTGCAAAGCAAACCTCCCGTTAATATGTCTGATCTGCTTACCCACGGTGTGGGGATTATGAATGATGCAGACGCTACGCTAAAGCAGGTTGGGGGCAAACTTAACACTGCACTTGATGGTGTCAATGGTGCCGTGAATAACGCGAATGATTTGCTCGTAGGGCTTAAAGAGGGCCGAGGGACAGCAGGCATGCTTCTTCGCGATGAGGATATGGCAGCTCAGATCCGAGAAACCATGTCGAACGTGCAGTCAGCAACCTCCAACCTCAAAGAGGTTTCGGCGCGAGCGAATGTCCTCGTTGCGGATGTTCAGCAGCGCCAATTGCCGCAGAAGCTTGACGACACGGTGGCGCAAATTCGTTCCGCTTCCGCTCGTGCCGATGAGACCTTGGAACAGCTCCACCAAAGCTTGTCTGAAGCTTTAGGACCGGACGCAGAGGGCGTAACGGCAGGGCGAAACATCAGTGAAGCCTTGACTAGCATCAATATTGCGACGGGTAACATGGCAGAGGATACCGAAGCTCTCAAGCACAACTTCTTCTTCAGGGGCTTTTTCAATCGTCGCGGCTACTATTCGCTCGCTGACTTGTCGCCACAGCAATATCGCCGCAGCGAACTCTTTGGGAGTACTCGTAGCCCCCGGGTGTGGTTCCAGGCTGAGGCCCTCTTTCAGCAAGGGTCACATGGCGCTGAGGAACTGAGCGAGAGCGGGAAACATGCGATTGATGCTGCTGTTTCATCATTCGGAGACTCGATTTTCACGCACCCTATCGTCATCGAGGGGTATTCAGACACATCGCAGCCAGCCGATGCGCTTTCATGGTCCTATGCACGCGCGCAACTTGTTCGGAACTACCTAGAAGCACGGTATCCCTTCGACGCAAAGAAGGTAGGTCTGATGCCGTTGAGCGAGACTCCTCCGCCCCGGCTGGGCCATGATCATTGGTCTGGTGTAAGCATCCTAGTCGCGGAGAAGAAATAGTTTTCATAGGTTGGTGATGTAAACTCTCTCACTCGAATTTGGTAATTGTCGCCGACGTTCGATCGAATATTGTTGCTCAGGTGATTGCCACCCACCTGCAGTTGCCCTAGTCCGATGGCAAGAAAAGCGAGAGGCTTTTGCGACCCAAGTTTAGCCGGTGATACTAGAAATGACAGCGAGTCATAAGCGCTCACGAAAAGGAGTAGAACATGAGCACAGGATCAGATTCGTTCATGCAGCTTACTCGACACACAGAAAGCTCGCCGATGAATGCCACTTTTCATCGTACCGATGAACATTCGAATGGCAGGTCGGAACACGCACATTCCTCCTTCCTCAATACGATCGTGGGTCGCCGCGGCAGCCTGCGCCCAATTCTGGACGAGGTGGAGGCCGTAGCCGGCACGAACACAACCGTCTTAATTACTGGAGAGACCGGCACTGGCAAGGAAGTCATCGCGCGCGCGATTCACGAGCTCAGTCCCCGTCGAAACCGAAATCTGGTCAAGGTGAACTGCGCGGCGATGCCAGCCGGGCTTCTCGAAAGCGAGCTCTTCGGACACGAACGCGGAGCCTTTACGGGCGCCGTCAATTCTCATGTCGGCCGCTTCGCGTTGGCAGATCGCGGCACTCTGTTCCTCGATGAAATAGGTGACATGCCATTGGAGCTTCAACCCAAGATGCTCCGTGTGCTCCAGGAGCGTGAGTTTGAGGCAGTGGGTAGTACGCGTACAACACGAGTCGATGTTCGCGTCGTTGTTGCAACTAACCAAGACCTGAAACAAATGGTTCGCGACCGCGAATTCCGCGAAGATTTGTACTACCGCCTGAATGCTTTTCCGGTTTATCTTCCGCCGCTACGCGAACGGAAAGCTGATATTCCCGAGCTCGTGGAACACTTCGTCCAACATTTCGCAGAATCCATGGATAAAACAATCGAAACCATCCCTGGGGAAACCATGCGGGCCCTGGTTCGCCACCACTGGCCGGGTAACATTCGAGAGCTGCAAAACTACATCGCGCGCGGTGTCATTCTCTCCAACAATTGCATCTTTGAACCAGGGCCGCTCGAAAGATACGAGTCGCTAGACCCAGAGATTGCGAATCCGACGCTGGAAGATAAGGTGCGGAGAGAGATCCTCGTTGCTTGCCAGCGCGCCAATTGGAAGCTCGGAGGTCCGCGAGGAGCAGCCGCCAGACTCGGCTTGAAGCGCACCACCCTATTTTACAAGATGAAGCGTCTTGGTATTGCACCACCTGCAGACCAGTGGCAGGACTGAGATTACGCTTTCCGCGGCGCAGCGATGGAATTCGTACTCCTTCGATTGCCAGAAAAAAAACACCGTGCGGCGTTTCTGTCTTGCAAGTCGAGACACGAGTGGAAACCTGTCGGCTGGAATCGCTGAGGTCGCAAATTGGGCATACCAGCATTGGAAACGTTTGAGGAATGGAGACAAAAACAAACTCTTTGCGAAAAGCAATGAATCCATCTCGCCAACTTGTCATCGAATTGAGGTAGCCGATTCTGGAAGCTTTATGAAGCGGATTTGGTGAGAAGGAGAATAGCAGGTATTGTAATGGCACGATTTTATGTCTGTGCAGCCACCATAGTCGCGATAGCGCTGACACTGGCCACGCGCGCTCAGGCTCAAACTGTTCAATCGCCAGATACCCCGTCAGGACAAATCACCGGTATGGTTACCGACGTCAAAGGCGATGCCATCGTCGGCGCGACTGTAATTCTGACGAGTGGCCCGGAGTCGGCCGATCAGCGAACGGTGCTAACAACCGAAAGTGGATTTTTCCAGTTCGACGCTTTTACACCGACGGTGCCCTATAACGTCGCCATCAACGCGGATGGCTTTGCCGAGTGGACCTCGCCGCCGATCACCCTTGAACCGGGGCAAGTTAAGTCCCTTGGAGGCATCTCACTTCGCATCGCAACCCAGAACACTACGATGCAGGTTAAGTATGATCCCATCGAGGATGCGACTGAGCAGTTCAAGATCGAACAAACGCAGCGCATTTTCGGCATCATTCCGAACTTTTACACCTCCTTTGAAGGAGAGAATGCCGCGCCTCTCACTACGAAAATGAAATTCGACCTCGCCCTCAAGGTGTCCTACGATCCGGTCACGATTGCGGGAGTTGGATTTGTCGCTGGTTTGAGGCAGGCAGTGGATAGCCCCAATTATCCGCAGGGCGCGAAGGGATTTGGGGAGCGGTTTGGCGTAACGGCGGCTGATGGTTTTACCGACATCATGATCGGTGGGGCAATCCTCCCGTCTTTGTTGCATCAAGATCCCCGCTATTTTTATCAAGGAACCGGCACAACCCGCTCTCGACTCCGCCATGCGATCCTAAGTGCGTTCATCGCCAAAGGAGACAACGGCAAGTGGCAACCGAACTACTCCAGCGTGGGCGGCGATTTAGCATCAGGTGCTCTTTCGAATCTCTATTTCCCTAGATCAAATCGTGGCGCGGGGCTGATGTTTTCGCTGTTCGCGCTTGGTACAGCCGAGCGCATCGGCTCTAATGTGGTTCAAGAGCTTCTTCTGGGCAAATTCACTCGCCGACGTCGCGAAGGAACTGAAGCCTTAACACAATAGTTGGCGTCGATGTTTTCGCTGTCCGGAGATCAACACTGGTGACTGTCATCGATTACCTTTGATCACGTGTGATAGTTGTCGGAACAAAGTCCCCCAAGGGCCAATCCTCCTGGCTCACTTCCGGACCAATACCTAGGCCGCGCTTTCAGACCGAAATCAATACGCCATGCGCAACGCCATCGCGACTTAGACGTTATCGTCAAATCCAAGGCATCAATCGCCTGCGATAGGGATGCCCATTTATGGTTCGTGAAGCTTACACATCTCCTTCTCATTGAAAACGAGAAGGATGGCGAGCTGTTTGGGAAGTATGCATCGTTGGACATGCAGTTGCTTCACGGAGCGGCGAGGGGGCAACAATGATCCGTGCATCGAGATCCGCCAGCTTCAAGGGACGCACCAGTGGAGCAGAGGCCGACAATCATCGGGCTATTTTCAGAGGAACAGAAAGGCACGTGCGTTTATATTCTCGCGCCTCGGCATGCGACCAGTCTCCACGCCCGGTCGAAAGACAACCGGTGGCCCATGGGATGGAAGCTTTCCAAGAGATGGTTCTGGTCTCGCGACCAAAATTTATCGCTATGGCCCACACGATTCTGCGCAACAGAGAAGATGCCGAAGACGCAGTACAAGATGCATTTCTTTCGGGATATCTTCACTTACCCAGTTTCGAGGGCCGGTCTGCCCTCACGACCTGGTTCACGCGCATTGTAGTGAACGCTGCTTTGATGCTGCGTCGGAAACGGAAATCAGCCTGGACGAACTCGCAGCCGGAGAGCGGCACCTGGGACGACGCTGGGTGGAAGCAGGAAATCCCAACTTCGGAAGCCAATCCGGAAGTGGTTTGCGCGGAGCGCGAGGCTCTTCAGTTCATTGGCGAAGCGCTTGAAAAAATGAAACCTGCGCTTCGACAGGCGTTTACCATGACTTATTGCGACGAAATGTCAGGCCCAGAGGCTCGCGCCCTACTTGGCGTGTCGACCGCGACCTTCAAGTCGCGGCTCTTGCGTGCTCGGCGACAACTCTTGAATCGGGTACGAGGTACCCATCTTGCTCCGCACGGATCAACACAGGAACTCTGAGCGTTAAGAGCAGAGAACTGTAGTGAATCCCTTGCGAAACAACCTGACAGCAATCTCTTCGAACCAAAGCCTCGCGTGCTGATCAATGCCCACATGCTCGGTCGCCGGGCGTTCTGTCTCGGTGGCCTTTGGGCAACCTTCCTCAAATCTTCGATAAGTTCCTACCTGCTTCACGCAGGGTAGAGTTCGCGGCAACAAGCCTCGCCTCTACCCTCGCCAGCCCATCGTCAAGTCATCAGTTTTCTTCTTTCAGTTGTATCAAGTCTCACTGAAAGCCTGTCAAGACATTGACAAAAGTGCTAAACCGTTGGCGGTGCTACTGCCCATATTTGATTTTCAACCAGCTAGATTCCGCAAGCCTCTTCGTTCTCACCAGATTGCAACCGTACCGATCCGATTTTATTGGCAAACGGGTTGCACTACTACTGACCGCAGGCGCCAGAGAGTTTACGCACCATCGCGTCATAGTGCTCGCTAAGTCGAGGGATACTTTGAAAACAATTACATTTACTGGGTTCATACTCATTGGACTGTGTATGGGGGGAAGCCCAATAGCACTTGCTCAAAACAAATCTTCGCAATCGTTCGCTGAAGACAACACAACGGACGCGATCATGGATCGCAAGATGCAGCTACTACGCAAGGATATCCGCTCGATCAAAAAGCAGCTCATTACTGAGAATCTCACGCTCACCGATAGCGATGCGACGAATTTCTGGCAACTACATGTACGATGCTCGGCGGATACGACGGACATCAACAACATCAGAACGAAGATTATCAAAGACTATTCAGAGGAATACGGAACCCTAACCGACGAACAGGCCGATAGCCTCATCCGACGCTGGCTGGATACGGGCATCGAACAATCAAAACTACGTCAACTGTACATGCTGATCTTTCGAAAGATCCTGACCGGAAAGAAAGCAGCGACCTTCTTTCAGCTGGACCGCCGCATCGGCACGATGATCGATCTGCAAGTTGCATCGCAACTTCCACCGGATCACGATTGATTTGTTTACTGAGAGGCGCCATGGCATCGATCGAGAAACCAGTCTTAACGTCTCCCGTCACGACACCAGCTCCCATATCTGCAGCACAGCAGGAGCACGCCCCGGCGCCGCCAACTACATCGAAATGGCAGAAGTATGCCACCCCTGCCTTGGTAATCCTGCTTGCGGCTGCAGTTGTGACCAGCATCATGTGGAACTGGAATGCTTGGGAGGGCAGTCGGATCGATCAAGTGACGGACGATGCCTACGTGCGGGGCGATCTCACACCTCTCAGCACGAAGGTTGCTGGAATCGTGAGGGATGTGAGGGTCTCAGACTTCCAGCAGGTGCACAAAGGAGACCTACTTGTCGAGCTGGAGGACGACGACTACCTGGCCCAAGTGGCACAGGCAACCGCGGCAGTTGAGGCAGCAAATGCCGCGATTGTGAACAACCGGCGCCAGCAAGAGCTCCAAGATGCCCGCATCGCGCGGGCCTTCGCAGGTATTGACCAGGCAAGTGCTCAGATGGCGGCGGCACAAAGTGCAGAAGAGGCTGTTCAAGCCGATGTCGTCCGAACACAGAAGGAACGCCAGCGGCAAGAGGCGCTTCTACTGACCAGTTCCAGCACGGCGCAGAAAGTAGAGCAAGTCGTCGCAGATCAACAGAGATTTGCCGCACAGCTCGCAAGCCGCGAGGCCAATCTAGACGAGGCCACAGCGATGCTCCACAGCAACCAGGACGCGGTTGAAACAGAGAAGCGCAGCAAAGCCGTCCTGGGATCGCAGCAAATGCAACTGTTCGCGGACCTCCATGCTAAGGAGGCCGCGCTTGCGGTGGCTAAGGTTGATCTCAGTTATACGAATGTCACCGCCCCGGCTGACGGCATCGTTGGCGAAAGGCAGGTGCGTCCGGGGCAGTTGGTATCGCCCGGGACGCAAGTGATTCCGTTTGTGAGCAACATGAAATGGGTGCAGGCTAACTACCGTGAGACGCAGCTCACGAACGTAAAAGTCGGCGATCCGGCCGATGTGCGCATTGACGAATACCCGGGAAAGGTTTTCCGCGGAAGAGTCATCGAGATTGCCCCGGCAAGCGGTTCGCAATTCGCGCTCCTCCCTCCGGACAACGCTACAGGCAATTTCACAAAAGTGGTGCAACGAGTGCCGGTGAAGATCGCGCTCGACGATTCGAGCGCGGCAACGCTTTTGCGTCCGGGGATTTCCGTCGTCGCCACCGTCCGCACGAAGCCGTGATTGGAGCTTACGATGGCCGCTGCAGATCAGGTGTTACGTCTTCCCCCGCCGGCGCAAATCGCACAGGGGGTCGGGAGAATTGCGCCGGCCGATCTCTCGAAGAGCCCGCTTATGGGGATCCTTGGCGTCATCTTGGGAGCGGGAATCGTCACACTTACCGGCAGAATGATTAGCCTCGGGTTGGCAGATCTTAAAGGTCACCTCGGAATTAGCTTCGATGCAGGCACGTGGGTTGGCACCACATACGATATGGCGCTGATGTTCATCGGCCCCTTCACTGTGTATCTCGGCGGCTTGATCGGACCCCGCCGAATTCTGTTCTTCGCGGCAACGGCGTTCACGGTAATCTGTATTTTCCTTCCATTCGTTCACAACTACGCCCTGCTCGTCATAGCGATTGCATTGGCCGGGCTAGCCTCCGGCACGTTCTATCCCCTCACGCTAACCTTTGCTCTGCGCAACATTCCTCTTCGATTCCTTCCCTTCACTGTCGCGCTCTACGCCACATTCGTGGATGGAGCAGTAAACATCGCCCCGACGCTTTACGGGTTTTACAGAGACCATCTTTCGTGGCAGTGGATGTTTTGGAATTCTGCGCTCATCACGCCGATCATGATGTTTTGCGTTTATTACGGAATACCGGCCGCCCCGGCACCGAAACGATCATCCGAGATCCCTAGTTTCGCGGGTTTTCTGTATGCCAGCGCTGGGTTCGCGATGCTTCTCGGCGCTATCGAACAAGGGGAGAGGCTGGATTGGTGGCGGTCTGGAGTCTTCACTGCCCTGTTCGCCGGCGGTTCTTTCTTACTCTTATGCGCATTGCTGCGGCGACTGCGTAGTCCCAATCCCCTGGTTGACATGCCCTATCTCCGCCAGTCGAACACGATATTGCTTGGGATTGGACTTTTCCTGTTTCGCTTTTGTTTGGTGACGACAATCATCCTGATACCGCAATCGCTGGCAATCCACGGGTTCGGAGCCGATCAGATCGGCCCTGCTGTGATCTGGAGCGCGCTTCCTCTTCTGGTCATCGCATTTGTGGCCGCCCTCCTGCTGCTGGTCAATCTGGATTCACGCCTGCTCTTAGCTTCAGGTTTTGCATTGATGGCTCTTGCCTGCTACCTGAACGCTGGTATGACAAGCGCGTGGTCGGCATCGAACTACTACCGGACCGAATTGCTTACGGGCGTCGGACAGGGTTTTGCTTTTATCGGCCTTGTGTCAGCGATTATCCTCCAGGGCATTTTCTCGGGAGGGTTGTCGAAGCCGCAGTGGATTTTGACGCTCTCCGCGTTTTTCCATACCGTGCGGCTTTTTGGTGGGACTCTCGGCGCAGTGGCCATGGGCCACTTCATCGCGCAACAGGAGAAACTGCACTCGAACCTCCTCGGTCTGCACGTGGAGCGCGGTAACTGGATTACCGATGGGAGTATCCAAGGACTCGCTGCGGAACTGTTTGTACACTCCGCCGGCTTTGCTGCAGCCACAGGCCGCGCCGTTGGAATCGCAGCCGGCCGCCTTCGCCTTCAGGCCTACACGATGAGCATTAACGACGGGTTCCTACTCGTCGCCTGGAGTTGCGCATCCGCCCTGATCCTAGTTGCAATGTTGGGCAAATCACCGTTGACGTATGGCGATCTGAGTGCCGTCCAGCAGGGACTGGCCGCCGATAAGGAGTCAAAATCATGAAACGAAAGGTACTCATCTTATTGATGGCGACGGCAGTCTCTGCCTCACTCGCCTTTGCTGACGAAGCACGCGATCCTGCTGCCTCGCGCCACATCACACTGCACGAAGCCGTTCAGTTGGCATTGCAGCATAACCATGATATCCGCATGGCAGGGTACGCGGTCGATGAGAAACAACGCGCGAAAGACGCAACGAAGAGTTCGTATTTTCCAACCTTACGCAACGACAGCGCATTTATGCGGGTGACGGATACGCAGCTGCTTGAGATCAATTCCGGCAGCCTTGGCGTTGCGGGAGAAACGCCGATTCCTCCTGAGAACCACATCATCAGCCAAGGGGGCCGCAACCTGACGACGAGTGGGACGCAGATCACCCAGCCATTGACCTCGCTGCTGAAGATCAAGCAGGCAAACGATGCAGCGCAAGCCGAGGTAAAAGTCTCGCGGGAGAAAGCGGACCTCGCCGGAAACGACGTAGCTCTCGCAGTACATGAGGTGTACTACAAGATCTTGATTGCTCAGGCCCAACACAGCGCCACTGGGGCGCGGATTAAAGCGTCGCAGGATTTGCAGAATGAGCGCATGGAGCAAGTGAAGTTCGGCGGCGCCCTGGAACAGGAGTCCATTGAGAGCCGCGCGCAACTATTGCAAGCCAAGCAAGAACTGCTGACGACGGATCTTCAGTTATTAGATCTCAAGTTGAAACTCAATGACTTGATGGGCATTCCTCTGACGACCGAACTGGACCTGGATCCCACAGTCATCGAATTTCAAGAGACTTGTCAGCGAGAGGAATGTGTTAAGGCGGCGACGGACTCGCATCCGGAAATTCGTGAAGCACGCGCCGAGGTGGAGAAAGCGCAGGCGGCGGTCCGTTTGGCCAAGACAGATATTTGGGTTCCCGATGTCGAGGCTTTTGCCCGCTACAGCTACCAGAACAATGTCCCTTTCCTGGCCCGTAACTTTGGCACGTTTGGAATCCACTTCGGCTACGACCTGTTCGATGGAGGGCGTAAGCGAGCGGTTCTGGGTGAACACGAAGCGCAGTTGTCTCAAGCGAAAGAGAACCTTGCAAAGCTGACGGATCAGGTCGAGCTGGCGGTTGAAACTGCATACAACAAGCTGGAGAGGACGCAGCAGATGCTGAAGGTGTCCGAAGAAATCGTGGCTCTGCGCAGCGAATCGAACCGCGTGCGGCAGCAAGAAGTGTTGCAAGGAGCAGCGCTGAAGTCGCAGGCGGCTATGTCTACTGCCCAGGAGTACGAGGCGAAGGCGCACTGGCTGCAATCACAGCTGGACTACTCCCAAGCGCACGACGAATTTATTCATGCGATGGGCCAGACACCCGAATGATACGTCTCCGTTCAACAATATAGGTCGCTTACAACCTGGCGTTTGCCGTACAAATGTCGGTACCGGGTCACCGGTTGCGCGACATGTTCAATGAACTTTGCGTTCGACGGGAGCCGCCAAGTGTTTTACGGCGTATCAGCAGAACCTCCGCTAGCCATCATCGCCGCGAAAATCGTACCCCAGTTGGCAATAGCCGCACTGAATTTAACTTTTATCGCAGTTCCGGCGCGGAATTGAAACGTTCATTCGCTCCTAGCTGAGTTTGTCAATCCTGCCGTTTCGCAAGGGACTTGCAATGGCCATCGGATTTTCAGCAATGCTCGTTAGCCATCAGGCGACGAATTCTCGACGATTTTGTCAATTAAGAGACGGGAAAGTGCCGCAGCGGTTTCTCGCTCTTTGTTCAACTGCTCGTAAAGCGTTCAAGCGGGACAGCTTGCGGTTTCGCCTCATCCCGTAATTGGTTGGAAACTGCATTGCGTAGTTCGAAGGTGCAGGCAACCTTGGTCTTAGACCACGACTACTGTCACCAATCAGTGGGCAACTGACCTTCTCGGAGAGAATTCTTGATGAGGATTGGCAAAACGATGCGCGAGGCGGATTGGCAAGCGATTGCTAGCCGAGCCGCAGGGATTCTCGTTCTGATAGTGGGGGTGCTTCTCGCCGCAAGATTGTGCGGTGCGACTACCCCTGCTGATCACTCAGTTCCGAGCATCTTTGATCCGCGCTCAACGCCGGCCGAGTCGATCCGCCACCTATCATTTTTCGTCCTTGGCATAACTGGCCTGATTTTTCTGGTCGTCTTCAGTCTATTGAGCTATGTGGTCGTGAAATTCCGCAGCAGAGTGGGTGGCGCGGAGCGTGAGCCAGCCCAGGTCTTTGGAAGCACGCAGATTGAGCTGGCGTGGACCGTTATTCCCATTCTGATCGTCGCCGTCCTTTTTCTGGCAACTGCGCGAGTGATTCACGGGATCCAGGACGCGCCGAGGCCTGCAGGGGCTGTGGAGCTAACCGCAATCGGGCACCAGTTTTGGTGGGAATTTCGATATCCCGGACTCGGCATCGTCACCGCGAACGAACTTCATGTTCCCGTGAGCGACCCCGCACATCCCACGCCGACATTCTTGAAATTGCTTTCCGCAGACACGGATCACAGCTTCTGGGTTCCTCAGCTTGCGGGCAAGACAGACTTGATTCCGAATCGCGTAAACGAGACGTGGCTGGATCCTCACGAAACCGGCCTATTTCTCGGCCAGTGCACGCAGTACTGCGGTACACAGCACGCGAAGATGCTTTTGCGCGTATACGTCGATGGCCCGGAAGGCTTCAGGGCTTGGGTACGCGAGCAACAACAGCCAGCGAATCAGGATGAAAAGGAAGCCGCGGGAAGACATGTCTTCGAAAGCACCGCCTGTTTAAACTGCCACGCAATTGCCGGGACAAACGGCACTGGCCGCTTTGGTCCGGATCTCACCCATTTAATGAGTCGCCGCACCATCGCGGCCGGCGCAGCAGAAAATACGCCAGAAAACTTGCGCTTGTGGATTCAGAACCCAGACGCCATCAAGCCCGGATCGTTGATGCCGGCAATGAAGTTGAGCGACACCGAGTTGGACGCACTCGTGCGCTATCTGCAAACACTGCACTAAGAAATGAGGATGGGAGATCAGCCATGTCGTCGGATGCCATAGCCATTCAAACGACGGAAGCCACAGGTCAACCGTGGGTCCAGATACTGCATGAGTGGGTGACAACCGTCGATCACAAGCGACTGGGGATTCTCTACATTCTCTACGCCCTTGTCTTTCTCGTAGTCGCCGGTATTGAGGCGATTATCATGCGTGTCCAGCTCATGCGCCCGCACAACGACTTTGTTTCTCCTCAGGTGTTCAACCGCATGTTCACCATGCACGGTACGACCATGATTTTCTTTGTGGCGATGCCCATCCTGTTTGGCTTTGGGAATTACCTGGTGCCGCTTATGATCGGCGCGCGTGACATGGCATTTCCGCGGCTGAATGCGTTCAGCTTCTGGCTGATGGCGTTCGGTGGGTTTCTGCTCTACTTCAGTTTCGTGGGTGGAAATGGATTGTACGGTGCCGGTAACGCACCGGACGTTGGCTGGTGGGCGTACGCCCCTTTGGCTTCGCGCGCATTTTCCCCTGGGCATAGCTCCGATTACTGGACGATTGCCCTGTTGGCCTCGGGCTTCGGCAGCATTGGGACTGCCATCAATATCATCGTGACGATTATTTCGATGCGTTGCCCAGGCATGAAACTGAGCCGCATGCCGTTGCTGGCATGGATGAACCTGGTGATGTCTGGAATGGTTTTACTTGCAATTACGCCTCTATCCGCAGCTCAGCTCATGTTGCTGGTGGATCGCTACCTTGGGGGTCATTTTTTCGACACCCAGGCGGGGGGCTCGGCAACGCTGTGGATGCACTTCTTTTGGATTTTTGGACATCCTGAGGTATACGTTCTGATTATTCCTTGCTTTGCATTTGTCTCTGAAATTATTCCGGTATTCTCGCGCAAGCCGATCTTCGGATACCCCGTCATGGTTGGCGCCACTGTTTGCATCGCTTTTGTGAGCATGAGCGTTTGGGCGCACCACATGTTCACGATCGGTATGAGTTCCTACGCCAACAGCTTTTTCACCATAACGACGATGGCGGTGGGCGTGCCGACCGGCATCAAGATCTTCAACTGGCTGGGCACAATGTGGGGAGGCAAGATTCAGTTCAAGACGCCGATGCTTTTCTGCGTCGGCTTCCTTTTCCAGTTTTTGATCGCCGGCCTTACCGGAATCATGCTGGCTTCTTCACCCTTCGACTGGCAGCTCAGCGGTTCCTACTTTGTCGTCGCGCATTTTCATTATGTAATTGTGGGCGGAATTTTGTTCGCCCTCTTCGGGGCGTTTTATTACTGGTATCCAAAAATCACCGGAAGAATGCTGAGCGAAACCCTGGGAAAACTTCATTTCTGGCTATTCCTGATCGGATTCCATATCACTTTTGACCTGATGCACATTCCCGGCGTGCTGGGAATGCCGCGGCGCATTTACACCTACGAGCCCGGCCGCGGTTGGGACACGTTGAACTTTCTCGTGTCCATCGGCGCATTCGTCCAGGGCATCGCCACTCTAGTGTTCGTCGCAAACCTGGTTATCTCTTATTTCAAAGGAGCCAAAGCGGGGAACGATCCGTGGGACGCCTGGACTCTTGAATGGTCAATCAGTTCGCCGCCGCCTGTTTACAACTTTGCGTCAATCCCAACGGTCGCCAGCCGTAGGCCATTGTGGGATTTGAAACACCCGGAAGATCCGGACAGTCGCTATGAGTAAAGGGATAAATTGATGAGCGCAATCACCACACCGCTTTCGGAAAGCCCCGTAGCCTGGAAGCTCCCTTATCGTGGGAGGGTCGGCATGGCGTGTCTCATATTCGCCGAGTCCGCCATCTTCACGATTTTCGTTGTCGCCTATCTTTTCTATGTGGACAAGAGCCTCTCAGGACCGACTCCGCGCGAAGTTCTCGAGACGCCCATTTTCTACACCATCTGTCTGCTGTCCAGCAGTCTGACGATCCACTTTGCGGCAAAACTTCTGGAACGCGGCAGTCGAGGGGCATTCCTGTTTTTGTGGCTTTTAACGATCGCTCTAGGCGCCCTTTTTCTGTACGGCACGGGCCAGGAATGGCACGGCTTGATCTACGAACACGGGCTGACAATTTCCACGAATCTTTTTGGAACAACGTACTACTCGCTGGTTGGGCTGCACGCATTTCACGTTACCGCTGGACTGATCATGCTGAGCATTGTGCTGTGCTTCGGATTGGCAGGGCGCGTTGGACCGGAGCAGTCTGCTCGCGTCGACGTGCTTTCCATGTACTGGCATTTTGTCGATACCGTGTGGGTCGTCGTTTTCATTGTTGTTTACGTCCTAGGCCGCTGAGGAGAAGAAATGGCAACACAGTTATCCGTGGAACAAGTGGAGCAGAGTCACCGGGGCCCCGTTGAAATCGAAGTGCCCGCATCCACTGCGTGGCCGCTTGTTTTGGCTTTCGGTTTCACCTTAATGTTCGCCGGTCTTCTTACGAGTGCGTCGGTGAGCGTCTTGGGCGTCGTGCTTGCCGTGGCGGGTTGCGTCGGCTGGTTCCGCGAAGTGTTTCCTCACGAGCATGAGGAAACCGTGCCGGTCGTGTTCGAAGAACATCGCATCACCACGGAGCGCCGCGTCGTCGAACGCGTGCCCGTTGCTCCCGATCTCGTGCGTGCGTGGCTTCCCATCGAAACTTATCCGGTATCGGCTGGCATAAAGGGCGGGCTGGCGGGAGGAGTGGCGATGGCTGTGCTGGCATGTGCCTACGGGCTGCTCAAGGCCGGAAGCATCTGGTATCCCATCAACCTGCTTGCGGCGACTGCCTACGCGGAATCGCTTAAGCTCGGCCCCGCCCAATTAAATTCGTTTCATGCGGATAGTTTCGCGATCGCCTTGGGCCTGCACGGCATCGGATCCGTCTTCGTGGGACTGCTCTATGGTGCGATGCTGCCGATGTTCGCGCGGCGGCCGATTGTACTCGGAGGGCTGATTGCTCCAGTGCTGTGGTCTGGGATTCTGTATTCAACCATGCAATTACTCAATCCTTTGCTTGCAAGCCACATTAACTGGTTCTGGTTTATGGCTTCGCAAATCGCATTTGGCGTTGTCGCGGGCATCGTTGTCGTGCGCCAGGAGCGTGTCTCAACGCGCGAGAATCTGCCTTTTATCGTACGCGCGGGAATTGAAGCTCCCGGAATAACGCCGCCGCGAGAACCCGGGGAGAAACAGCCGTGAACTCACTTCGGCATTTTTGCGTATGCGCGGCGCTCGCCGCGATCCTGGCCTCGGGTTGCGGCGCGCCGCACGGTCAGCCGGATAAAGATTCGGAAGTTCCAGCGCCGAAAGAGGTCTTGGCATTTAGCACTCTTTACGCGGAGAACTGCGCCGGCTGTCACGGTGCGGAGGGACACGGAGCAGCAGCAATCGCGCTTGCCAATCCTGTTTATCTGGCCATCGCAGATGACGCTGCCATCCGCAAAGTCATCGCCAACGGCGCGCCGGGAACCGCGATGCCGGCCTTCGCCGAGAGCGCTGGCGGATTGTTGACGGACGCGCAGATCGACGTGCTCACCAAAGAAATTCGCTCACGTTGGAGCAAGCAGGGAGTTCTGGACTCGGCTGCCGCGCCTGCTTATGCGCCTAAATCGGCAGGCGACGCCCAGCGAGGTGAAGTCGCCTATAAGACCTACTGCGAATCTTGCCACGGTTCGGGTGGATGTGGTGGGCCCAAGGGCAGCACGATCACGGATGATTCGTTTCTTGCGCTCGTCAGCGATCAAGGCTTGCGCACGATTGTGATCGCCGGGCGTCCTGAACTGGGCGCGCCCGATTGGCGTGGAAACGTGCCGGGAAAACCGATGTCGGATCAGGAAATCACCGACGTGGTTGCGTGGCTCGCATCACGCCGGATTCAGAACCCGGGTCAACCCTACTCTGCTTCAAATAACACCCAGCACCAGGAGTCGGAAGATGCCAAACGAAAATAATATTTCCCGGCGCGGACTTTTTATGAAGTTGGGAATTCTTTTCAATGGAATTGTTGCCACGGTTCTTGCGGTGCCCATCGTCCAGTTTCTTTTGTCCTCGGTTACGCGGGGTCGCGCTGGCGATTACCTGTCGTGGGTGCCGCTCGGTCAGGTCAATGAATTTCCGGTGGGAGAGACTCGCCTGGCCACTTTTCGAAATCCCAATGCGATGCCCACCGACGGCAAGACAGTCGATACCGCGTGTTGGGTCCGCCGCATCGAGGGCGAACAGTTCCAGGTCTTCGCCGTTAATTGCGCGCATCTGGGCTGCCCGGTCCGCTGGTTTCCGCAGTCCGGTTTGTTCATGTGCCCGTGCCACGGCGGAGCTTACTACCGCGATGGCTCGCGCGCGTCAGGCCCGCCGGAACGCGGGCTTTTCGAATATTCGCACAAAATTGAGAACGGTTTGATCACCATTCAGGCCGGTGAGCTACCAACGCCCGGACCGAGTGCTGCTCTCACAGGAAAGAATCCGCCATGCGCATAATTTGGCAACTTGGAGAATGGTTTGATCGGCGCTTGCAGCTCGCAGCTCCGATTCGCGAAGCCGCGGAACATCCAGTGCCGCGAAACACGGCAAGCTGGTGGTACGTGTTCGGGAGCGCTGCACTCACCGTATTTATTTTGCAACTGGTGACCGGAATTCTTCTGGCGCTGATTTACGTCCCTTCGGCTGGTGAGGCGTGGAGCAGTCTGCAGGCTTTGAATCACGACGTGACCCTTGGTTGGTTCATCCGCGCAATGCACGGATGGGGCTCTAATTTCATGGTGGCGCTTGTTCTGATTCATATGGTCCAGGTGTTTCTGTTTGGGGCTTACAAGTTTCCTCGCGAGCTTACGTGGATTGTCGGCATATTCCTTTTGCTCATGACACTTGGGATGGCTTTCAGCGGGCAAGTGCTGAGGTTCGACCAAGACGCCTACTGGGGGCTTGGCATCGGAGCGTCGATCGCCAGCCGAGTCCCTTTTGCCGGCCCTGCAATCGTGAAGCTGATGCTTGGCGGGCCGATCATCGCCGGCGCGACGCTTTCGCGATTCTTCGCGCTGCACGTATTCGTGATTCCCGGAATGCTGATCGGATTCGTGTGCCTTCATGTCCTGATGGTGCTGAAACTGGGAATCAACGAGTGGCCAATGCCCGGACGCGTGGTGAAGCGCGCCACCTACGTCAGCGAATATCATGAACTGACGAAAAAGGATGGCGCGCCGTTTGTTCCTTACGCGATCTGGAAGGATCTGTTCTTTGCCGCATTCATTCTCATAGCCGTCGCGGCATGTGCTCTGTACTTTGGTCCGTTCGGACCAACGGGTAGGCCGGACCCTACGATTATTCAAACGGTGCCGAAGCCCGATTACTTTTTTCTGTGGCTGTATGCCTTGCTCTCGTTGCTTCCGCCGTCTATGGAGACTCCTGCGCTACTCATTGGCCCCGTCGTAGCGATTGCCGGTTTGCTCCTGCTGCCTTTTGTCTCTGGCGAAGGAGAAAAGAGCTGGCGGCGGAGGCCGATTGCGGTTTTGACCGTCATGCTGATCGCAATAACGCTGGGAACATTTACACATCTCGCCGGATTTACTCCCTGGAGTCCGCATATGAACGCCTGGAGCAGCGATCCGGTACCGGAACGATTCTTGCATGGCACTACGGCACTTCAGCGGCAAGGAGCTCTCGTCTTCCAGGCCAAACAATGCCGCAATTGCCATTCGCTCGGTGAACTCGGCGGGCAAAGGGGGCCGGCGCTCGATAGCGTCGCAGTGCGGCTCACGCAAGACCAGCTCATACGCCAGGTGATTCAGGGCGGCGGCAACATGCCTGCTTACGGAAAAAACTTGAGCCCGCCGGAAACCACGGCGCTGGTTGCGTTTCTCGAGACGCTACATCCCGAAGACCAGGCTCCAGCGCGCGAAGCTGCACGCGATTTCGTGCTAAGAGAGACCGGTACGCGTCCATAAGAAGATTTCATGCCGCACATACACCACACCGCCGCCATGGGATTGTCGTCGTCTTCGAGTGCAACCATCCTTGTTGCTCTTGTTTTTCTATCCTTATTGTATGTGCGCAGCTGGCGTCGCATGCAACGGGCCCCTACAAGCGCTATTCACGGCTGGCGGTTGGCGAGTTTCCTTTTTGGAATGTCTTTCATTTGGGCGGCGCTCTGCTCGCCACTTGTTGCCTACGAACATGACTTGTTGACGGTCCACATGATTCAGCACCTGTTGCTGATGACCTTTGCTCCGGCGCTGATCTTGATGGGCGAACCGTTGCTGGTGTTCTGGCATGGATTGCCGCGATTTGGAAAGATCGTGTTCGGCCACTTGTTTCGACGGCCATTGGTGCAACGGTTTGCTCGGATGATTTCTCGGCCCGCGTTGTGCTGGATAGTTTCTGCGTCGACCCTCCTGGGATGGCATGTGCCGGCACTGTTTACTTTGGGGATGCAATCAGAAGTGTGGCACTCTGTCGAACAGGCCGCGTTTTTGGGGGTTGGGTTTCTTTTCTGGCTGCCGGTTATTCAACCTTGGCCAGGTGCGACAATCGGGCCGCAATGGTCGACCCTTTTATACCTTTTTCTTGCCACGTTGCCGTGCGACATCCTCTCTGGATTTCTTGTGTTCTCTGACCGCGTTGCATACCCCATGTATTTTTCGATGCCGCGGCACTTTGGTTTTTCTGTTCTAGAAGATCAGCAGTGCGCTGCTGCGCTGATGTGGACCTGCGTCACGCTGGTCTATCTGGTGCCCGCGGCGATTCTCAGTACCCGGCTGCTCTCGCCGCGGAGTTTCTACCGTCGCGACCTGGTGCAATTGGAATTGCGTGGCGGCGCAGCATCGCAGAGGGATTCGCAGCGGCTGGAGATTGTGTAGAGATGGCAACCGAACTCATTCTTGCCGCGCTCGACGCATCCGCGTTGGAGACCCGTAGCGTCGCGAGTTCCAATGTCCTGTTCGGCTATTGGGAGCTAACGAAGCCCGAAATCAACTTCCTAATTGCCATCACGGCAGCGGCTGGGTTCTGGATCGGTTCACCCGCAGCGCCTACCCATTTTCCGTGGATGCGGTTCATACATACGCTCTTGGGTACGGTCTTTGTCGCTAGCGGAGCGGCAACACTGAATCAGCTGATCGAGTTGCAGTACGATGCGCAAATGCGCCGAACCGCGCGGCGGCCGCTCGTCTCGGGACGAATTGCTCCTTCACATGCTTTATGGTTCGGAATTTTGTTGTCGGTTTTTGGTGTCGTGTACCTCGCCATTTCGACGAATGCTCTTGCATCTCTGTTGGCCGCACTCACTCTACTCAGTTACTTATTTTTGTACACACCGCTAAAGCGGATTACACCCCTGTGCACCTTGGTCGGTGCGATTCCGGGCGCCACGCCGCCGTTGATCGGCTGGGCAGCAGCGTGCGGGCATCTAGATGCTGCAGCTTGGGTGCTCTTCGCGATTGTCTTCCTCTGGCAATTCCCTCATTTCATGTCCATCGCGTGGATGTATCGCGAAGACTACGGGCGCGCAGGCTACCTCGTCTTGCCCGCGAGCGAACTCAAAGACCGGTTTGTTGCCTGGCAGAGTCTACTGCCCACATTAGGCCTTTTCGTAGTGGCCATGGTTCCTGTACTTCGCGGTCAGTCAGGACTTGTCTACTTTGCGGGTGCTCTCGTTCTTGGAGGCGTCTTTCTCTACTATAGCGCGCGTTTTGCCTTTCGACGCTCGGCCGCCTCTGTACGGCAGTTGCTCTTTGCTTCCATCCTCTATCTCCCGGTGCTGTTGGCTTTGCTGGCGTTGGACAAGAAATGAATGTGAAAGAAAGGGCTTGAAAGGAACGGCGAGATGCAATCAGTCGGAATTAGCGTCGCGAACAAAGACACGACGCCCTCAAGCGTTTCGCCGGCCGGACGAATCTCGCTCAACCGCTTTGCGTGGTTTACGCTTGCGTACAATATCGCCGTCGTTCTCTGGGGCGCATTCGTGCGCGCTACTGGGTCAGGAGCAGGATGTGGCAGACATTGGCCTCTCTGCAACGGCGAATTCCTCCCTGCGACACCTCAAACCCAAACGGTGATCGAATTCACGCACAGAGTGACGAGCGGTCTATCGCTCGTGCTTGTAGCCATTCTTTTAATTTGGTGTTGGCGTCGCACCGCAAAGAGTGACTGGAGTCGCTACTCGGCTGTTGCCGCTGCGGTGCTTTTGTTCAATGAAGCTGTCCTTGGTTCCCTGCTAGTCCTGCTGGATCACGTTGGCGGCTTGGACAGATCTGCAACCCACGCACTCTTTTTGTGCCTGCATTTTGCAAATACCCTTCTGCTGCTTGCTGCTCTGGCACTCACCGCAGGGTGCCTTTCGAATGGCAACCTACGTTTGGGTGTGGTTGCAAGACCCGATCAGGCGATCGCGACGGGGCTCGGCCTGGTGTCGGTAATCGTCATCGGAATGACCGGCTCGCTGGCCAGTTTTGACGACAGTATCTTTCCTGCCGACTCACTGCCGCACGCGCTCGTGCAAGACTTCTCATCGAGCAGTCACATTCTGTCGCGCTTGCGGCTACTCCACCCTATCGCCGTTGTGATCGGTTCCATCTATGTATTGTGGCTGGTCCAGAATTTCTGGCGAAAGCAAGAGCGCTCGCCTTGGATGCTCCTTCTTACGGTCACGCTGACTGCTCAGATTGCCCTCGGCACAATAAACGTGATCCTGTTGGCCCCTGTCTGGCTGCAGATGACGCATCTACTCGTTGCCGAAATGTTCTGGATCCTGCTCGTACTTGCGTCCGCCGATCAATTATTTGCCAACCACCATTCGGGCCCTCCGCTTTCCCGAGAGGGGAGCACTAGCGTTAATTGGAGCCTCGGCTTCGAAGGTACGGGGCATATTGGCCGCCACGGAGGGCACTCTTTATGAGACGACAACTTCAGATTGTTAGAGAACCCCAGAGCCGCAGCCCGCGTCCCTTCGCCCGCGTTGAGGATGCTATTGCGGCCATACGCGCGGGGCAGATGGTGATCGTTGTTGACGACGAAGACCGCGAAAACGAAGGCGATTTGACCATCGCCGCAGAGAAGGTCACACCCGAGGTGGTCAACTTCATGGCCCGCTTTGGCCGCGGACTAATCTGCTTAGCGATGACACCTGATCGCCTTGATGCGCTTGAAATTCCGCTAATGGTCTCGCAGAACAGCTCGCGATTTGAAACCGCATTTTGTGTCAGCATCGAGGCGAAGGAGCGCACGACCACAGGAATTTCGGCCGCCGATCGTGCTGCAACGGTGCTAACAGCGATTGACCCATCCACGAAGCCTTCGGATCTCGTTCGTCCTGGCCACGTGTTCCCTTTGCGTGCCAGAAGCGCTGGAGTTTTGGTTCGCGCCGGACAAACAGAAGCGGCCGTAGACTTGGCACGGCTGGCTGGCCTTCATCCTTCCGGCGTCATCTGCGAAATCATGAACAAGGACGGCACCATGGCCCGGGTGCCGCAGCTCAGTCGTTTCGCCCGTCGGCACAACATGCCGTTGATCACCATCGAGGACTTGATTACCTACCGGATGCGTACGGAGTCGGTGGTGAAGCGCGTGGCCTCCACAATGCTACCAACCGAATACGCGGAGTTCCGTCTTCACGCATTCGAGAATCAGATCGACAAGCAAACGCACGTGGCCCTTGTGTGCGGCGAGGTCGGAGATGGGCAGGACGTACTCGTGCGCGTGCACTCGCAGTGCCTCACCGGCGATGTTTTGCGTTCGGCGCGTTGTGACTGCGGCGCACAGCTCGACGAGGCCTTGCGCCGGATAGCGACAGAAGGTCGCGGAGTTTTACTTTACTTGAACCAAGAAGGACGAGGGATTGGCCTGGCGAATAAGATTCGCGCTTACGGCCTGCAGGATGAAGGACTCGACACGGTCGAGGCCAATGAACGCCTGGGGTTCAAACCCGATCAACGAGACTACGGCGTCGGCGTGCAGATCCTGCGAGAACTGGGCGTCCACTCAATGCGCCTCTTAAGCAATAATCCCCGAAAGCTCGTCGCAATCGAAGGCTATGGACTATCCGTCACCGAATGGCTGCCTCTCGAGATCCCTGCGTCAGCTACGACACTGCGGTATTTGACGACCAAACGAAACAAGCTCGGGCACGTCTTGCGCGGTTTCTGACACTGCGCTTAAGAAACTTTGTCCTCATTGTCCACGCGCATAAGTCTGACTTACTATAGTCATCAACATTATTTTTGTGTCTGTGATTCACGAACATAATAGAAAACCCGCTCGCACCTTTTTTGTTTGAGTTCGAAAGCTTCCGCCGTCAAAGCCTAGGCAGTTGAGTGAACGAATTGACAGCGGTTCTGCAGGTTGAAACATCCCGGAAACAATAACGCCCCTCTTTTCAGTGATCTAAGCGAACAACATCCTTGGCTGACCGGATGCTTTTAGTCGTCGCGGCAGTCACAGACACAAGGCAAACGGAACAAGAGGAAATTCATGGCGAGCCCAACAAAAGAAATCAAAAAAGCACTTCCTCAGCCCAATTCTGACTTCTACCAACTCATAGAGACATTGCCCGCCAATGAGCTGGCGGTTCTGAAGCAGGTACGCGCGTTCATGGAGACGAAAGTCGCACCGATCATCACGAAGTACTGGGTCGAGGACTCTTTCCCATTTGAGTTGTTGCCTGCGATTAAGGAACTCAATATCGGCGGCGTTGCTATGAACGGGTATGGCTGCCGAGGCGGAAGCGTGCAGCTATTTGGTTTGATCGCCATGGAGATGGCGCGCGTCGATTCCTCAATCGCCACATTCTTCGGTGTGCACAACGGCTTGGCGATGGGGTCCATCTATATGGGCGGTTCGGAGGAACAAAAGCAAAAATGGCTCCCACCGATGGCCCGCTGGGAAAAAATTGGCTGCTTCGGCTTGACCGAGCCTCTCGTCGGCTCGGGAAGCTCTGGCGGCCTTACGACTACGGCCAAACGTGACGGAGACGCGTGGATCCTCAATGGCCAGAAGAAATGGATCGGCAATTCTCCGTGGTGCGACATCTCGATCATCTGGGCCCGCGATCTGGCCGACAATCAGGTCAAGGCGTTTATCGTCGAGAACAAGACCACGCCCGGCTTCACGGTCGAAAAAATCCAGAACAAGATCGCCCTCAAGGTCGTGCAGAACGGCTTGATCACGATGGAGAACTGCCGGGTTCCGGAGGAAAACCGCCTGCAAGCCGATCAATCGTTCCGCGACACGGCTCGCGTCCTGAAGATGACGCGATTCATGGTTGGCTGGGAGGCGACGGGCTGCGCCATGGGCGCTTACGAAAATGCGCTTAAGTACTGCCAGGAGCGTTTGCAGTTCGGCAAGCCGATTGGCTCATTCCAAATGGTGCAAGACCTCCTGGCCAGAATGCTCGCCAACATCACCGCTTCGCAGTGCCTCTTGGTGCGCATGTCCCAGTTGCAGGCCGAAGGCAAGATGACGGACGCGCATGCATCCCTGGCCAAGGCTTTCACTACCGCCAAATGCCGCGAGACGGTCGCATGGGCACGCGAATTGCTCGGTGGCAACGGCATCGCTGCTGAGTACAACGTCGGGCGTTTCTTCGCTGATGCGGAAGCCCTCTACTCCTATGAGGGCACTTTCCAAATGCAGAACCTGATTCTCGGCAAGACCATCACCGGCCTCAGTGCCTTTGTGTAATCAACTTTCGAAACAGTAGCTGGTAGTCCTGCCACAACGTTCTGTCGTTGAGCGAAAGATTAGGAAAGGAGTAATGGACTCTTATGCTGTCATCTAAAGCTTCCAAATCCGAGACTGCGAAGATCGCCGCAAAGACCGTGGGCCGCCTGTTTTTTATGGATCTCGCCACCGGTCGCGTCCTTTCCTCAAACCCTGATGGCTCCGACTTGAAAACCATCGTCAGCGAAGGTCGAAAGCTTCCTGACGGCATCGTGGTCGACGTCGCAGGCGGGCACATCTACTGGACTAATATGGGGAATCCGAAGTCCAACGACGGCACGATCGATCGTGCTGACCTCGACGGCACAAACGTCACGAACGTTGTCCCGCCAGGCGCGACTTGGACTCCCAAACAACTCCAGCTCGATGCCAAGAACCGGAAACTCTACTGGTCAGACCGCGAAGGAATGCGAGTCATGCGCTCGAATCTCGACGGTTCAAAGATCGAAACCCTCGTGGACACCAGCCACGGCGATGCGCGACCCGGCCCGGACGCGACGAAATGGTGTGTAGGGATCGCCCTTGATGTGCAAGGCGGCAAGGTCTACTGGACACAGAAAGGGCCGGACAACGCAGGTCGGGGTCGCATCTTCCGCGCCAATCTGGAGCTCCCCAAGGGGCAAACTCCGGCAAATCGCCGGGACATCGAAGTACTCTACGACAACTTACCTGAGCCGATTGATCTCGATCTCGACCTTGGCAACCGGACGATGTACTGGACCGACCGCGGAGACCCGCCGCGCGGCAACACGGTGAATCGAGCACCGATGGATGCGGGGGCCGGGAGTGGCAAGGAGCCGGAAATTGTCTTTAATCACTTGATGGAAGGCATCGGACTGTCGTTGGACCTGAAGAACAGGCGCATGTTCTTAACCGATCTGGGGGGATCTGTTTACAGTGCCAATCTCGACGGGTCGAACGCGAAAAATCTGCTATTCGCAGAAGGAAATTTGTCTGGCATCGCCTACGTGGAGTTTTCCGCCGGATCGTAGTGCAGCTTCGATTGATCGCGATACGCAGAGGAGAAAATTATGAGTTTGCCAGCTTCTGCTTTGAAACTTGAGAACGTTCTGTACGAAAAGAAGGGTCCGATTGCCTATGTGACTATCAATCGGCCCAAAGTACTCAACGCTCTGAACGCGAAAACCATTTCCGAATTGCGATCCGCGTTCGAAAACGCACGCGATGATTCCGAGGTGCGTGGCGTCGTCTTCACGGGAGCAGGCGATAAGTCGTTTGCGGCCGGGGCGGACATCAGCGAAATGGCCAACGATACTCCGCTCACGGCGGAAGAGAAAACGCGGTCCGGCCAAGCGCTTACTGACCTCATTGAAAACCTCGGCAAGCCGGTCATCGCTGCCGTGAATGGTTTTGCGCTCGGTGGTGGATGTGAGCTGTCGATGGCTAGCACGATTCGAATCGCCGCTGAAACTGCGAGGTTCGGTCAGCCCGAAGTGAAGATCGGAGTGATGCCGGGCTATGGCGGAACGCAACGTCTTCCCAGGTTGATCGGCAAGGGCCGGGCATTGCAACTCATTCTTTCAGGCGAAGTCATCGACGCGCACGAAGCCTATCGCATCGGCCTGGTGAACGAAGTCGTTCCAGGCGCCAGTCTGCCCGCAAGAGCGGAAGCGATACTCAACCAGTTCATCTCCAACGCTCCAGTCGGCGTGAAGTACTCCATTGAGGCGGTAAACAAAGGATTGGATACGAGTCTCGCGGAGGGCTTGCTTCTTGAAGCCTCGCTGTTCGCGATTTGCGCCGGGACCGAAGACAAGACGGAAGGAACATCTGCATTTCTTGCGAAGCGCGCTCCGAAGTTCCAGGGACGCTAGCGCACAAAAGTTTCTCCATCGTTTGAAATTCCTAATCGGAAAAGGAAAGAGGAAAAAAGTCATGGCTGACGAAAACATATTCTCAGGACTAAAAGTCGTGGACCTTGCTAGCTTCATCGCAGGCCCCGGCGCAGCCACAATCCTGTCCGACTTCGGCGCAGACGTCATAAAGGTCGAGCCACCCGACGGAGACATGTGGAGAAACGGGCACAGGATCCCTCCGCAGCCGCATTCGGAAGAGCCTTATCCATTCGAATTGGCTAACCGAAACAAGCGTGGCGTTGCGCTCAATCTGAAAGCTGCGGGCGCGCAGCAGGTTCTCGAACGGTTAGCCAAGTGGGCCGACGTGTTCATCGTCAACACACCGCATCCCGCGCGCAAGAAATTGAAACTCGAATATGACGATGTCGCGCAGTGGAATCCGCGTCTGATCTACGCCGATCTCACCGGCTTCGGCGAGAAAGGTCCGGACGCTGCTCTTCCCGGATTCGATCTCACAGCCTACTGGGCGCGCAGCGGTTTGTTGTTCATGACGCGCGATGCTGGATCGCCGCCGACCTGGCCAGTGGCAGGCAGCGGAGACAATGCAACTGCGGTCGCTATTTATGCTGCAATTGCGACCGCTCTTTATCGTCGCGAACGCACTGGCAAAGGATCCTACGTCACGACTTCGCTCCTTGCGGCGGGTGTCTGGTCGGCGAGTGTCTTCATCCAGGCCGCTCTATGCGGTGCGAATTTCTATGGGCTGCACGATCGAACGCATCCCGCAAATGCAGCTTTTAACGTGTATCGCTCTTCCGATGGCACCTGGTTCGTTCTCGTAGTTACTCCGGACAAGGTACCCGCGGTTCTGAAAGCAATCGGTCGTGAGGATATCCTAACGGATCCGCGATTCTCCGAACCTGCCGAGCTAGCGCAGAACCGCCCGCAACTGACGTCAATGCTCGATGAGATTTTTGGTTCGCAGCCAATGTCGCATTGGTATGAGGTCTTCAACGGCGTTCAGGTCACCTTCGGCGCCGTGCGTGAGCCGCGAGAAGTCGTTAATGATCCGCAATTGCGAGCGAATGACATCGTCGTTCCGCTCGAAGGAGCCGGCGAGAAGCTGACCTCGACCATCAGTAGTCCTATTCAAGTGCACGGTATTACTAAACTACCTGCCAGGGGCGCGCCGGGAATCGGCGAGCATAACGATGAAGTGCTGAAGGAACTTGGATTCACAAGTGACGACATCACAGGCCTGCGTGCCAGCGGCGCTGTCCCGCACGCCCGGCATTTGGAATCGACGGTCGGAGGGGCGCGATAACCAACATTGTTACCGAACGCTCCGGAAGTATCCTGCGAGTCCAATTCAGGCAGTCTGTCCGTGCTCAGCCTGAGCAAGCAGCGAAACTGGACAACGAGGAGTACTCCGCGCGACTCCGCTCTGCCGACACCAAGGAAGCGAATACGGCGTTCTTCGAGAAACGCCAACCGGACTTAACCCGGAAAAGAGAATCGGTGACGGTCACGTGATTCGGAGCGTTGTAATCGAAAAGCTCCGAGCACAGTTGGACGAAAGGGCAATGAATCGAGGTGAGCATGTCGCAACCTAGGATCATCATCGTCGGTGCGGGCTTTGCGGGATTGGCCGCGGCCAAAGCGCTGAAGAAAACACCGGCAAAAGTAATCCTGATTGACCGTACAAACCACCACGTGTTTCAACCTTTGCTTTACCAGGTGGCGACCTCGGTGCTTACGCCCAGTCAAATTGCGACGCCAATTCGCAGCGTTTTTCGGAATCAGAAGAACACCACAGTGATCATGGGGGAAGTGACAGGGGTAGATAAGGATCAGAAGTGCGTCTTCGCTAGTGATGCCGACCGGCAGAACGTGCCGATCGCCTATGACTATCTAATCCTGGCGACTGGCGCTAGTCATAGTTACTTCGGTCATAACGAATTTGCGGAGCACGCACCCGGTTTGAAGAGTCTGGTGGATGCCGAGGCAGCCCGAAACAAGATCTTGCAGGCGTTTGAAATAGCAGAAGCCGAGGAAGATCCCGCCCGCCATCGGAACCTGCTCACTTTCGTTCTTGTTGGTGCCGGTCCCACGGGCGTTGAAATGGCCGGCGCTCTCGCTATCTTGGTTCGAACCCCGCTGAAATCAGATTTCCGTAGGATCGATCCGACGTCAGCAAGAATCGTGCTCGTCGATATGGCTCCCAAGGTTTTGGGGCCGTTTTCGGAGAATCTTTCGAAAGCTGCGAAGCAACGACTCGAGAAGTTGGGCGTCGAAGTCCGGCTCGGACACAGCGTCGATCAGATCGACGCGGAAGGCATTGTAATCGCGGGCGAGCGCATCGCCAGCAAGACGGTGATCTGGACTGCAGGCGTCGCACCCTCGCCGGCGGGTAAGTGGCTGAAGGTCGAAACAGATCGCGCGGGAAGGGTGCGCATTCAGAAAGATCTCACTGTGCCCGGACATTCCGAAATTTTCGTGTTGGGAGATACGGCGTCGCTTGACCAGAATGGCAAACCCCTGCCAGGAGTTGCTCAGGTAGCGATGCAGCAAGGGCGTTATGCGGGAAAGCTAATTCACAGCCGCATCGTTGGCAGTCCCCCTCCTCGCGCATTTAGCTATTTTGACAAGGGCAGCATGGCTGTAGTGGGCAAGGGTTTTGCTGTGCTGCAAAGTGGCAAAGTCCAGGTAAGTGGGTTCGGGGCTTGGCTCACTTGGGCCGCCATACACCTCCAATTCCTGGCCACGTCGAGCCTCCGCTTGGGCGTCTTCTTGCAGTGGATCTGGACTTATGTGACAGGACAGAGGGGTGACCGGCTAATCGTGAATCACCATGGTTCGGACGTTGCCAAGCCGGCGCCGGATTCAGCCGTCAATCCCACATTCGCGGGCACGTAGAAGTCCGGATAAACACAACAGGTTCCAATTGAAGGTGAAACACTCAAAGGAGGATTACATGGCAAAGAGCAAGGAAATTCGAAACGTAGCAATCGTTGGGACGGGAGTTATTGGCGCAAGTTGGGCGGCGCTGTACCTCGCACGCGGATTGAATGTCGTGGCCACAGACCCGGCGCCGAATGCAGAAGCAAACTTGCGGAGATACGTTGACGAGGCATGGAAGGATCTCACAGTCATCGGACTCTCACCCAACGCGTCGCGCGATCATCTGAAGTTTACAACGGACTTGAAACAGGCGCTTGCAGAGGCCCACTTGGTCCAGGAGAACGGACCCGAACGCAAAGATTTCAAAATCAAGCTCTTCGCGGATATGGACGCAGCGACTCCGCCCGATTCGATCATTGCGTCGAGTTCATCCGGACTGACCATGAGTACGATGCAATCCGCCTGTAAGCATCCCGAACGTTGCGTCGTCGGCCATCCTTTCAATCCTCCCCACGTCGTGCCATTAGTCGAAGTAGTAGCGGGAGAGAAGACGTCCCCTGAGACTGTCGAGCGGGCGATCTCGTTTTACGCTTCAATTGGCAAGAAGCCAATCCATGTTCGAAAAGAGGTTGTTGGCCACGTAGCAAACCGCCTTCAGGCAGCGCTTTACCGTGAGGTTGTCTATCTCATCGAGCAGGGTGTATTGAATGTCGCCGATTCGGATGCTGCAGTGTGCTGGGGACCTGGACTGCGTTGGGGCGTGATGGGTCCAAATCTCCTGTTCCATCTGGGTGGTGGTCCAGGCGGAATTCAGCATTTCATGGAGCATCTCTCCGGGCCAGTGGCCACGTGGTGGAAGGACCTCGGGACGATCACGGACTTCAGCCCCGAGGTGAAGCAAACCATCATCAATGGTGTGTCCAAGGAGGCCAATGGCCGCTCGATCGAGGAACTCGAACGTGAGCGGGACAGCATGCTATTGGAACTTCTCGCTACCCGAGCAAAGGGTGAAGAGGAGGCGCAGGCAGCTCACGCGGGCGGCCGCGGCGACTAGCTTAAATCGGTGAAGTGCTCTGGCTTGTGTTTCACGGCCCCAGACGTTCCTTCAATATTGGGCGGCAGACAATGATCTACATTCATTCGCTCGGCCGGGGTTCCCGGTACTACGCGCAACGCGCGGCGCTGGTTGTCGACGGCGCCGCTGTTTCTTTCAAGGAGCTCCAGGAGCGTGTCCAGAATATTGCGGCTGCGCTCGCCGCCACTGGCCTTACGGCGGGCGACCGCCTCGCGCTTCTATTGCCGAATTCTCCCGACTACATCGAGTTAGTCTACGCCTGCAGTTGGCTCGGCATTACTGCAGTCCCGATAAACGCACGGCTCTCCGCAGCCGAAATCGATCGAATTCTGCTTGATGCAAAACCGCGCGGCCTGCTGCGGCATTCCTCGCTCCCGAAGCCTACGGTGCAGCTTCCGTGGCAAATCGTGGTCGATGAGAAGCCCTTCGACGCTCGGAACGGGTCCTATCCAGATCCCGTTTATGACCCGGAAGCTATTCTGGCTCTCATCTACACCAGTGGCACTACGGGCCGGCCGAAGGGTGTCATGGTAACCCACGCTAACATCCTGGCGAACCTCGACCACTTCAACTATTGGATGGGATACAGAGAAGGCGGCGTCTATCTGCATGCGGCACCGATTTTTCACATTGCCGATTTTCCCGCCATGTTCGCGGCACCGGCTTTCGGTGCGAGCCAAGTCACGATTCCGAAGTTCAGTCCGCAAGGTTTCTGCGAGTTGGTCGAACGCGAACGCGTGACCCACACCGTTTTGGTGCCAACGATGCTAAATCTGTTGAGTCAGTTCCCCGAAGCAAAGTCCTATGACTTAAGCAGCCTCGAGGTTCTGGCTTATGGCGGTTCTCCAATGGCACCGGAACTTGTTCACCAAACGAGAAAGCTTCTACCCAACGTGAAACTTCTACAATGCTATGGACTCAGCGAGACAGGCTTCCTCACAGGTCTCGAAGATAAGCAGCATGTCGGAAGCAAGCTCCTATCTTGTGGGCGGCCTTGTCCAGGAATTGATCTGCGCATCGAGGACGAAACGGGAAAGGAAGTCGAAGTCGGGCAGCACGGCGAATTGGTCGCACGGGGCGCCAACGTCATGCGAGGCTATTGGAACGATTCTGAAGATACGGCTCTCGCATTTCGAAACGGAATGTTTGGCACGGGAGACGTCGGCTATCAGGATTCTGAAGGCTATTTTTACATACTCGACCGCCTGAAAGACATGATCGTCACAGGCGGCGAAAATGTTTATTCCGGCGAGGTCGAAGCTGTCATCTACAAACATCCCGCGGTTCGCGAAGTGGCGGTCCTCGGAATACCCGATCCCAAATGGGGTGAACTCGTGATGGCATGCGTCGTGGTGAAGCCCGGAATGGTTCTGAGCGCGAGCGAGCTGATCAACCATTGCAGAGAATTCTTAGCCAATTACAAGATCCCGCGCCGCATCGAATTTTCAGATACCGACCTTCCGAAAAGCGGTTCCGGCAAGATCCTCAAGAGGTTTCTTCGCGAACGATTTTGGGCTCATGAAAGGCTAAAGGCGAATAGTTGACTGGTTCTGAGCGCTAAAATCAGTTGCGCCCGTGCCCTGAGATTGCGTTCGTTATTTATCGCCAACGTTGATGCTTTCAACCGCCGGATCACAAAGCTGGACGGACAAGGTGAAAACCAAACTGCTTACGTATCCTCCCTGATAGCGGACGCGCATTCTCCCTCCTCCGGCGACCGTTGCACCGATGAGGAGCTAATGCCTGCGCGCTGGGGCAGATCGAACGTTCGGCCGGCTGGCCTGGTTATGTAAGAAAACTTTGACGAGGTTCGTATTAATCGAGACCGCGAACAAATTCTATGGTAAGAAAGCATGGTTGGGCGCTACTTCCGTGATTATTTCTAACCCACACTCCAACCCACAGTGTATGATGTCTTGTGCGACTTCCGCGTGCTTTGGCAGTCCCCGCGGTCTTCTAAGTTATTGTAAAATTGACACGGTAGAGGTCTGCGGTTCGAGTCCGCACGGGCCTACCATTCGTCTCAGTGAGTTAGCGTCCACAACCTCTCTCGGCAAGGCTCCAATTGGCTCCATTAATAAGGAGGTAGTCCGCGACTACTGAGCTCACTTCCTAATTTCCCCCCCTAGGACACATATCCTCCTGCTGGCCTCCTGACCCAAAATGTGCGGGGAACATGTCAATCTCGACGGGGAGCGGCTCCATCGCGCAGCAAACCGACCTTTGTGGGGGGAACGTTTTCCGAAGTCAGTTTGCCTGAGCTTCCACGACTGTGGCCGCAGACAGATGAGACGGACGCGCCTACCTCGTGAGCACGCTCACTCCCCCATTCGAGAGCGTCAATTTAAATCACGCTCCCCAACCATCCGAACTGGTAGAGAGGCCGTATACTGAGACGGCTCCGTTTCCTTTCCATGCAGAACCAACCGCCTTGAGCCATATTCCAATCAACGGCACCAATGCCGGTCGCAGTCTACGAGCTTAGATCCAGCTTGCCGCTATATTGCCCGTCTCTGCATTGTTCATCCCCTTGGATTACGTCTCAGCTGTCTGACGTTTTCATGGCCTCCTTCCCTTCGTTTGGTTCTTGGACCTTATGTCTGCTGCGAAAAATCTATTTGCGATCTGTTCGAAAACTGTAAGAGCTATGGAACAGAGCTGGTTCGAAGTGAGCAACACTAATCAGACTGGCAAAGGATTGGGAAAACCAGGATTGCTCTTCAGTTCGGTCTCACCACGTTCCGGACACAACAGCGCATCTCGCTGTTGCAAACCCAGCGAAGTTGGTCGCTCGTGCGTCAAATGAGACCCGATAAAACTCGAAATGCATCCAAGGAAGAGACTATTGGGTTCTTGAGTCAGGGGCGGTCCTGATGATCCTAGGTTGATCATCGAACGAGATTGCGCGGCAATGGCATGCGCGGCTTTTGAAGCGTATCCTTATGACGAACTGGTTATAAGTTGGCCCGCAGGATGGAGACATCATGAGTTCCGCGGAATCGCGACCAGAGCCGGACAAGAAGATACAACTCCGTTACACTGCGGGCGTGGTACAGCCGGACGGCTCTGAATCCAAAGAAGCGCCGAATGCCAGAATCGCATTGCGTGCGGAATCCTTATTAGCTGCGAAGAAGCGAACGCTAGAGATGATCGCCGATGGCGCGAGCCTAAACGAAATACTGAACGATCTGTGCTCTTCAATCGACGTTGAGGCTTCGCCGGTAATATCATCGGTTTTGTTGATGGATCCAGACGGCGGACGCCTTTGGCATACCGCCGGCACACTTGTCCCCCTCGACTGGCTCCCAGTAATCAGCCCGCTTACCATCTCTCCGCACGCAGGGTGCTGCGGCGCCGCGGCGTTTTCGAAAGAGCGAGTCATCGTCGCTGACGTTGCAACCGACATAAATTGGCTTGATGAGCATCGAGACCTCGCTATCAAGAACGGGATTCGCGCGGCGTGGTCCGAGCCGATTTTGACGAAGGATGGCGAGGTGCTTGGTACGTTTGCCCTATACTCCTCCGAGCCGCGGACACCCACGGATGGTGAAATCGAACTCATCGAGGGCGCAGGGCACATTGCACTGATTGCGATTGAACGCCAACGATCACACCAAGCACTCGAAGAGGCTCTCGTCGAAATTAAGAACTCTGAAAACAAACTGCGAACCATCATCGACACAATACCGGCGCTAGCTTGGTCTGCCCGTCCCGATGGCTCGGCCGAATTCCTCAACCGGCGCTGGCTCGATTATGCCGGCCTCTCTGAGAAAGAGGCCGTGGATTGGGGTTGGACTGTTGCGCTTCACCCAGAAGACCGGGCTAAGCTCACGGATTATTGGCGCAACTTACTGGTTTCTGGGGAAGCTGGTGAAATCGAAGCGCGCCTACGCCGTTTCGACGGCGAATTTCGGTGGTTCCTCTTCCGTGCCAGTCCATTGCGCAACTCTTCGGGAAAGGTTGTGAAGTGGTATGGAACGAACACGGATCTTGAACATCGAAAACGTGCCGAGGAGGCCGTTCGTGCGAACGAACAGAGTCTCCGCCTAATTGTCGACAGTATTCCTGGGATGGTGTGCACCCTGAATGCCGCGGGCGAGGTCGAGCTTCTCAACCGTCAAGTCTTGGAATACTTCGGCAAGACGCCCGAGGAATTGAAGAATTGGGCCACTAGCGACGCCGTTCATCCGGATGACCTTCCTCGCGTGATTGACGCGTGGAGGCGCTCGATCGAAACCGAGAGGCCGTATGTTCTTGAGCTCCGCCAGCGGCGTGCCGATGGCGTGTACCGCTGGTTCCAATCTCGCGCTCTACCGGCGCGAGATATGGAAGGCCGTATCGCCGGCTGGTACATGTTGTTGACCGACATTGACGACCGGAAGAGCGCTGAGGATACCCTACGATCGAATGAGCAGAGCCTGCGCCTGATCGTCGACAGCATTCCTGGGTTTGTGTCTACCTTCAACGCGGCAGGCGAGGTCGAACTACACAACCGTCAAGTCTTAGAATATACAGGCAAGACGGCTGAAGAAATGAAGAATTGGGCAACCAACGAAATCCTTCATCCGGGTGACCTTCCTCGCGTGATCGATGCCTGGAGGCGCGCGATCGAAACTGGAGAGCCGATTGATCTTGAGCATCGTAGCCGTGGAGCCGATGGGGTGTACCGTTGGTTCCATGCACGAGGCCGTCCGCAGCGTGACGCCGAAGGTCGCATTGTCCGTTGGTATAACTTGGTGACGGATATCGATGACCGCAAGCGAGCTGAGGGTGAGCTAGGGGAGGCGTTCGAAAAAATAGCCAAATCGGAAGCGGAACTTCGAACAATCATCGATGCAATACCTCAGCTTATCGTCGCTATTGGGCCCGACGGAAACTTCCTCTCCGCGAATCAGGCATTTCTGGAGTATACCGGCCTGACGAAAGAAGAACTGGGATCTGAAAAATTTCGTGATGTATTCCATCCGGAGGACTCCGAGAGATTGCGCGGCGAACGTGCGGCCGCAATCTCGCGAGGAGTGCCGTTCGAGTACGAACGACGAGTGCGCCGCAAGGATGGTCACTATCGCTGGTTCCTGGTCCAATACAACCCGCTGCGGGACGAACGAGGAGAGGTCATCCGCTGGTATGCAACCGGTACCGACATAGAGGATCGCAAGCAGGCGGAGGAAAGAACGCGACAAGAGAACGTTGCACTGCGAGAGCAAATCGATCAGGTCTTAATGTTTGATGAGATCGTGGGTTCCTCGCCCGCCTTGAAAGTTGTCCTGTCTAGCATCGTGAAGGTCGCGCCTACCGACTCAACGGTGCTGATTACGGGCGAAACAGGCACCGGAAAGGAATTGATTGCGCGCGCCATACATAAGGGTTCGCAACGTGCTCGCCATGCTTTTATTACTGTCAATTGCGGTGCGATTCCATCATCGCTCATCGCCTCGGAACTGTTTGGCCATGAAAGGGGCGCATTTACCGGCGCCCTGCAGCGTCGACAAGGCCGATTTGAATTGGCGGACTCTGGCACGATTTTTCTGGATGAGATCGGCGAGCTTCCCCATGAAACGCAGATCGCACTGTTGCGAGTGCTGCAAGAACGCCAATTTGAACGGGTGGGAAGTAGTCGTGTTATTTCCACCGATGTTCGAATCATTGCTGCTACCAACCGCGATTTGGCAGCCAGCACCGCTTCAGGAAACTTTCGCGCCGACCTCTTCTACAGGCTGAATGTTTTCCCGATCCGCGTGCCGCCTCTTCGGAACCGAACGGAAGACATTCCGATGCTGGTCGAGTACTTCGCGAAGCGCTATGCGGAAAAGTCGCGAAAGCAAATCAACAAGATCGACAAGACTACGCTCCAGCTGTGCCAGTCCTATCCTTGGCCCGGCAATATTCGTGAGTTGCAGAATATCATCGAGAGGTCCGTGATCCTCTGTAGCGGCGACACTCTTTGGGTCGATCCCGCGTGGCTTTCAAGTCAAGAGCCACACCAGCCGGAATTATCGGGTCCATTGACAGAGACCCTCCGGGATCAGGAAAGGGAAATGATCGAAGCCGCTTTGGCCCAGAGCAAAGGAAAAGTGGCGGGGCCAGACGGCGCGGCTGCCAAGCTCGGAATCCCGCGTTCGACGCTTGACGGAAAAATTAAACAGCTCAATATAAAGAAATACAAATTCGCTTCTGAAACTTAGTACGCCTCGCTAGCAGCTCCCTGAAATCCGGGATTTCCCGTAATTCCGTCACTCCAATTTATTTTAAACACCCTGTTTTCAGTGAGTCCAATTGGACTTTCGGTTGCACTTCACTGACCGGTGCCTGAAAGGAAGAAATGAAGCGCGGCACAGCACAAACAGGCGAGGGGTCAGATATATGACCCCGGTATTGAGGCAGCGGCGCAAGGAGCTGTAATCGTGCTCGGAAAAAGTCCTTGTGGGCAACGATATGACCTGCACAGCTGATCAAGACCGCGGGTGCGCTCAATCGATGGCTCGGCTTCTGGCCTCGGCTGAGAGGGAGTTGTCCGCGTTTCTTGCTGCGGTCAATGAGTTATTCGACGCCGAGCTGGCGCGGCAGGCGGCAGACAACTGGATGGAGGAATTGGAACAGACGGATTGGCCGAGTGATGCTCCGGCTATTGATTGGCGCCGGGTAACCATCGCGGCAGCGGCCAGGCTTGGCGGCCGCGACGAGGGTCAGCTGCCGGGAAACTAGGCGGAAGGGTATGTTCGAAAAATGTTCAAATCCCAACTGCGGTTTGCCGTTTGACTATCGTGAAGGCCGCCTGATTCGATTCTGCTCGCCAGATGCGAAGTTTCCAGCAGAGCACCAGTGCGTCGAGCATTTTTGGCTCTGCGGAAAATGCTCAAAACTCTATGTATTTGAGTTTGAGCGCGGAGCGGGCGTGAAGATCAGGCTCCGTGAAACAGAATTTCAGAAAGCATCGGCTCGTAGTTTGGCCGCAACCGCATAGACGTGCGAGCGATGCAAACGGAAGCGCAAGTGGAATGCTCACGCCGGAGTTTGCATGGGCCTAGAGCCAAATAGCTTTCCGATCTCAAAGATTGGAGCTTTCATATGGGTCAGAGTCGAGAAACAACAGCGGAGATTACCGAAAAGCCCAAACGACCTTTCCCTGTGGTACCAACTACAAAGATTTTGGCACTAGGCCGATTCACGTCTCCCCCGACGGCTGAGCAAGTCAAGACGATATTTCCACTGGAAGTGCCAGATACACTTCGTCTTTACCTCGCTGGAAAGATTGACCAATGGTGGGCTCGCCAGGATCAAAAAGGTCCCGTCTTCTTGATGAATGTAACGTCAGTTGAAGAAGCGCACACCATCCTTGAGAAGCTGCCGCTGGGCCAAGCTAAGCTCATGGAGTTCGAATACGTCGAGCTTAGTCCGCTGACCCCTCTTCATTTGCTACTTACGGAAGGCTGGGCGAACGCCAACAGGTAGTTTCTCGTTTCGATTGTGGCGTCCTCGAAGCAAGTCATCTTGCGGGCTGCACGGAGGCGCCAAATGGCCTGATCGATGACCTTTAGGATTGAGACAGCGGCGCGACGTGGAGTCACGGTATTCACACTTTGTGGCCGAATCGAAAAACACGCGATAGCCGAGTTGAGGAGACTTTTCGAACTCCAAACGGACTACCACGACATCGTTTTAGATCTGAAAGATGTAAGCGTGATCGATCGCGACGTGATGGGCTTTTTTATTAGTTGTGAAGCGCATGGCGTGAAACTTGAAAACTGCACGCCCTATATTCGCGAATGGATGGAAAGAGAAAAGGGTTGAGTGGCAACGACGTGGCAAGGCAAATTGAAACTCAAAGGAGAGGTGCATACAAATGAATGCAAACCAAGCAGTAGAAGTCTCTGCACAGACGACGAGGACGAAGTTCGATGGGGTCCTCGTAACCATACGCTCGCGTAAGTCCTTCTTCGAGGTTACTCAGGCGATTGAGATGGCCCTGCCGCGATTCCACATCCCCAAGCTCATGGAGTATGTGACGCACGGGAATCGCGCGGGTGTCGAAGCATACGTCGACTCCACTTCCAAGCCCTTCTCAATCTTCTGGGATTTTGAACAGGGTTCCACAATGCGCCTGGCTGGGATTCCCATCGAGTCGAAGTTCTACCTAATCGGAAACGCTGTCATCGCGCGTGGCCTGTTCGAGTACAGCGGCGCCTCCGGTCTGGGCGCTCCCGTGCGCATCTGCGTTTCCCAGCGGGACGGGGAGCAAACACGGATCGACATGGACGATCAGTTGTCATTTTTCAGCAAATTCCCAGAGATGAAGCCGTCGTCTGTGCCCGCGCTGCTCAACGAAAAGCTAACAAAGTTCTTCCAGGAGATTGCCGCATAGTAAGGCACGTATGACAGACACCTAAAATAGCGCGCGGCACGAATCGAAGCGCGGTAGGAGAAGTACGATGGCGGAAATGTTTTTAGTGACGGGATCGACCGGAGCGACGGGAAGCAAAACGGTCAAATTCTTGCTCGATGCAGGAGCCCGCGTACGAGCATTCGTTCACGGCGAGGATGAACGTTCGGCGGCTTTGGCCGCCCAGGGTGCCGACGTTGTGAGGGGCGATCTGCTGGATTTCGAAGCCGTCCGCTCCGCACTCGAAGGAGCTCAGGGCGCGTATTTTGTTTACCCCATCAGGCCCGGCATTCTGCAGGCATCGGCCTACTTCGCTCAGGCAGCGAAGGAGGCGGGCATCAAGATCGTTGTGAACATGTCCCAGATTTCGGCGCGCCGGGAAGCGAAAAGTCACGCTGCCCAGGATCACTGGATTTCGGAACAGGTCTTTAACTGGTCCGGCGTGCCTACGACGCATATTCGTCCAACCCT
>Ga0210384_10000553_pt1 | contig 56972 bp, 45 predicted proteins | sample IncBWH2MmetaG_FD_160574 | JGI IMG/M metagenome (GOLD analysis project Ga0210384, IMG submission 160574) | Forest soil microbial communities from Barre Woods Harvard Forest LTER site, Petersham, Massachusetts, United States - Inc-BW-H-2-M | ecosystem: Environmental > Terrestrial > Soil >...
ACCGAGAACGTGCACGATGATCCCGCCCCTGGTGATGCTGTTAACGTCCCGCCCGCGAGGCTGACGGTGCCGCTTCCGGCTGCCGCGGTGATCGTGCCGCTGCCGCAGGATCCGGTCACGTTGGGCGTCGCCGCTACCACCAGGCCCGCAGGCAGCACGTCGCCAAACGCCACGCCGCTCAGGGCAACGTTGGTATTCGGATTGTTAATTGTGAAGCTCAGCGTGCTGCTGCTGTTCAACGCAATGCTGGTGGGATTAAACGCCTTGGTGATCGTCGGCGGACTGGCGACTGTCAAAGTCGCCGTGTTGCTGGCCGCGCCCGTGCCGCCGTTCGTCGAGCTCACTGCACCGGTGGTGTTGGGAATAATCCCGGTCTGCGTCCCGGTCACGTTCACTGCGATGGTGCAAGAGGTCCCCGGCGTCGCGATGCTCCCGCCCGTCAGGCTGATGCTGGTGCTTCCCGCCGCCGCCGTCACTGCCCCGCCGCAAGTGTTGCTCACGCCGGGTGTCCCGGCTACTTGCAGCCCATTCGTCAACGTGTCTGTGAACGCTACTCCGCTCTCTGCCGTCGTATTGGCCGCTGGATTGCCAATCGTGAAGGTCAGCGTCGTCGTTCCATTCAGCGGGAGATTGGCCGCGCCAAATGCCTTCTGAATCGTCGGCGGTGCTACCACACTCAGGGTCGCAGTATTGCTGGTCGCACCCGTGCCCCCCTCGGTCGAAGTAATCGCGCCTGTGGTGTTATTGGCGTCTCCGGCCACTGTTCCCCGCACGTCCACACTCAGCGTGCACGATGCACTTTGGTTTACGCTTCCGCCGGAAAGACTGATGAGGTTGGTTCCGGCGGTCGCCGTTACCGAGCCGCCGCAGGTGTTGCTCACGTTGGGCGTATTGGCTACGACCAGGGTCCCGGTAGCCGAGGGCAGCGTATCGCTGAACGCGACGCCAGTCAGGGTGGTTGAAGTGTTGGGGTTGTTGACGGTAAATGTCAGCGTGGTGGTGCCGCTCAACGGAATGCTGCCTACAGCGAACGCGTTGCTGATGGTCGGCGGCGCTACCACTGTGATGCTGACGTTGGAAGTATTTCCTGTGCCGCCCTCGGTGGAAGTCACAGTGACGCTGTTGTTCTTCACGCCTGCGGTTGTCCCAGTTACGTTTACCGAGAGAGTGCAGGAAGCGCTCGCCGCCAGGGTCACGCCCGTCAGGTTCACGGAGCCCGATCCATCAACCGCCGTGGCGCCGCCGCCGCAAGTGTTGTTCAGGTTGCCAGGCGTGGCTACCACCAGGCCGGCCGGCAGACTATCGGTAAACGACACACCGTTCAGCGCGACGCCTGTGTTCGGATTGGTGATGGTGAAGCTCAGCGATGTAGTGCCGTTCAGCGGAATCGTGAGTGCGCCGAATGACTTGGCGATGGTCGGAGGCGCGGCCACTGTCAGGCTGGATGATGCAGTGTTACCCGTGCCGCCATTGGTCGAAGTCACGTTGCCGGTGGTGTTGCTGTAGTTGCCTGCCGCCGCTCCGGTTACGGTCACGCTGAACTGGCACTGGCTGTTTGTGTTGATGGTCGCGCCAGTAAGAGCGATGCCGGTCGGAGAGGTTGTCGTCAATGTGCCGCCACAGGTGGTGGCCGAAGAATTGGCAACGGTGAGCCCTATCGGCAGCGTGTCGGTAAAAGCCACGCCCGTCAGCGGTACGGTATTGGCGCCAGGATTGGTGATGGTAAAGGTCAGCGACGTGGTGGTATTCAGCGCGATGGTCACCGGGTTGAAGGCCTTGGCAATCGAAGGCGGTGCAACCACTGTGATGGAGGCTGAAGCTGTGCCGCCGGCGCCGCCCTCGGTTGAGGTCACGTTGCCGGTGGTGTTGTTCTGGACTCCCGCGCTGGTTCCGGTCACATCCACCGAGAATGTGCATCCGCTGCTCGCTGTCAGAGTTGCTCCCGACAAGCTGATGCTGTTCGTCCCCGCGACTGCGGTGATCGTTCCTTCGCCGCAGCTTCCCGTAAGGTTATTTGGATTTGCTACTAACAGGCCTGCAGGCAGTGTGTCACTAAATCCGACGCCGGTCAGAGTTGATGTGTTCGGGTTATTGATGGTGAAGCTCAGCGAGGTTGTCCCGTTCAGCGGAATCGTTGGCACGCCGAATGTCTTGCTGATGGTCGGAGGCGCGGCCACCGTCAGGCTGGATGATGCAGTGTTACCCGTGCCGCCATTGGTCGAAGTCACGTTACCGGTGGTGTTGCTGTAGATGCCTGCCGCCGCTCCGGTTACGGTCATGCTGAACTGGCACTGGCTGTTCGCATCAATGGTCGCGCCCGCCAGGGCAATGCCCGTGGGATTGGTTGTAGTTAAGGTCCCGCCACAGGCGCTGGCCGAGGAATCGGCGACGGTAAGCCCGGTGGGCAGCGTGTCAGTAAAAGCCACTCCTGTCAGAGGTACGGTATTGGCGCCAGGATTGGTGATGGTAAAGGTCAGCGACGTGGTGGCATTCAGCGCGATGGTCGCCGGGTTGAAGGCCTTGGCAATCGAAGGCGGTGCAACCACTGTGATGGAGGCTGAAGCTGTGCCGCCGGCGCCGCCCTCGGTTGAGGTCACATTGCCGGTGGTGTTGTTCTGGTTGCCAGCAGTGACGCCGGTGACATTGACCGAGAATGTGCATCCGCTGCTTGCTGCCAGAGTTGCTCCCGACAAGCTGATGCTGTTCGTCCCCGCGACTGCGGTGATCGTTCCTCCGCCGCAGCTTCCCGTAAGGTTGTTCGGATTCGCCACTACCAGGCCTGCCGGCAGCGTATCGCCGAAGCCGACGCCGGTTAGCGCGGTTGAAGTGTTGGGGTTGTTGATGGTGAAGCTCAGCGAGGTTGTGCCGTTCAACGGAATGCTGGCCGCGCCGAAGACTTTGCTAATGGTCGGCGGAGCGATGACAACCTGTGGGTTGGTATTCAACGATCCCGTACTGCCAGTGAAGTTCGCATCGCCGCCGTAGCTGGTGGTGATGACGTGACTGCCCACTGCTAAAGCAGAAGTCGTGAAAGTGGCTACGCCTCCGCTCAGTGTTCCGGTGCCAATCGGGCTGCCGCCATCGAGGAACGTCACCGTGCCGGTTGGTGTCCCTGCTCCCGACGAAACCGTGGCCGTGAAGGTCACAGACTGCCCAAAGACCGAGGGATTACTGCTGGAAGCCACGGTTGTCGAAGTGCTGGCCTGGTTGACAGTCAGCGAGGCCGAGGCTGTGCTGCCTGCTCCGCTCTCGTTGGAAGTGATCGTACCTGTAGTGTTGTTCTGTATCCCAGCGCTGATGCCAGTGACATTTACCGCGAAGCTGCATCCTCCGGTCGCCGCCAAAGCTGCACCGGAGAGGCTGATGCTGTTCGAACCAGCGGCAGCCGTAATGGTTCCGCCTCCGCACGAGCCGGTCAGTCCGTTGGGATTCGCTACCACCAATCCCGCTGGCAGCGTGTCGCTGAATCCAATTCCACTCAGAGAAGCGCTTGCGTTGGGATTGTCGATTGTGAATCTTAGGGAAGTGGTCCCGGTCAGCGGAATTGTGGACGCACCAAAAGCCTTAGCGATGGTTGGCGGAGCAAAACCCGAGATGGTGCTGAAGCATGCTGTCACGTCGTTCAAGGTCGGGGTGACAGTGCTGTCTGTTGTGGTCAGTGATGCCTGGTATTTGAGATAACGGTTCCCGTTGAACTGTGCCAGCGACCCGCCATTGGTGAAGAAAGTTCCTGCTGTGCCATCCGGTCCAACAAAACTGAACGGCCCGGAAATGCTATTACTGGCTGCCGCCTGGAATTGAATGTTCGTATTCGTTGGCGTAGCTGCATTCCAGGAAAGCGTACCCCAAGTGGCCGTTGCTCCAGCAGATGGATTGGCGTCTTTGATCGATGAAACAAAAGTGCCGGATGGCGCGAAGCCAGTCTGCATGAAGACCTTGAAGCCAGCGTCGGTCGTCACCCCGCCCGTCGTTGGGATTGACCAGACGGTACCACTGGTGGCCCCGGACACCCGAGTTCCACCCGCATAGACATCGGCGCCGAGTGTAGACGTGCCGCTCCGGGTGAGTGCGTAGGTTCCTGGTGAGGGATTCACGGTCGGGCGTATTACCAATGCGTACTGTGTTCCTGCTGTGAGCGTGGGTGGACTGCTGAAATTGGCAGTGTAGAAGACCGCGGCGCCGCTGGAAAATCCTGTAATTGTCGCTGATGCCAAATCGGCTCCTGTAGGCAGGCCGCCGCTTGTCGCCCTGAGTGAGAGAGTGAGATTAGGCGTTGTGCCGGTACAGCCGCTGCAGAACAAATTGATATCGGCCCGCGTGAGCTGACCCGTAACAGCAGGGGTAAATGTCTGGCCTCCAAAGGTCGTGATCGTGATTCCAACGCCGTTATTCCCAAGCGTAGTGTTTTGCTGATCAATGCTAGGGGCATTCAGCAGAATGACATCGCCCGGGCTGCTGGTGAGGTCGCAATTGGTGGGCACACCAGCCTGGAAGTCCGCCTGGGTTGTATCCACCAGGCAGCCGCTGGTTGGGGCAAGCGCCAGGGAGAAATCCTGCGTGGTGGTCAATCCATCGCTTATAACGATATTGGTTGCCGTACTGGAATTGAAACCAGGAAAGCTCGCCGTAATGCTGGGATAAGTGCCGGAAGGAAGGCTGGTGAACGAGTAAGTGCCATCTACGGCGGTAGTTGTAGTTCTGCTTCCCAGGGCCACGGTTGCGCCACTGATCGGAGTGCCGCTGCCCGACGCTGTTACTGTGCCTTGCAACGTGCCAGTTGCTACGGGCGTGCAACTCGGAAAGCTGAACGCGCCGATACGGGTGTTGAAAGCCAGTCCCGTGGTCTGGTAATACATGTTGGTATACCAAAAGGTGCAGCCGTCGGGATCAAGCGTCATAGCGCTATAATCGCCCCAACGGGTACAACTAGAGGATCCACAATTCCCCGATTGCGTTCCCGTCCCTTCAATCAGCGATGTCTCAGTTTGGGTAATCGAATTTACTGCGTCGCCGGCCAGGCGTCCCGCGTAACGGATTGCCGGATTTAAAGTAGCGTTCGTCGCGCTGTAGCCCATAGCCATGTCTCCCGCGCGATCCACCTCCACGCTGGGCATGAACCGGAAAACTGTAGCGTCAGGGCTGTAGGTAAAAGCCTGGGTTGCATTGGCCGCAACCGTTCCGCCAGTCACGTCAACCTGGTAAAAGCGGGGCGCTGATTGCGCTGACGTGGCTCCAGAGGCGCCCACAGTATGCGAATTCCACAACGACTCGGCCCCGCCAATATTGGTGTACTGGTTCTGCACCATCAGCCGGAAATACAGCGTGTCAAGTTTATTACCGGGCGACTGTTCAGTCCGATTGGCAGCCAGTAATTGACTCCAACTCGTGGCAGTAAGAGATTGGAAGGGGCCGCTGAATGTAGAAGTAGAAATATGGTTCCAGTCCACGTGGAACTTATAGACGCTGACCACATTGAGAAATTGCGCCACGACCGCGAAGTAGTTCGGGCTTCCCGTTGGCGGCGTGCCCGTCTGCAGTCGCGCATTGCTGGGAAGCAGGGTAAATTCAGCAGCGGGAGCGTCAAATGAGAGGATTTGTACGCTTGGTGCGCCTGCGTACATCTGGGCTTTGTTGAACGCCCACACCCGGACATTATGGAACGCGCCACCAGCGCCGAAACCAAACATGTTGGCCGACATATATAGGCCGTCGGACCAGATGCCGAACTTGGGGTAGTCAGGAAATGCATCGTTGACCCGAATGGAGTAGAAATTCCAGCCCCCGGCAACAGGATCGCCTGACTTGGAGACCGCGAAGCACTGGAATGCGGGGGCCACAATGTTGCCCCCACTGAGTATGAAAGCGAAATCGGTGATGATCCAACGGTCCTCAAACGTGTCATACACGACTACTGGATCGCCGAAATTGTTGGTGTCGCACAAGTTACCAAAGTTGCCCTGGCTCATCAGAGTGTTGAAAGTAAATGCCGCCAGGCGAACCCCGTCACTCTTACGGTAAATGCCGACCGAGGTGTTGATGGTCTGAACGTAGTCGGTCGGTCCCACATCGCCGTTTGTATCGGGTGGATGTCCCGCGCCCCAGTTGGTGAAATCAAGCCCCTCAAAACTGTTGCTCGCCGAGGGAGCAGGCGGGTTCATCGTCGGGCCCCCGCTGGTGACCAGCGAAGTGCTGGTTTGGGGAGGTGCCGCCGTTCCCGGATAGGGAACCGGCGTGATCTCCGGCTCTTCAAACTCCGGTCGCTCAAATTTCTTCGGCGCTATCTGCGGCAATGTGCGCACATCGCCGTTGAAGGGTCTGCCGCGCTGTAAGCGATGTTCCACAGGGTGGGTCATCACCCTAAAGCTGGGATCCACGCTGGGTAGTCCTTCAGATTGGATGGACTGGGAAGATTGGGCGAATGTTGTTAGGCAAAAACACAACGACAGGAACACCGAAACCAGTATCCGGAGCGTGAGCCTGCGATGAGTGGCGATCATCCGAGCCTCCAACTAGTCTAAAGATTGAATCGAGGGACGAAGAAGGGTACCAGTTCAGAAGGGGGGTGGGCAACAGCTTTTTCAGCACCCGTGGGGTCGTCAGAGCAAACCATCAGAACAATCAGGAGACCAATCTGATGAAGTTGTTCTATGGATCAATAGCGTGTGGCCTATACTAAAGATATTTAAGATACAGAATGGTCTCCGAGAGGTTCCGCCATGAAGTTTTTTGCGTTACTCCCCAGTTTTTCGCTCGCCCTGGTCCTGATCTGGCATTCGACTGGCTTTCAGGTTGCCTGCATTCATGCCACCGCCAGTGCAAAAACACAGGCTGTGTCAACCGGTACGTGGGGCGGCGATCACGTAATTCTGGAAGTAACCAAGGGCGGCGCGGAGGTCGAGTTCGATTGTGGGCATGGCCGGATCACGCAACCCGTGACGCCCGACCGGAAGGGCAATTTCGATTTGAGTGGGACCTTCTCAGCGGAACATGGCGGACCGGTGCGTGACAATGAAAACGACAGCGCCAGCCAGGCCCGTTATACAGGGCACACCGATGGGAAGACCATGACGCTCACGGTCGTTCTGGAAAAAGAAAAGCTGGGACCTTTTACTCTCGCCTATGACCGGCGGCCAAACCTGATGAAGTGCCGCTGAACCCCGTGCTGAATCGTGACGGCTGCTCTATAATGGCCATCCATTTAGACCCTCAGTCTTGAGACACATTTGGAGGACGCATGCTGGATCGCAGGTCTCTCATTGCCGTCTGCTCACGTTTTGGCCTGGCCACCACGTTGTTTCCTGGGACGCTTTGGGCCCTCGCAGCGCAGAAAGACGCCGAGCCAAAAAGCGCCGAACAGAAAGACACCGCACAAAAAAGTACAGAACAAAAAGACGCAGCCGCGAAACCTGCAAAGCCAAAAATCCCCATCACCCGTGACATGATTGATCATGCCGCCGCCATCGCCGGGGTTCACATCGCCGATGAGTACAAAGACATGATGCTCGATTCGCTCAACGGATACGTCAAAGGCTACGATGCCGTTTATGCTTTGCACATTCCCAACCAGGTTGCGCCCGCGCTGGTGTTTGATCCTGTGCCTTCGGGGATGAAGCTCAGCACCCTTCGCCAGCCCATGAAACTTTCCAGCGCACTCAACCCACACGCTCCCGCTGTTCACACTAGCGCAGCGCCGAAGGACATTGAAGATGTGGCCTTCCACTCCGTGCCCCAGCTTGCCGAATTGGTCAGGAGCAAAAAAGTTTCATCCACCGCGCTAACCCAGATGTACCTGGAGCGCCTCAAACGCTACGATCCTACGCTTAAGTTTGTGATCACCTTTACCGAAGATCGCGCTCTGGCCAAAGCCAAAGAGGCCGACCGCGAAATCGCAGCGGGAAAATATCGCGGTCCACTGCACGGCCTGCCCTGGGGCGCCAAAGACCTGCTTGCAGTGAAGGAATACAACACTACCTGGGGCGCGGGCGGCTTCGAGACCCAGGTGATAGACGAGGATGCCACTGTCGTACAGCGCCTCGATGCAGCCGGTGCCGTGCTCATTGCCAAACTCACCTTGGGTGCTCTCGCTCAGGGCGATAAATGGTTCGGAGGTATGACCCGCAACCCCTGGAACACCGCGCAAGGCTCCAGCGGGTCGTCTGCAGGCTCGGCCTCAGCCACCTCTGCCGGATGCGTCGCCTTCGCCATCGGATCAGAAACACTCGGCTCCGTCTCTTCGCCTTCCACCCGTTGCGGCGTAACCGGATTGCGTCCGACCTTCGGACGCGTGCCCCGCACCGGCGCTATGGCCCTCTCCTGGACCATGGATAAGCTCGGCGTTCTCTGCCGCGCCGTCGAAGATTGTGCAATCGTGTTCAATGCAATCTACGGTCCCGATGGCCACGACCGCACCGTGCGTAACGCCGCCTTCAACTGGGATGCTGGTCTCAACTGGCGCACCCTACGTGTGGGTTATCTGAAGAAGGATTTTGAATTGCCGCCTCCGCCCAAGCCGCCGGAGCCACCAAAAGACGAAAAAGAACTTTCAGCGGAAGAAAAAAAGAAACGCGAGCAAGATGCCGCTGACACGGCGCGCGGCCGTCTCCGCCTCGAATACGATCAGCGCTTCAACGATGCCGCCCTCGCCAAGCTCCGCGGCATGGGCGTGAAGCTTGTTCCGGTCGAGCTTCCCGATCTGCCTTACGGTGCGATGCGCGCAATTTTGCTCGCCGAAGCCGCCGCGGCATTTGATGATCTGACCCGCAGTGGACGTGACAAGCTGCTTACACAACAATCCAAAAACGACTGGCCCAATATATTCCGTGCGGCACGCTTCATCCCCGCGGTCGAGTACATTCAGGCCAACCGCGCTCGCATGATGGCGATCGAAGCCATGGCCAAAATTTTCGACCAGTTCGATGTAATCGTTGCTCCTACCGGAACCACGCAACTTGTCGTCACCAACCTTACCGGACACCCGGCAGTCATTCTGCCCAACGGTTTCCGCGGCGATGATGCTCCCGTGCCCCACGTGCTCGACAACGGCGATCTGGAGCCAGGCGGCCCGGGCACACCCGTGAGTCTTACTTTTTTGGGTCAACTCTACGGCGAAGCTAAGATGCTCGCTTTGGCCAAAGCCTATCAGGATGCCACGGGGTTTCATTTGCAGCATCCCAAAATGGGTGGCTAGCTTTCACGCTCATAGGTGCAGTATTCGTTTGAAGGGGGCAGAAATGACTTCCAAGGAAGAAAAAGAGCGATGCAAGTTATTAAGCCGACAAGTCAAACAAAGCGAACGTGAGATCGAAAGAGCACGTCTGCCTCTAAATAACACAGCAATGCACGAGCTATTCGACTATGTTGACGAGAAGTTGTCGGCAACAGCTTGTGATCACACTCTAACCCATACTCATGCATTTCTCTCGACTGCTGGCTTGCCATTACAAAAAGTAATTACATGGTTGGAAGAACATGGTGGCTATTGTGATTGTGAAGTCATCGCAAATGCAGAAGAAGCATGGGAAGAGATAGTACGAGGTGCTTGACTGAGGGTTTCTTCTCTGTGCCTCTGTGGTAAAAAACTATTTATCGAAGGCTTGTACTGCGCACGCGCTGCCGGAAATCACTGCCCTGCATCTCGACTTTGCGGCACATCTCGTGCAGCCGCGAGCGCATGCGTTCGCCGATGCGGTCACCCAGGGTTTCTTCGCGGACTGCTCGTGCGGCTTGATTACGTGCTGTTAAGTCGCGGGGGCCATCGGCCATCGCCGGCGGCTGATCGGGAAAGTTCGTCGTAATAATGGTAGTGCGCTTGTCGTTGTACCGGGTATTAAGGATAAGGCTGACCGTGTCCCACACCCACTCGCTCGGCTTCACCGCGCCCAGCTCGTCGAGCACCAGGACCTCAGCCTCGAACACCGGCCGCAAAATGGCCATCTCCGTGGTGTTGACGGTAGGGTTGTAGGAGTTCTGTATTTCTTTCAGCAGCTCGCGGTAGTCATAGAACAGGCAGGGAACACTTTTTTGCAGGACCAGTTCGCGCACAATTCCCACCGCCAGGTGCGTCTTGCCCACTCCGATGGGTCCAATGAACAGTAGCCCGGTTTTCTCTATCGGGTATTCCTTCACGAAGCTCTCCGCTGCCAGCAATGCAGCTTCCAGCGACGGATTGCTTCCTGAAGTTTTCGTGACGAACTCCCGCAACTCGCAATGCTCATAGCGCGCTGGAATGTACGCCTGCTGCAGCATGAGTCCTGTCCGCTTTTTGAGGATGCAATCGCACCGGGTCACGCGCCCCGGACGTTTCGCCGCGTCTGAAGAGACGTCGGCGCTGGAATCCGTTACCGGCTTCCAACCCGTGCCATTGCAAATCGGACATTCTGTAGCAACCACCGTCACGAAATACCCCGCAGGAATGAGATTATAAATGCCATTCATCCACGTAATCGGTGAAATCCGCGGTGAGCGGTGTCTTTGGCTGAATACTTGAGTGCTGACTGCTAACCAGTGCCAAATGCTGTAAGCTGTGGATAATAGTATTAGTCATGCAATCTTCACATGAGCCGTTAACGGAGACGCCCTCCTCCACCAGTAACGGGGCTTCTCCCGAGACTCGCAAGTACGTCTGTATTCATGCGCATTTCTATCAGCCTCCGCGCGAGAATCCCTGGCTGGAGGAGATCGAAGTCCAGGACTCCGCCTATCCCTTTCACGACTGGAACCAGCGCATTACCGCCGAGTGTTATGCGCCCAACTCCGCTTCGCGCATTCTGGATTCCGAAAAGCGCATCGAGCGCATCGTCAATAATTATTCCAACATCAGTTTCAACTTCGGGCCCACGCTCCTCTCCTGGATGGAATTGCAGCAACCCGAAATCTATCGCGCTATTCTTGAAGCCGACCGCGTAAGCCGCGAACGTTTTGGCGGTCACGGATCAGCTATCGCCCAGGCCTACAACCACATGATTCTGCCGCTGGCCAACCTGCGCGATAAGAAGACGCAGGTCTTATGGGGGATTCGTGATTTCGAACGCCGCTTCGGACGGGCTCCTGAAGGCATGTGGCTCCCCGAAACCGCGGTGGACAACGAAACGTTAGAAGTCCTCGCCGAAGTTGGCATCCGTTTTACTATTCTTGCGCCGCGCCAGGCTGCGCGCGTGCGCCGCATCGGTGGACGCCGCTGGAAAGAGCTTCACCACGCCAGCATTGATCCTTCCCGTGCATATCTTTGCATTCTTCCTTCCGGGCGGAAGATCAACCTCTTTTTTTACGATGGGCCTATCTCGCAGGCCATCGCATTTGAGCATCTGCTCTCCAGCGGTGAAAATTTCGTGCAGCGTTTTCTCTCAGGCTTCTCGGAAAAGCGCACCTGGTCGCAGCTCGTGCACGTTGCCACCGATGGAGAAAGCTACGGCCACCACCACCCCCACGGAGACATGGCGCTCGCCTATACCATCAACCGTTTGTCCAATCACGAGTCGGTGAAGCTCACCAACTATGGCGAGTTTCTCGAGCACCATCCTCCCGCGCATCAGGTTGAGGTCGTGCAAAAAAGTTCGTGGAGCTGCTCTCACGGCGTCGAGCGCTGGCGTAGCGACTGCGGATGCAACTCCGGGCGCCCCGGCTGGCGGCAGCAATGGCGCGCGCCGCTGCGCGAGGCCTTCGATTGGCTGCGCGACAAACTAGCCCAGCACTTTGAGGAGCTGGCCGGCACTCTGCTGCACGACCCTTGGGCGGCGCGCAATGCCTACATTGAAATCGTCCTCGACCGTTCGCTCTCCAATATCAATCGCTTTCTCGAGCAGCACGCCCGCAGCCCGCTCGATGCTGCCCAGCGCCTCACCGTTCTCAAGCTGCTCGAGATGCAACGCCATCTCATGCTCATGTACACCAGCTGCGCCTGGTTTTTCGATGAAGTCAGCGGCCTTGAGACTGTGCAGGTTATGCGGTACGCCGCGCGCGCGCTTCAACTGGGCGAAGAACTGTTCCCGGGTTTGGCTTTGCACAGCCACTTTATAACGATGCTGGAAGAAGCTCCCAGCAACTTGCCGCATCTGGGCGATGCCGGTGTGATCTACCGGCAATGGATCAAACCTGCGGTCGTTGATTTACGAAACGTCGGGGCACACTACGCCCTGAGCTGTATGTTTTTGCCCAGCGAGAGCAAGACCAATACTTTCTGCTACGAGATTGATCCCAGGGAGTTTCACAAAGTCCGCTCCGGGCCGGCGACTTTGGTCATGGGTGAGGTGAACATTCGCTCGCGCATTACCACCGAAGAAGCCCATTTGCGCTTTGCCGTCCTGCATACTGGCGATCATCATGTGCAGGCAGGTGTGCAGCATCTACATGCCATGACCACCGGCTTCAACAGCCTTCTCGAAGAGTTCTCCGCTTCTTTCCAAAATGGGAATTACCCCGCGCTTTTTGATCTGTTACACGAGCGCTTTGGCGGGCCGGTGTATTCGCTGGAATCGTTGTTCAGCGAGCAGCGCCGGGCCATTGTGCAGAGCATCCTCGAAACCACCTTGCAGGAATCTGAGGCCAGTTACCGCAGGGTTTACGAGAAGCACGCGCCTCTTATGCGCTTTGTGGCCGAGCTGGGCGCGCCCCAGCCGCCAGTGTTTCATCACACCGCCGAATTCGTGCTCAACCAGCAACTGCGCCATGCGCTGCAGGCCCCCGAGCCTGATCTGCTGCAGGTGGCCATGCTGCTCGAGGCTGCCAAGCGTGACCAGGTTTCCTTTGAAGCCAGTTCGCTCGGGTTCGCCACGCGCGTGGCCGTGGAGCGCATCATGAAGCGTCTCGAATCCCAGCCCGATGATTTGCTGGTGCTGCAAAAAGCGGTCGCCACCGTTGAACTCGGGTGCATGCTGCCCTTCTACGTGGATTTCTGGAAGGCGCAGAACATTTATTACGAATTGATGCAAAAACTCTCTGCTCCACCGGCTGAACAAAAAAATGCCCAACACGCGGACGAGCGGGAACAAGCCAGGCAAGAACAGGAAAAAAATCAGCAACAACCGGGTGAGAACAAACCAGATGAACAGAAGAAAGACCAGCAGGAGAAATCCGCCCGCCGGCGCGAGTTGTTCATCAAGCTGGGAGAGCTGCTAAAAATCCTCCCGCAGCAAAGCCCCAGCCCTCAAGATAAAGCTAAAGACAAAGAGGATAAAGATAAAGACGCCAAAGACGCGCAAAGTAAAGACCCCGAATTAAAAACAGAAACCGGCGAACCCACCGGTACTCTTGTTGCATAGAAGCTCTAGGCTTGTGTTACAGCCATTCCAGCAGTACAGGCTTGTGTTTGCTTTTCTCCGTGTCTCTGTGCCTCCGTGGTGAAATTATTAAATCCGCGCGGTTGGCGCTTGTCTTCGCTTGTATAATTCTCCTGAGATTTACGGGCCAGTCTCGAGTTTGCACCATGCCCAGCCGACTGCCGCAACGAATCGAATTCACCGTTCACACCTGCGCCGATCCCGGCCTTTGTTGGAGAGTTTTCACCGATTGGGAAAATTGGAACTCTTTTGTCCCCGGTACCTACGGGGAAATTGAATGGACAAAAGGAAACCCTTGGGTTCTCGGCAGCAGGGTAAGCATGGAGATGCTCCGGCCCCTGAAATTCGACACTGAGTGTGTAATCATCGGCTCTTCACCGCCCAACAGGATCGGCTGGATCCATCACGAAATGCAAAACATAGTTCAGCAGTGGATCTCTTTCCTGCCGGATGGTCATGGCGCCACCAATATTTCTGTCTGGCTCGAGATCGACGGAAAAACTTTGGAGATATCAGGCCGCGATGTGATTGAAGTCATGCGCGAGTTCAAGCAGCAGTGGTACTCCCGCTTCGCCAAGAGATGTAATGAGTTAGCTCTTACCCGCGAAGGACGCATGCTGGCCTAGGGATTGGATTGCATAATCTTTTCAAAATTGCAAAGGGAGAGCAAGCCTCTGGCTTCCTCTCCCTCTGTTTTGAAACTACAGTTTAATCTGCAGCGCTCTCTTGCTTCTGTTTCATGACCTTATCAACGTTGAGGCCTAGTCCTTGCGCCACGCCGCGTCCATACTCCGGATCGGCCTTATAGAAGTGCTGGATCTGCAACTCCTGGATGCGCAGCGGCACCGACTGCATGCTGGCGTCGTCAATTGTGATCTGTGCGCGGTTCAACCGACGATCTCGAGCGTCTTCTCGGCCGCGCGCACGCCGCGATATTGCGCTTCTTCAAAAATTGAAAAGCCACTTAGGTCAGAATTCGCAAAGAGTATGTGGCCGTGAAGGTGGGCGAGTTTGCGGCGTTCGGCGGAAAAGATGGCTCCCGTTTTGGGACGAACCATGGCGTGTCCCATCCGCATCAGGTCAATGCGTGAAACACAACTACGGATGTCGGGATGCACCCGCTCCAAGTCGCTAAGAATTGCTTCCTTCCAGTATTGCCAATCCTTATTCAGCAGCAGATAGCGATTTTGCGAAGGAGTGCCCTCCGCCAGCGCCCAATAAAATGTCCAGACGGTCCGTTCAATGTTGGTGCGCAGGCTCTGGTGCATGGCATCAACGTAGCCCAGGGTCGGTGAGTTCATGACTACGTTGTCCCAGGTCGGCTCCTGGTTGTGGCGTTCTGGAATTCGCTCCAGGGTAATGTTGGCCGTCAGCCACGGAGAGTATTCAAAATCGTGCAGCGGAGTAAAGCCTTCGATCAAGTAAGGGGCCAGAAATGTTGGCGCCGCAAAGATCACAGCTTCGGCCTGGTATTCGGTCTCTCCTGCAAAAACGCTGAGCTTGTTTCCACGCGGCGTAATGCGGTGCACCGCTTGTGCGGTCCGGATATATTTTCCAACGCGCTCCAGCAGCCGGCGCACGATCCAGCCATTTCCTTCCGGCCATGTGATAGGTCCCTTGTCCTCCGCCTCTCGGGCCGCAAAGTAATGGACTCCGGCCCATGCTGATGTGTCCACCGCCAGCGCGCCAAAGTCATCGCGGCAGCAGTAATTCATATACCAGGTCAGGACTGTCGAGTTGAGCCCTTGTTGATGCAGCCAATCGGAAAATGAGATCTGGTCAAGCGATGCATATTTGGAAGTGAGGCCCTGTTCCATGGGGATGGTGAACTCTCCGCTTGCGCGAAATTCACCAATCAATTGTTCCAGGTGCCGGAATTGTCTTCTGTCTTCGGGAGTGAGACCGAGGGCAGGCTCAATTCCTTCCTGCCAGCGGCCGTGCAGGAAGAGCCGCTCTTTCGGCGTAAAGCAGAGGTAGCGTTCTTCCCATTCGCCGTTCTTGAGCACTCCGAGCTCCTCAAACAGTTCGCGAACGTATACTGCTTTCGTTCCCGGAACGGGAACATAGTGTGCGCCCCACGGATAAGCTGTGATCTCGTTTTCTCCCCAGCGCGAATTACCTCCCGCTTGCTCATTCATCTCCAGCAGCACGAAATCAGTGAAGCGCCGTTTGTTCAGGCGCCAGGCGGCGCTCAAGCCTGCAATACCGCCGCCCACAATCACCACCGGATGCTTCTCGACCCTCACAGTTTTTGGGAAGGGCGCGCGGTCTCGCAGCATGTGTCCCAGGGCGAAGGAATCATTGACGAAAGCGCCTTCGATCTGCCGGTCAGACTTGACCGAAAGCCCCACCAGGGCCGCGCTGCTCAATGCCAGGAATTCGCGGCGTGAAGTTTTCAATGACTGATGTCCTTCCAGTCCTCATCGTAAGCGCGTATGAGCACTTGATCGTTGAGGCGGTTCGGAGGCATGGGCATCGGGGCCATGTCCGGCGGAAAATCGAACAGGGAAGGCAGGCCGGCAGTTGTAACGAAGCGCAATCCCGAGGGCAATGATTTAGGCGGCGTATACTCGTTGCTCGACGCCATGGCAAACCCCCACTCGCCGAAAGACGGAACGTACACGTGATAAGGATAAACATGCAGCCCCGTCTGTTTCAGCGTCTCCACGATGCACCAGTAAGAGTCGCGTGAAAACATGGGCGAGGTGCTCTGCACGACCATAATGCCCTGCGCGCTGAGGTGGCGTGCCACTCCCTTGTAGAACGCCGTTGTATACAGTTTGCCCAGCGAGTAGTTCGTCGGGTCAGGAAAATCCACCACAATGAAGTCGTAGCTGTTGCTGTTCGAATCAATCCATGGAAATGCATCTGCGTTGATGATATGCACGCGCGGTGAAAGAAATGATTTCTGATTAAGCGCGATCAGCATGGCGTGACTGGAGAACAGCCTGGTCATCTCCGGATCAAGATCAACCAGGGTAACGTCCTCGACCTGCGGGTACTTCAATATTTCGCGCACCGCCAAGCCATCGCCGCCTCCGAGCACGAGCACGTGTCTTGGCGCGGGGACCGCAGAGAGTCCCGGATGAATCAGCGCTTCGTGATAGCGATATTCATCGCGCGAGCTGAATTGCAGGTGGCTGTTGAGGAACAAACGGATGTCGTCTTTCCATTTGGTAAGAACAATGTGCTGGTAGCGGGTATCGCGGGCGAAAATGATTTCGTCGGCGTAGATATTGTCTTCGGCGACGGCTGTGATCTTCTTCGCTTCCACCATGCCAACACTCAGGCCGCAAAGTACGAAGACACACGCCCAGCGCAAGACCCGCGTCCGGGCCAGTTGAGAAGAGAAAAGAAACGTGCCCCACAGGGCGACCAGTCCATTGATAATTCCAAACAGCATGGCGGAGCGCACCAGGCCCAGCCGGGGTACGAGGATGATGGGAAACAGCAGGGAGGCTCCCAGGGCCCCGAGGTAATCGAAGGTCAGCACGTGGGCCACGACTTCGCGAAAATGGTACCGGCCGCGAATGATCCGCATCAGCAAAGGGATTTCCAGGCCGACCAGCACTCCCACGACCACGACAATCGCATACAGGATGAGCTGAAATCCCTGTGTATAGGCGAAGGCGAGAAACAAAATTGCTGCCGAGAAGCCGCCGACCACGCCCACCATTAATTCGATCCAAATGAACCGGTAAACCAATCCCCGCTGGATATAGCGTGAGAGGGCGCTCCCGATCCCCATGGCGAACAGATAGCTGCCAATGATCGTCGAGAACTGCCAGACGCTGTCGCCCAGCAGATAACTGGCGAGCGTGCCTGCAATCAGCTCATAAACCAGCCCGCAGGCGGCGATGAGGAGAATCGAGATGAACAGTAAGATCGCCAAGCCCTAGTGCACCGCGGCCGCAATGATGATGCAGATTCCAATGGAGAGTGCTCCCACCAGGATCGCCAGCGCGATGTTGTGCTCTTGCACAACTTCCTTCCACAGGTGATAAGGTGTCAGCTTGTCCAAAACGACGAATGCGATGGTAAAAACCAGGATCCCGAGAAACGCGAATACAATTGCATTCACGATGTTGCTGATGGGGATAAGATTCATCTCACTTTCCTCCGGTGTAATGGTGGTAGCTGCTGTAAACCGAACGATAAGAGCCCGGATTGTCGCGGACCGATTTGGGAACGTTCTTAATCTCGTTTGCCGACATGAGACTCCATCCACGATACTCGGCCATGCTCAGTGCTGCCAGCACGATAACTCCATAGACCATGTACAATCTGCCGATCATTCTTATTCATCCTCCAGCCCCAAGGCTCAAAGTTTTAAATCACGTCTTTATCGTCGTCATCATCCTTAGAAGATGAACTGTCGCTGTCATCGTCATCTCCTGATGATCCGTAGTCGCTTTCCGCCCAGCGCAGATGCTCAAAGTTCATCGAGCGCCATGTAATCAGGCCGGCCGGAACAATAAGAGCGGCGATCGCCAATCCGAAGAAGCTTATTTGGGGTACATCGCGTTTCAGGCTGACCGTGTAAGAGATGGGCCCGTTTCCCCGGTCTGATTCCGGCTCGACCCGCAGGTAGTAGTTTCCCGGAGGCACACTGCCCACCACCGCGGTGTCTTGTGAGTCCCCTTCCGACCAGGAGCCGTCTTCGTCATATCCGTGGTAGTAGCTTATTTCCCGGCCGAAGTCGTAGGCTTGTCCTGTGTCCTCGTTGATCAGCGCGTAATTCACATAAATCCAGTTGTTGTTGACGTCCGTGCTGGTCTGGACTTCCACGTCCGAGGTGCGTCCCTTCAGTTGAAATTCATCGCTGACGAAAGACGCTTCCTCAGGGGATGTATTGGGGTCGAAAGTATAGGAATGCTGAAGCACCGGTTGTTGCCCGGCGGTTCCATAAAAAGCGACGATCATAATGATCATGCACACGAAGAAAATACCGAAGGCAGTCCAGATTGCAGTTGTGCTTGCGCTCAGCGGCGAGGGTTGGTTCTCGTAGACTCCAATCGGCTCCGGCGGGTCCCCGGCCAATCCAAATGCCTTCCAGATATATTGGCCGGTGACGTACTCACCCATGGACCACGTTGCTTCCTTCTGCATCCGTTCACAAGAGAGCACGCGCGGAGGGGAAACGTAGTCCGTGACGGTTGCGCTTTCGCCCACGCGAACTTGCCAGGGAAACTCGCCCAGCACAAAAGTTGTGGCCGCCTGCGCCGTCTGGAAATGTTTATACGTCTCTCCTAGATACCTGACCGTGATTTGCGTATCGTTGTCCACATTGGGCAATGATCTAAGCGTGCTCACGTCGTTCCAATGCCCGTCATATTCGGTCAGGTAACGGAACCCTTTGTAAGGATTGAACAGCAGATACTCGTGCCAGCTATACGGTATTCCATCCACGTGAATGGTGCGCCGTTGGAACCCAATCACTTCGTATTGCGTTCCTCGTATGGTCCCACGCGTGCCCAGCGGAATCAGCGGTACATCTGAGCCTTCGATCAGTTTGAATTGCTGCAATATTTTTAGGTTGGGATCTTTGGCATCCAGAATCGAATGGCAACTGCTGCAAACAATTGTGACCGCCTGGTCAAAGGACCTCACCATCAGCGAGGCCCCGCAGCCAGGGCAGTTTAAGGCTTTGACCCTGGGAACCGCGGGTTTGGGTAGGCCTGGCGCGTCAGGGTTCATCACCATCCCTCGAAACTTCGCAGATTTTTCATGTGCAAGTCTTCGAATTCTACAGCCTTGCCGCAGTAGAGTGCTGGCTGTTCGTCGCCGTAGTCGAGAGTGGCGAAATTACCTGTCTCCGAGCGCAGGTCAACGAATGTGGCATCTTCTTTGTCCCAGCATTGAAATGGAAGTTCGCCTTCCACGCCGCGGAAATGGGCCTTGGTGATGGTGCTCACGGTGTAGTGCACGTTGTCCCACACGTAATGCTGGTTGACTTTGACTTCTTTCTCCGCCGGGAGTTTGCGTCCCTCTACGGCCATGGTGACCACGTATTCATTCTGCGCGTCTGAAAGCCATTGACTGCTTCCGTTATTAAAAATGATGTGCCACTCATTCCACGTGCCCAGCTCGTACTCGTAGATAATTCGTCCGGCGACTACAAACGCCCCCTTGGCATAAATGCCTTCGCTTCCCATTTGGATAGGCGAGCTGTCTACCGGCAGGTCGGCCACGATACCGACCTTCTTCAGGTCGAGGTCCGTGCGAATCAGGATGGATTTGCAATATTCACATACGGTTTGCACACTGCTCGACCAACGGAACGTGATCTTGGCGCCGCAGTTTGGGCAGGTGCTTACCGGATGTGTCATCGCCGAGCGCCTCGCCTCGCCAGATTCAAAATGCGTTCGGCCCGCTCTTGTAATGTTTCCTGGTTAGGGGAGACGTAGGGACGCAACATTCTCCGAACACAAACCGATGAAGCAGAAAACATCTGCTTCAAGTTTGCGTCAAAATCCCAGTCGGCTCGCGGACGGCAACAGAAAACATTCAGGCACAGTGAGCCGAATTCAGGAAAGGTATGGCACGCCAGGTGCGATTCAGAAAGCAGGCACAGGCCGGTGACGCCGCCGGTGCCGGGAAACTGGTGCCAGTTGGTTTCGCCAATCGGCCGCAGATCTAGTTCGCGTATGATTTCATCGAATAGGGCGCGTAAGGCCGCCAGCTCGCGCAGTGAGTCCGGGGAGCAGCCATACGCCTCAACAACCCATTCAATTCCGTTCATATCGTTTGTGGTGCTCTATTGTTGCGTGTTCCCGCACTCTGGGCAAAATTTGCTGCTTTTCGGAATCGGCTTGCCGCAGTTGATGCAGAACTTTGAGTCAGCCGCTGTCACAGCAGCGCCTGCTCCAGAAGCTTGTTCTTCAGGCTTCATGGCGCCCATCATCACCTGTCCCATGGCAATTCCCGCGCCCAGGCCGGCCCCCAATCCCGCCCCGCCGCCTTCATTGGCGGCTGCGATGGGAATGGATTGCGCGACTTGGAACTTTGTGTAGCGTCCCATGTCGCCCACCATGTTCATGCCAATGCGCTGGTCGAGAATTTTCTGCAACTCATCGGGAAGCGAAAGGTTTTCCACCACAAAGCTGTCGAGGCCAAGTCCAAGATCTGCAAACATGGGCTTCGCTTGTTCGGCAATTTTCTGCGAAAGCGCCACTTGGTTGGCCGCCATGTCCAGGAATGCGACCTGGCTGTTCGCGAATGTATCAGTCAACCGGCCGATAATGCTGTTCCGCAGTTGTCCTTCCAGGTCAGCCACGTGGTAAACATCACGCGTGCCGCTCACTTTCGTATAAAAAACCTTGGGATCGCTGATGTGATACGCATAAATGCCGAAGCCGCGCAGCCGCACTGCACCGAACTCCTTGTCGCGGATCGTAATCGGGTTTTGCGTGCCCCAGTGCTCATCGGTCTGCAACCGGGTCGAGAAGAAATAGACGTCTGATTTAAAGGGCGACTGGAACGCTTTGTCCCAGTTCATGAGGTAAGTGAGAATGGGCAATGTGTGTGTGGTCAGCGTGTACAGGCCGGGCGCAAAAACGTCGGCGATCTTTCCTTCGTTGACGAACACCGCCATCTGCGAGTCGCGTACCGTAAGCTTGCCCCCGTTCTGGATCTCACGGTCCTGCATCGGATACCGGTAGGCCAGCAATCCGTCTTCCGGCTCGACCCAATCAATAACATCAATGAACTGCTTGGTGAGGAATTCACGCAACGTCATAGGAGCACCTGCTCTTCCATTCACAAAAGCTATGGTTGTTGTGCGCAATGCCGGCTGCTAAGCATAGCACTCAGCAGGTCCGGTGCAATTTCAATTTCTAAACTGCCGTACTGCCAACATTAAAGCCGCTACAGGGAAACCGCGCAAGTCAGTTACAATGGGCACTTTCACTGTTCAAAATGACGCCAATTTTGAACTGACAATGTTCTTTTGAACTGAAAAATATTTCAGGACGGAGCTTGCCTGTGCCTGCCAAGACTTTGCCTTCAGTCCTCAGCCAAGTGGTCGAAACCAAGGCCGAATACGATGTTCGGTTGTTGGCGCAGCAACTTGGCATCAGTTACCGCTCTTTAATGTATTGGCTTCGCGGAGACCGCCATGTTCCGGCCTACATCCTGCCCCGAATCTGTGTGCTTCTAAAGAACTACGAAGCGCTTGATTGCCTCGAGTCTCAGGCCGGCAGAGTGGCCTTCAAGGTCCCGGATCCGCGGACCACCTCCGAAAAAGAGCTCTTGATTGTTTCCAAGCTCGTCAAAGACGTTGGCGCAGCGCTGGAAAGCATCGCTAATACGCTCGCGGATGGAGTTGTGGAAGAACGCGAATTGCACATAACTGTGCCTAAACTCGATGCCGTAATCCAGGAATGCGCCTCGGTAAAATACCTGCTTGAAACCTTATATAGGGATAGAAAGAAGAAAACGAAAAAATAACTGCACACCGATTTGGACGCCCCCCGCGAAGTGGGTGTGGGATTGTGCGAACAGTTTCTTTTAATAGAAGGAACAAATGAACATGCGAACTCGACTACTTGAATTCTCAATCTTATTGGCGGATATCATTTTTCTGGCCCCGCAGGGCAATTAAGAACTGAGAACTGAGGACTGATAATCCGCGTGATCCGTGAAATCCGCGGTAAGCAGTTTCCTAGTAGAATGGCTTAATGAAAAAATCTGCGTTAGCATTCGCGTGCATTCTGGTATTCGCAACCGCTTTTGAAGCCGGGCCTGCCGTGGCCCAAAACTCAGCCACCACAAACAACTCAGCGGCCCCAGCAGCCAAGCCCCAGACATCTTCGACAGCCAAAACCCGGATCCATTCGACGGCAAAAGCCGCTCCAGCAGGTACGGCCCACTCGAGTCCGTTGTTAAGCACTCAGAAAGCCAAGACCAGCTATGCCATTGGTATCAACTTGGGAAAGGGCCTGCACCATCAGTCGCTGGATGTTGATCCGGTTCTTGTTTCACGTGGCCTGAAAGATGGGCTGGCTGGAGGCAAGGCCCTGATGACCGACGAAGAAATCCAGGCTACGCTGATGCAGTTGCAAGCTCAGATGAGCGCCAAACAGCAGGAGCAGTTAAAGCAGATGGGCGACACCAACAAAAAAAATGGCGACGCATTTCTTGCAGCCAACAAAAGCAAGCAGGGCGTAGTCACTCTACCCAGCGGATTGCAATACAAGGTACTGACCCAGGGCACTGGCCCCAAGCCAACTGCGGGTGACACGGTGTCCTGCAACTACCGGGGCACCTTTCTCGATGGTACGGAATTTGACAGCTCATCTAAGTATGGTCACCCCATCAGCTTTCCTGTCAGCGGAGTCATTAAAGGCTGGACCGAAGCCCTTCAACTCATGCCCGTGGGATCAAAGTGGCAACTCTATATTCCAGGGAACCTCGCGTACGGAGAAAACGGTACCCGGGGCATCCCGCCGAGTTCCACCCTCATTTTTGACGTCGAGCTGGTTTCCATCGAGGCCAAAAAATAAGTGCCCGGGGGTATCCGTCAGCACTTTGTGTTAAATCTTGCTCAGAACAAAGGCTGAGGATCCCTTGTTCCAGAAAGTGTTCCTCGAAGAACACTTGGTCAAGAGCGTTGTTTGGTTTCCGGGGACTAACGACTGCGGGTTTGCTTTTCCTGAAAACTGAGAACTGAGAACCGGGAACTGAGAACTAACTTGAAAACTTTGATTAAAACGCAAGCTTTCAAGTTTGCGTCAGATGTCCAGGTTCTTCACATCCAAGGCATTTTCTTCGATGAACTTGCGCCGTGACTCTACGTCTTCGCCCATCAGCGTCGAGAAAATGGTCTCGCACTCCGCCAGGTCTTCCATCTTGACCGTCAGCAGCGTGCGCTTTTCCGGATCGAGCGTGGTCTCCCACAACTGCGGAGCCGTCATCTCGCCCAGCCCTTTGTAGCGCTGCACTGTGAAGTCCTTTTTCCCCTGGTTCAGCACGTAATCGAACAGCTCGCGCGCTGACTGCTTCTCTACCGTTTCTACAGGCGATTTCTTTTTGCCCGCCGCAGGTTTGGCCGCCTTCTTTTCTTTTTCCGTGACACCGGCTTTGGCCAGGGCCTCGCGCTCGGTTTCGCTTAATTCTTCATCCGCTTCGCCTTCTTGCGCGGTTGCAGCCGAGCGGCCGATGGTTTCCACCACGAAGGGCGGTTCCATAAACTCCTGGATCTGCTTGTGCTTGGAGATCATCTGGCGGTATTCAGGCGTAGAAGCCAGTTCCCAGTTGATCTTGCGCTCGGCGCCCTGCGCGTCGGTAAAATGCGCCTCCCACAGGTTGTGCTCGGCATCGAATTGCAGGCTGATCTCTTTTACGCCGTTGGATTTCTCCAGGCCCTTGAGCTGCTTTTCGAGCTGCAGGATTTTCTTTGGCGGGGTCTTCTTTTCCCCTTCAAAATCAGTGCGTGCGCTGAACCCCAGCCTGGGCAGCAGTTCGGTGACCCGCGCGTCGCGCAAGCGCTTATCCACCTTGTCGAAGAAGCTCAGGTATTCGTTCAAGGTGGTCATAAACTTGGTGAGCGGAGCGCCTTCCAGCTTGGCCGCACCCTCGCCGTAGCGCACCACCATGCCCTCGGAGGCCCGCTTGACCATGACCTTCACGAACTCGCGGTCGTCTTTGATGTACTGCTGCGATTTGCCTTTTTTGATGGAGTACAACGGCGGCTGCGCAATGAAGACGTGCCCGCGCTTCAGCAACTCCTGCATGTGGCGGAAGAAGAAAGTAAGCAGCAGCGTGCGGATGTGCGAGCCATCCACGTCAGCATCGGTCATGAGGATGATCTTGCCGTAACGCAGCTTGCTGGGATCGAAGTCGTCTTTGCCAATCCCGGTGCCCACCGCAGTAATCATGGCGCGGATTTCCTCGTGCCCCAGCATCTTGTCGTAACGGGCTTTCTCCACGTTCAGGATTTTGCCCTTGAGCGGCAGGATGGCCTGGAATCGCCGGTCGCGTCCCTGCTTGGCGGTTCCGCCGGCGGATTCGCCCTCCACCAGGAACAGCTCGCAGCGGTTAGGATCGCGCTCCGAGCAGTCGGCCAGCTTGCCTGGCAGGCCTCCCCCATCGAGCGCGCCTTTACGTCGCGTCAGGTCGCGGGCCTTGCGGGCGGCCTCGCGCGCGCGCGCGGCTTCAATGGCCTTATTGATGATCTTGCGTGCCACGGGCGGGTGCTGCTCAAAAAATGCCCCCAATTTCTCGTTTACAAAAGCCTGCACGATGCCGGCAATATCGGAGTTGAGCTTGCCTTTGGTCTGCCCTTCAAATTGCGGCTGCGACAGCTTCACGCTGATCACCGCCACCAGGCCTTCGCGCACATCGTCGCCCGTGAGGTTTTCTTTTACATCTTTGAACAGTCCGAGTTGCTGTCCGGCATAGTTGATGGTGCGGGTGAGCGCGGTGCGGAAGCCAGAAAGGTGCGTGCCGCCATCGACCGTATTGATGTTGTTGGCGAAGCAGAAGACAGTTTCCGAGTAACCGTCGTTGTATTGCAGTGCGATTTCCATGGCCACGCCGTCGCGCTCAGCTTCCATGTAAATGGGCTTGTCGTGCAGTACCTGCTTGCCGCGGTTCAGGTGCTTGATGAATTCGGCAATGCCGCCGGTGTACTTGAACTCATGGCTCTTGGCGGCGCCCGACTTGGAATCGGTGTTGCGCTCATCGGTTAGCGTAATGAGCAGGCCCTTGTTGAGAAAGGCCAGCTCGCGCAGGCGCTGCGCCAGAGTATCGAAGTTGTACTCGGTGGTGGTAAAAATGCTTTTATCGGGAACGAAGTGCACTTTGGTGCCGCGCTTCTTTGTAGTCCCGGTCTTCTTAAGTTTGCTGGTGGGCTCGCCTTGGCTGTAGGTCTGCTCCCACACGTGCCCGTCGCGCCAGATCTCCAGGTCGAGCTGATAGCTAAGTGCATTGACTACGCTTACGCCCACGCCGTGCAATCCGCCGGAGACTTTGTAGGTGGAAGAGTCAAACTTTCCGCCAGCGTGCAGCTTGGTCATGACCACCTGTGCGGCGGAGAGTTTTTCGTCATCAATCACCATGTCATCCACGGGGATGCCGCGCCCGTTGTCCACGACTGTGATTGAGTTATCAATGTGGATGGTGACGTCAATCTTGTCGGCAAATCCGGCGAGGGCTTCGTCTACGGAGTTGTCCACGACTTCATACACCAAGTGATGCAGACCCATTTCGCCGGTCGAGCCGATGTACATCGCCGGGCGCTTGCGCACCGCCTCCATGCCGCCCAGGACCTTGATAGATTCGGCGGTGTAGTCTCCCTGGCCGTTTTCACCGCTGGATTTCTTCGCTTTGGTGTTTTCTTTTGTGGTTGCCACTGCCGTCACTTTGGAATTGGAAGCCATGCTTTGAGGGTCTCCGATAACGTTCTTTACGCGGAGCAAGGGTACTGTGCGCCTACTATCAAGATCGCACCGACTTCAAGTTAAGTTGTTGATATTAAAGTCACTTAGTAGATGGTTGCTCAATTGGAATTATACCATAACGACCGGAGTCTTTCTGCTTTTGAGGACGCCATCCAACCTCTGAAAATAAACCATATTTGCGTAAAATAAATCCGAAATCACAGCCAATTTTTCACAAAACGTTGTACGGTGCGAGGACCCATTGGAGAGATTGAGAACTCGAATGACTCAAATGAATTCAGGGTGATGTGAATACAAATCCCGTTGTGCGATGCAGCAACCGAAGCCACTCGCCGCAGGCAATCCTTCGCGCAGCGTAATTTAACGCTGGCGTAAAGAGCGGCCCAACGATTACAATTCCGACCGTTTGGTTACGTTAGTACATGCTCGGATGCATGTAGCCAGACACGCCGAATGTAATGACACCAATGGACCATTCGGCCCCTATACTCAGTTGCCCTGCAAAGGGCCCGCCAAAACTTTTAAAAAAATTCTTGAGGAGACCTCGCATGAAAAACTTCACACAAAAAGCTTTAATGATTGTTATTACTTTATTCGTACTGGTTGGATTGTTCTATGGCCTCAGCACGCCCGTGAAGGCTACTTCAGCAGCAAGCCTAAATCCTGCGTTGCCGCAGCCGCATGATGGTCCGGTGCCGACTTGCGCACCTATGGAGGTGTGTGCAACATCGCTTAGTCTGATCCCTCCGAAGTAATTTGGACAATCAGAATTCACTTGTAGGCTGCCAGATCGAGATGTTAAGATACGCTTCCTGGTTCGGCAGTTGATGGTGCGGTGTGCTTACTGGCGGGAAATGAGTCATGTTGCTTGCCCCTAAACTTTATTACGTACTGTGGATCATTCCCATGATCATCCAGGGCGCCATAGCCTACATGATGGTGCACCGTAAATTGCGGGAAGAATTACCCTTCTTTTTTCACTACACTGTTTTTCAGGTTTTAAGCAGCATAGGCCTTTTTGTGGTGTTTCAGTTGAGAAACAAGCCGGCCTATTTTTACGCTTATTGGACCTGCATAGCAGTCGGTGCGATGCTCGGGTTTGCGGTAATCTATGAAATTTTTGACAATGCCTTCCGCCCCTTTGCAGCACTGCGTGATTTTTCCCGGGTTATTTTTCGCTGGGCTTGCATGGTTTTGTTAGTAGCCGCCATTGTCATGGTAATTACTTCCACGGCTGGAAATACATACCGTATAACCTTAGGAATCATGGCGGTCGAACGCGGGGTACTGCTTATCCAAGGTGGCTTGCTGTTATTCCTGCTAATGTACTCTTCCCGACTGGGCATGACTTGGAAACATCACAGCTTCGGTGTTGCCTTAGGATTTGGGTTTAATGCTTCTGCACATTTGATTCTGAATAGTCTGCGTGCTCAGTTAGGGGTGAGTTGGCATCCAATGTACAACATGCTCTTGATCGTCTGCTACAACGTTGCTGTCGTAACCTGGGCAGTATACATATTTTCCCCCGAACCAGCTCGCATCACCGAACAAGCGCAGTTTGCTCCCAAACCCATTCTGCAGCGCTGGAACCACGTGCTATCAGGAGAAGAATCCGAAGAGTTGGGTGGGACTTTTATCCCCAGTATGGAACGCATTGTGGATCGAGTGATGGCATCTAAGAAGTAAAAAATATATTCCCTTCAAAATCTTTCCTACTTTTGCAGAAGTATTTTTGCAAGGAATTCCACCTACTGTTTGGATTAGTTTAAGGAAGGCAAAAATTCGTGCGCGTATGACTTCGCGTCTGTACCCGGTTGTTCTACTCTTTTTTCTTTTCTTTCTTGACCTCTAAGGCGAGCTCACGCGCGATTTCTGCTACCAGTTCGGGTTTCATACGCTCGGTCACGCGATGAACAATCTCAGCGATCACAGCAGTATGCTTATCCAGGGCTATGGTTGCGTCGCCTGTAAACGCCTGATGTACGGCCTCAGTCAGCGCAGGGGTGACCTCTGTTCCCATAGCAGCAGCCATCGCGGCTGCCAATTGGGCATCGGGCCCGTTTTCCGGAGCAGCGGCTTGGGGCGGAGCGGCCGCAGTGGGCTCCAATGAATGAGACGGGTCCAGCTCGTGCTCTACGGTGGTATGCTCCCCGGAGAATTGCTGTTGCATTTCCTCATGCAACGAGACCCCGATTTCATTTTCTTCAAGATGGGTTTCTTCTGCCGACCATCCGGAAAGAGCAGCTTCGTGGGTATGAGGAAGCCCCGCATCAGCTTGCGCAGCGGCATCTTCTGACCACTTGGAACCTATTGCGGAGGCGACCTGTGCTTCAAAATCCTGCGTATGTCCCGCTGTCTCGGGCTGTTCCCTTAATTCCGCGGGTGGGTCAATCTCCTGGGTATCCTCAATGCTGGCGTGCTCTTCCACCGTTCCGCTTGTGTGTCCGTAAAGTTCAGGATAATCAGCGGCGTTGCCCACCGGAACCGGCTCGGCATCTTTTACACCGAACCGTGTTGGGAATTGAGCTGACATCTCATTAACATCGGTCACCAGCATGGAATCGCCAGTCGCGCCGGCGGGCACATCACGGGTAGATGGCTGGCTTGTGACCTCTAAATCCGGGACTGTACCAGAGGGAATGTGTTCTTGGGCTGAAGATGGAACGACTTCCAATTCCGGTTCATACGAGGCAGGCGCGGGTTCAGGCTGGGGAGGTTCCCAGGAAGACACCACCGCACTGAGGTGTAGATCGGAAACTTCGGCGTGGGGAGCGACATCAGCTTTCGATTCCGTATGAATATCTGCGGCAGTCTCCATGTCTATGTCGTGCGCGGAACCTACAGTATGCACGGGAGCAGCTTCGTGCTCATGCGCAGACGATGGCCCAGGACGTGGAGTTGGAGCCAGAGTCTCCATGGTCTCTTCTACGGCTCCATGAGACAAGGTTATTGTTTCAGCTTCGCTTTCGTCGTGGGCTGTAGCGGTTGCTCCTTCTTCTCCCTCAAGTCCTTCCAGTGCACTGGCGCCGCCGAACCAGCTTTTGGCTTTTGAGAAGAACCTTCCTACACCAGATTTCGGTGTGGATTCATCATCAACGCCTTCCTCCATGATCTGGTAGGGATTGATTTCACTGGTTGATCTTTCCAGGTAAGCCGTGTTGCGTTCCAGCAGCTCCGTGGTGGTCTGTTCGGCGTCGGGCGTGACCTCATTACCAAGATGCTCCATGCCCATTGCAGGCGAAGCTCGCATTTCAGTGGGAACATTGACGGTATGCGGCTCGGCCGCGGCCGAAGGGAAATCTTCTTCTGGGAGTTCGCCCGTGACCGGCACTTGGGGCGCTGGCTCATCCGCCGCAGCCGTGGCCGATTTCCATGTCTGATAACTCTCGTCTTTTTCGTCGAAAACAGGAGTTTTGATCTTCAGGGTGCGTTCGTATTCTGGCGGTTCATCGGACGGGGGTTGCGCAGGAGTCACCACCACCTTGGCAGGGCCGGCCTTGGAGTTTGAGGAATTGATCCGCTGCTCAAGCTTCTGCACAGCGGCGAGCAGATCGCTGGCCTCGAACGGCTTCACAATAACGCCGTCGGCCTTGACGCGAGCGCCCTCCTCGGGCCTGAAGGGTTCCATCTTGCCGACAGTGAGCAGGACAGGAATCTTCGTGGTCTCGATAGCGCTTTTTACGCGCTCACACACTTCCAGGCCGGTATAGCCCGGCATGTACACGTCGAGCACCACTACATCGGGTTTTGTTTCGGCAATTTTCTTAACGGCAGCAGCACCATTGGAAACAGCCACAACTTCATAGCCTGCTTCCGTGAGAATTTTCTTGCCCATATTTTGGGCAGTCATGCTGTCGTCGGCCAATAAAATCTTTAGCGCCACAACGATTAATCCTTAATAAGGCGGGGAGCGTGAATGAAACGTTACTGTTTATTGGGTCGCAAGTCAATGAGGACGGCACCTTAAAGGGCAACATCCCCGGCGATTGACCCATTATAAACCGGCTAGAGCGGGGGGAGCTCAGGAGAAAACACTTATTATTTCGGCTTAAAACGGAATTACTGTTTGTGTCCTTTCTTCTTCCCTTTCTTGCTGGAGGAAGAACCCCCAGTCTGATCTTGAGATTGAGCATTGCTCTGCTGAGCCGAGCCGTTTTCTGGGTTGCTCGCGTCGTTGACCTGTGCGGGTGCGGGCGCCGGGGCTGCGGGCTGGCTTTGCGTGTTTGAAGTCGTGGTTGGTGCAGAACCAGCCTGTGACGGGGGCGCTTGCGATGTCCCGGGTTCTATGGGCTTTAATTCGGGAATTCCGGTGTCAGGAGTCGCAGGCGTCGACTGAGCAGGACTTGAGACGGGCTGTTGCTGCGGAGCCGGTGCCGGAGTTTCAGGCGCAGGTGAATTCTGCGAATTGGAGTTGGGCGCGGCATCATTTTTCGTGGGGGCACCATTACGGATTTCCAACGAAACGTCGCTCTTAAGGGCGTCGGTGGTTTCGCGGACGACAGCTACCGCGCTGGTTTCCTGCGGAGATGTCATCGTAGGTTCGCCCGCGTGGGCCGCCTGCTTCACATTAGGAGAGCGACGGAAATTGCTCATAACTTTGTCAATACGCCCCGGGCCAGAGCGGCTGGCCTCAATGGCTTTATCCTGTTCAACTGCGTCCGACGAGGGAGTAGGTATGGGGCGCCCCAGGGCCTGCAGACGGCGCTTGGCATCGCTGGCGCGTTGAGTCATTGGGTAGTGCAAAACGATACGGGAATAAGCTTCAGTCGCCTTGTTGCTGAAATCCTGGATCAGCTTTCCTTTAAGGACTTCCTGTAATCCTCGGGCATCGCGCGTGCGCTGAATTTCTTTTTCGTAGATGTCGCCTAGTGTATAGAGTGCTTCCGGAGCTTTGCTGTACAAGGGGTAGGTATCCACTGCAGTTTGCAGGCGGGCAATGGCGGCTGGCCAGGATTCATGCATGTAATAGAACTTGCCAATGCCGAATTCCCTCTCTGCTAAAACTTCCTGCACCTCGCGCAGCCGCTGCTTCCCCTGCGGCACAAGCTTGCTGTCGGGGAACTGCAAAATTAACTGCTGGTATTCCTCTTCGGCGCGCTTGGCATGAGTAAAATCACGGTCTGCTTTTTCCATCTGCCGGTAATGGATATTGGCGACCTTGAGCTGCGCTTCTGCGGCTTCCGGCATGTTGGGGAAGAAGGTGATGAAATCCTTATATTCGATCTCTGCCTGAGCCAGGCCAGTGGTGCCGCCTTCTGCGTACCAGGCGTCGCCGATGGCCAGCTTGGCGCGCGCGATATATTCTGAATCGGGATAGGTATTGATAAGAGTCTGCAACGTGATGCGCGCCTGATCGTACTTGCTGTGCTTCATGAAGTCCATGGAGCGGTCGAACAGGACTTTATCGGGCTGTTTGGAATCCAAATTGGCCAGCGGATTTTGCGCCTTGCTGTGATGAAACAGGCCGGCCATCGCCCCGAGCGGCAGGATGAGAGCAAATAGAAGAACAGCGAAAATTTTACGGACCATAAGAAATCAACTCGCTTATGTTTTTTTGTAACTTGCCTTGCTTCCTGTCAAAGACGCCCTACCAAGTCTATACCTTGAGAAGGGTTGCTTCCCGTGCAGTCTTCAGCAATTGTTCCACGTTATCGCGGGCATTGCCTTTCCCGAACACGGCGTAACCTGAGACCAGAATTTCTACTCCTGCCCGTACAGCATCTGCGATGGTCTCGGTAGTGATGCCGCCATCAATTTCAATCCGGAACCCCAAATTCCTGGCGCTGCGAATATTGGCCAGGGCGCGCACTTTTTCGAGCGATGCCGGTATGAATTTCTGCCCGCCGAAGCCGGGATTCACCGACATCACGAGCACATGGTCCACCATATCCAGCACTTCACTTAAGGTCTGCACTGGAGTGGCCGGATTGATGACCACGCCGGCCTTCAATCCTCTGGAAGCAATGTGTTCCAGCGTACGATGCAAATGTATGCAAGCTTCCTGGTGCACCGAGATCCAATCCGCTCCAGCGTCAGCGAACGCCGGGATATACTCATCAGGATTCTCGATCATCAGATGCACGTCGAACGGTACATCGGTTACCCGCCGCAACGATTGAACCACCGGTGGACCAATGGTGATATTGGGGACAAAGTGCCCATCCATTACATCCACATGCAACAGCGTGGCGCCTCCGGCCAACGCGGCCTGAACTTCCTCTGCCAAGCGGGCAAAATCGGCCGATAAAATTGAGGGCGCGAGCTCAATCATGGGATGCTTTGCGGCAAATAAACCAGCCCTGATTCTAGCAGAATCAACAGTGGCTGGAATGAATAATTAAGCATAAAAATTGCGGTTACGGGCCATTTTGCTGTTCTTAGCTGCTCATAGGTTGCATGCAAAACTTTACAGAAGATCGCCTTGAGGATTAAGTTGCAGCCTGGAGCGGAAAGCCTGTAGCTTCTTACATGTGGCGCTCGTCGAAGTTCGTGAACTGACCAAGATTTATTCTCTGGGAGCTTCCATTTTTGCTCCTCAACCCGCCGTGGGCCAACTCGCGGCCGGCAAGGGCGAAATCCGCGCGGTGGATGGAGTCAGCCTCGAAATTCACGCGGGAGAAACCCTCGGTCTGGTCGGAGAATCGGGTTCAGGCAAAAGCACGCTGGGACGGCTGATTCTGCGATTGATTGATCCAACTTCGGGCACAATCTTCTTTGACGGGCAAAATCTTCAAAACGCTTCTGCCCCGGCAATGCGCCGGCTACGCCGCGACATGCAGATCATTTTTCAGGACCCGTTCGGCTCGCTTAATCCGCGCATGCGTGTACGCGAGATCGTGACTGAGCCGTTGCACATCCACAAAATCGAGGGAGTGGATATGGACTTGCGGGCTGCAGAGCTGATGCGCGCCGTGGGTCTGGATGGCTCGGCCCTCGAACGCTATCCACATGAATTTTCCGGGGGACAGCGGCAGCGCATCGGAATTGCCCGGGCTTTAGCGCTGCGACCACGGCTCATTGTCTGCGATGAACCGGTTTCGGCGCTTGACGTCAGTGTGGGAGCACAAATTGTGAACCTGCTGGCGCAATTGCAGCGGGAATTCGGCCTGACTTACCTGTTCATCTCCCACTCCATGCCTATCGTGCGCTATCTGGCCACGCGTATTGCAGTAATGTATCGCGGGAAAATCGTCGAGCTGGGAAGCTGTGAGCAGGTGACCTCGAGGCCTGCGCACTCTTACACGCGCAGTTTGCTGGAAGCAACGCCAGAGATTTGAAAGCAGTCAGCACTCAGCCAAAGCTGTGCTAGATAGTCATCCAAGCAGCTGCGCGCTAACTCCACGGGCGTCCCTAAGTTATGCGGACCGGCTTAAGGAGTGGAAAGAGACTTGGGGTTCGACAAATTCCTGGGAGAGGCCTTTTGCAGCGTACTGACCAGCAACTCGCCTGAGGATGGCGTGCTTACCGCATGTTCCAGGACAATCTCTCGCGCGGTAATCTTGCGCCCGTAGACTTTTTCACTTGCGCTATTATCTGGACGCAGGGTGGAACCATCAAGCGAAACCCCGGCGAAGAGGCCGTGCGAGCGGGAATATGTGAGAATCTCGGCGCGCATGAGCACGTCGGTGGCGGCTTGGGCATCGCGCCCCTTGGGGCCCGCAGCGGCGGCGATGTCTGCGCCAAGTTTGACTTTGCTTTTCAGGATCGAATCAACTCCCTTGGGATTCACCACCAGGAGAACAAAATCTATGGCTTGTCCTCCGATCTGGAAGCCAATGTTGGCGCCTTCCAAGGCGACCATGGCAGGCGGTCCCCAGGGACCGGTGAAGTTCTGGTTACTGCGGCATGACATGGCCCCGCGTCCGTAATTGGCGCCAATGCCGAATGCAAACTTCTTGACCGAAGGGATGACAATCACACACTCGGATTTATCAAGGATCCCTTTGGGAAGATTGTCGGGAATATTGAGGATTTCTTCGAGGACTTCACCTGCTTGCTTCAGGCGCTCCTGTTCGTGCTGCTGGGCCCGAGCACAGGTTGACAGCAGCACCGTCGCAAACAGTAACCTAAGTGTCTTTTTCTTCATGAGCCTACTTCCCCAGTGTACGCCCTTTTTAAGCAAGGCTTTTAACCAGGTTCGTTCTCTTTGCAAGTTTTTTGCGAGTTAAGGGAAGTGGACTTTCAGCAGAGTTACGAAATTAGGAACTTCCTAAAATTATGCTCTCTTTTTGCCAGAACCAGACTTGGCTGGGGTTGCCGGTTCTGCCTTCTCCCACGGGCGTTTGGGACGGGCGGATTCGGGTTCATCGCGGTTTTCCACGCGGTCGTACTGATAGCTGTCGCTGACTGTGCCAATGGATTCGTTATACAGGCTGGGCAGGCCGGTGGCCTCTTTCAATTCTTCGGTGAACTCATGGATGGCCTTCAGGTGGTCGGCGGTGGCGGGGACTTCGGTCTTGGAAGTCTTGAGGAATTTCTGATAGCCGCGGTCAATCAGCTTGGCGATCTCTCCGCCTACTAAATAGCCTGGACTGGCGAAAACTTTGGCGGCACCGGTCTTGGGGTCTTTTTCGATGGCTGCTGAGACGTTGTACTTCTTCAGGAAGACACGGTTACTGGTGGCGGAGGGTTCGAGGATGTCGAAGCCGTGATCGCGCAGCCATGCGACTGCATCTTCATATTTGCGGGCTTGATAATTCTTGACCATGATTTTCTACTTTTACCAACAACTCTAAAATTTGATTCCAAAATGAGCCGTAAGACATTAAGACTGTCTGCGGCTGGCTGTGGGTTACGTTGAAAGTGTCGTCCTTGTGAGTCGTTATCGACCGGCTAAAGATTTTCTCGAACCAGGAAACTTGGATCACGAATTTCCAAGCAGCCCGCTACTTTCGTTTCTCCCACATTGCCTGTTAGCACCTTGCTTGGCTAAACTGAAAGACAGGCCTGGGGACACTTTCGCACAGCTAGCGCATTTTCCGCAAATTTGATTTGTAGGGAAAATGTAAAGCGAACTGTTTTCAGCAGCTTAAGGTGCTTAACTAATCAGGTTCTACCCGCCTTCAACCATGTCAAAAACGGTTTCCAGCAGCGTTTCGCCCAACGGCGCTCTTCTCGGGGAGCGGCAGCTCAATCGCGTTGGCAACACTCCACTGCTGCGCTTGGAGCGCATCGTGGGCACCCTTGCCGGCATTCAGATTCTTGCCAAAGCCGAGTGGTGTAACCCGGGTGGATCAGTCAAAGACCGCGCTGCATCTTCTATTGTGGCGGACGCGGAGCGCCGGGGATTGCTGAAGCCCGGCAAATCACTGCTCGATTCCACCAGCGGCAACACCGGCATTGCTTACTCCATGCTGGGAGCGGCCAAGGGATTCGAGGTCACGCTGTGCATGCCGTCGAACGTCTCGGTGGAGCGCAAACGCATTGTGAAAGCGTACGGCGCCCAGGTGGTCTGGACCGATCCGGCAGAAGGGTCGGATGGTGCCATCCGCAAAGCGCGCGAGCTGGCAGCCAATGAACCTGACCGCTACGTCTATGTTGATCAGTATTCCAATGAAGCCAACTGGCGGGCGCACTACGAAGGGACGGCCAATGAAATCTGGCGGCAAACCGCAGGCGAGATCACGCACTTTGTGGCCACGCTCGGCACCAGCGGGACTTTTGTAGGCACGACCCGGAAGCTGAAAGAACTGAATCCGCGCATTCAGTGCATCTCGCTACAACCCGATTCGCCCTTTCATGGACTAGAAGGACTCAAGCACATGGCCACAGCGATTGTGCCTAAAATCTATGATCCCAAGCTCGCCGACCGCGACGAGGGCATTTCGACCGAAGCCTCTTACGCCATGGTGCGCCGCCTGGCGCGGGAAGAGGGCCTGCTGGTGGGAATCTCTGCGGGAGCGGCTGCCCTGGGTGCTCTACAAGTTGCGCAGGAACTGGCAGCGAAAAAAGAAACAGGCGTGATTGTGACCATTTTTGCTGACTCCGGGGACAAGTATCTGAGCGAAAGATTCTGGGACGAGTAAGAAATGGTTGTCCTCATAGCGCTGTTTGGATCATGGCTGGTGTTTCGCGGCATCGGAGCCCTCGGCTACGCGGCGTTTGCCACCTGGCACGACGCGGCACGCTATGCGCTGGCCGTCATGTTTACCTTTACTGGAGCAAGCCACTTCACGAAACTCAAACACGACATGGTGCGCATGATGCCCGCCATCTTTCCCAAACCGCTATTGCTGGTTTACATCACGGGTGTGCTTGAGCTGTTGGGAGCGATGGGATTGCTGCTTCCCGCGGCCCGCGCGCTCGCGGGAATTTGCCTGATCCTGTTTTTGCTGGCGGTGTTTCCGGCGAACGTGAAAGCGGCGCGGGGAAAAATCCTGTTGAACAACAAGCCCGCCACCGCGCTCTGGTTACGACTTCCCATGCAGATTTTGTTTATTGGGTTGATATGGTGGGCGGCGATAAAGTAGACGACTTCACGAGAAAAACCGTTAACCGCAGAGTACGCCGAGGAACGCAGAGGCGTTAAAACAACGTTCGGCGGATCAGCGTCAACAAGAATCCGCGATTGCGTTTAGAGCTACCTTTAGAGCCACCGACGAAGCAATAAAAAACCTCCTCGAAACGAGGAGGTTCTTATTGTCAGAAATCTTTTACTGTTGCTTGGTGGCGGCTGTGCCGGTTTTGGCGTACTTGCGGCGGAAGCGCTCCACGCGGCCGGCGGTATCCACCAGCTTCTGCTTGCCGGTAAAGAAGGGATGGCAGGCGGAGCAAATTTCAAGGTTGATGGCACCCTTGTGGGTGGAACGAGTGGTGAACGTGTTCCCGCAAGCGCAGTGCACGCGCACTTCGTTGTAGGCGGGATGAATAGCTGCTTTCATGACTTCTTAATACCTCGCAGAGGAGCTTTAATTTTATAAGGCTTTGATGTTCTTCGCAAGCTGGAGGATTCAGAAGCAGTTGCCGGTTGCAAGTCCACCACGAATGACCCAATGGTGAATCTGGTCTTGCTCTGGAACTGGCAACTGCTTTTGTTAACATCAAATTGTGAGCGATAAATCAAAAGTTCGTGTCCGTTTTGCACCCTCTCCCACCGGTCAGTTGCACGTAGGCAACGTGCGCACGGCGTTGTTCAACTGGCTCTTTGCCCGGCAGAAGGGCGGGACGATGATCTTGCGCATTGAAGATACCGATGTGGAGCGCAGTGAGACCCGCTATGAGACGCAGTTGTTCGAAGACCTGAAGTGGCTGGGCCTGGATTGGGACGAGGGCCCGGACATCACCACGCAGCCTGGCGGCGGTCCGTATGGCCCCTACCGGCAGAGCGACCGGTTGCAGATCTATCACGACTACGCCGAGCAACTGCTGCGCGAACGCAAAGCTTACCTATGCTTCTGCACGGAAGAGGAGCTGGAAGCCGATCGCCAGCGGGCGGTTGCGGAACAGAAGCCGCATATTTATTCCGGCAAGTGCCGCGTGCTTGACCCGGCGGAGGCGGAAAAGCGCCGCGTGGCAGGGGAGGCGGCTGCGATCAGGCTCAGAATTCCAGAGCATCCCATTCGCTTTAACGACATCGTGCGCGGCGAGGTGGAGTTTTCCAATGAAGTCGTGAGCGACCCTATCATCACGCGCTCCAGCGGCATCCCGGTTTACAACTACGTGGTGGTGGTGGATGACGCGCTGATGAAGATTACACACGTCATCCGGGGCGACGATCACCTCTCGAATACACCCAAGCAGGTTGCGCTGTACGAGGCCCTGGGGATGGCGGTTCCGGAGTTTGCGCATCTTTCGACGATCCTGGGGCCGGACCGCGAGCGGCTCTCCAAGCGTCATGGAGCGACTTCGATTGCCAACTTCAGAGACATGGGGATTTTGCCCGAAGCCTTGATGAATTACCTGGCGCTGCTGGGCTGGGCCCCGAGCGGCGGCACGCGCGAGACGTTCACTGCGCAAGAGTTGGTGAAGGAATTTGATCTGCGCCGGGTCACGCCCTCGCCTGCAATCTTCGATACAGAAAAACTGGCGTGGCTCAACCGGCACTACATCAAGCAGAGTTCCGCCGACCGAATTGCGCATCTGGCGCAGCCCTATTTTGTGAAAGCTGGGCTGCTGCCGGAAAAGTTTTCCTCCGTAGACCTAGCGAGCTACGTCTCTACGGCAGAATTTTCGTGGTTCTTAAAAGTAGTGGAGCTGCTGGCGCCTTATGTGGATCAGCTCGAACAAATGCCGGAACGCGCGGCGATGCTGTTTCATCATGAAGCCAAAAAGGCGTTGGAAAATCCTGACAACGCTGAGGTGCTGAAACTGGAGAATACCCCGGCAGTCATCGCGGCTTTCAGCAAGCGCATTGCCGCGGAGAGTGGAGAAATTACCGCCGAGAAATTCAAGGCCATCGTAAATGAAGTAAAAACCGAGACGGGAACCAAGGGCAAGGAATTGTTTCATCCTATTCGGATCGCCATTATCGGATCGCACTCGGGGCCGGAGTTCGACAAGCTGATTCCTATTATCGAAGCGGGCAGCAAACTGCAGCTTCCTGTACATGTAAAGAGTGTGCGCGAACGGGTGGAGGAATTTGGAAGAGCTTTTGCCCGCGGATAGGCCGAAATAAATTAACCGCGGAGGCGCAGAGACGCGGAGAAATTGGGTCATTTGGTCATTGAGTCATCGGGTCATTGCTGTTTTTGCAATAATTTTTTCAGGGCTCCGCTTAGGTCTGGCTGTTGAAATTGGAAGCCGCTTTCCAGCAATCTCTTGGGCAGCACGCGCTGACTGGTCAGGACTGTTTCTTCTGCCATCTCTGGGCCGAAAAGGAATTTCGTTGCGAATGCCGGAACCGTGGCAAATGTCGGGCGGTGGAGGGCTTTGCCCAAAGTCCGGGAAAATTCTGCATTAGTAACTGGATTGGGCGCGACCATGTTTACCGGCCCGCGCAGCGATTCAGTCTTCAGGCAGTGCAGGATGGCGGCGACGGTGTCGGCAATTGAGATCCAGCTCAGCCACTGGCGGCCGCTGCCGATCTTGCCTCCGAGTCCGAGGCGGAAGGGGAGCAACATCTTCTTGAGTGCGCCTTCCCGCGTGCTCAACACCACGCCGGTGCGCAGATGAATCACACGCCACCCAGCCTGCTCAGCAGGCTGGGTGGCGGCTTCCCACTCGCGGCAGGTTTCTGCCAAAAAGCCTTTACCCAGGGCGCTTTCTTCGGTCAGAGTTTCATCTCCACGGTTGCCGTAGTAGCCGATGGCCGAGCCGGCGATCAGTACGCCCGGTTTGTTCTCACCGTGGGCCAGGGCTTCGCACACGTGCTGTGTTCCCTTTACGCGGCTGTCGCGGATGCGGGTTTTTTTTGCCTGGCTCCACCGGCCGAAGATGTTCTCGCCTGCCAGGTGGATGACAGCATCAAAGCCGCCGATCAACTCGGGATTCAGCGGCTTCCCCGGATCCCAGGCAATTTCATTTTGGGAACGAGCGACTCCGGTTTTCAGGCGCACGATAGTATGTCTCTCGGAGGCGAGCGCAGGCAGCAGCGCCAACCCAATGGTTCCCGACATGCCGCTGGCCAGAATCTTCATGAGGAACTCCTGTTAAGATGGCGTTCTTCATGAATTTATCACCTAGCCTCCGTGCGCGGGTGTTCATACTGGTGGGGGTTGCGGCCCTTTGTGCAGTAGCGCTCGGGTTTGTGCGGCCTATTGCGCAATCGCTGGCCTACCATCATTTTGCCGATCAGAGGGCTTTGTGGGGAATCCCCAATTTCACAGATACGATTTCTAATCTCCCGTTCCTGTTTGTGGGAGTCTGGGGAATGGCTGTAATCCTTCGCGGACGCGTGCGATTCATTGATTCGCGTGAGCGCTGGTTGTACCTGATTTTCTTTGCCGGAGTTGCGCTTACCTGTATTGGCTCGAGTTATTACCACCTTGCGCCCGACAATGACCGGCTGGTGTGGGACCGGTTGCCGATGACCATGGGTTTTATGTCACTGCTGGCAGCGATTGTCGCCGAGCGGATTGATGTGAAAGCCGGCCTGGCCTTGCTCGGGCCGCTCTTGCTCCTCGGCGTTGCCAGCGTCTGGTATTGGCATTGGACTGACGACCTGCGCATGTATGCTTTCGTGCAGTTCTTTCCCGCCTTGGGAATTCCACTGATGATGTGGCTCTTTCCGGCGCGTTACACGCGGTCCATAGATTTGCTGCCGGCAGTTGGGTTTTATGTTTTGGCCAAGGTTCTGGAAGCGGAAGACAAAAGAATTTATGCGATTGGTGGGCTTGTCAGTGGACACACGCTCAAACACCTGGCCGCGGCAGCGGCGACCGCGTGGATCTTGGGGATGCTGATTCGGAGAAAGCCAGTAACATGATTTTCGCACTTACGGCATCATTTCTGAGTTGTTATGGATGAGTTTTCTAACCGACGATGAGGATGAAGTTCGATGAGATGGAGCAGGAACTCACCAAGGTTTCGTTTGCAGCTTGGGCAGCGAACTACGCCAGGTTCTTCTTCAGTCGTGCGTACACCACAACCTGGACAATACCATGCACCGCCAATACGGTTTTTCCAATGTGATTCCCTGGGTTGTCGAGTGTTTGTTGCAAAACAATCGTGAAAATCCCGGTTGAGCTTTGGCGAAAGTGGCATGTTGCCGCGAACGCAGGTAAGTACACCGTTTTTCTCCACCAAGGTGTCGCCGCATTTTGGACAGAACATCTCAAGTCCTTCTGTTCGAGATTGTAAAGCAAAGCTGCGAAAACAGCGGGGTAGACGGCTATAATCTATTATGGCGTGTTTACGCCACCCTAAATCCATCGCCGTTTCTGCAGCATGGCGGCCGCAATGCAGGCTTGCCGGTATTCCAGCCTTTTTCTTTTCATTTTCCAAATCCCCAGGGAGCACAGAATCTCGTGGCCACGCTTAGGCATCAAATCGCCACGAACGTGCTGACGGTCACGAAATACCGCGACCTATTGAAGAAGGTGCGCGCCAACCGGCCCAACGACGATCTGGAAATTATCCGCAAGGCTTACGATTATTCTCTCCAGCACCATAAGGGCCAGTCGCGCGCCTCGGGAGAGCCTTACCTGGTGCATCCGCTGGAGGTGGCCACAGTTCTCGCCGAGCTCAAGCTTGACCCCACCGCCATCGCGGCCGGATTGCTGCACGATTCCATTGAAGACACGCAAGCCACGATTGAAGACATTGAGCGCGAGTTCGGATCGCAGGTAGCGCGGATCGTCGAAGGCGTGACCAAGATCAGCAAAATTGATTTTGCCTCGAAGGAAGAGCGCCAGGCGGAGAACGTGCGCAAGATGATCCTGGCCATGGTGGATGACATCCGCGTGGTGCTCATCAAGCTGGCTGACCGGTTGCACAACATGCGCACTCTGGCGGCGCTTCCTCCGGAGCGGCAGCAGAAAATTGCGCAGGAGACGCTGGAAATCTACGCTCCCATCGCGCACCGGCTGGGCATGGGAAAAATTCGCGGCGAACTGGAAGATTTGGCCTTTCGCTACACCGATCCCATCAGCTACCAGCGCGTGCACGATGCCATCGAGTCGAGGCGCAAGAGCGGTGAGCACTTCCTGCAGCAGATTGAGGCGGTGATCCGCGAAAAGCTGAAGGAGAACGGCGTGGATGCGCGCGTGGACAGCCGCATCAAGCGCAATTACAGCATCCACCAGAAGCTGTTGCGGCAGCGCATCACGATTGACCAGGTCTACGACTTCCTGGCCATCCGCATCATCACCAAATCGGTCAAGGATTGCTATACCGCGCTGGGTGCGATCCATGGTTTGTGGCGTCCGGTGGCCGGCAGGATCAAAGACTTTATTGCAATGCCGCGTCCCAACCTCTACCAGTCGCTGCACACCACGGTCATCGCGGAAAACGGCACGCCGTTTGAATTACAGATCCGCACCGAAGAGATGCACAAAATGTGCGAGGAGGGAATCGCCGCCCATTGGAAGTATAAAGACGGTGCTCCGGTCAGCGCCAAGGACGAAGAGCGGTTGGCGTGGCTGCGTCAGGTGGTGGAGTGGCAGCAGGAGGTCCAGGACCCAGGCGAGTTTCTCTCGAACCTGAAGATTGATCTTTATCCAGAAGAGGTTTACACCTTCACGCCTAAAGGAAAAGTGGTTGTATTGCCGCGCGACGCTACGCCGGTGGATTTTGCTTACGCGATCCACTCGGAGGTGGGCGAAACCTGTACGGGCGCCAAGATCAACGGACGCATGGCGCCGCTGCGCACCAAGCTCAGAAGCGGCGACATTGTGGAAATTGTTACCGCCCCCAACCACCACCCCAGCCGCGATTGGCTGGGGTTTGTAACCTCCACGCGAGCGCGTCAGAGAATCAAGCACTGGCTCAACCTGCACCAGCGCGAGCGCGCCATTGAAATTGGACGCAAGCTGATTGAGCGCGAAGCCAGAAAGTTCAAGCTGTCGCTCAAGAGCATTGAAGACGAAGACTTCCAGCGCGTGGCTTCCGAATACGGCTGCGCCAAGCCCGACGACCTGATGGCCGGAGTTGGATACGGCAAATACGCTGCGCGCAATGTGATCGGCAAACTAATTCCAGCAGGCAGTACGAGAGAATCTGATCTCGAGGCGGAGAAGGAAGCAAGCGAGAAGGGCGGCCTGACCGGTGTAGTTCGACGCGTCCTGGGCATGGGTGCGGGAACAGGAACCCGGACGAGCAGCGAGGACTCGGCCGCAATCAAAGTCACGGGGTACGACGACCTGCTGGTGTATCGCGCGCGATGCTGCAACCCGATACGCGGCGAGGAAATTGTGGGATACGTGACCCGCGGCAAAGGTGTGGCGGTGCATGCGAAGAGCTGTCCGAACCTGAATACATTGATGTACGACCCGGACCGCCGCATTGCCGTCGAATGGGGCAAGCCGTCACGGCGTGAGACTGCGGCTGCTCCTACGTATCCCATCAGCCTCAATATCTTCTGCGATGACCGCTTCGGTATGTTGAAACAAATTGCCGCCGTCATCAGCGATGACAATACCAATATCCAAAATATTGCCGCGCGCACGGGAAACCTGCAGGCCACGATTGACCTGGTGATTGATATCGTTGACCTCGCGCACCTGGAGCGCATCATCGCCAATTTGCGCAAGATTCCTGGTGTACGCGATGTGCAGCGCGTACACCAGGTGTAAAAATCGGTGAGAAGGTCGCTGTGCTACTAGTGGTGATCGTGATCCCGGTCGTGTTCGTGATCGTCATGATCGTGCTCACGATAGCGGTCACCATCACGGCGGTCCCGTTCGTGGTCCCAGTGGTGGTCATGTTCAAACCGGCCTCGGTCCCCCTCCCAGTAACCCTCGTAATATCGTTCTCCATCATGATGAGGCGACACCCACCGTGCGCCGTCGTAGGGTGGTCGAGTCCAATAACCGTCGTGCCACTTGTAATGCCTTCCGACCGGATACCAATAACCGTCTACCCATACGTACTCCGGGCTTGGTCTTGGCGGCTCAACACGGACCACACGGGGTGGCGGCGGCGGGCCAATTTGGATTCCAATAGAGATCTGAGCAAATGCTGATGCGCCAGCCAGCAGCAGCACAACAAGCAGGGTTGTTCGAATGAGATTCCTCATAGCTGAGTTCCTCCATTTTTGCACAATAAATGAGTGGCGTAATTAAGTTAGATGCAGTCAGGTTTACAATCAGGACTCGAATACAAAACTTAACAAAGCAACTCTCCACTTTTTTGCGCATCATGTTGTGATAAAAATCTTGTGGTAAAAATCTAATATGTCAAACCCACGCGAAATTATAGCCACTAAGGACGCACCGCAAGCAATAGGACCTTATTCTCAAGCCATCAAGGCGGCGGGACTGGTATTCGTTTCGGGACAAGTTGCGATTGATCCGGCAACGGGTAATGTTGTCAGCGGAGGAATTGCCGAGCAGACCGAGCGGGTCATGAAAAATCTGCAAGCCATTCTGCAGGCCGCGGGTACAAGCCTAGATCAAGCCCTCAAGACAACGGTGTATCTCAAGAACATGTCGGAGTTCGCTGCCATGAACGAGGTCTACGGGAAGTTCTGGAAATCGGCGCCGCCGGCACGCGCTACCGTGGAAGTCGCCCGGCTCCCCAAAGATGTTTTAGTCGAAATTGATGTGGTCGCGCTGGCATAAAACACACAGAGTGAAACGGACGTGAGCGCTGTCGCGCGAACGGACGGCGAGGACCCCAGCGGTTTACGGCGGAGCTCCCTAAAAAATTAAAGACCTCGCCGGAGCGAGGTCTTGCTTCAAAGCGGAATTAGCCTTTGACGACTTTACCGCTGCGCAGGCAACTGGTGCACACGCGCATGCGTTTGGCCGGGGCGGTGCTGCTCTTGAGGCGGGCCCTGACGGGGCGTAGGTTAACCTCCCAGCGCCGCTTGGTCACGTTGTGGGCGTGGCTGATGTTATTTCCAAACTGCGGACCTTTGCCGCAGACTTCACATACTCTTGCCATGACTGCTGACTCCAGATAGAACAAAACTTAATGCACAAACCTTTAGATTTTATCGGAGTTGGAGGGGTTTGGGCAAATGACGCATCTGGTCAGTTTCGGCTGTATACACCCAAACCAATTGAATTCCGGAACTACAACGAGGAGAATGAAATTATGGAACTACTTTACTACTCCAAGTTCGATAGCCCAGTCGGCATTCTTTATGTTGGCGTGTCCGAGCAGGGCATGATCCTGCTGGATTTGCATGGCGGCGAATTTCTGCGGAAGAAACCAGGCGACAATGGAAAGAGCAAGATTCAATGGATTGAATCGGAAGAGAAGACCGTTGCTTATGTGCGCGAACTCAAGGAGTATTTTGAAGGCTGCAGAAAAGAGTTTTCTTTTCCTCTCGATCTGCGTGGGACGAAATTCCAGAAGCGTTGCTGGCAGGCGCTTCTGAAAATCCCTTACGGCGAAACCCGTTCCTATGCTGAGATCGCCCGCCAAGTGGGCTCACCGCGCAGCTTTCGCGCCGTAGGCCAGGCGAACCACCAGAATCCGGTGGCCATTGTTGTGCCCTGCCATCGCGTAATCACATCCGCGGGCACTCTGGGCGGCTATGGAGGCGGCTTGCCCATGAAGGAAAAGCTGTTGCGGCTGGAAGGGGCGATGCAGGCGCACAGTGGAAGTTTGTTTTCGGACTAAATTTTCTGACTAAATCTGACTAGAACTTTAAAGTAAGTGAAAGAAAAAGGGCGGCCCCTGAGGCCGCCCTTTTGTTGTCTGTAAAGCGGGTTTATTTCGGTGTGGATTGATCTGGGGGACTCTGGTTCGAAGGACTCTGATTCGGGTTGCTTTTATCCTCAGGGCTGCGCGGCGTGGGGCTCTCCGGTGAGTTGGTTGTGGTTCCGGCACCGGAAACTGTAATGCGGTCTTGCACTATGCGTTTACCGGCATAGGAGAGCGCGACCCGTCTTGCCGTCAGCCGTTCTTTCCTGGTGGCGGCCGTGCCTGACAGTGCAATTGCATTATCGGTGACGGCCACGCTGATGTTGTCGTTGGCCAGAGTCGGTTCGTTCTTGAGAGCGGTCTCAATTTGGCCTTGTAGCGCGGTCGAGTCGGTGCTGCCTGTCGTCGTCTCACCTTGCGGCATCCCACTGGCTGCCCCTGCCCCGGTTTGTCCCGAACTCTGGCTGCTGCCGGTTGATTGCGGAGCCATCCAATGGCTGGTAGGGCCTGCAGGATTCATTGCGCCGTCGCCAGTTTTAGCCGAAGGTTCGACACTCAGTTTGTCTTTCACGACTTTTACCCCGGGAACCGACGCGGCAATCTTTATGGCATCTTTGCGATCCTGTTTCGAGGTGACTTTGCCCTCGAGGGTTGCTGCTCCATTCTTTACTGCAACGGTAACGTTAACAAAGGCGGGATTGGTTGCCAGTTGACCACTAATTTTGCTCTGCAGGGTCTGGTCGTCTACCGGAGCGGCTTGATCAGACTGTGGGGCGGATTTATCAGTCCCATTCTGGGCTCCGGGAGAGGGGTTGCTACCGGAAGCAGACGAGGCAGTTTGCGAAACGGCATATGCTGTTAGCAACGCCAAAGCTAAAACTGTTGTGTAGAAATAGTTTTTCATCAAGGGTTCTCCAAGTTAGAAATTGCAATTCCTTTATTCGTTCCGCACCTTAGGCGGAAGACATGAGATTCCACTCAGACGAAGGGCGCGCAAAGCAGGAAAAACAAAAAGACAAAAAAGTTCAGACTCTCTATTCAAGGTTGCAAATCAAGGGCCAGACAATTGCTTCTGATTGATTTTTTCATGCTGACCAAGTGACTGAAATCGGGAGGCTTAGAGCGAAGCCAAAGGCAGACGAGCGAACACGCCTTAGTTGAGGCTGCGAACAGTTCCAAAAGTGTGAACCGTGATTCCCACCTTTGGCTGTTGGAATGCCCCCTCGAATCAGCGCGATGAGAGCAGAATCTCAAGTAAAATTAAAGCTAACGTGCATGTGCATGCCGCAGCTCCGCAGTCGAAAACCAGCCAGGGTGCAGTGCGGATTCTACGCATTTCCCTGCTCCTGACTTTTCTTTACATTGTCGCCACCGCGGTTGCCGGTGTGCGCGGCAACAGTCTGGCGTTGATCTCCGAAGCTGGGCACAACGTCTCAGATTTTCTGGCCCTGCTGCTTTCGTTATTCGCGGTTTATTTGCAGACCAGGCCGCCGACTTCAACCAAGACCTTTGGCTACCAGCGCGCCGGCGTTCTTGCCGCCTTCGTCAATGCCATTTCCCTGGTGGCGCTCTCTATTTACATTTTTTATGAGGGTGCCCAGCGCTTGTTCAAGCCCGTGCCCGTGCATTCCGCGCTCATGATCGTTACCGCCGCCGCGGGTGTGCTCATGAACGGAATCATTGCGCTTCTGCTCTATCGTAGCGGCAAAGATGTGAATCTGCGCAGCGCGTTTCTGCACATGCTGGGCGATACGCTCTCCACCGCGGCGGTGATCGTGGGTGGATGGGGAATCATGCTGACCGGCAAATACTGGATTGACCCGGCGCTCTCGTTCGGCATCGCGGCTCTGATTCTCTGGTCAGCCGTCGGGATCGTGCGCGAGACACTGCACATTCTGCTGGAAGGCACTCCGCGTGGCATGCAGCTGGAGCACGTGACTCAGGCCATTCGGGGGATCGAGGGCGTGCTCGACGTGCATGACCTGCACATTTGGAGCCTGGGTTCAGAGAGTCATGCTCTGTCATGCCACATCCGCATCGCTGATATCCCGGTTTCGGCCAGCGACCTTATTCTGCATGAGGTGAATGACCGCCTGCGCGATTCGTTTCACATCTATCACACCACCATTCAACTCGAGAACGTGGTATGTGAGGTCGCACATGGCTGCGTGATTCCGGTTGGCGAATCCCACGGGGCCGGACACAGGCATACTCATTAATCTGAAAGAGTTTCAAGGCTGCTCAAGCCGACGTATAATCCCAACCGCATTACAGATTATTAAGGGGGCATCATGAAGATCAGCCATTTCTTTGTTGTAGCGATGTTGTTATTGGTTTGGGCGGCTCTACCGGCCCAGGCGCAGAAAGCTGCACCCACACAGCCGGCCGCATCTGGAGTTCAAGTGCTCAAGATGGTGCTTTGCCAGAACGTTAAAGATTATGAGCCACAACAGGAATTGACCACTGCCAAGGTCGGGGACGTAATTGTGGGATGGACAAAAATCCAAGCTCCAGCGGGGACGAAAATCACCCATCGTTGGATTCACGAAGGGAAGACGGCCAGCGACATTCCACTGAAGGCGCCGGGCCGAACCTGGTCGCGCAAGACAATCCACGAAGCGGGAAACTGGAAATTACAGGTCCTGGATGCGGATGGGAACGTTTTGAAAGAGATTTCTTTCACCGCGTCTTCATAGCCCTGATAATCGGTGGCTGGTGGCATTTGCGCCGCTCTTGGAACCATCTCTTAAATCAGGGTTGATCCGCGTTCATCCGCGGCGAAAAGTCCCGAGCTCCGTGTTGCAGCGCAAAGATTTCGTGCACGGTCGCCAGCGTATCAATGTCTTCCGGCAGCTTGTCGGTGCGTATGCGCAGAATGCGCGGAAAGCGCAGGGCGAATCCGCTCTCATGGCGGTCAGATTTCATCATGTTGTTGAAAGCGACTTCCAGAACGATCTTGGGTTCGACCTGCCGACGAAAGCCTTCATCCACGGTTGTGTGCTCCAGAAACCAGCGCGTCAGCTCTGCGATTTCAACGTCAGTGAGGCCAGAGTACGCTTTGCCGATGTTCAGCAATTTGTTGCTATTCTGTTCGTCGCGGATGGCGAAGGTGTAGTCGCTGAGCACACCTGCGCGCTTGCCATGTCCGTACTCGGCGGCGGTGACCACGACATCGAGTGTGGCCAGTTCGCGCTTTAATTTAAGCCAGGCCCGCCCGCGGCGGCCAGGGGTGTAAGACGATTCCAGGTCTTTCAACATCAGGCCTTCGTTGCCGCGCTCACGCGCCTTGAGAAACAGATCTTCCAACTCTTTCGGTGATGTCGCCTGCGTAAAAGGCGCGCGGATGATCTCTGTTTTGCGGTCTTCGGCGGCGCCCGAGGATCCAAATGCCAGCATGCCTTGCGGATCTATCATCGCCACTTGCTCGTAATTGCGAGGCAGTGCGAGCCGGGAGTTTAGGACCTCGTAACGCTGTCGCAAAGGATGATCAATCAAGAGCTCGCCGTCGCAGGAGAGAACATCGAAAACCAGATAAGTAACCGGTACGCTATCCAACAAGGCAGCCGCGACTTTCTTTCTTCCCAGCCGTTTTTGCAGTTCGGAAAAAGGCATGGCGCGTCCGGCGCCGTCAGGCAATTGCTCCCAGGCAACGATCTCTCCATCAAGCACCAATTCGCCTGGCAGTGAAGCCAGAGGTTGTACCAGTTCGGGAAAGCTTTCAGTAACCTCGTCACGGGTGCGTGAGAAGATGCGCACCAGTCGGCGGCCGTCTTTGCTGCCGGTGTGCGCCTGGGCGCGGATGCCGTCGTATTTATCTTCTACAGCGAATTGCGCCTCTGAACCAAAAGCCTCAAATGCTTCCTCCGCCGATTGCACCGGGCTGGCCAGCATGAAGCCTATAGGATGAAAGAGCCGCAAGCGGGCCTCGGCCAGTTTGTGTGCGGCCGCGAGCCGCAGGGTTTCACCGATATCGCCCAGCATCATGTTGGCGCGCTGGACTTCTTTTACATTCACACCAAAAGCCTTTGCAATGGCCTCTTCCACCAGGCTTTCTTTCGAGCCAATGCGCAAATCACCTAAGATGATCTTGACAATGTATTTGGCTTCGGCGGGAGAGGCGCGGATCAGCAATCGGCGAAGGACCTCCGATTTGGCCGACGGGCCGCGAGCTGCGGCAACGTTGCGAAACGACTCAGCCAACTCGGTCAGAGAGATTCCGGGAGCGGCTGGCTTGCTCCTGCGCATACTGAAGACTTCTTCCACCGCGTCTCCCAAGTCGCCATAACGACGGTAAGCGTCACGCAGCTCGGCTTCGCTAACGCCGGCGATCTCTGCCGCCAGCCGCCACAGCAAAGTTCCGCCAACTTGTAACGTGGTTTCTTCGTAGGCAGGAAAAGCGCGCCCGGAAAAGAAAATCGCAGCCAGCGCGGCTTCATCCACAGGCTTGGCGCTCAAGTATTCGGCCAGCAGGCGGATTTTTTCCGTCTTCTTGCTGGTCCACGCCATGGAACCGGCGATTTGAGAGAACTGCTGCATAGTGCTCTTGGGATGCGGTTCAGCCTGAAAAAATGCGATAATACTCCCCGGCAGTACCCCGGCCAGAAATCACTGTGTCATATTACTGCCTGCCCTCATCTAATCTGTGTATATGTTCAAATATTTGGCCACAATTGTACGGTTCCTGGCGACGCTGCAGCTTCTTCCTGCGCTCGAAAGCGGCGAAGAAACTCTGGTCGGCGGCCAGGCGGTGATGGAAGGCGTAATGATGCGCACGCCCCATGCCTGGGGAATTGCTGTGCGCAATCCTTCCGGAGAAGTTGTAGTGCATCGCGAACCGCTCGAGCGTCTCTCGGAAAAACATAAATGGCTGGGCTGGCCGCTGGTCCGCGGAATTGCCACACTGGGGCAGGCCATGAGTCTGGGCTTCCGTGCCTTGAAATTTTCTGCCAATGTGGCCCTCGAAGGAATAGCCGGAGAGAGCAAAGATAAAGACAAGGAACAGAAAATCGAAATCAGTGGCTGGGTGGCAGCCGTGAACGTGCTCTTTTCGGTAGCGTTTTTTATCTTCATGTATAAATTTATTCCCCTGCTGGCGGCCACCGAACTCAAACGGCACTTTGCCGTATTTTCCGGCCAGATCGCCTTCAACGTAGTAGACGGCGCCATTCGCATCGCGCTCTTCCTGCTTTTTATCTGGGGAATTTCGCGCTTTAAAGATATTCACCGCGTCTTCGAATATCACGGCTCCGAGCACAAGACGGTATTTGCCTTCGAAGACCACAAGGACCTGACCGCGGAAAACGTGCAGCAATATTCCACCTATCATCCGCGCTGCGGCACCAGCTTCCTGATGACGGTGATGCTGATCTCGATTGTGGTCTATACCCTGATCCCGGTAACTACATTCTGGGCGCGATTTGGAATTCGCATCGCCCTGCTGCCGGTGATTGCGGCGGTGTCGTACGAGATGATCCGCTTTGCCGGGCAACTTCAGCGGCGCGCTGCTGCTGGTGCTTCACGCGGCGTGGGCTCCGCCCTCTTCTTGCTTTTGACCCGGCCGGGAATGTGGCTGCAACGCATCACCACGCAACCGCCCGCCGATGCCCAGGTCGAATGCGCCATCCGCGCCTTGAATGAAGCCATGGAACTGGAAAAAACACGCGGCGGGGAATTAATCATAGCCTAGCAGTCGTAATCTGAGTTCGCGGGTGTCGAAAGATTTCGACTCCGCGTGCCGGGGAGTTTCTTGGCACTGGAAGCTAAGAATGAAGTCTGGGATCTTGCAACTGAGTACTGAGTGCTGACAACTGAGTACTGTTTTTTATGTTTGAGCGTTTAGAACAACTCGAAGCCCGCTACGACGAACTCACGCAGGCGCTGGCCTCGCCGGAAATCATCAATGACTCGGCGAAATACCAGAAGACTGCCAAGGCGCACAGCGAACTTGTGCCCGTGGTGGAAAAGTTCCGCGAGTTTAAAGACCTGAAGCGTGGCATTGACGAGAGCAAGGCTTTAGTCGCCGGTGAAGAAGACCAGGAAATGCGCGCCTACGCGCAGGAGGAGCTGACCAACCTGGAGCAGCGCATGGTCCGCGTGGAAGAAGAGCTGAAGTTCCTGCTGCTTCCCAAAGATCCCAACGACGAAAAAAACATCGTGCTGGAAATTCGCGCTGGAACCGGCGGAGACGAGGCCACATTGTTCGCCGCCGAGGTCTTCCGCATGTACACGCGCTTTGCCGAGGGCAAGCGCTGGAAGGTGGAGGTGCTTTCCACCTCCGAGTCGGGCGTCGGCGGGCTGAAAGAAGTGATTGCTCTCATCGAGGGCCAGCGAGTCTACTCGCAGTTGAAATATGAGAGCGGCGTGCACCGCGTGCAGCGCGTCCCGCAGACGGAGCAACAGGGGCGGGTGCATACTTCGGCAATTACGGTAGCGGTGCTCCCCGAAGCTGAAGAGGTTGACATCAAGATTGAAGCCAAAGACCTGCGCATTGATACCTTCTGCTCTTCAGGGCCGGGCGGACAGTCAGTCAACACAACGTACTCTGCCGTACGTATCACCCACCTGCCCACTAACACCGTCGTTAGCTGCCAGGATGAGAAATCGCAGATCAAGAACCGCGAAAAGGGCATGCGTGTGTTGCGCGCGCGTCTCTATGAGATGGAGCAGGAAAAGCAGCAGGCCGCCCTGGCCAAGGAGCGCCGGGCGATGGTGGGCAGCGGCGATCGCAGCGAAAAGATCCGTACCTACAACTTTCCGCAGAACCGCGTGACCGACCACCGCATCGGCATGACCATGCACCAGTTGACCGACGTGATGGATGGCAAGCTGCAACCCTTTATTGATGCGCTGACCACGCATTACCAGACAGAAAAACTCAAGGGTGATGAGAACGGCGCCAGCGCAGCAGATTGACGAATTGAGTCATTGCGCCATTGAGTCATCGGGTCATTGATCTTAGATTTTCGTAATCCTCCACGCTCTCCATGCAATTGAAAGCCGCTCTAGCTGCCGCCATCGAACATCTCACCGCTAACAGCGTGGGATCGCCGCGCTTGAATTCAGAAACTCTGATGATGTTCACACTAAGCTGTGACCGCGCTTATCTGTACGCGCATCCTGAGCGCGAGCTGACTGCCGATGAGCACAACCGCTTTACGGGTTACATTTCTGAGCGATCCACAGGCAAGCCTGCACAGTACATCACCGGGCACCAGGAGTTCTGGGGGCTCGATCTGCTGGTGTCGCCGGCAGTGCTCATCCCGCGCCCGGAGACCGAGCACATCATCGAGACCGTTTTGGAGCTGGCGGCTGGACAACAAGATTTAAAAATTATTGACGTGGGTACCGGTTCGGGATGCATTGCCATTGCGTTGGCCAGCGAACTCGTGCTGGCACAGATCGAAGCCGCCGATATTTCTGCCGAGGCCCTGGAAGTAGCTCGCGCTAACGCCGCCCGGTTGGGTTTTGCAGAGCGAATCCGCTTTCATCAGGCGGACTTGCTCTCGGGCTTTCAAGCGCAGCAATTAGATTTTATAGTTTCCAATCCGCCCTATGTGAGCGAAGCCGAACCCGAAAAAACCCAGCGCGAGGTGCGCGAGTTCGAACCCAAAGTCGCGGTTTTTGGCGGCCCCACTGGCATGGAGATTTATCAGAGATTGCTTCCGCAAGCATATGAATGCCTGCGCGACGGTGGTTGGCTGGTCATGGAAATTGGGTTTTCTATCGAGGAGCCCGTCCGCGCTTTATTGAAAACTTGGCGCGAGGTTCGTACCATCAACGACCTGCAGGGAATTCCCCGCGTGGTGGCGGCGCGGAAGTAGTCTTTCTTCCGCAAGTTGCGGTCATCGAAACAGCGGAACTCCATTTCATGAATTGATTTTCCCCGAGCCCGAAAACATGTCAAACTACTGTCACTAAAAATGTCCATTAAAAAATGTATATTTCGCGTGGGTGCGTTTTCAGTGTTGCTCTACCTGTTAGGCACAATTGCACTGGCTGAAATCTCATTGCATCCGGTACGAATTCACCGCGGACAACGTCTCGCCAGACTTACAAAACTTGCCGAGCAGAGTGCACAGACCAGCGGAGGCCAGCTACAAAATGTTTCCATCCAGTCCCAGGACGGAACTCATCTGGAAGCGTGGTATGTTCAACCCGCGGCTTCCAATGGACGCGCTGTGCTCCTGCTGCACGGTTTGGGCGACAGCCGCGCCGGTATAGAACCCTACATGGGTATATTTCTGCAGAGCGGGTATTCGGTGCTTATGCCGGACTCGCGCGGCAACGGGGCCAGCAGCGGCCTAACAACCTATGGTTTGCGCGAATCGGGCGACGTCCATGCGTGGGTTGATTGGCTCATAGCCAATAAAAATCCAACGTGCGTTTTTGCCCTGGGAGAATCCATGGGGGCGGCGATCCTGCTGCAATCTTTGCAGGTGGAGCACCGCTTTTGCGCGGTGGTGGCGGAGTCTTCGTTTGCTGATTTCCGCGAGGCCGCGTATGACCGCGTGAGCGAACAATTTTCTGCTGGTCCGTGGTTAGGGAAAACATTGCTGCGACCTGCCATCGAAGGTGCTTTTCTTGAAGGACGCATTGTGCACCGGCTCGACTTGCAGAGCGCGAGCCCTCGGAATGCAATCACCGGGGTTACCACTCCCATCATGCTCATTCATGGCGCCTCTGATACTCATCTCCGGCTGCGGCATTCGCAGATACTGCATCAAGCGAACCCCAGGACTGAATTGTGGATTGTTCCCGGGGTGGAACACACGCTGGTTTTTCGTACGCATCCGCAGGAATTTACGGAGAGGGTAAGAGCTTTCTTTGCTGCGCATTCAATCACGCCCGTCATTCCTGTGGCGTGAATCGCCGAACTTTCCGGGCTCCAGTTACGTATGAAGGATTAACTTTATGCGCCGGCCAATTTTTTCCAAAAGACGCCTGTTGTGGCTTTCACTATTCCTGGGGCTTTATCTGGCGTTCTGCGCCTATGCCGCCAAGTTTCTGGTAGATATGACCCTGCGCCAGCCGCACCCGGGTGCGATGGCTCTGGCTCCGCCAGCGTGGCTGATGCAAGCGTCATCAGATCAAAAGGCAGGCCGAGAGCCGCAAGAGGTCTCGGTTGAAGCCCAGGACGGAGTCACACTGCGCGCCTGGTATTTCATGCACTCCGGTGCTACCCGGAACGCTGTGATTGTTCTGCACGGGCTGGGGGATACGCGCAGAGGAATGTCGGGCCAGGCAGAATTATTCCTGCGCCACGGCTATAACGTTCTGATGCCGGACTCGCGGGCCCACGGCGCCAGCGGCGGCGAGCTGGCAACTTTCGGAATACTCGAAGCTGACGACGTGCATCGCTGGGTAAGTTGGCTGAAGAATAAGCTACCGGCGGGAGGCTGTGTTTTCGGCTCCGGCGTTTCCATGGGAGCGGCAATCATATTGCAGGCGGCCGCGCGTGAGCCGCGCTTTTGCGGCGTGATTGCTGAGGCGCCTTACGCCAGCTTCCGCGAGATCGGCTATGACCGCATTGGCCAGCCTTTCCATCTGGGCCCTTGGTTCGGCATGACCGTAGGGCGGCCCATCATTGAGTTTGGAATGATCTATGCGCGGTCGAAATACAAAGTCAATCTGGAAGAAGCCTCTCCCGTAGCAGCGCTACGCAACAGTTCAGTGCCGGTGCTTCTGATTGCCGGCCTGGAGGATGACAATATTCCCATTCGGCATTCGCGCATGATTCATGAACTGAATCCAAATGTGATCTTGTGGGAAGTTCCCGGAGCGGGGCACGGCAGCGCCATCAGCGACGCACGTGCGGACTATGAGCGCCATGTGATGGATTTCATAAATTTCGCACGCGATTCCAGGCCAGATGGAGTGGGACACCGGGCCGCCGCCCAATAACGTTTCCTCACGAGGGCTTTTTCGCTGCAGCACGGTTACGCCGGCGGTCAATCAAAAAACCGACTCCATACCAGAACAACGGAATGCCAATCACCATAGTTGTGTAGAAAAGCCTGACCTGACTTACTCCCAAACCAGCGGAGTGCTGCATAAGGAAAATCGCGAGCATGGTAACGGGTAAGTTCAGAGTTTCCACGCGTTCTGGATTGCCGCCCCAGCATTCATAGGCGAAGGGGTCGTATACCGGCGGGCTATGGGTATGTCTGTCAAGCTTGATGCATCCGAAGGACTCGAAATCTGACTTCGGATTCTTCGCTACGCTCTCCCGATGCTCCGGTATTGCCACTGCCAGAAAAATCAATAGCTGTAACGGCGGCAGGATATAGCGGAGCGCAAGTCGAGGCATCTGCATGTCAGTCAGCAACTAAGACGTTAGACACTGGATAAGTATCAGGAGTTCCCACTGATTACTCTTTGGTTATCTTCAGCTCCCTCCCAAAAGGCGTTACCCCCACCCCACTTGCTGCAAGTATCTGGAACCGGTTGGAACAGCCATGATCGCTGCGTATTTACTGGGGAAAGTCGCCTGCCGCCGTGGGTACTTGCTACAGGTCAGCGGTGTTTACTAGATATGCATCAGCCGCGGGGGCATTTCTCGTGCCGAAGACTGCTTTTGCGAATTTTCAAAGACCCGTAGAGGGAATACCCCCGCATTCTAGATGCTGGATACACTTTCAGAAGCGATGATAATCCACGCTTGCCCAGAAATTAAGCTTTTGATACCACAATGGGACCATCCTGGCACCGCGCAGAAAAAGCCTTAACCACAAAGGACACGAAGGGTGCACACAAAGGGCACGAAGGAAGGCAAAAGCCAACCGGAATTCAGCTCTCAGTACTTGGGTACTTTGGGATCCACCTTATCGGACCACGCGTTGATGCCGCCCGCCAGATTCAGCACGTTCTTGAATCCTGCTTGCTTGAGGAACTCAACCGCTTTAGCGCTGCGGCCACCCATCTTGCAGTGGGCCACGATCTGGCGGCTGGAATCGAGTTCGTTGACCCGCTTGGGCAGATCATTGATGGGAATCAGATATCCGCCCAGGTTGCAGATTTGATATTCGTGGGGTTCACGCACGTCGAGAATGAAAATGTCTTCGCCCGCGTCGAGCCGGCGCTTGAGCTCCTCCGGCTGGATTTGGGGAATGGCTTCGGTCGTCACCTTTTGCTCCTCGCCGCGTATGCCGCAAAACTGCTGGTAGTCTATCAGCTTGGTCACCGTGGGATGCGTGCCGCACACCGGGCACTCGGGATTTTTGCGCAGCTTAAGCTCGCGGAACTTCATGCCCAGGGCGTCTACGAGCAAGAGGCGTCCAATCAGCGAGTCACCCGAGCCCAGAATCAGTTTGACGACTTCTGTAGCCTGAATCACGCCGACTAAGCCGGGCAAGATTCCCAGGACTCCACCTTCGGCGCAGGAGGGTACCAGCCCCGGCGGTGGCGGCTCGGGATACAGGCAGCGATAGCACGGACCTTCTTTGGTAGCGAAGACGCTGGCCTGGCCTTCGAAGCGGAAGATTGATCCGTAAACGTTGGGCTTGCCGCTGAGCACGCAAGCGTCGTTGACCAGGTAGCGGGTGGGGAAGTTGTCGGTGCCATCGACGATCACGTCGAAATCGCGAAAGAGCTGCAGGGCGTTTTCGCTGTTGAGCAGCGTCTCGAACTTTTTGACTTCCACAAACGGGTTGATTTCGTTGATGGTCTGCTCGGCGGAGTCGAGCTTCTTGCGTCCGACATCTGCCGTGGAGTGGATAATCTGGCGCTGCAAGTTGGTGAAATCCACGACGTCGAAATCCACGATGCCCAGCGTGCCCACGCCGGCTGCCGCAAGGTACAGGATCAGCGGCGAGCCCAGGCCGCCGGCGCCGATGCAAAGCACCTTAGCCGCTTTGAGCTTGAGCTGACCTTCCATGCCGACCTCGGGCATGATGAGATGCCGCGAGTAGCGCAGGATCTCGTCTTTATTCAATGTGGGGGTCGCATTTGCGACGACGGGTTTTTCTACGATGGTTGCCATAAATGTTCCAGCCTGCACAGCCACGAAGGCTGTATCAATTTTTTAGAAGCCTCCGGCGATGGAGGGGACGATGGAAATCGAGTCGCCTTCCTTGGTAGGAGTGTTCTCTTTCTGCAAATAGCGAATATCCTC
>Ga0210384_10000554_pt1 | contig 56889 bp, 52 predicted proteins | sample IncBWH2MmetaG_FD_160574 | JGI IMG/M metagenome (GOLD analysis project Ga0210384, IMG submission 160574) | Forest soil microbial communities from Barre Woods Harvard Forest LTER site, Petersham, Massachusetts, United States - Inc-BW-H-2-M | ecosystem: Environmental > Terrestrial > Soil >...
TTTTACAGATGGGCGCTATACGCAACAGGCGGGCGAGGAGGTCGCGGCTATACAGACCATTGTGAGTGAAGGGAGTCCATTCCTTCGGGCTCTACAGTGGATCAAAGAGAGCAAAGTCAGGACGCTCGGCCTGGACTTTGCCCACTGTACTGTTTCTTCTCTTCATCAGGTAAAGCAACAAGTAGGGAAGAAAGTAGAACTCAGAGACTGCTCCGGGATGGTCGAAGGTCTCCGCTTGATAAAAGATGCGGAAGAGATTACAAGGATTCGCCTAGCGATCAAGCTCGGCTCTGCGTTATTCCCGACAGCCCTCAAACATATACGTTCCGGTATAAGAGAATCACAAGTTGCCGCAGAAATTGAGTATGAAGCCCGGCGGAGAGGTGCAGAGGGAATGTCCTTTGAAACCATCGTCGCCGGAGGGGCCCGCTCGGCACTGCCCCACGGGCGAGCCTCACGCGAGCGGTTGCCTCAACGAGGATTCGTAGTTCTCGACTTCGGTGTTATACTCACGGGTTATTGTTCGGATATGACCCGCACAGTGCATCTGGGCAAGCCCGATGCGCGCGCGCGCACCATGTATGAAGCGGTGTCGCGTGCGCAACTGGCGGCAATCAAGAGGGTCCGGCCGGGAGTCGCCGTATCCGCTGTAGATGAAGCGGCCCGAAGCGTGCTGAACAAGGCCGGGTTTGGGCAATTTTTTACGCACTCCACCGGTCATGGTGTGGGGCTGGAAATACATGAGGCGCCACGAATAGCCGGCAAACAACGTCAAAAGCTACAACCGGGCATGGTAATAACCGTGGAACCCGGCATTTATATTCCTGGCGAGGGCGGTGTCCGGATCGAAGATATGGTTCTTGTGACCGAACGCGGATGCGAAGTCCTTACCCCAACGACGAAAAGACTTATCACAATCTAATACTAATACCTCCAAAACAGGCATGAATCATAAAGAGCTGAAAGAACTTATAGAGTTCCTGGTCGAGAAAGATATCGCAGAGTTCGAGTTGGAACGCGGAGATGTAAAAGTCCGTGTCAAACGAGGGAGCGAAACGGTCATAGTAGCGCCCGAGACCCGCGTAGGGCCGGTCCCGGTGGCGTCTGTTTCTGGCGCTGTTATACCGACTGCCGGACCTGCTGTTCCTGCGATTACAACCGTACCAACAGCCGCAAAGGAAGCCGGGGAAGAGAGCGGCTTGCACATCGTGAAGTCCCCTATTGTCGGGACATTCTATGAATCGCCCTCTCCGGGTTCTCCGCCTTTCGTAAAGGTGGGAGACGAGGTTGAGGCCGGGAGCGTGCTGTGCATCGTTGAAGCCATGAAACTAATGAACGAAATCGAATCTGATGTGACCGGTGAAATAGTGAAGCAACTGGTTTCCAACGGACAGCCGGTCGAATACGGGCAGCATCTATTCGCTATACGCCCAAAATAAACCCTTGAGCGGAGCCACGCTGAATCATTCATGTTTAAGAAAATCCTAATTGCAAACCGCGGCGAAATCGCCTTACGTGTTATCTGTGCCTGCAAGGAACTAGGCATACGCACTGTGGCGATCTACAGTGAAGCAGACCGGAACTCATTGCACGTCCGTTTTGCCGATGAGGCTATCTGCATCGGTCCGCCCCGGGCTTCGGAGAGCTACCTGAATATTCCTGCGGTTATCAGCGCTGCTGAAATCACCAATGTGGATGCCATCCACCCCGGCTACGGCTTGCTCAGCGAGAACGCGAATTTTGCGGAAGTCTGCGAGACCAGCCATATCAAGTTCATCGGGCCCCCTCCGGACATTACCCGCATGATGGGAGAGAAGGAGAAAGCCCGGCAGACGATGAAGAAATCGGGTGTGCCCATTCTCCCTGGGTCAGAGGGCGTGATTAATTCTGTGGATGAGGCGCTGGAATGGTCCAGCAGCGTTGGCTTTCCTGTGATTGTGAAGGCATCGGCGGGAGGCGGCGGCCGCGGCATGCGCGTGATCCGCAACGAGCGGGAGCTGCCGGAATTGTTTCACGCTGCGCAGTCAGAGGCTGCTGCTGCCTTTGGCAACGGCGATCTGTACATGGAAAAGTTCATCGAGCGCCCCCGTCATATTGAGTTCCAGATTCTGGCGGATGCCTACGGCAACCTGGTCAGCCTGGGCGAGCGTGAGTGCAGTATCCAGCGGCGACACCAGAAGCTGCTGGAAGAGTCGCCCTCCATGCAAGTCACGCCGCAGATGCGCAAGTGGGTTGGGGAATCGCTTTGCGCGACCCTGACCAAAATTGGATACATCAATGCCGGTACGGTCGAATTTTTAATGGATGAACAAGGCAAACTGCACTTCATTGAAATGAACACTCGCATTCAGGTGGAGCATCCGGTGACGGAGATGGTAACCGGTATTGACCTGGTGAAGAGCCAGATCCTCATTGCAGCCGGTGAGCGCCTGGATGACGTTTTGCAAGGCGATATCGAGCACCGGGGACATGCAATTGAATGTCGCATTAACGCGGAGCATCCTGAGACCTTTACTCCTTCTGCGGGAAAGATTACTGCGTTTCACACGCCAGGTGGAACCGGCGTGCGGGTTGACACGGCGGCCTATGCCGAGGGCGTGATACCTCCTTATTATGATTCATTGATTGCCAAGCTCGTCGCCCACGGCAAGGACCGTGAAGAGGCCATGTCGCGCATGGCGCGCGCCCTGGAGATGTTTATCGTGCAAGGCATTCATACTACGATTCCACTCCATCGGCTGATTATGAATGATCCTGAGTTCCGGGCAGGGAACTTCGATACCAAATATATAGAGCGTTTTCTGGCCAGGAACAAAGAAGCCAGAGTGGAAAGGCGCAGCGCATGAAAAGCAGTACTCAGTACCAGGTACTCAGTACTCAGAAGAAAGAAAAGAAACTACCGCGCCTCTACGCCATTGTTGATGCTGGCATGTTTGAAGGTGAAGAACACGCACAGCAAAAGACGCTTGATTATGCACGGGAATTGCTGGCGGGCGGCGCAACTCTTATCCAATATAGAAATAAGAAGGCGGCCGCAGGGGAGCTGCTTGGCCATGCCCGCGAGCTGCGGAGAGCGGTCGGCAAAGAAGCAATGCTTATGATAAATGACCGCGCCGACCTCTGCCTGGCTAGTGGCTGTGACGGAGTTCACGTGGGGCAGGAAGACCTCTCAGTCGAGGGCGTACGGCGTGTGCTAGGAGAAAACTGCTTCGTCGGTGTTTCCACCCATAATTTGAAACAAATTTTAGAAGCAGATAAGACCACGGCCGATTACATCGCTGTAGGCCCAGTATTTGCCACTAAAACTAAAGCAAATCCCGAACCGGTAGTCGGTTTGGAGTTAATCCGCGCTGCCCGCAAAGCCGCATCTAAACCAATTGTCGCTATCGGCGGTATTACCCGCACCAACTGCCGCTCCGTGATCGAAGCAGGAGCGGATTCGGTTGCGGTTATTGGAGACTTGCAGGACTCCCCACGAAAAAGAGTTGAGGAATTTTTGCGGATTTTAGTTTAACCACAAAGGTCATGAAGGTTGAGGTTTATGGATGTTCGCCATTGATACTTATTATGAATAATGGGGCAGTAAGGGTGCTAATATAACCAACTTATTTGTGAAGCTTTAAAAATGGTACAAAACGCCTCTGTGAACTCTCCCGCAAAAGCTACCACCGACAACGCTGCCTCTTCTGAACTGGTCAAAGGTCTGGGGCTCACCAGCGCCACCACGCTGGTGATGGGTTCCATGATCGGTTCGGGAATCTTTATCGTCTCTGCTGAAATTGCCCGCGAGGTTGATTCTCCCGCCCTGCTGATTGGGGCGTGGCTATTGACCGGTTTTATGACCATTACTGCGGCATTAGCATATGGAGAACTGGCCGCCATGATGCCCAAAGCGGGCGGCCAATATGTCTACCTGCGCGAAGCCCTGGGACCACTGTGGGGGTTTCTCTACGGCTGGACACTCTTTCTAGTCATCCAGACCGGAACCATCGCTGCCGTGGGTGTGGCCTTCGGCAAGTTTGCTGGTTTCTTTTTCGACTCTGTTTCTGCCGACCACTGGATTGGGTATCACGCACATGTGCCGGCACTCCATGTTGGCCCGATGGTCCTGGGCGATATGAATGTCGGCTTGAACACGCAGAACCTGGTGGGGATCATCGTTATTATATTGCTGACCATCGTGAATATATTTGGCATCAAGACCGGGGCGTGGATCCAGAACCTCTTTACTATTTCCAAAGTTGCGGCGCTTTTAGGGCTCGTCCTTGTAGGCATCTTTGTCGGACGTAACCCACAGGCCATTGCAGCCAATTTTGGCAACTTTTGGCACAACGCCGGTTTGGGGGCCTCCCACGAAATCCAGGCGGGGGTGCTGGTGGGAACCCTCACAGTCCTCTGCGTGGCCCAAGTGGGCTCGCTGTTTTCTGCCGACGCATGGAACAACGTCACCTTTACTGCTGGCGAGGTGAAGAATCCCAGCCGCAACCTGCCACTCTCGCTCGCTTTGGGAACCGGCACGGTGATCTCGCTGTATGTAGCCGTCAACTTTATCTACTTGAGTGTGCTGCCGCTGCATGGAGATCCGCATGGAGCTACCGTGGTGGCGAGAGGCATTCAATATGCCACCTCTGAGCGTGTGGGAACTGCGGTCATGTCGCAGATGTTTCCCAGCGTTGGAGGCGCACTGATGGCCATTGCCATTCTTATATCTACTTTCGGATGCTGTAACGGATTAATCCTGGCAGGAGCCCGCGTCTATTACGCTATGGCCAAAGACAAGCTCTTCTTCGAGCCGGTAGCCAAAATTCATCCTAAATATAAGACGCCGGTCAACGCCTTGATCGTGCAGGCTATCTGGACCTGCCTGCTGTGCCTCTCTGGCACCTATGGCCAGTTGCTGGACTACATTATTTTTGCGGTGCTGGTCTTCTATATCCTGACCATTGTTGGGCTGTTTGTCCTGCGCCGTACCCAGCCCCATGCTGAGCGGCCCTATCGGGCCTTCGGATATCCGGTGCTGCCCGCGGTTTATATCGCCCTTGCGCTTTTCATAGATATAGTATTGTTACGCTACAAGCCCCAATATACATGGCCGGGACTGATCATCGTTCTACTGGGCATTCCGGTGTATTTCCTATGGTCTCATCGGGGTGCGGATCGGCGACAGGCTTGAACACAAACTGAAATAGCTTTTTTCGGCAATCTGTCAATGAATCTGTTCCTTGCCATGTATAATCGGCGGGCTCTGGTTGAGGCGGGCGTGGACAGAATCGAATCTCGATCAAGAACTCAGGGAGGATATATATAAGTGGCTGGCTCACTATTTCGAACCAAATCAATTGATAGCCTCACAGCCGAGAGCGGTGAAGCGCCTCTCAAGCGGACGCTGGGTCCCATGTCACTCGTCGCGCTCGGGATCGGGGCCATCATCGGCGCTGGCCTCTTCGTGCGGACTGCCGCAGCGATTGCGGACCGCGCGGGCCCATCGGTGACGCTGGCATTCATGCTTGCCGGCGTCGGCTGCGCGTTCGCCGGACTCTGCTACGCGGAGTTTGCTTCGATGATCCCAATCGCCGGCAGCGCGTACACCTATTCCTACACAACCATGGGCGAGCTGGTCGCGTGGATCATAGGCTGGGACTTGGTGCTCGAGTACGCGGTCGGCGCGGCCACCGTGGCCATCGCCTGGAGCGAGTACTTTAATAGGATCCTCGAGTTCATGGGCCTCCACGTTCCGTATGTTTGGAGCCATTCACCGTTTGAGGTGGGCATGGGCGCCAACGCCGGCGTTCACGGGATTATCAATATTCCCGCCATCGGTATTCTCCTGGTGCTGACCGCGTTGCTCATCCGCGGCACGCGTGAGTCGGCGTTCGTCAACACCCTCATCGTTATCACGAAAGTCGCCATCGTCGTGATGGTGATCGTGATTGGCTGGGGATTCATGAACCCGGCGAACCACACGCCGTACATCCCCGCCGCCACCACGTTTACCACAGCCCAGGGCGTCACCCACCCCTACGGGGGTATCATGGGGATCTTGGGGGCGGCCGGTGTGGTGTTCTTTGCATACATCGGATTTGATGCGGTGTCGACCGCGGCGCAGGAAGCCAAGGACCCCAAGCGCGACATGCCGATCGGTATCCTCGGCTCGCTTGTTATTTGCACCGTCTTGTACGTCTTGTTCTCGCACGTGTTAAGCGGTGTAGCTACGGTGAATGATTTCCGGACGGCGGGCAAGGAAGCCTCGGTGGCTTTTGCCATCACCAAATACATGACCGGTTATGCGTGGCTGGCGAAGTTCGTGACGGTCGCAATCCTGGCCGGGTTCTCGTCGGTTATTCTCGTCATGTTGTACGGGCAGTCGCGGGTGTTCTTTTCGATGAGCAACGATGGTCTTGTGCCGAAGGTTTTTTCGGAACCTCACCCCAGGTTCAAAACGCCCTGGAAATCCAACATGCTGTTCTTCGTTTTCACCTCGCTGTTCGCCGGGTTCATTCCGGAAGATATCGTCGGTGAAATGACCAGCATCGGGACCCTATTCGCCTTTATCCTGGTGTGCGCGGGGGTATGGATCCTGCGCGTCCGCCGGCCCGATTTGAAGCGGGCGTTCAAGGTTAAGTTGTTGCCGCTGGTTTCCATACTCGGCATCTTCGTCTGTGGCGCCATGATCTACGGGCTGGGCTGGACCAATTGGCTGCGCCTTATTATTTGGCTCGTGATCGGTTTGATTTTCTATTTTGCATACGGCAGGAAGCACAGTAAGCTCTCAACTGGCTCTCAGGCAGCTTGAGCGAGACATCTGCGAGTGAGACTAGGTACTTTCGAGGATACATACCCTTCGCATTCTCACGAATGCGAAGGTTTTTTGTTTTACAATCGCGCTTTCACGAGGAAGCCGTAATTCATGCGTGCCCTTCGCCATCTCAAGTTTTTAGCTATCGCGCTGGTGGCATTGGTTGCGGTGGGCACAGCGGGTTTCCACTATATTGAAGGATGGTCGTGGTTCGACGGCTTTTACATGGTCGTCATCACGCTGACTACAATTGGTTATAGCGAAGTGCATCCGCTCTCGCACGCCGGCAAGGTCTTCAATATTGGGTTCATTATTGCCGGGGTGGCCCTGGCGACAGTTGCTATCGGCTCGCTGACGCAGTATTTGCTAGAATTCGAACTCACCAAGGTTCTGGGAAGGCGAAAGATGGGACGCGAAATCGCGCGGCTCCAAAACCATTACATCATCTGCGGCGCTGGCCGGGTGGGACACCGCGCTGCCCGTGAGCTGGCGCGCAAGCCCGTTCGATTCGTTGTGTTGGAGAAAGACGAAGCCCGCCTGCAGGACCTGGAGCCGGAGTGGCTGGTTATCCAGGGCGATGCCACCCAGGAGAAACTTCTTCATGAGGCCCACATCGAACGCGCGATTGGGCTGGTCGCCGCTACAACCACAGATGCAACCAACATTTATATCGTGCTCACGGCGCGCAGCCTGAATCCCAAACTGCGAATCATTGCCCGCGCCAGCGAAGAGGCAGCGGAAAAGCACCTGCTCAAGGCCGGAGCTGATTCAGTAGTCTCTCCCTATTCTTTTGCCGGCCATCGCATTGCCCAAAGCTTTTTGCGGCCCAATGTGCTGGATTTTCTGGATATCGCCACCACCCGTGAGGGCAGGGTGGAGATGGTGATTGAAGAAATTCATATCGGCCAAGACTCTTTTTTTGCCGAGAAGACCGTAGGAAATTCGCTGATTCACCGAGATTATGGGATCATTGTCTTGGCCATAAAACACGAACAAGGGAAGACGATTTTCAATCCGACAGCCAATGTCGTTATCCAGGCTGGCGACCATCTTATCGTTATGGGGGAACCGGAAAGCATGGCGCGGCTGGAAGCGGCCGCTTCCAGCACTATCCAACGCTCATGAAGATTGTTACTACCGCCGAGATGCGCGAGATTGACCGCATCACCACTGAAAAATATGGCATACCTTCGCTTACCCTCATGGAAAATGCGGGTGCAGCGGTAGCCGAGTTTGTATTGGAGCAATACCCAAAAGCGGAAGAAATTGGGGTGATTTGCGGCAAGGGCAACAATGGCGGCGATGGATTTGTGGCCGCCCGCAAACTTTATGACTCCGGAAAGAACGTGCTGGTGCTGCTTTTGGCTGATCCGAAAGAGTTGAAGGGCGATGCCGCCGTCATGTTCGAAAGATTGCCGGTGGCTGCGGTTTGTGCGCGCAATATAAAGGAACTGGAGCAGGAATCGGCAATGCTGGTGGCGAATGCAAACGTGCTGGTGGATGCGATTTTCGGCACTGGTTTTCGTCCTCCGCTCACACCTTTCCATACCAAGGCTTGTGAACTCATCAACGGTACGCGCCCGGTGGTTTCCGTGGATATCCCCTCGGGAATTGATGCCGATGAAACCGACATGAAGAAGATAAGAAAGACAATTTGGGCGTTTTCCAATGGCGTTGTCACTTTTACCGCTCCCAAACCTGCTCATGTTTTTCTGAACCTGACTCCGCACCCGGTTGTAGTTGCTCAAATCGGCTCTCCCCGTAACGCGATCCAGTCGAAATTGAAGCTGGAAGTGATCACGAAAAACGATCTCCACACGCTCTGGGTCCCTAGGCCGTGGGACGCCCACAAAGGACTCTTTGGCCATGTGCTGGTCATGGGAGGCTCAACCGGCAAGGCCGGTGCCGCAGCCATGGCAGCCATAGCAGCCATGCGTGTGGGCGCTGGGCTGACGACTGCGGCAACTCCTAAATCGGTCTTGCCGACCGTAGCGGGTTTTGCCCCGGAGCTGATGACAGTACCTCTCCCTGAGAACGAAGCAGGCGCGATAGCAATTTCTTCGCAAGAAAGTGCAATCAAGAAAGTTTTAGTCGGCAAGACTGTAGTTGCCATCGGTCCGGGAATTTCCCGCGCGCCTGAGGCGGAACAATCCGTGCATGCCATCGTGGCCCATGCCAAAGTTCCGGTAGTCATTGATGCCGATGGTCTAAATGCCTTTGAAGGAAAAGCCAATCTGCTGAACGGGAAGCAGCGCCCTCTGATCCTGACGCCGCACCCTAAAGAAATGGCGCGCTTGACGGGACTCTCCGTGGATGAAATTGAGAGCAATCGGGTGGAAATCGCGCGCAAATTTGCGGCAGAGCATCGGCTGGTTCTTGTCTTAAAAGGACACAGAACCTTGGTGGCAGATCCGGAAGGAATGGTTTGGGTCAACATGACGGGAAACCCGGCAATGGCCAAGGGCGGATCGGGAGATGTGCTGACCGGAATGGTCGCAGGATTCATCGCACAGAGCCCAGATCATTTGTTTAATGCAGTGCTTGCGGCGGTGCATATCCATGGCCTCAGCGGTGATTTGGCGGCGAGGTCGCTGGGAGAGCGCTCGGTCCTTGCTGAAGATATTATCCAGCAAATTCCGCATGCGATTCAGGCTTCAGACCAGCTTACGAATCGTCCGGTAAGTCTCACACTCGGACGCGCACGGAAACGTCAGTGAGTGTGGAGAAAGTCTTCAACACTTCTTCAGCAGAGGAAACTATAGCCTTAGGGCGGGAGTTTTCTGGGCAGCTAGGACCGCCTAAATTGGTTTTACTAAAAGGAGATTTAGGAGCAGGGAAGACCACTTTAGTTAAAGGAGTAGTTGAAGGATTTAAAGCAGCTTCGCAAGAAGAAGTCACCAGCCCGACCTTTACTCTGATTCACGAATACCACTCGCCGCAAGCCGAAATTTACCACATAGACCTTTATCGCATAGATACACAACGCGAACTTGAAACGCTCGGCATCGACGATCTGTTCGGTGCACGCAGCCTCGTCATCATCGAGTGGGGCGAAAAGTTTGAGCGCTTCTGCAAAGAGCGCGATGTGGAGATTGCTATTGAGAGGACAGGCGAGAACCAAAGACGGATTACGGTGTTGCAGACGCCTTGATTTTCCCACGATGTCATACCGTCATTTCTCTCTTCGCTTGGAGCGTATGTTGTACGATGCTAAAGGAGGATATTTCACAATGTCATTAAACAATGGAGACAAATCACGGGACAATCGCCAGCGCAGAGCGCGGCTCAAGATGCGCGAAAAGTTGCGCGAGCTGAAGAAGACGCTTGCGGTGGGCGCCGAGAAAAAACCGAAGGGCAAAATGAAATAGTGGGACTGACTCTAGCCATAAATCGTAAATCTTTAATCCTCAGAATCCCATGATGTTGTAGCCGCAATCCACGTAGATGGTTTCGCCGGTGATGCCGCTGCCGGCGTCTGAAGCCAGAAAGAGTGCGGTCGAGCCAACCTCGTTGACATCCACATTCCGCTTCAAGGGAGCGCGTTCGGCGTGGGACTTAAACATGTCTCTCACGCCGGGGATGCCGCGAGCAGCGAGAGTCATGATGGGGCCAGCAGAGATCGCGTTTACCCGGATGTTCTGCTTGCCCAGACTGTCGGCCAGATAGCGTACCGTGGCCTCAAGCGCCGCCTTGGCCACGCCCATGACGTTGTAGTTAGGGACCACTTTTTCTGCGCCGTAGTAGGTCATTGTAATCATGCTGCCACCCTGCTGCATTAAGGGTGCGGCGGCGCGCGCCAGGGCGATGAAGGAATACACGCTCACGTCGTGGGCGATGCGGAAGCCTTCACGCGTGGTATTCACGAAGTCGCCTTTCAGCTCTTCGGCGGGAGCGAAGGCGACGCTATGCACAAGCGTATGTAGAGTCCCGTATTTCTCCTTGAGTTGGGAGAAGAGCCGGTCAATTTCTTCGTCGCGCGAGACGTCACAGCGAAAAGCCTCGGCGCCGGGCAGGGCTTCAATCAGATCTTTGGCTTCCTGCTCCAGCCTCTCGTTCTGATAGGTGATGGCCAGCTTGGCTCCCGCTTGCTGCAGGGCCTGCGCGATGGCCCAGGCGATGCTGCGCTTGTTGGCGACTCCGAATACGACTGCAGTGCGTCCTTCCATACTATTGGACATGTTTTCTCCATAAAAAAGAACTTTTAGGATAACAAATTGAGCTGAGCGATCGGCCGTCAGCACTACAGCGATTCGGGCGCACTGACGCGCATGGCCCGGGCTTTGCGTTCCACCGGCCACATGACCGCGGTGCAGGCCAGCGCATAGATGCCGCCGATGCAGGCGAAGGCCAAGGTCAGGCTGATGCGGTGGGCGACAGTGGCAACGCCTATCCCCAGGAAGAGTTGCAGGATGGTCCCCAGGAAGTAGAAGGTGTTCTGCACGCGTCCCATGAAATGCTTGGGCACAATCTCCATCATCTCGCTGGCAAGAGCGGTGTGGGTGATGCCTCGGCCTGAACCCATGACCACGTAAACAAGAACAGAATGGCAAGAAACTGCGAGAAAGGCAGCACCACAAGGCATATTGCCAAGACGCCCAGCCCGATCCCGGCGGAGCGGTGGGCATGCAAGTGCTTAATCAGCCAGGGAGAATAAAGTGCGCTGGTGAAGGCCCCGATTCCCCAGCCGCCATTGAACCATCCGTATCCGACGGCGCCGGCGTGCATGATGCGGTCGCTGAGCGGAGCGGTCACAGCGCCCTGAGTCAGCATGGCCCCGATAAAGAGCGCCCAGCCCAACCCGACCAATTGCAGGTGAGGCTTGCCCTTGAGGTAATGAATGCCTTCGGAAAGCTCGTGAAAATATTTTGTCCAGGTACCCTCTTCAGCAGGGGGTTGAGACTGCGAAGCTGCCGGGTCGGCGGCTTCTGGTTGCAGGCGAGCTACAACGTGACGTCCTTTGCGAACGTTGTAGTAACACAAGAAAGAAATGACGTAGGTGGAGAAGTCAATCACCAGGATCCAGCCCAGTCCGATGTGGTCATAGACGAAGCCGACGAGCGCGCCGGCGATGAGCCATCCCCCCTGGAAGCTGGCCATCAGAAAGTTATTGGATTGGACGTACTGGTCGGAAGGCGTGACCTCCTGCAGCAGAGCGTTCATGGTCGGCCAAAATAGCCAGAAGCCGGCTGAGACCAACGTGAACATGGCGTACAGGTGCCAGGTTTGCACCTCGCCGCGCAATGCCAGGATGGCAACAGCCAGCGTGATGCTGCCACGCGCAAAATCGAGGATCAGGATCAGGTGCCGGCGGTCCTCGCGGTCAATCACTAGACCGGAGAAGGGAAGCAGAAATAGCGCAGGAATCGTCTGTAACAGAAGCAACTTGCCTAAAGCCATTTCCGAGTGCGTGATCTGCAGCACGTGCCAGAAGACGGCGGCGGCGTTCATCCCGCTGCCAATCATGGAGATAAGATTGGCGGCAAAGATGAACCGCATGGCGCGGCTTTGCAGAATTTTACGCATACTTCCAATGTATCGCATCTTTGTGCTGCGTGGAGGGAATGGGTTGTTGAGCTTCTTGAGCACCGAGTGAATTTTGGGAGCGAAGCAAAAAACATTTGCCGCAGATTAACGCAGATGAGCGCAGATTTATGAAAGCGTGCGAGCCTTCTTGTTGGAAAAGCTGCTGACATATACTGAATATGAGAATCTTTTTTTGGAACGAGGATTTTTTTGTATCCATTTATTCACATCGGACCGTTGGAGTTAGGGACGTACGGCATCCTGGTGGCGATTGGCACTCTCATCGCTTACTTTGTGCTTCGTGCCGACATGCTACGGCGCAAGCTGCCGGACGTTGCCGACACGATCATTCTGGTCACGGCGCTGGCCGGCATCGTAGGAGCCAAGCTTTATCACGTGCTGGAGCGCCCTGCCGATCTGTTCGCGCATCCTGCCGCTGAACTGTTCAGCCGCGAAGGTTTTGCCTGGGCAGGAGGCCTGATTGCCGGAATTCTGAGCCTGTTGTGGCTGGCGCGGCACTACAAGATCCCGATTGCCACCATGTTTGACGTGGCCGCGCCTGCCGCAGCCCTGGGATATGCAATAGGGCGCATCGGATGCCTGGTCTCAGGCGATGGAGACTACGGCATTCCAACGTCTTTGCCCTGGGGCATGAGCTTTCCCAACGGACTGGTTCCGACTACGGAGCGCGTGCATCCGACGCCTATCTATGAATTTCTTGTTGGCCTGGTGATTTTCCTTTACCTGTGGAAGCTGGGCAGCAAGTCGTTGCGCAAACCGCGTCCGCAGGGTGAGGTAATTGCCGAATATTTTATCTGGACGGGGCTGGCACGTTTTCTGGTGGAGTTTATCCGGATCAATCCGCGTTCGGTGTTTGGATTGTTCAGTAACGCACAGTTAGTGGCGTTTCTTTCGATGATCGTAGGCGTGGTGATCCTGTTCTACATCCGAAGGGGATTCAAAGGCGAGAAGCAGGAGCACCGTATCCTGCGCCATTCCAGCCAGAAGGGCGATGTGGTGCAACCCGAGTATCACAAGGCTACGGCGGAGTGTCCGAACCCAGAGCGCTGGCGCATGTTTGATTCCATGACCGCCGAAGTCGAGGTGCTGGAGTTTCTGCAGTCGCTGGTGACCACCACCAAGCCGCAGCTCATTGTCGAGACCGGGACATTTATGGGAATCAGCACGCTGTGGATGGCTGAAGGCGTGAAGCAAAACGGATTTGGAAAGATTGTGACGTGCGAGTTTGATCCGCTGGTGTATGCCAAGGCACGCGAGCGCATTCAGGAATCCGGCCTGAAAAAATGGATTGACCTGCGCAATGAATCGAGCCTGGAAATGAAGGTCAATGGCCCTATCAACATATTTTTCAGCGACAGTGCCATTGAAATCCGCGAACAGGAGGTTCGGTACTTTCTTCCCCAGATGAGCTCCGATGGCTTGATCCTGATGCACGATGCCAGTTCGCATCTCAAAACCGTACGCGAGGCAGCCTTGAAGATGGAACAGGAAGGGCTGATCTCGGTCTTGCTTATGCCCACCCCGCGCGGACTCGTGCTGGCACAAAAAAGGGCTTAGGAAGTCCTCAGTACTTTACCTTTTAGTTATTTTCACTATCCTGTTTTTCCGGCCCAAAACTCGGCATCCGACCCCCACTTGCTGCAAGTGGTTGGAACCACCTGAAACAACCATGATCGCCGCATATTTACTGGGGAAAGTCGCTTTTGCGGCGGACACTTGCTGAGATAGTCTGAGGTGTTTACTGGATAGATATCACTTGCAGGAGAGCAGTCTTCAGTCGTCAGTTCTCAGTCCTCAGGAAAAACTCCGGCTTCGTCCTTCGGAGAGATGGCCTCAACCCCACTTGCTGAAATAGGCCGTATAGATACTAAGTCACAGTTAATCAATGACATATCGAAGAAATATGGTGCACTAGCAGCAAGTGCCGCCAGAGTCCTCAGTCCTCAGAACTATGAATCGAATTTTCAAAGACCAAATGGGCGCGAGCCCCGCATTCTGAAATGCGTAAACGTTGTTCTGAGGGCTCCGCAGCCCCCTCGACTTCGCTCGGGGTGCTACGCCCTCGCCCACTGCTCGCTCTATCCGGCGCTCGCATTGGGCTCACCCTAGAGACACGTTTAGCACAATGATGGCCTGTCGTTTCCAGGAAAGCAATGTTTTGATATCAGAATGGTACCATTCTTGGAGCTGAAGCTCCTCAGCGCTTGATGAGCTCGTCGGTGAGCAGGTGGGCTTTGACGGCGAGGTTGTTGGCGCGCAGCAGGTCGCCGTCAGTGGTGGCGGCGCGTGATTGCGTCATGTAATTGCGAATCTGTGCCACCATGGCTTGCTCGTCAACCGTCAATGTACGGTTGATGCCCTTGAGGGCGTCGTCTGTAGAGAGCAGGAGTTTCTCTGTCGCCTCGCGCTGCCGGTTGGCTTCATTCTGGTCGATGCCGGGAAGAATTGCCCCCGGAGGCTCGGACGTTCCGCCATCGTGGACTACAGTTTTTTCAGGTTTGTCAGGTGTATTGGGCGCAGGCGTAGCCGTTGTCATCGGTGCTGCCAAGACGGCAGGTGCAGGGGTTGCGTTGGCTTCTTTGCTCGCGGGAGGATTCGTTGCCGGAGCAGTTTTCTTGGCGTGGTTGTGTTTAGTCTTTGGCTTGGCTTTGGGCTTGGAGGCCGACGGAGTGGTAGTAGCGGTTTGATTCGCCGGAGCAGTAGTCGCAGGCGGTTGAGTTATCGTGGCCGGCTGTGTAGCAGGTTGCGGAGACGAAACCGTAGGCGCTTTTGCTTGCGGCGCGACTGTAGGCTGTTTCTTCTTATTGCAGCCAGTAATCAAGGCTGTGGCTGCGAGCAACCAGATTCCGAGCTGGGACGAGTGGCGTTTCATCGCAACAATTCTTCCATTGTATCGTGCACTTGAGTTTTTTTGGCCGCTAAGCGGTTTCAGTGTCTCATAGGCCAATTGATCTAGAGTCGTGTTTCAAAAAATGCTCGCGGCACAGCCCTCAGCGGTTAAAGAGACTGTGTGAGAAGTCGAAGGCATAGCGTCGTCCCTAACGGGACTACGAATTGTTTCCCACAATACCCAGCGCTGAAAGCGCTGGGCTATAATACGTCACCCCTTCGGGGTTGTTCGTCCTTCCGGTGCCCACAAAATTGAGTTCTCATACCATTTTTGAAACACGTTCTAAGTACTTATTCAGCCAAAATAAGGTTGCTGCTGTACTGCATCACCCATCACAATTTTTTTGGCACAGGCACTGCAAACTCACGTGAGTCAGTAACAGCCCCCAACAAGGGCAGCCGCAAACGAAAGCTGGTTCCCCGGCCATCGCCGGACTCAAAATCCACCGAACCGTGGTGCAGTTGCATGACCTTGTAGGTCATGGCCAGACCGATTCCTGTGCCAGTCTTCTTCGTGGTGAAGTAAAGGTCATAAATCTTGTCGCGAATTTCGGCAGGGATGCCGCTGCCCTGGTCGCGTACTTCAACCATAATTTCATCGTCTTCTTTCGATGCCCGGATGCTTAGAGTTCCTCCCTGGGGCATGGCCTGCACTCCATTCAGCACGACATTCAAGAGAGCCTGCTTAAGCAGGTCAGAATCGGCACGCGCCAGCAGGGACTCGACAGGAAGCTGACGCTCGATCTTCACTCCCTGGCGAGCGGCGTCGGGCGAGGCCAGTTGGGTTACGTCATCCACAAGCTTGCGAACGTCAAGCTCAGTAAGGCGCAGCTCCACCGGGCGGGTGAAATCCACCAGCATCTGCACTACGCGGTCGAGTCTATGAATCTCGCTGCCAATGACATCCATGTGGCGGCGGGTTGCCGGATCGGCCTGCTGCAGCTTCTGGCGAAGAAGCTCAAGGTGCACCACGATGGCGTTGATGGGGTTCTTGACCTCGTGTCCTACGCCGGAAGCAAGCCTGCCAATCGCCGCCAGACGATGGGAGAGTTCAATCTCGCTTTCGATGCGGCGCACCGACTCGGCATCCCGCAGGGTCAATAACGCGCCAATACGCTCGCCGCCCTCTTCAATAAAATCCAGACTCACCATAACGCGGCTGCCGTCTTCCGTTTCAACTTCTCGTTGCGCGATGGGCGTATGCGATTCAAAGCTGTCGAGCACGGTCCGGCCCAGGGCAGTATCTTTGAGAAAGAATTCGTCTACGTTGTGGCCCAGCATGAGTTCACGCGAAACTCCGAGAAAATTTTCTACCGCCGCGCTGACCAGAATGGCCTTGGAGTCGCGGGTGAACAGAATCAATCCATCCTGCAGATTGGCCATGATCTGGTCGAGGTTGTCTTTGAGGGCGCTGAAGATCTCCTTTACGTCGCGCATCTGCTTCCCCAGGCGGTTGATCTTGGTGGTCACCATGCCAACTTCATCGCCGCGCGCCGCTTCGTGTTCAGGCTCGGGCGCTCCGCCGGTCATCAGATCGAGTCGCCGGCCAATCAGAACCAGGGGCCGAAGGGCAACGTTAGAAAGCAATGCCGCCAGAATGAAGGTAACCAGAATCGCGATTCCGGAGAGCAGCAGGGCATGATTGAGCTGGGGACGCAGCTCGCTCTTGAGAAATACAGTTGAAATTCCCACACGCACCGAGCCGAAGGGAGCGCCATCGCGCTCGATGGGAACGCTTATTTCATAGACCTTGGGGGGACCGTAGACCATGGCAAGCTGCTGACGAAAGCTGCCGTCGCGTACGACCTTGAAATTTTCACGCACGGGCAGGGGATTGCCGCTCAATGCAACCATCGAATCGGTGTGAAGCAGAGCGCGACCATCAGGACCGGCAATGGCTACGTCATAGATGGGACGCGAGTATCCCACGATAGACTGCATGAGGGAGTTCAGGCCAGGATCAGTCTGAAGAATTTCTTCTGTGGCTTCGCGTACGGCCTGCGGATTGCCGGTATCTACCTGGGTGCTGCTGAGATCTGCTTCCAGCGCCTCATGGGTGACGAAGAAAATCTGGTGGGCGACAAAGTCGCCGTTGTCGTAAGTATCCTGTACGCGCTGATGGACTATCTGCAGCACGTAAATGCTGGAAGAGGCCACCACCAGCGCCATCACCATGCCGCTGATGGCCAGTACGAGCTTGGTTTTCAGACGCATGAGGTCTAGTCCTCAGTCCTTAGTCCGCAGTCGTCGTTTCTATAAGGGCTCCGCAGCCAGAACAAGGCTGCTACGCCCTCGCTTTTGGTTCGCGCGGGACAGCGCTCACCAAAAGCTCACCCGTTTGGCATCATCCGTTGCCGTCGGCTGCACCGATAGACGCGCCGTATTCTTTCAGTTTGTTGTGCAAGGTCTTCAGGCTGATGCCCAGAATCTCGGCGGCGCGGGTTTTGTTGTTGTTGGTGGATTCCAGCGTCTTCAGAATCAGCAGGCGCTCGGCCTCGCCGACCGTGGTCCCTACTCCAACCCGAACTGAATTGGCGTCGTGCCCCGTTGCGTGCACTCCCATCGAACCGAACGCAGGGGGCAGATGGAGATGCTCGATGACTTTGCCGTTGCAGGCTATGACGGCGCGCTCCAGCGTGTTGCGCAGTTCGCGGATGTTGCCCGGCCAGTTGTGGTCCTGAAACGACTTCATCACTTCATCACTCACCATGGCCGCTTCGCGTTCGTGCTTGCGGCTCATATCGGCCAGCAGATGTTCGGTCAGGTCGGGCAAATCTTCCTTGTGGTCGCGCAGCGGAGGCAGATGAATGTTGAAGACGTTCAGACGGTAATACAAATCATTGCGCAGCTCTCCCTTCGCGACGGCTTCTTCAGGAACTTTGTTGGTGGCCGCGAGTACGCGTACATCTACTGTAGTCTCAACCTTGCTGCCCAGGCGGCGAAGTTTGTGGTCTTCGAGTACGCGCAAAAGTTTGGCCTGTGTGTTGACCGGCATTTCGCCAATCTCATCAAGCAGGAGCGTACCCTCTTCTGCCAGTTCGAAGCATCCTGCTCTGCGTTCCAGGGCGCCGGTGAAGGCGCCTTTTTCGTGCCCAAAAATTTCGCTTTCAATCAAGGTTTCGGGGATGGCCGAACAATTGATGGCAAGAAACGGTTTCGCCTTACGCGGACTTAAGTCATGAATACTGCGCGCCACCAGCTCTTTGCCAGTGCCGCTTTCGCCGGTGATCAGGACGGAAGCTGTGCTGGGCGCTACCATCTCAATCAGGCGGAAGACTTCCTGCATTTTTTTGGACGATCCCACCATCACCCCGAGTACGCCGGTGTCACGCAGTTTGCGGCGCGTGGCTTCCAGCTCACGCTCGGTGCCGCGCTGGCGCGAGGCATTGTTCAGGATAGTTTTCAAACGGGCAGGATCAACCGGTTTTTGGATGAAATCATAGGCCCCGGTCTTCATGGCGTCCACGGCGACATCAATACTGCCTTGGGCGGTCAGCAGCACCACGGCGGCCGAGTGTGGCTGTGAGGCGATGCGTTCCAGCAGCTCCATGCCGCTCATGCGCGGCATCTTCAGGTCGGTAATAACAATTGCCGGCGACCAGGCAGTAAACTTCTCAAAACCTTCAGCGCCGTCTTTGGCGGTCTCTGTGCGATAACCCCAGGCCGAAATCAGTTCGGCCAGGCCGCTGCGCTCGTTTTCTTCATCCTCGACGATTAGTACTTTTTCCTGGTTCATACGAAAGCTTCAATACCATTATGGCATTGCGGCCAGGTGACAAACTGCTGTTCAAAATCTACGCATACCTGAGGGGTACAGGTATATAAGATGCAGCCTGAGCCAGGTCCGCCACTCCCCCAAATGTAATCCCGTTATTTATACAGTAACTTTGCAGTAAACATTCGTAAAAAATTTGAAATCAACACTTTGCACTTGTTCGGGGTTGCTTGTACAATTTTGTACACTACACGGAAGTAGCAGCCGTGCAGCCCTGTTTTATTCAGAAGTCAGCCGTAAATTTTTAGGAATCTAAGTTGCAGACCTTAGTCAACGGTACTAATAGTTCCGGAGGGTTCTTCCATGTTGCATCGAATCAAAAGAGGTATCGCCCTTCTGTCGGTAGCTGCCTGTCTATTGCTGGCGGGCACCACAGTGTTTGCGCAAGACCAGCCTGCCCCGAAGTGGGAGATTTTCGCAGGCTACTCCTGGGCAGATCCCAATGCAAAAATTAGCGGTGTTCCTTTGCGAAACTACCCCGTGGGCGTGGGCTTGGCCGGCACCTATGACTTCAATAAGTGGCTAGGCCTCACGCTGGACTACGGTGGCCATTTCAACAACGGCACCAGCGGAACCAGGATCCCCAGCACTCTGAATACCGTTATGGCGGGTCCTAAGCTGACCTTCCGCGGAGAACACTTTTCTCCATTCCTTGAGGCCTTAGTCGGCTATTCGCGTCTTGCGCCCGACCACTTTACGGCTGACAATCGCTTTGGTTTCGAGGGTGGAGTCGGTATTGACATGAACCTGACCAAGCACTGGGCCCTGCGGCTGATTCAGGCCGACTTCATAACCGCCCATCACCGTTTTGGCGCCGGAGGCTTGCCGGGATCGGGTGTGCCTAAAACCATCCTGCGCGCCACCCGTTTGCAGGGCGGCGTGGTTTGGCTTGTCGGAGGGGAAGAGGAGAAGCCAGTTTCTGCAAGTTGCTCGGTGGATACATCAGAAGTCTGGGCGGGTGAGCCGGTGAAAGCCACGGTCACGCCGCAAAATTTCAATCCTAATCACACGTTGAATGTTGATTGGACCACCAATGGCGGCAAAGTGGAAGGTACGGGACAGTCGGTTACCATCAACACAACGGGCGCGGCGGAAGGACAGAGCTATAACGTCAGCGCTCATGTCACCGATCCGCACGACAAAAAGGCCGTGGCCAGTTGCCAGACGTCCTTTTCCACCAAGAAGCGCCTGCCCCCGACCATTACCTGTAACGCAAACCCTTCCAGCGTAGTGCAAGGCGGCTCAATCACGATTCATTCTGATGCCAGCAGCCCGCAGGGCGGTCCGGTTACCGTCGCAGTCACATCTGGCTGCGGCGCGAGTGGACAGGGCACTGACGTTGCCGTGGATACCTCCAACATTCAGCCTGGCAGTTGCAGCGCGACCTGTACCGCCACTGACGACCATCAGCTGACGGCGAACTCCACCACTAGCTTCTCTGTACAACCAAAGCCGGTGGTTCAACCGCCGCCGACTCTTGTGCTCCGCAGTGTCTACTTCGCCACGGCGCAGCCGACGGAAAAGAATCCTACTGGCGGGCTAGTCAAGAGCCAACAGGCCACGTTGACTGGGATAGCTTCTGAATTCAAGAAATATCTTGACGTCAAGTCGGACGCCAAGCTGGAGCTGGAAGCCCACGCTGATCCGCGCGGCAGTGTTGACTACAACCAGGCATTGACCGAACGTCGCGCAGCGCGAGTCAAGAGCTTCCTGGTAGATCAGGGCGTGCCGGGTGACAGCATTGATACCCGCGCGCTGGGCAAGCAGGAGCAGCTCTCAGCCGACAACGTAAAGCAATCGATGGAAGACGATCCTTCGCTGACGGCTGGAGAAAAGAGGAGACTGCAGCAGAACATGCGCACGATTGTCCTGGCAGCGAACCGGCGCGTGGATATGAAAGTGGAGGCGCCGGGCGTGCCTTCGCAGTTGTCCGAGCGACGGTATCCGTTTAGCGCCGCCGATGCCCTCTCCCTGATCGGTGGAAGAGAGAAACCAAAGGTTGCGCCGCGCACTGGCCCGAAGAAAGGGCCAGCCAAAAAGGGAACCAAAGGCGGAACCAGAAGAAAAAAGAAATAATCAACTTGGAAAGATGACGATAACTCTGCGGCACGTGAGCTGCCCTCACGTGCCGCAATTTCTTACGCATCTGGAAATCGCAGCCTGGGCCGTTGTTTTTGGCTGCGCCGTAACGTAGTTTTCACGCACCCCGTAGCCTTTTGGTTACTCATACGCAGTCAGACGTTCAGCCGTAAGTTTGTTCAGCCGTAAGTTTTAGGATACATAAGTTGCAGACCTTAGTTAGACGGTACTAATAGTTCCGGAGGGTTCTTCCATGTTGCATCGAATCAAAAGAGGTATTGCCCTTTTATCGGTAGCTGCCTGTCTGTTGCTGGCAAGCGCCACAGTGTTTGCGCAAGACCAGCCTGCCCCGAAATGGGAGATTTTCGCAGGCTACTCCTGGGCAGATCCCAATGCAAAAATTAGCGGTGTTCCTTTGCGAAACTACCCTGTGGGCGTTGGTTTGGCGGGCACCTATGATTTCAATAAGTGGCTAGGCCTCACGCTGGACTACGGTGGCCATTTCAACAACGGCACCAGCGGAACCAGGATCCCCAGCACCCTGAATACCGTTATGGCGGGCCCTAAGCTGACCTTCCGCGGAGAACACTTTTCGCCGTTCCTTGAGGCCTTAGTCGGCTATTCGCGTCTTGCGCCCGACCACTTTACGGCTGACAATCGCTTTGGTTTTCAGGGTGGAGTCGGTATTGACATGAACCTGACCAAGCACTGGGCCCTGCGGTTGATTCAGGCCGACTTTATAACTGCCCACCACCGTTTTGGCGCCGGAGGCTTGCCGGGATCGGGTGTGCCTAAAACCATCCTGCGCGGCACCCGTTTGCAGGGTGGTGTGGTATGGCTTATTGGAGGGGAAGAGGAGAAGCCAGTTTCAGCAAGTTGCAGTCTGGAACCGACTTCACTGCTGGCCGGCGAAGCTGTAAAAGCCACTGCCACACCTACGAATTTCCCGCCCAACCACAAGCTGACCTATACCTGGAACTCCACCGGCGGAAAAGTGACTCCTAATGAGGCAAACGCGGCCATTGATACCACTGGCCTCGCCCCGGGCAGTTACACTGTCTCCGCCCACGTGACCGACAACAAGCGGGTTGCAGACTGCTCTGCGCCGTTCACAGTAAATGCGCCGCCGGCGCACTCGCCAACCATGTCATGCACGGCGAACCCAACGTCGGTTATCACGGGTGATCCTTCCACCATTACCTGCGATTGCAAGAGCACTGATGGAAACACGGCAAGCGTCAGTAACTGGTCTGCGAGCGCAGGCAAGGTCACTGGCAGCGGCGCCACCGCGACGCTGGATACCGTGGGTGCACCTGCAGGACCTATTACGGTAAGAGCAACTTGCACTGATGACAAAAACGGCTTGACCGCTCCGGGAAGTGCGAATGTGGATGTGACTCCGCCGGCTGAAAAGCCACATGCTACCAAGGCTTGCGAGATTGATTTCGCCATCACCATCAAGAAGGGCAAACCAGCCCGTGTGGACAACGCCGCCAAGGGTTGCCTGGATGGTGCTGCCGATGCCTTGTTGCAGAGCCCGAACGCCAAGTCAGTCTTGGTGGGCGAGCAGGAGGAGAAAGAGAAGCCGAAGACGTTGGCAGCACAGCGTGCCGTCAACACCAAGGATTATCTGACCTCCGGTGAAAACCAGAAGGCAATTGATGCCAGCCGTATTGATCCACGCACCGGTACCGATAGTGAGGCGAAAGTCGAGGTCTGGATTGTGCCGGAAGGCGCTAACTTCGACCAAGACCGCCCTGGCACCACTCCGATCAACGAGGCCAAGGTGAAACCGCAGTCTCGCAAACCGGCAGCACCGGCCAAGCGGGCACCTAGGAAGAAAAAGGCGGCCTAAGCCGTAAACCGTGGTTTAACAGTAGTTTGGGCCGGTCGGCATCGTCCGACCGGCCCTTTCTATTGTCCCTCAGTAACCTTGCCTAAATGAGTTCCCCCAGGCATCCTAGTATGACGACCGCCACTCAATTTAGGTTATTCTGGCCAAAGCGAAAAGCTTATTTAAGAACTCCCCCAGACAAGGTAAGGTAATCAAGGTGAAATCTATGAGGAAATGGCAGTTCTTTGCTCTGCGAATTCTTATTGCGGCCATGATTTGCACGATCACACCCATGGTTTTTGCGGCGCATTGGGCCTCACTCGGCCCCGAAGGCGGCGATACTCGCGCATTCGCCTACGATCCACAGAATCCCGACCGGGTTTTCATGGGCACGATGGCGGGAAAACTTTTCCTGTCCAACGATGGCGGAGCCAATTGGACGCGGATCGCCCATCTGGGAAGCGATGACAGCTACGTTCTCGATAAAATCGCTATTGATCCCACAGATACCAAGATCATTTACGTTGCTGCTTGGGGAGTGGGCAATGTGGGCGGCGATCTTTTCCGCTCGAAAGACGGGGGCAAGAGCTGGCAGACCATTGATGCTCTGCATGGCAAATCGCTTCGCGCCCTGGCTTTGGCCAACACCGACCCAAAAACAATTGTTGTGGGCGCGCTCGATGGCGTCTTTCGCAGCAAAGATGGCGGCGATAGCTGGACGCAGATCACTCCACTGAACCATAACGAGATGAAGAACTTTGAGTCGGTGGCCATTGATCCCACAAACCCAGACATCATCTACGCCGGAACCTGGCACCTGCCCTGGAAGACCATTGACGGCGGAGCCAACTGGAAGAACATCAAGAACGGTGTGATTGACGACTCCGATGTATTTTCCATCATCATTGATCCGAAAAACCCGCAGGTGGTTTACATCAGCGCCTGCTCGGGAATTTATAAGAGCGAGAACGGTGCTGAGCTCTTCCATAAGATCCAGGGAATGCCCTTCACCGCCCGGCGCACACATGTGCTGAAGATGGATCCAACCAACTCCGAGGTTGTGTATGCCGGAACGACCGAGGGCCTATGGAAGACGATCGATGGTGGCAAGAGCTTCCATCTGATGACCTCGCCCAGTGTGGTGGTCAATGATATTTATCTTGATCCGCGCAATACCAGCCGCCTGCTGCTGACGACGGACCGCGGAGGAGTTTTGCAAAGCGAAAATGCCGGAACCACATTTTCCGCTTCGAATCGTGGATTCGCGCATCGCCAGGTAGGGTCGTTGTTGCTCGATAATAATGACAGCAGCACGCTCTACGCCGGGATCATCAACGACAAGGAGTTCGGCGGCGTATTCGTTTCGCACGACAACGGGTTACATTGGAGCCAGATGAGCTCAGGTCTGGGCGGACGCGATATTTTTGTGCTCCGTCAGACTCCAGACGGCGCGCTTCTTGCCGGCACCAACCGCGGCGTTTTCACTTCCAGCAAAGACGCATCAGGCTGGAGACCGCTCAACGTCATGATCAAGGAAACGACAACTACAAAACGCGTGCTGCGCCCCGCCAAGGCGAAACTAAAACCTGTGGCGCAGATGGTTTCGACCACCAAAGTCGAACGCTCCGAGTTCACAACGCGCGTCAACGACATCGCTTTTGCCAATAACGTTTGGTATGCAGCCGCGACCAATGGCTTGTTCAGCTCAGCCAACCGCGGCCAAAGCTGGAAGGGCGGAACTATCGCAGGCCAGAGCGACTTTGTGGCAGTGCACACGCAGCAGAGCATGGTTGCAGCAGCCAGTCATACGGGAGTAGTGGTTTCTGTTGATGGCGGCGCTCATTGGTACGCTGCCAATGTTCCTTACTTCATCACCGGGATCCATGACCTGGCGGTTGATGGGGAGAATACTCTGTGGATTGCAACTCACATGGGCGTCTTCCGCAGCACGGACTCAGGCGACAACTGGGAGCATGTGCTGAACGGCCTGCCGTCAACCAATGTGGATTCTGTTTCCTATGATGAAGAAGGGAAGCGGCTCCTGGTTAGCAGCACGACTACGACGACGGTGTACGAATCCAAAGATGGCGGCCGTAAATGGCATTCATCCGGCCACCTGGGATGGGAGGTACGCTCAGTTACCGCCGGACGTGGCAAACTGTTTGTCACCACCGCCTATGATGGGGTAGTCGCTCCGAGCGAAACCATCAGCAACGACTCTTCGAATACAGCAAGCGTTGCCGGCACACCAAGCAGCCAGTAAGTCTTAGTTGATTTGATTTTTAAGCCCGCAGGAGAAATCCTGCGGGCTTTTGTTTTTGGTTTAACCACATTTGGTTTAATCACAAAGGACACAGAGGAAAATTCGCCACGGATTACCACAGATCTTTCGGAGGGGCACGGCTTCAGAGACTGCGGAAAAAGTCCTCGTGTGTGAAGACGTGTGTCAGGGCACGAGTCGTGCCGTAAGTCGCTGAAAAATGACAATTCCTTGCTGCCGCGGGCATGCGCGTAGCGAAGCGGAGCGCCCGAAAGAGAGGGCATACCAACATTGAAAATGGTTCTACGTCAGGGCTTCTACGGCCGCAGGCGACGATGTTTTCTCGGGGAATTCGCCCTCCCAGCGGGCAACCACCACGGTTGCCAGGCAATTTCCCAGAACGTTGATCGCGGTACGGCCCATGTCCAGAAGTTGATCCACCGCGAACAGAATCAGGATAGGGTCTTTGGGAAGGCCCAACTGATCGGCGGTGCCCAATAGAATCACGAGCGACGCTTTCGAGACTCCTGCCACTCCTTTGCTGGTAAGCATGAGTGTCAGCATCATCGTGAGTTGTTGGCCAAAACTCAAATGAATGTGGGCCGCTTGCGCTACAAAGATTGCAGCAAGTGAAAGATAGATTGAACTGCCGTCAAGATTAAAGCTGTAGCCGGTGGGCATGACGAAAGCCACAATTGACCGCGGCACTCCAATGGATTCCATGGCTTCCATGGCGCGTGGAAGCGCGGCTTCCGATGTGGCTGTGCCAAACGCGATCGAGACCGGTTCGGCAACAGCTCTGAGAAACTTTCGCAAAGGCACACGCGCCAGCAGCGCAATCGGCAGCAAAACCAGGAAGATGAAAGCCAGCAGCGCGCAGTACAACGTAACCAGGAGCTGGAAGAGGTTCCCGATAATCCTCAGCCCACCCTGGCCTACAGTGAAAGCAATGGCGGCGCCAATGCCTACGGGGGCGAACAGCATAACCATGTTGGTGAATCGGAACATGGTTTCCGACAGGCTCTCGCAGAACTGCACCATGGGCCTTCGCCGCTCCTCTGGGACCTGCGCCAAAGCAATGCCGAACAGGATGCTGAAGATCACCACCTGCAATATCTGGCCTTCTGCAACAGACTTGGCAATGTTTTCCGGAAAAACATGCAGAATGATTTCAGTCGCGCCGGGGCGCGCTGGGGTTGGAGCTGTGGCGGAGGCATCGCCTGCTTGCAGTTGTACTCCCATCCCGGCTTTGCTGATGTTAATGGCTGCCAATCCGATCAGCAGGGCCAGGGTCGTGACCACCTCAAAATAAATGAGGGACTTGATTCCCATGCGGCCGACCTTTTTGAGATCGGGATGGCCGGCAATTCCGCTGACTAGAGTTCCGAAGAGCAGGGGAGCGATGATAAGAGTAATCAGGCGCAGGAAAATCTGACTCAGCACCTTAAGGTGCCCAGCGGCTTGCGGCCAGTCGTGGCCAAGTTCCGCACCGGCGAGCATGCTAACCAGGATCCAGGGAGTCAGGGAGCGGCGCAAGAAAGCATATGCGATCAGGACTGCGATTGCCGCCCAGCGGGCTGTCATCAGAGCGGCTTCTGGAATGGGGACTAGCCGAAAATGCGCCAAAGTAGTCAGAATGGCGGCGAGACTACCGGCTACAAAGCCCGCCAATAAGATGTTCTTTTTCATGATTTTTTTTAAAAATCTTCAAGCGTTACCGCAATAAATCTTCGAGCTCGACCCGGCTGTCGGTTTTTTCATCACGGTACTTGACGATGACTGGCGTGTACAGCGAAAGGTTCCATTCCGCGCCTTTGCCGTGGGCGACGGCCCGGGAGCCAGGTACAACTACGGCATTTTCCGGGATTACGAGGGGCTGCTCATCGGTAGCACGGTAGACTTGGCCGCGAACCAGATCGTAAACCGGCGTGGAGCGGGTCAGTATAGTCCCAGCGCCCAACACAGCGCGGGTCCTGACCTGCGTGCCTTCATAGACTCCGCAGTTTCCGCCGACCAGGGCTTCATCTTCGATTACAACCGGAGCAGCGCTGACAGGCTCCAGCACTCCGCCAATCTGGGCGGCGGCACTCAGGTGCACACGCTTGCCAATCTGAGCGCAGGAGCCAACCAGAGCGTGGGAGTCTACCAGGGCGCCTTCATCCACGTAAGCGCCCACGTTGATATACATGGGCGGCATACAGATCACCGAGGGCGCCACATAAGCGCCTTCGCGCACCGAGGAGCCTCCCGGGACGATACGAATGCCATCGCCAACGTGCCAGCGGCGGGCAGGGTAGGTGTCTTTATCCACGAAGGAGAGGGTTGCGTCGGAGCCCATCTCAGCCAGTTCACCCAGGCGAAAGCCCAGCAGGATTCCTTGCTTCACCCAGACGTTGGCATACCACTGGTTGCCGCGTTTTTCCGCGGCGCGGATTTTCCCGCGTGAAAGAGAGGAACGGAATTCGAGAAACACCTCACGCGCGGAGGATTCTGACTTGGCCTGCGCTCCCAGAGCAAAGAGCCGTTCAATTTCATTCTGTAAAGGTTGCATCGCGGCTGAGTATACACGTTTTTCGCCGCAGATTAATGCAGAGAGACGCGGACCAGAATAGAGTCAATACCGAGAGCGGCTACTTTGCCACCAAAATTTTTTTCAGCAATCCGGCTTCTGCCGCAATCGCCTCTAGCTTTGCGCGCGTGTCTTTCTTCATCGGGACTAAGGGAAGGCGGTAGTGTTCTCCAATTTTTCCCATCATGGCCAGCACGGCTTTCACCGGCAGTGGGCTCGATTCGATAAAGTTGGCCTGCATGAGCGGCAAAAATTTGCGATGGATGCGCCTTGCCATCTCCCAATCGCCATCCAATGCCGCGCGGGTCATCTTCGCCATCTCGCGCGGGATCTCGTTCGATGCAACCGAAATCACGCCTGCTCCACCCAGGGCGATGACCGGCAGCGTCATGACATCGTCACCCGAGAGGACCGTAAAATCTTCCGGAACGTTGTTAAAGACCTCGGAGATTTGTCCGATAAGGCCACTGGCTTCTTTGATGCCCACAATATTTTTGATCTCGGCCAGCCGGCCGACGGTAGCGGGCTCAAGATTGGCTGCCGTACGCCCGGGGACGTTGTAGAGCACGACGGGCTTATCCACCGCCTCGGCGATGGCCTTGAAGTGCTGGTACTGGCCTTCTTGCGTGGGCTTGTTGTAATAAGGAGAGGCAGTCAGAATTGCGTCCACGCCAGGAATGGCTGCAACCGTCTGCGCTTTTTCCACGGCCTCGCGGGTTGAGTTAGAAGTCGCTCCCGCCACGATGGGTACGCGTGCCCGAACTGTATCAATCGTTACCTCAATCACGAACTGCCATTCACTGCGCGAAAGAGTCGGGGTCTCGCCAGTGGTGCCGCAGGGAATAAGAAAATCAATTTCTGACTCGACCTGCCAACTCACCAGACTGCGCAGGCTGGGTTCGTCCACGGAACCATCGGCGTTGAAGGGGGTGACAAGGGCCGTACCGCAACCACGTAGTTTCATATGTCTAGGATACCGGAATTGTTAGTCGGGTACAGAGTATATCCTTTCAGATCACGAATGCCGAAACATGTCGCATTTTTACAATTCTTTCGGACAAGATTCCTTTAATACTTAGGTTTGCAGATAATCCCGAGCCGCGATGACGTAGAACAAAGCGCGGGACATCAACAGAACTTATGATTCCTCAGCACTGCTATGTATACTTAGTTTCAGTTTCAGCGGTCGCCAGAGCGTGATGCGCTCTCGACCAGGGACCCTAGCAATGGACTCGGCAATTCGTACTCGCGATCTGCGCAAGATTTACAACTCAAATCCGCCAGCCGGAGCCGTACGCGGTGATGCTTCCGCCTCGACCGGCAAGCGTAATAAGGCGCCCAAGCCGCAGATCACCGCGCTTGATGGTATTGACCTCGACGTTGCCCCCGGCGGGATCTTTGGTCTGCTCGGTCCGAATGGGGCGGGGAAGTCCACCACCGTGGGCATTCTGACCACCCGCGTGCGCCCAACCAGTGGTACGGCCTGGATTAGCGGACTCGATGTTTGGCTCGATCAGACGGCCGCCAAGCGCCAGATCGGGGTGGTGGCTCAGCGCCCGAACCTGGATTTTGCCCTTACCGCCCGCGAGATTCTGCTCTTCCATGGAGCCTACTTCGGCCTGAGTTCGCGCGAACGGAGTGAGCGCGCCAATGCTTTGCTCGAACGCTTTCAGTTGACGGACCGTGCCGACCAACTCGTCCGCGGATTTTCGGGCGGCATGATGCAGCGTGTGTCAATCGCGCGTGCCATGATGCACGACCCGCAGGTCTTGTTCCTCGATGAACCGAGCGTGGGCCTGGATCCGCAAACCCGGCTGCTGCTGTGGGAAATTATCCGCGAGTATAACCAGAAAGGCCGCACCATCCTGCTTACGACCCACAACATGGAAGAGGCCGATTCGCTATGCCAGCAACTCGCCATCATTGATCATGGCCGCATCATCGCATCGGGTACGCCCGCCGAGCTGAAAGCTTCTATTCCCGGCGGATTTCTCCTGCGCCTGCGTTTTGGACATCACTCCGCACCGCTACTTGAGCGCCTCGCCACTTTACCCAGCGTAACCGAAGTGCGCCCCTCCGGAGACACTGGCGCCGATCTTTACGCCAGCCGGGGCGGCTCCCTGATTCCGGAGATTGTGAACGCCGCGGCGGCTTTTGGCGTGGAACTGTCTGATGTACATATTTCCGAACCCAGCCTTGAAAACCTGTTTCTCCATCACACCGGCAGGAGCTTGCGCGAATGAATGGTAAAACCTTCCTGGCGCTGTTGGCCCGCGATGTACACGTGGCCCGGCGCAATCTGGTTCCTCTGTTGTTCCAGACTTTTCTGCAACCGCTGCTGTTCGTTTTTATTTTCGGGCGCGTCATGGTGGGCAGCGGTTATCTTCCGGCTGCTTACAAGAGCCTGCTGCTTCCCGGCATCATGGCCATCAGCATGGTATTCACGGGAATCTGGGCCGTCGCCATGCCCCTGATCGCAGAATTCCAGTTCACCCGCGAAATTGAAGATCGCCTTCTGGCCCCCATCGCGATCTCCTGGGTTGCAGTGGAAAAGGTGGTGGCCGGTCTCGTCCAGGCTGTGGTCGCCGGCTTAGTCGTGATTCCGCTGGCATGGATTATTCTTCGGCCCGGATTGGAGTTGCATCTTGCCAATCCACTGCTCTTTGTCTGCATTACGGTGCTGGTTGCTGGGTTCTCAGCCTGCGGAGGCCTTGCGCTGGGTTGCAGCGTGGACCAGCAGCACATCGGCCTGATGTTCAGCCTGGTCTTGACCCCGATGATGTTTTTTGGCTGCACCTACTATCCCTGGAGCGCGCTCGACAAATTTCCCATCCTGCAGAAAGGTGTTCTCCTCAACCCGCTCACCTATGCCAGCGAAGGATTGCGGGCAACGCTGGTGCCCCAGTCCTCGCACCTGCCGGTTCCGTTGATTCTGGTGGCCTTGGCGGCATTCGATGTTCTGTTGTTTGTAGTCGGTCTTCGCCAGTTCCATAAAAAAGCCGTCAGCTAGGTTCCTGTTCATGCCCGCACAGAGGATTATTCCTCCAGCAAATTTCTCTTGACAACAATGTACTAGTTATATATAACACTAGTTAATTAGATGAGTAAGTCTTCAACAATTACGAAAACGCCCTTCCGGTTGCGGCTCGATCTGGCCAGCGGCGTTCCGGTGTATCGCCAAATCATCGATCAGGTCCGGGGCGGACTTGCTTCCGGTTCGCTGGCTGCAGGCGATCAACTCCCCACGGTGCGCCAGCTTGCGGTTGATCTGGCGATCAATCCCAATACTGTTTTGCGCGCCTATCGCGAGCTGGAACTCGGTGGGCTGCTGGAGACCCACCAGGGCACCGGGACATTTATCAGCCAGAAGAAATTAAAAAAAGACGACGCCGAGCGCGACCGGCAGTTAGCGCAGATCATCGGCGATTTCGTCGCGCGCGCCGGCGCCGCGGGATTTACCGTCGAAGATTTATTAGAGCAACTGCATCAGCGCTCAAAGTGAGCCGATGCCAAGGAGATGACTACCATGCCGAGGAACATAAGTACACCAATTGCTGGAATCGCGAGGGCTCTATTTGTAATCTGCGTCGTTGCAGGGGCCATTGCCGCTCGTCTGCTGAACCAACCCGCGTTTCTGATTGCCGGCGTTCTGTTGGGCCTGTATTTCCTTTTTGCGATTAAGGTGGTGCAGCAGTGGGAGAAAGTTGCAGTTCTACGTCTGGGCAAGTACGTTGGATTGCGCGGGCCGGGGCTGATTCACATCATACCGCTGGTAGAAACACTTAGTCCGTATATTGACCAGCGGGTGCGGGTCGCCAATGTCAGCGCGGAATCCACGCTCACACGCGACACGGTCCCGGTGAATGTTGATGCCATCGTCTTCTGGCTGGTATGGAACGCCGAGAAATCCATTCTGGAAGTCGAAAACTTTCAGGAAGCGATCGGGATGAGCGCGCAGACTGCGCTACGCGAATCCATCGGACGGCACGAGCTGGCGCAAATGCTGACCGAGCGCGAAACACTGGGGCGAGAGCTGCAGCGCATCCTGGATCAGAAAACCAATCCGTGGGGAATCACCGTGCAATCGGTTGAGATACGGGATGTGAAGATTCCGCAGGCCTTGGAAGACGCCATGTCACGGCAGGCCCAGGCCGAGCGTGAGCGCCAGGCACGAATCATTTTGGGCCAGGCCGAAACAGAAATCTCGGAAAAGTTTGTTAAGGCGGCTGAGGCCTATGCCGAAAATCCGGTTGCGCTTCATCTGCGCGCCATGAACATGCTGTACGAAGCCATTAAAGAACGCGGCTCCATGGTGATTGTGCCCTCGTCGGCGGTCGAAACCATGGGCTTGGGTGGAAATCTCGCCGCGATTGCCATGGCCAAAGGGAAATAGGCAGGGAAGGAGTGAAAATGAAACTGGTAAAGCTCCTTATTGTTGCGGGACTACTGATCACGTCAAGCCTCGCTTCTGCTGCGCCTGCAACTGCGGATCAACGGCAGAACGATGCGCAACAATTGCCGGCGGTCACGCTTCTCACAGCACAAAACAAAGAGAAGCCGGATGTCCCAGCCGTGTCGAACACCACAGCTCAGACTTCTACGTGGCAGGATCCCTCGAAGCACGAAGTCCAGTTCGTGACCGTAGAACAAGGCGTCCGGTTGGAAGTTCTCGATTGGGGCGGATCCGGCCGGGCGGTTGTGCTGTTAGCAGGGGCGGGCAATACGGCCCACGTATTCGACGACTTCGCTCCTAAGTTGACAGGCTTCGGTCACATTTACGGCATCACGCGGCGCGGCTACGGCGCCTCCAGTCAACCGGCTTCAAGCTATGACGAACAGCGGCTGGCAGATGATGTTGTTGAGGTCCTCGATTCGCTCAAGATCGAAGCGCCGGTTTTGGTGGGACACTCCATGGCCGGCGGCGAAATGACGATAATCGCGCACCAGCATCCCCATCGTGTGGCAGGTCTTGTGTACTTGGATGCCCTTGGAGACCCAAGAGACTGGCCCGGTAGCGATCCGGCGTACATTGAGCTTTATAACAAGTTGCCGGCACCGATGCGCACTCCTGCTCCACCCCCTTCTGGAGAGGAGCCAAGATCATTCAGTGCTTACCATGCCTGGCAACTGCGAAACGGGCAATTCATCTTTCCCGAATCGGAGTTGCGCAATATGTATGTGACCAACCCCGACGGAACCAAGGGCAAACCCAAAAGTCCCCAAACGATTTGGAACGCAATTGGAGCTGGACAGAAAAAGCGGGACTACTCTGGTATCCGTGTGCCAGTCCTGGCTTTTTGTGAATTTGTGCGCTACCCCAAGGATCAGTCAGAAGCGACTGGATATCAACCCAAAGACGCAGACGAACGCGCCGCTATTGACGCCTTTAACGTCGCAACCAAGGCTTATGTTGATCGATGGAACAAGAATCTTCTCAATGGGGCCTCGGACGTGCATTTTATTGATCTGCCTGGTGCTGGTCATTTCGTGTATCTGACGCGGGAGCCTGAAGTACTGAAGGGATTGCAGGCGTTTCTAGCGGACTTGCACTAGTGGCAGCCGTCGGCTCATACGCCAAAACTACTCTTAGCCATCTCTCCTAGAGTTTCGGGGCCTGCCCCAGCGCCATTGCTTCTTCACCCGTCCAGCTAGGAATCGCGCCTCTGCGGCTGGCGACGAGTGCTCCCACACGGTTGGCAAAGTCAGCGATTCGCGACGGCTGCCATCCGCTGCCAAGCCCGTGTAGGAAGGCTGCGGCAAAGGCGTCACCAGCGCCGACCGTATCCGCCACCTCGACCGGGTACCCATCGGCCTCGATGTATTCATTGCCGATCAGGAGCGCGCATCCTCGCGCGCCGCGGGTTACGCAGACTGTTTCCCAGCCAAATTCGCTGGCGTAGCTTCGGCAGAATTCTTCGAGTGAATCGGGTTGAGGACGATGGAACATCTGCGCAATCTCCGAAGCCTCGTCGTCATTCAGCTTGACTACCGTCGCTTGTGACATCAACTCGCGCACCAGGGGAGCGTCATAGCAGCCGGCACGAAGATTTACGTCATAGAAGCGCCGGGCGCTATTCGAAGCCAGAAGCGCAGCCGTCAAGGCTTTAGCTTGGGAATTCATTTGCAGCAATGTCCCAAAATAGATCCAATCAGGCTGCTCTGATGAAAGTTGCTCTAGTTCCAGTTTTGATAGCTTGGGAAAATCGTAGGCCGCAGGCCGATGAATGATGAATTGCGGTTGTCCTGCTGTGTCGAGTGTAACCTCGACCACGCCGGTTGCAGTATTCTTGACACGAGACACGTATCCGGTCGGAAGACCCAGTTCGGCCATCTTGTGCAGAATGCGCTCTCCTCGCTGGTCACGGCCTACACCGCTGACAAAGAATACGGTGTGACCGAGCCGGCGCAGATGCGCTGCAAAATTGAACGGGGCTCCGCCCAAGTGCTCCTCTCGTTCAATGACATCCCAAAGGACTTCACCGATGCTGACAACTTTCATTCAGGTCTCTTTCCAGGGGTTCATGCAAGCTGCTCACGTCCTATATTTTTACATCAGTTTAGAGGCTGACATTTTGGTTCCATTATCGTCAAAGAAAGTGGATCTTGCTTACGCTTTTCTGTTGTGAGCTAATTACCAATTATGACTACAACTCCGACGAGCGCTTCGCTTTCAGCCCGAGAATCAATTCCAATCACCCCGGCTTTTCCCGGGACTCCGCGGGCCGAACGCCTGATCTCGGTCGATCTGCTGCGTGGAATTGTAATGGTGATCATGGCGCTGGACCACACGCGCGACTTCTTCACCTATGCGCGCTTCCAGCCCGAAGACGTAGCTCACACCACGCTGGCGCTCTTTTTCACGCGCTGGATCACGCACTTCTGCGCCCCGGTATTTTTCTTCCTGGCGGGAACGGGTGCGTTCCTCTCCAGCACAAGAAAATCGCCGCAAGAAATTTGTGATTTCCTGTGGAAACGAGGGCTGCTGCTGGTTTTAATGGAACAGACCATCTTTTATTTTGCCTGGACGGGTTATCCCATCTTTCCCGGCTTCATCGCGCTGGTGATCTGGGCCCTGGGCTGGTCAATGATTTTTCTGGCTCTGCTGGTGCGCTGGCTGCCGGTGCGCGCGATTGCCGCCATTGGGCTGGCGATCATTGCCGGGCACAACCTGCTGGACCGCGTACCGCCCGAGCGTTTCGGAAGGTTCGGAATCTTTTGGAATATTCTCCATGTTCCCACATTTCACCAGTTCACCACCTTCCATGGTATCCCGGTAGCAGGTTTTGTGTTCTATTCGCTCATACCCTGGATCGGCGTGATGGCCGCCGGGTACGCCTTTGGAGCAATCTTGAGAAAGCCCGCGGAACAACGCCGGCGCTGGGTATTGGGCATTGGCACAGCCTGCGTGCTGCTCTTTGTGGTGCTCCGCCTGGGACATCTGTATGGAAATCCTCCGGTAGATGTTAGTTCCTTCACTCCGTCGAACGGAGATTTCGCGCTGCAGGCGACGGCATCGCAATCCGTGATTGCTTTCTTGAATGTGCAGAAGTATCCGCCCAGCTTGCAGTACCTGTTAATGACCCTGGGACCGGCGCTTATCCTGCTGGGATTGTTTGACAAGCTCACGCCGCTGTCGCTTCCGCTCCCACTCCCACTCCGAAGCTGGCTGCGGCGCGCCGTGCTGATCTACGGCCGTGTGCCAATGTTCTATTACATACTGCATCTGTTCCTGATTCACATCATGGCGATCATCGTGGCGCTTGCCTTTCAACAGCCGGTGATGTGGTTGTTCAAGGGCGCGATCTTCAATGGCACGCCGCCCGGCTATGGCCATGGACTGCCCTTTATTTACCTGATGTGGATCACCGCGGTTGTAATTCTGTACTTCCCCTGTAAATGGTTTGCTGATTTGAAGGCGAGAAGAAAGGATTGGTGGCTGAGCTACATCTAGTCCAGGCACCTGGCAATTAGCTCCTGGCGAAAACAAAAGCTCACCGCGGATTTCACAGATTGCGCGGATTGAATCATTGCAGATTGAGCTCTTGCAGATTGAGTCATTGAGTCATCGGAGCATTGGGTCATTTTAGGACTGTCATCCTGAGCGAGGGCGAATGCCCGAGTCGAAGAGCCTGTCCTGAGCTTGCCGAAGGACCCCGAGGAAATATCGGTCGCTCATGCAGCCGAAAGGCATTCTCTAAAGAAATTCTGCGTTCAGGCATGACCACATAGCCAACAATAAGACGCCCCGCCCTTCGAAAAAAGCGCGAAAGGGCAGGCCCCCGGCTGCGCGTGCTGCAACCGCGCAGCAGAAGGCCGCGCCCCATCACAATCACTGTATAGAACAGACGGCGGTCTTCTTGCGGAGCACCTCCGCCAGCTTCTGCACGGCCGGCAGCTCCTCATTCAGCGCCATTTTGGTTTGGATCAGCAGCCGGCGTTCCTCACGTGAGAGGTCCCGGTCCCCGCGTTCCTCACCTGCGACGTCCCGGTCTTCACTTGCGACGTCACGGTCTTTGAGCAGAGCGTCAATCCGGGTTTGGAAGCCCGTGATCTTGGTATCGGCATCGCAGAAGAATTTCAAGGGATGGAGGTCCACGTTGGCAGTATCCGCTTCCGTCGCGTTTGCGGCGTCGGTTGCCAGGCTCAAGTCGAAGGTTTGGGCGACGCGAACCGAGCCATCGCCAAACGCGGTGATGTCCGCGCCGAGTGCGTGCAGGCGAGGATGCGCGGACATGCGCGCCGCCGCCTCCCGCACCTTCTGGACCGCGGGCAGCAGCAACCCGATCAGGACCGCGATGATCGCGATCACGACCAGGAGCTCAATGAGGGTGAAGCCTGCCTGCTTTCTGAATGCGGCGCTCTTGCGCAACGAACGCCATTTGCTTTCGTTTGTCTTAGTCGCTAAGTTTTTCATACCCTACCCTTTTCTCCTATTGGATTTCTTGGATTTTATGTTGAACGAAGCGGCGCTCTCACCGATGGCCAGACGATGGTGAACGTGCAAAGCTGCTTGGGGTCTTGAGAACGCGACCACCTTACTCCTGCAATAGTACGAAGTCAACGTACCGGCCGGATGTGCCGTCCGGCCACTTCAGTCCCGCCGCGCGTTATCTCGTTTGCTCCTTTTGGTCATGCGTTTAGCGCAGCGGTACAACTGGCGGCATCAAAGTAGTGTCCGAGGGAGCACTATCGTTTCACCATCCGCAACGCGGATTTTCGTGGATTTCTTTAGTTTGTCATTCTGAGCCGAAGGCAAAGGATCTTGCGGTTAATTCTGCGGGCAACTGACTACTGGCAACTGGCGACCTGTTCCGGCTCCCTTTGTGTCCTTTGTGATTCATTCCTTCGTGGCCTTTGTGGTTAAACGTTTGAACTGCTTCGCAGCGAAGTCGAAGGACCCCGAAGATGTGTGAGTTTAAAATGCAGTAGCAAGGCATTCTCCCATGGACTTCGAATTCTGGGTTTATATCGTGACGAGCACGTAGGCACACTCTACGTCGGCATGACCAGCAAGCCTGTAACACGCATGGGACAGCACAAGTCCGGAGAATTCGAGGGCTTTACCAAGAAATATCATTGTGGCAGGCTGGTGTATTACGAGAAATACGACGATGCTCACAAGGCCACTGCGCGGGAGCGTCAATTGAAAGGCTGGAGACGGTCAAAGAAGATTGCCTTGATTGAGAAGCTGAACCCGCGCTGGGAAGATCTGGCGGAGAAGTGGGGCCGCAGGATGCTGTTTCCCGGGGAAGACATCAAAGGGCAGGAGTGAATCGAGAGAATTCCCTGAAACTGCATGGGAACGGTACGCATGCTCGGGGTCCTTCGACTACGCCGCGAAGCGCGGCTCCGCTCAGGATGACAGAGGAAAAAGTTGTTCACGATGACAGAGGAAAAAATGTTGCGGAGACTGAGTAATGTTGCGGACGACTGAGTGAAGAAGAGTTCTGGTGGCCGTGGTCCGGCTTGGTTAGCAAAATAATTTCGAGTTTTCTAATTCGAAGGTGACCATATCAATCGGTCATCCTGAGCAGAGTCCGAGCGACGCAGGAGCGAGGGCGGAGTCGAAGGACCCCGAGGATATGTCAATCGCCCATGGAGCCGAAAGGCATTCTCTGAAAAAATCCGTCCTGAAAAAACTTGAACTCGAAATCTATCCCGGCTTGCCGTGGGCCCGAAACTGTATTTGCTGACCAGGAAGCTTAACCGGCCCACGCGGCCTAGTCCTTCAACAACATCACCTCAGTAGCCTTGATCACCGCCTTTACGGTGTCGCCTTTCTTCAGGTGCATCTCTTCGGCGCTACGCCGGGTGATGACGCTTTCCACCAAATTGTTCCCGACGCGAACGGTTACGTGGGCCATCACGCCGCCCAGATGAATCTCCTCGACAATGCCTTCAAGTTGATTTCTCGCAGAAAGAGTCATGCGGCAATATTACTAAATTCTCGTCAACCGGTGCTTGCCACCGGGCTTTCTGACAAGCTTAGCCTGGCCACCCCGCCTTCCTTTGTGTCCTTTGTGATTCGTTCCTTCGTGCCCTTTGTGGTTAAACACTTGATCTGAGAAAATCCGTCTCGAAAAAACTTGAAACTCGAAACTGGAAACTTGAAACTATTTCGCTTTTGTTGAAAGTGAATATGGCAGATTCATTCTGGAAAAATAAATGTCTGCAGCTTCCACCATCTCTCGAGAGAAAAACTGCTTAACGGGCAAGGGAGAACCTTCGCAAAAAGGAGCGAATGGGCGGGCCACTCCGCGTGAGAAGGAATAGGGGATTCGGGACTCAATGAAATCGCCCGGTCGCCCGTATCTGTGCATCTACTCCTGTGATACGTAGCCGATAAGAAACCAGTTGTTCACTAACTCCAAAACTCTGAGCAATTTCCGCGGCAGTAAGCCGCTTCTGCTTGCGATAGTAAAGCAGGCCCTCCCGGGGCAATAACAGCACCCAAGCAAGCCAGTTTGCTTCATCTTCCTGCTTTTGATCGTAGCTGCGCATTACCATTTGGCCATCCTGCGACATGATCATAGTCGTTGCTCGATGTCCTAATATAAGATGGGCAAGCTCATGAGTGATATCGCTGGCCTGTCTACCAGGAGAATGTTTTGGGTTGTAAATGATAAGAGCCGTCTGGCCCTTTTGAATGGTTACGGCAGACCATCCCGAGGGATCAACTTCAAGCAACTGATGTTTTGTCTGAGCTGACAACCCCGGGATGTCATAGGGCGTACGGAGCTCAACTTGGAGATAGGCTGCAAGTTGATGAGGGTCCAAGCGCTCTCTCGGAGACAATGAGAGCTCTGTGCGAAGGCTTGCGGCAGTTCTTTCTGCCCAACTCTTGAATCCTCTTTCCAGTGTTGCACTCATGCATCAGAGTCTTCTTGTCCTGGCTGAGTTTTCATTGCGAGTAGCACCATTTGTGCGATAGCCTGGACGGTGGCAGGTTGTGGGTTCTGATCTGCTTTAAAAAGAGTCGATACAGCAGTCAACGTTTGAGCTGTATTTGCTGCAGAGATCGGTTCAAACCCGAGGAAGCTTCCCGGGTCAATGTTGAGCCATTTACATATTTTCCCAAATGTTTCGACATCCGGGATGCGTCCGTTTTCGATGCGCATAAGCGTTGCTGTACCAATTCCAATTTCTTTAGCTGTTTCTCGTATTTTCTTAGCTCCTCGTTTTTCTCGAACCAGTCGGCCCAGGCTTTCTAGGGTCCGTTTTGGCATGTAATCCTCCGTTTAATGTTTTTTGCGGGACACAACTTGACTTAAGAAACAATCCTCATTATATTCATGATATCTCGACGGGACAGGAATCTACAAGCGAAACGACCGTTGATTGGGGGTTTTATGCGTTTGAGAATTGAAGTCGAAGAAAGCAATGTGGTGGTTGCGAAGGCTGAGCGTGAGGTTTCTGTGAACGAGCGCGTGTCGGATGCCCTAGCCGTTGTCGCGGCAGAACTCGATAGTGAGCGTGAGGCACTGCTCAAAGAGATTGGAGTCCGTGATGACGAAGCTGAACTCACAAAGTTTTTCAGCGAAGGAGCTGGAAAAGAGCACAGTGTACGAGTTCGTCGTGTCTGCATTGATCTGCACTTTGAAAGCGTTAGTGCGATGCGCCGTTTTCTATCGAACGAGACCTGGGCTGATGTCCACAAATGGGGGTGCCGTCACTTCCACGTAGCGGTAGATGCCTGTGCAAATCTCGAGTTGCGCGACGGCAGTCCGACAGGCCCCGCGTTGAACGACCGTACCAAGATCGGACCATTCTCTGGTTGTAAGACTGTCTGGATGGTCAAACCCGGGCCTGAGCCGAATGGAGAAGAAATGTGGGACTCAGTGAGGATATAAATTCGGCGGAATTCCAACATGGCGTGACGCAAGGCTTTTGGGAGCTAGTACTTCAAGAAAGAGATAAAGACTTGCTTTATGTTCGGTTGCATGCCCCAGACGAGCGTAATTATATGGTTCGTCTCCAGTGCGATATGTACGGAACACAGCCTATCGATGGACGCTTTGTGGATCCAGTTAACTTGCTGTGTGTTGCATCAGCCTGGCCGCAAGGCAACTCTATGTTTGAGCAATGGATAAAGTTTAAAGAAGGCAATGGCAATTTATTCATTTGTTGGGACCAAGACCGAGGTGGCATTGCTCAGCATCCGGACTGGCATGCTAGAAGTGCTTGGAAAAAGAGCAGCAACCAACTGATTAGTTATCTAGATTTTCTGCGACAACTGCTGTGGCTTCCGGCGCGAGGGTACACACATCAATGAGCGACGAAAACAGATTGATAGTAAATAGTCAGTTGTTCGAACAGACACTCTTTGGTTTACGTGAGCGCAGTGTTACTCGGCGGGAAAGCGGAGCCATATGGGCAGGGAAAATCGACGGCACAAACAACTGGGTTGGGGAACAGGTTTACTTTCATCACGAGCTATGTGATGAACGTGGCACAGCACTCTCGTTGGAGCTGACGGAAGCCGCCAAATTTCAGCTTTATCAGAAACTGTCCAAAGAGGGTCGGCAACTTATCGCACTCCTTCACACACATCCTGAAGATTGGGTCGATCTCAGTTCTATTGATCAAGACAATCAGCTCTCCTCTCGTATTGGGTTTTGGTCGATTGTGATTCCGTGGTACGCCCGTCCGCCTTGGGATACCGAAGCAATGGGAATTCACGTGAGAAGCAATCCCGGGTGGTATCGGCTCACGGAGTCAGAAATACGCAGGAGATTTTTGATCACCCATGAGAAATAAGTATTCCCTATATGAGCACCGGGTCATAAATGGCTTACTTAAGGCTAATCCTCAACATGCTAGCGCATCAGCTGTGCGAAATCTGCTGAGAAGGAACATCGAACTTGTTGTGGACCCAACTCGGCTGGAAAACGATTTGTGGCCATGCGTGTGGGCCATGGCCTCAGCTCTTGCTCGGCAGTTTTTTGGGATCGTTCATATTAATTGTGGACTGAAAAGTGCACTTTCAGCGCCCGTTCCACTACCTCAAAACTGTGTTTTTTCTAGGCCCTCTTCTGTTGAAACTATTTGCATTGGTGTGGGTACAACTGCTCCGGGCTGTTCTCTCATTGCTGATGCTCGTGGAAACCGTATCGCGTTCGGCCGGCTAATAACCGAATCGCGAGAACCGGCAAACCCGATATCATGTTTCGCGATCGCTGGTTATGTAGCGTTTGCTGCGCTGGCCCAGGCAGTCGAGATACCGCCGTTCCGGGATTCCTTTTCCGTTGCTGAGTTAGCATTACCTTATGGTACCAATTCCGCTCCCATTGATGGCTTAACCCTAATTGGTCTCGGCCAGCTAGGCCAAGCTTACCTATCATTACTATATTTTTTGCACAGGGATCTCGAGAAGCCTGCTCTATTCCTGATAGACAAAGATCAATTTGAACCCCCTAACAGGTATACCCAGATACTGTTAAGCGGAGATGATTGGAGGGACAAACGCAAAGCAGAATACATCAAAGCTTGGGCGAAATCTGCCGGATTTCCGTGTGAAGCGAATACAGTCACCATCAATTGGGGATGGAGAATACCCGTTGATGCTCCAGGTATAGCGCTGCTTGGCTTAGATAGTCTCGATGTAAGACGTATGTGTGCATCTGCTGGATTTGACTGGCTGATTGAGGCAGGTGTTGGAACATCGTTAGCAAAACCCCGAGTAACTTGGCATTCATTCCCGCCTGATGCAACAGTCGCTAGACGACTGTTTGACGTTCCCGAAAGGACTGAAGAAGCTGTCGAGAACGCCCGCTATGTCGTCGCACTTAAGAAAAGCCCAGGAAACTGTGGCTGGGTAAGCTTCAAGAATATAAAGGCAACAGCGCCTTCGCTGGGATTAGTAGCAGCCGCTTATGCATTTAGCGAACTACTGCTGGCCAGAAAAAACTCCTTCATGCTTAGTACTGGTTCAGCATATCTGTGGAGTCCATTGCTTCCGTGTTTGAGAAACCCGGGAAATGCGTCCGTGAATTAAGAAATGAAAGGAGGTGTTGAGAATGAAACATCATCTGATAGAAGCACTTCTGTTGCTTGCCTTGGGCATCACTATCATGTATGTCGGGCAACGAATGATTTCTGAAGGGAAGAACCTATTGCTTGGATAAGCCTGGAGATCGGCACTCCGCTCTCCCTGCTATGCGGCAGAGTTTGTTTGACTAACCAATTATCACCTGGACGCAAGGCAGTCACAGGTGAGATATTTTTGCGATATGTGGTCAGAAATTACACAGGCGATTGTCACGATTTTCGGTCACTTCTTCACTCTTCTGGCTGGGTGTGTAGCTACCGTGTTGGTAGCACTATACGAGAAGTTTTTCCGCAGAGAGCCAATACCGCGCAAAGTCTATGCGTGGATGCTTGTTGGCTTTCTATTCTGGGCCTGCATTCTATCGATACGGGACGAACATCGTAATTCGCAAGAGCTAATTGAAGAGAAGAAGATAATTTCCGGAGAACTTGGCCTGTGCAATGGACACTTTGAAGCAACAGTTGGGAAAGCGGAGTTTTTTCAGGAGCAAACACACATGCAACAGCAGACCATTAACAATCAACAAGCTACACTGACCGCACAACAGCAAACGCTGAATTCACAGCAAGGAACAATGAACAGCTGCGTTTTAGCGTTGGGACGCAAGGCAGTTGGGGAGCCTCTTCAAATTTCGCTCTTTATGCAGGAGCTTCCATCTAAGAGCCCAAAGGCGATGGACATCATACTATTGACGAATCGAGTAACGAGGATGCGTGGGGACTTGGAATGCTCCAAGCCTTTTTCAGTTGTGCAGTGGACAATACTGGGGCCAATGATGATCAAAGTCGGCGGTGGCGTCATGCCACTTGCTGCTAATAAGGTCTATCTGAGCTGGGAATCTCCAGAATGGGAACCAGGAATGCCAGTGTTAATAACTGTATCCTCCGAAAATGGGACAGATGGCTGTACCTTTAAACTGCGGTCTTCAGAGCAGCAACCAGCCCCTTAATCCAGGTTCATCAGCGGCGGAAAGAAAGTCTCTAGCATTGATATCACTCTGATATCAAACAATTTATTCTGCGAAGATTGTGGTTCATAATTGGCTGACGGCATTCAGCATGCCGCGTTGGTTCGAGGTCTTTGAAAATTCGCAAAACAGTCAGCCCACACCGCGTCCTACGGCACGTCGCCAGCTTTTGGGCTGTAGACGCAGGGAATGGGGGTTAGAACTTACGCGCCTCACCCACCCCGTCTGGGACTACTCCACGACACTTTATGCTCCCCGTATGTCATTGGATATCAGTGACTTATCACCGTATGGACTACTCCAAGTAATGGGGGGTGGGGGAGTAATACTTTCAGCTCTCCACGGCAAGCCGGGACAGGTCAGCTCCAGGCTCCAAGAACAGTTCCCAGTGGCCGATCCACGGCAAGCCGGGAGAGGTCCCCAGTTGCCAGTCTTGTGTCCCAAAACGCGGGAGATTGACTTGCTGCAAGTGCACCATTTTTAAAACCGTATGCCATTGATTATTAGTGATTTAGCAGCTATATGGTCTGTTGCAGCAAGTGGGGTGGGGGTCCAGACAAAAACAGCTCCCCGGCTCAGAGACGTAGCATGCTACGTCTCTACGAAACTGCATGACAAGCCAAAGGGAATCCGCGCAAATCCGCGTTGATCCGCGGGGGAAAGTCTTTTCATCCCCGCAGCACGTCTTTGAACTCGAAGAAGCCTTTTTTGCCTGCAATCCACTCGGCGGCGCGGACGGCGCCTGCGGCGAATCCGCGGCGTGATTTGGCGTCGTGCACCAGCATCATGGTGTCCTCTTCGGAGTCGAGGATGATGACGTGCTGCCCGGCAACGTCGCCCTCGCGCAGGGAGGTGATTTCGATATCCGCCTGGGTGTGCGGCTGCAGGATGCCTTTGATGGTGGCGGCGGTGCCCGACGGTGCGTCTTTCTTTTGGACGTGATGGCGCTCGAGCAGGCGCGTGGTGTATCCGTAGTCGAGGGCGGGCACGACGGCGCGCGCTACTTCGAAGAAAATGTTTACTCCGATGGAAAAGTTGGAGGCATACAGAAACCCCATCTGGCTCTGTTCTACCAATTGCCTGATGCGCGGCAGATCGGCATACCAGCCTGTCGTGCCTACGACCATGTTCACACCCAGGCGGATGCAGGCTTCGATGTTGCCGAGAACGGCGGTGGGCGTGGTGAAGTCAATGACGGCGGCGACGCCGTTGGTGGTTTCGGGGGTCAAGCCGGCGGCGTTTTGGTTTTCTTCCACGTCGAGAGCGAGGACGTCGTGGCCCTTTTCGCGGGCGATGTCAGCGACAAGCGAGCCGGTTTTTCCGCGGCCGAGGATGATTAGTTTCATTTTCGTTTCTACCTCAAAAGTTTTGGAACCTAAAGGGATTCCTCGTCGCTTCGCTCCTCGGAATGACAATCAACGATAGCATCGCCAAACAGCCACCTTCCAGTTGTAGCAACCGCTATTCAAAAATTGCCGGGTCCACTTCTGCAAAAAACTTCTGGTGCAGCTTCTGCACCGCGCGCGGGACATCGTCTTCATCCACCACGAAGCTGATGTTGATCTCCGATGCGCCCTGGGAGATCATGCGCACATTTACATCAGAGACCGAGCTGAACACCTGGCCGGCGATCCCTGGCGTCTCCCGCACATTTTCGCCTACCAGGCAGATGATAGCCTTGCGGCCGGCATATTTCACGTCGGCCAGCTTTTGCAGGTCGTTGGCGATGGCGGGGATGGCCTCATTGGAATCAATGGTAAGCGAGACGCTGACCTCGGAGGTTGAAACCATGTCCACCGGGCAGCGGTGGCGGTCGAAGACCTCGAAGACGGCGCGCAGGAAGCCGTGGGCCATCAGCATGCGTGTGGCGACCAGGTCCACGATGGTGATGCGCTTTTTTACGGCGATGGCTTTGATGGCGTTTCTACAGTGCGGGGCGCGCGCGGTGATGCGCGTGCCTTCGCTCTTCGGGTTGCGCGAGTTGAGCACGTAGACCGGAATATTTTTCTGGATGGCCGGCAGCATGGTTGCCGGATGCAGCACCTTGGCTCCGAAGTAGGCGAGTTCAGCGGCTTCGTCGAAGCTGATTTCTTTGATGCGGCGGGCCTCGGAGCAGAGCCTGGGGTCGGTGGTCATCATGCCGTCCACGTCGGTCCAGATTTCGATGCGCTCGGCGTTCAGCCCACCGCCGACGATGGCGGCGGAAAAATCGGAGCCTCCGCGGCCGATGGTGGTCGGAGTTCCGGAGAGCGTGGCGCCGATAAAGCCTCCCATAACGGGAACTATACCTTTTTCCACCAGGGGCTGGACCTGAGCAAGAAGCCGGGAGTTAATTTCGTCAAACAAAGGGACGGCACGGGTATGTGCGCCATCAGTAATGATGCAGGAGCGGGAATCTACCAAAGCAGAGTTGATGCCGCGGGCCGAGAAAAGCGAAGCAACGATCTTGCTGGAAAGGCGCTCGCCAAAAGAGAGAAGCGCATCGGTGCTGCGCGGAGTAATTTCGCCCACCGCGGCGATGCCGCGCAACAGCTCATCCAGCGTGTTGAAGTCGCCTTCCAGCTCAGCATGAAACCTGGTGAACAGTCCGGTTCCCAGCAGCTCGCTGGCGGTACTGTAGTGGCGCTCGCGCATGGCGCGCGCCGTCGCCAGGGCAGATTCTCGGTCACCACGGCCGGCGGCTTCGCCCATGGCGACCAACTGGTCCGTGACCTTGGCCATGGCGCTGACCACGACGATGGGCTTTTGGGAGAGACGTCCGCGGACGATTTCACGAACGCGTTCCATGGCGGCGGCATCCTCGACGGAGGTGCCGCCAAATTTCATGACGATCACAGGTATCCTTGCGCCTTGAGCAGCTCCGCGTTGAGTAGTGCGGCCCCGGCTGCTCCGCGAATGGTGTTATGCGAGAGGACGGTAAACTTCCAATCGAGCAGTCGGCAGGGACGCAGCCGGCCTACGGTAACCGCCATGCCCGCGGACATATCCACATCGAGCGTCGGCTGGGGCCGGTCAGGCTGGTCGAGCAGGACTATAGGACTGGGCGGCGCGTTGGGCAGGCGCAGCTCCTGAGGGACCCCGCGAAATTCATGCAAAGCCCCCAGAACTTCTTCCCGGCTGGCAGGTTTCTTCAGTTTGATGGAGACGGATTCGGTGTGGCCGTCCTCTACCGGGACGCGGTTGCAGTGCGCACTCACCTGTATATCAGCGGGCAGAATGCCAACCCCGTTCAGCTTGCCCAGCATCTTGCATGATTCCGACTCCATTTTTTCTTCTTCCTGGGCGATGTAGGGAATTACATTGCCGAGGATGTCGAGAGAAGCAACGCCCGGGTATCCGGCGCCGCTGATGGCCTGCATGGTGACCACAAAAACTTTTTCTACCCCGAATTGATGATGCAAAGGAGCCAGCGCCAGGACCAGGCCAATGGTTGAACAGTTGGGGTTGGTCACGAGGAATCCGTTGGACTCGCGCCGCCAGGGTTGGGTTTCGAGCAAACGCACGTGGTCGGGGTTGACCTCGGGAATCACCAGAGGAACATCGGCCTGCATGCGGAAGGCACTGGAATTAGAAATGACTGAGTGTCCGGCAGTGGCAAATTTGGGCTCAAGATCGGCGGCCACGGGGGAATCCAAAGCGGAAAAGATAAGCTTGGGGGCGCCTGCTGGAGCTGCCGGTGCGATTTTCATGCCGGCGACGGCACTCGGAATAGCAGTCTTCAAGCGCCAACGGACGGCCGATTGATAAGTCTGCCCGGCAGAGCGCTCGGAAGCAGCCAGCCAGGCGGTTTCAAACCAGGGATGATGCTCGAGCAGTTGAATGAAACGCTGGCCCACAACGCCGGTGGCGCCCAGAATACCAACCGGGATTTTGCTGGAAAGCATAAATTCGCAGATTGAATTTCTAATTTTATAACAGGCAAACCGGGCACGAAGAGCCGCTGGCTTTTAGTCGCGAACAATCTCGGTATCGGAGCCGGGCTTCATGAGCCTGACCAGCTTCATGTGGTCATCCATCCACAGAGCCCAGTCGTCATCATCTGACTTGAGATTAAAACGCCTGAGCTGCTGCTCAGTCCCACGGATGGTGATCTTTTCCTGGCCTACATATTCCAGGTTCACAGTGTAGGAATCGGCTTGATGCGGATTGATGACCCCAATACTGCTTTTACTGAGCTTGCAATCGACGAAACTGGCGCAGGAAGAGGCAACGTATTTCCACAGGAGCAGCTCGCGATGCACAAAGAAGTAATCATCCAATATGGTTGTTGATGGAGGCAGAATGAAGGGAACATCGTGAGGCTTCTGGTCACTATCCACCATATGTTCCATCAGAATCTGGTCGCTGGGGGTCACCGTGGCTTGCGCCGGTCCGCCTTTTTCTTCATGCCACGAATATTTGCGCAGCTCGCCCAGAGGGCTCAACAGCAATTCCGATACCTGGTGCGCGCTGCCGTCTTCCAGCTTGAACTCCGAGGTGGTCGTGCTGGAATCAGCGTTTTGCTCAATGTGAAAAGTTTCTGTCGCCACGCGGTGCCCGGATTTATAAATGCCGAACGAACCGGCATCTACGGTTTGCGACCCGCCTTTGGGCGCCTCCGGTTTCTTCGCGGCCCAGGAAAAAGACGATGCCAATACAAACAGCGCAACCAACAATGCTTGCACGACAGTTTTTTTCACGATTCCTCCCACAGAATGTTTGCCTTTCGTAACCATTGCTCCACTTCGCGCGCAACTTCCTCAACCTGCCTGCCCGTGGTCTCGATGCGAACGTTCGCGCGTGCATAGTGGGCCATACGTTCTTCATAGAGCCTGCGGAATATCTTCTCATTTTGCAGATTCGGACGCACATGCGCGTTCGGTTCTGCCCGGCAACGGCGCAGCAGCTCTTCCATCGGGGCGTCCAGGAATATAACCACCCCGCCCGCTGCGCGAATCATGCGCGCATTTTCTTCGTGCGCATAGGCACCGCCTCCGAGTGCCACAATATGCGGCAGGGAAGAGCGGGGCTGCCCGAGCAGCCTCTGCAAATGTTCCGTCTCAAGCTTGCGAAATACAGCTTCTCCCGATTTTTGAAAGATCGCAGCGATGGTGCGGCCTTCGTGTTCCTCGATCAGACGATCGAGGTCGGTAAACCGCCATCCTTTGTGCCGGGCCAGATATTGGCCCACGGTGCTTTTCCCGGCTCCCATGAAGCCGATGAGGAAAACAGCAGGCGGCTGGTCATTGTTTTTCAATGACGCTCGAACCATCCTGCCGGATTTTTACGACACAAAGTCTTTTCAACGCTTCTTAACGCGGATTGTACCACTGAAGGAACTGACATCTACCTGAGAGAAGATAGACTTAGGAGTGCCTTTGAAGGTGCTGCCTAGAAAGGAGCTTCCTCGAAGAGGCACTGGATTCGTCGAAAGTTTGGGTTGGAAGGGAAAATCATTCAGCACTGTGCCTTGCATGGAACGCGCGGTCAGGTCTACAGAGGCGGTGGAGGGCAAAGTGACGTCGATGTTACCGGTATGGTTCATTAAAGAATAACGCCCGTTGCCGGCAAAATCTCCGTCATAGGCAATATCGCCAGTGTCGGTATTTACGGAGACCTCGTGCCCGGTCACCTTAGTCAGTAGTACTTTGCCGCCGTTGGAGACCACTTCTACATGCTGGCTGCGGACGTTGGTGAGCGTGATGGGGGCATCGACGGTTTGCACGTGAACGTGAGAATTATTGATATCAGAAACTTCAACCTGGCCTTCATCAGCTTTTAAGGAAATATCACTGCGCACGCCAGAGAGCCTGAGCATGCCACTGCCGTTTTGGATCACCACGTTGCAATCGGAAGGCACCAAAACCTCGTAGTTTACCTGGCCTTCTTTGGAATCAACCTGCTGCAGAAAGTTTGTGGTGGCATGGACCCGGTTCCCCAATTGGGCGCTATCTATCGCGACCTTATCGGAGTGGGTGGTGGCGGTGATGGTAACCTGCCGTCCTGCTACAGGACGAACCACAATCTCACCGAATGCATTGCTCACCGTGACGTTGCTGCCCGGGGTGGTTGTGTATTTGAATTCTTTTCGCGTGTCAGCCGCCCAAAGACTGGCTGCGGCAACCATGACCAGCATTCCCGCAGACAACATGTGGGTACCGGGAACTGCTGCGCTTGCTCTCCTATAATTCATATATCTCTCTCCTGCTGCAGTCTTTCATTTTACAAGTTATGCAACCCTATCGGGTGGTATATGAGACGGCCATTTCGTGCAACGAATCCCGTTGTTGATAGGCATTCATGAGCTGCTGCCGGGCGATGGCATCTCCTGGATCCAATTTTACTGAGTCCTTAGCTTCCTTAATATAGTTTTCCACACTACTCATTTTCTTTTTGTAGGTTACTCCCATGGAGGGACTCTTATGTGTGATTTCGCTCAAAAGCTGTTTGTCGTCAGCGCTAATACCGCTGGCGTCTACCGTGGAAGTAGTTGCCACAGTTGAGCCATCCTTCTGAAGCTCAAGAGGGGTATGCAGGCGATTATAAGAGAGTATGGTAAGGGCCACCAAGACCAGAGCTGCGATCCCAGCCCACCCATAAAAGTTAGTACGCCGGGGCCCGGGGATCAGAAAGGGATCCATGCGCACCGTACCTCTGACCGGACGAGTGAGCCCTTCGCGCTCCAGAGACCGCTCGATGTTCTCCCATACACGCGGAGAAGGATCTTCCATCGGAACCAGCATACGGGCGGCTTCCGCTATATATTTCAAATCTTGAACCAGGTCAGAGCAAACCGCGCAGGAGTGAAGGTGTGCAGATTCCTCGGCCCCTACGCCGCTTTCCATGACATCCGGCAGAACTTTTTGAAAATCAGTGCAATTCATACTTCTTACTTCTCCCCTTAAGACTTACCAAGTCCTACAGTCCTCAGTGTTGCGGTACTTTTTCATTATGACTGATGCGAAGCAAGTCCCGCAGTTTCATTCTTGCTTTGTGCAATTGCGATTTGCTGTTTCCAATCGAGCATCCCATCATTTCGGCAATTTCATTGTGCTCGTAGCCTTCAACATCGTGCAGCACAAAAATAATGCGATAACCGGGCGGCAGATGCTCAACCGCACGCTCCAGGTTAACGCGATCTATCGAGCCCGCCAGTACGTTATCGCGGGCGCCTATATCTTTCTTGGGTCCGTCTTCCTGCTGGGGTTCCATTTGCTCTTCCAGTGAAACTTCGGGCAAACTTTTCTTGCGTAAATGCATGAGCACAATGTTGACCGCCAGCCGGTGCAACCAGGTGGAAAATGCCGACTCACCCCGGAAGGTCGCGATTTTACGATAGAGCTGAAGAAACGCTTCCTGGGTCAAATCTTCAGCCTCGGCAGTATTCCCGGTCATCCGCAGACACAGCGAATAGACACGGCGCTTATGCAATCCGTACAAAGCCTCAAACGATTCTGCATCGCCCTGTTTAGCCCTGTCTATTGCCTCTGCTTCCGTGATCCCAGATGCAAGTATTTTCTTAGCTTGTGTCAAGAAAGCCTTATCTAGGCCGCTTCCAATAGGATGCGGCAATATACCCGCTCGTTGTATTAGCCGCGCCGGAAATGGGGCCGCGCAACCCTGCTTAGCCATTAATTTCCTATACTGATTTTAGGATATCCCCAGAAACGGGGCAAAACACTACTACACCTAAATATCGAGTACTTTTTTCACGGTTTGGTTGCCTGGATATGTGAATATATAGCCAAAAACCTAAGCCGCCGCCTTGGACTTCTGCCGGGCACCCCGAAAATAGAGGATCAGGCCCAAGGCTATCGTCCCCAAAGTTGCACCTATTAGTTTAATCACAAACACGGTCTTATTGGCTGTTTCTCCGGGCGGCACTACCGACAAACAAATACTGACTGCAACTACGATAAACCCCAGGCTACCAGCAATCCATACTCCTGCTTTTCCACCTGGGATCAGGATTGCATTCCTGGTCTCCTGACGGTCTTTTCGATAGGCCAGTTTAATCACAGCCGCATACATGTATAAGAACGGTACGAAATAGAGAATGATGGCCGCATCCACCAACCCCTGATACGTACCTTTGACCGTTTCCCCGAACGAAGCCAGCAGAAGTACAAGTATAGAGAATCCTGCCTGTACCAGAATCGAAACATACGGCGTCCGCCAGCGGGGGTGGATTCGGCTGAATACCTCTGGCATATAACGGTCCACGCCGACAATAAAGGGGACTCGGGCGACACCGGCTACTGTACTTCCTACCCCTCCGGCATTGCCTACGCTGACCAGAATAGCTGCAATCACACCTACTATGCCCACTCTCAGCATGACAGAGCCGGAGGTGAGGGCCTGGAAAACGCCGCTGTCGGCGTTCACCTGCTCCGCAGGCAGCATGATTAACACTGCGATCGTGCCGATAATATAGATCAGAGCAATCAGTACACCTGAGCCCCAAATGGCCCGTGGAAAGGTCTTGTGTGGATTCTTAACCTCATCGCTCATGGCTGAAGCCAACTCCAACCCCGTGAAAGCGAAGGCAATCTGGGACCAAAAATTCACGGTGTGCCAATTCCACGTGGGCTTGATATTGGTCCACGTGAAGTGGGTCACCGATCCATGCTGCTTCCAGAGTAGGAAGGCGACCACCGTCAGCATGAGCAGAGGAAGATATGTGCCCACTCCTCCGGCATTCTGCAGCCATTTGCCGATATTCAGTCCGATGATGTTGAGCCAGACGGCCACGAAGAGAAGCAGCAGAGAGCCAGCCAAAATAAACGCTCGATTATGAGCAATAACGTCGCCCCTGACTCCAAGAATGTAAGCCCCCATTGAGGCGCTGGCCATCAGCAATCCAGGAAAGTAGAAAATCGTATAGATCCAATAAGTCCAGCCGGCTACGAAGCCATGAAAATCGCCAAAAGCCTCTTTTGACCAAATGTAGAGCCCGCCTTCGTGGGGAAACCGCGTGGAAAGTTCCGTTATGACCATGGCGGTGGGCACAAAAAAGAAGAGCGCGGCGATGATCCACAGGCTGATGGAAGATGTGCCATTATGCGCGGCGGCGGCGATCCAGCGCGGACCAAGCACGGCGGCGATGTTGAACAGCAGAACATCCCACAGGCCCATCTCGCGGCGGAGTTGTTGTTTGACGTCAGGTACGCGGGCTGATTCTACGTTTGAATCCATAGGGCCTGGGCAAATTGCGTGCTGAGGGCCAAGAAACAATATCAAAACTGACCTGCATTAAGCCACAGCTCCGAGTAGCCTATGGTTATGACGAAGAACTCGATGAAGCGCAGGTTATTCAAGTTGGTGCTGGCGGCTGGTGCCTTCGCCGTCATCGCGGTGTTTATCGCCAACCTGGTGATTGTGCGGTCCTCGAAAGGCAAGACCTATTCCGACGTGCAAGCGATTCCGCACCGCCGAGTCGGACTGGTTCTAGGCTGCCAGGAATATTTGCCTGATCGCAGGCCCAATCTGTTTTTTCAGAATCGCGTAGCAGCGGCCGTGAGCCTTTATCAGCAAAGGAAAGTCGATTATCTTCTGGTAAGCGGAGACAACCACACTCTCGGCTACGACGAACCTGCAGACCTGAAAAATGCACTCATTACACAGGGCATACCCGCCGGGAGAATCTACGCCGATTATGCCGGTTTCAGGACCCTGGATTCAGTTGTCCGGGCGAAAGAAGTGTTCGGACAGACAGAGATCACGATTATCTCCCAGGAATTTCATAATCAGCGAGCGATCTTTATCGCGAACCATCACGGACTGGATGCAATTGGATTCAACGCGCCCGAAGTTGACGCTTACAACAGCTTTGGAACGCGAATGCGCGAGCATTTGGCCAGAGTGAAAGCGGTGCTCGACATTTATGTGCTCCGCAAGCAACCGCATTTTCTGGGGGAGAAAGTGGCAATCGGAGCGCAGTAAACTCGCGTACTCATTAATAATCAACCAAAAGCATAGCTGTAGAAAGGAACTAGTGCCATTCCCAGCCCTAACTGGAATGTGTACCGAAAAAGATTTCCGAGCCGGTGCGTTGCTCAGGATTCTTAATGAGGCACTAAAGTATTTGAATCCACGATTTTCATGAAACTCAAAATAGCCTGAACCACCGCCTCATCGCCCGCCGCGGTGTTGATCATGGCGTGATACAAGGACCGGTTCGGCCACTCAGCGCGAAAGTACTTCTGAATGAAATCGGCGCGTTCGCGATCGACGGTGTCCACCAGCTCCTCGGCTTCCCTTTCTTCTTTGCCGCGAGAGATAAGCCGCTGCACCTTGTTTTCCCTGGGAGCGTAAAGAAACACGCGCAGCGCGTCCTGGCGGTTTGCCAGGAAATGTTGCGACCCCCTTCCGACGATAACGCAGTTTCCTTTGCCCGCCGCGTGTTCCACAACTTTCTGAGTGATCTTCAGGATGCTTTCACTGTCAACAAGGTTCAGCTTGTGAGCGTTCAGGTTTCCTTCATAACTGCCGCGCAAAAACGACTTGAACAGCCGGTAGTAGAGAGGATCGTTCTTCTCCTCGCGGCTTTCGACAATCGCCTTGGGGCACTTTGCAAGCCGGGCGATTTCCTCGGTCAGCACCTGGTCCCAGAGCTTCCATCCAAGTTGACCCGCAAGGCGCGCTGCGATTTCGCCGCCCCCCGATCCGTATTCTCGTTCAACCGTAACAACCCTGATCATTTGCTTTTTTTAACGCTGTTATCCAGCGCCCCGCCTATTTCCATATTATTCTCATTCCAATCGCGGCGCGCCGCCACCGCCAGGATCATTCTTCTTCAACAGGAAAGCCAGGAAGATCATGATGGCCGCAGCTACCGCGAGGACCATGAAGGTATCAATATATGCCAGGCAGGAAGCCTGCGCTTGCAGCTCCTGATAAATCCTGGCGATCGCCAGCCCCCGTGCCGCGGGCGCGCTCAAGCCGGAGTGAGCCAAGCGTGTGCTCAATCCGTTTAACGCATTCTGGAAATTCGGATTGTCTGGCCGCGTATAACTCACCAGGGTGTGCTGATGGAACTGTGAGCGCCGCGCCAGCAATGTGGTGACCAACGAGGTGCCGACGCTGCTCCCCATATTGCGCATGAAATTGACGATCCCGGCGACCGCATTGTTCTTCTCCGGCGCGATTCCGATATAGGCCACAAGCGAAATCGGCACGAACAGGAACCCCAAGCCAACCACCTGAGCGACGCGCAGCCATAGCGCGGTATTAAAGCTGATTTGTAAGTCAATGCGCTTTGTGGAGTAGAACATAGCAACCGCCAAACACAGCCAACCAAAAGCGATGAGATATCGTGCCTGGATCTTGGTCGTCAATTGGCCCATGATGGGCATTTCGAGCAGCAGCATAAGTCCGCCTGCCGAAACCGCCAGTCCCGCGAGCTGTGAGGTATATCCCAACAGCGTCTGCAAGAAAAGCGGCAGCATCACCAGGCTGCTGAACAATACGATTCCCAGCATAAACATCATCAAGTTGGCGGTGGCGAAATTAAAGCTCTTGAACAAGCGAACGTCGACGATCGGCGCTTTCTGAAACCACTCCCAGATCACCAGAGACAGCAGGCAGACCGCTGCTGTAATGGCCAAAGTCGTGATGAAGCTTGACCCAAACCAGTCATCCTCCTGGCCCTTATCCAGCATGATTTGCAGTGCCCCGACGCCCAGTGCCAGCAAAGCGATACCAACGTAGTCCAGCTTTACCCCTGCGCTCTTCAGGCGCGCCAGATAGGGCGGATCTTCCACGAAACGGTATACCAGAAACAACGTAGCCAACCCGACCGGGAGATTGATGAAAAAAATCCATCGCCACGAATAGTTGAAGGTGATCCACCCGCCCAGAGTCGGGCCAATGGTTGGGGCCGTGACGGCGGTAATACCGTAGAGCGCAAATGCCAATCCTCTTTGATGCGGCGGAAAGGTGTCTGCCAAAATCGCTTGCGCCATGGGCTGTAGCCCGCCGCCGCCCGCGCCCTGCAGTATCCGGAAAAAGAGAAGAAGACCAAGGCTCGGCGCCATCCCGCAAAGCAGAGAGCTCAGCGTAAACACAAACAAACAGCCCAGGAAAAAACGTTTGCGCCCCAGCGTGCCTGCGAGCCATCCGCTGATGGGCAGAACAATAGCATTTGACACCAGATAAGACGTCAGGACCCAGGTACTCTCGTCGTTGCTCGCCCCTAGATTTCCCCCCATATACGGCAGGGCCACGTTGGCGATGCTGGTATCGAGGACCTCCATGAACGCTGCAAGCGCCACGACAACCGCGATCAGCCAAGGGTTGTACTTGGGCTGCCATACATCCTGGTCGAGGGTCAGGGCAGCGGAGCTCATTGGAGATACACATCGGGTACTACGTTCATGCCCGGCCGAAGCTCACGATTTTTGTTCTCGCCGAGTTCGAGAACGATCTTGACTGGAATCCTTTGCACGATTTTTACGTAATTGCCGGTGGCATTCTCGGGCGGAAGCAAGCTGAACAGTGGGCCGGTGGCGCCGGCAATGCTATCTACATGACCCATAAACGTCCGGCCTGTGGAATCCACGTGAATTTTTGCTTTCAGTCCCAGCCGCATGTGCTTGAGCTGCGTTTCTTTGAAATTTGCGGTGATCCATACTTCGTCCAGAGGCACCACGGTGAGCAATTGCTGTCCCGGCTGAACATTCATCCCCACGACTACTGTCTTGTTCACCTCGCCATCGACCGGGGCAACGATTTTGGTGTATTGCAGATTGAGTTGCGCTTGCTCCAGGAGCGCGCGTTTCTGCTCCACATCAGCAATTGCGGCCCGCACGCGAGCCCGCGTTGACGATACTTGCTGAGGCCCGGTTTCCGCGGACTGGCGGTTCGCCTGCGCCTCCACCAGGCGGTCCTGCGCTTGTCGCACACCCTGCTGCGCCGCAGATTCATTAGCCTGAGCACCGGTCACTGCCGCCGTGCTTGCCTTAGCTGTCGCCAGGGCCTGATCGTAAACTTGCTCGGCCACTTCTTTTTTGTCGACCAGCTGCTTGTAACGGCGGAGATCGTCTTGAGCCCTCACATCCTCGGCCTCCGCCTGCTCCAGTTGGGCATGGGAGGCCACGAGTTGCTTTTCAGCGGTAACGACTCCCGCTCTGGCGTTTTCGATACCCGATGCCGTAGACGTCAATTGGCTCGAAGTGTTCACCGAAGTGATGGGCACAGTAATATTCAGCGATTGCGCGGTCGCCTCCGCATTCGCCAGGTTGGCTTGCGCCTCCGCTACAGCAACTTCATAATCTCTCGGATCAATCTCTGCCAGTACAGTCCCTTTCTGCACCCACTGGTTGTCTTCTACGTTAACGCGGATCACGTAGCCGGAAATACGCGCGCTGACCGGATAGAGATGGACATCAACCTGAGCGTCGTCAGTCGATTCATAGCTACCGAAATACCGCCACAGGAATATGCCGACGACGAGCACTATCAGCACGCCAATCGCAATGAGCATGTTTCGGCGGCGCTTCGGCCGAGAGTACGAACGCGGTGCGGGGGGTGCGCTGGCCATAGACTGGTGGCTTGTCCCAATCTCCGAAGGGGTTGGGTTTTCTTCTGCCATGATCATTTTCCTTTGAAGTATTCCTTAACGCCTTCTTCGGCAATACCCAAGACCCGCG